>Ga0207711_10000314_pt1 | contig 51767 bp, 44 predicted proteins | sample KBSS34metaG_FD_184401 | JGI IMG/M metagenome (GOLD analysis project Ga0207711, IMG submission 184401) | Switchgrass rhizosphere microbial communities from Kellogg Biological Station, Michigan, USA - KBS S3-4 metaG (SPAdes) (version 2) | ecosystem: Host-associated > Plants > Roots > Rhizosphere... | reverse complement strand
GGTCATGCGCGCAGTGTGACGGTGCGCGACCGCCGCTGCTGTCACCCCGGCGACCGCCGCGGCTGTCACCCGGGCGACCGCCGGCCAGCCCGCCGGGCGACAGCCGCCGCCCGGCCGGGCGGGTACTCAGATGTCGACGCAGGCAAGGCGGCCACCGGCGGTGCCGGCGTGGCCGGGCTCGCTCGACGTGGGCTCGGCGTGGATCACGATCGACCCGTGCGGCCGGTCACCGAACGTCCAGGCGACGGCCGACTCGACGTGCGCCGACCCGGACTTGTCGGTGCTGAAGTCGAGCCAGATCTCGTTGCGCGGGTTGGCGTACGCCGGGTCCACCGACGGCTGCTTCGGGTCGGGCTGGTGCTGGAAGTGCGATCCGGCGTCCGCTGGCTTCGCGCCGCACGCGCCGGTGTGCACGTGCGCGCCGAAGTGCTGGTTGGGGGCCAGCCCGCGTACGGCGAGCAGGGTCATCGTCTGGCCGGTGGTCTGCACCAGGACCGCCGCGACATCCGCGTCGACCGGGACCCGCGCCGGGTCGTAGGTGACGGCCTGCGCGTCCGGGCCGTACTTCGCGAACCGGGTGAGCACGACCGTCGGCGCCGTCGCCAGGCCGGGAAGGCCTGACGGCGTGGCCATCGCGCCGGAGGTGAGTGGGACGGAGGTCAGCGGGGCGGGCGTGGGGGACAGGGACGTCTGTGCGGCGGACGCCGGTGGGCTCGCCGCCGAGCCGCAGGCGGCGAGCACCAGCGGGACGGTGGCGAGGGCCAGGCCGGTGGCGGCGGCGCGGGTGCGTCGGGTGCGGGACATGCAGCGACTCTGTGCCAGCGATCCGGCGACGTAAAGTCGGCACTCGGGAGCTCTCTGTGGCCGAGTGCGTGTCGTCGCCCGCGGCTCCGCGCGGCCGGACGGGTCAGGGCTTGGGGCGCAGCCGCGACGTGACGGGAGGCAGGTCGGCGTAGGTGACGATGCCGGCCGGGGCGGCGACGACGGCGGGGATCGCGTTGACGACCGGCATGGCGGTGATCATCGATAGCTCGCGGTGCACCAGCCGCATGCCGGCGACACCCGAGCCCGGCCGGGCGCCTGCGCGACAACGGCCGGCGGGAATTCCGGGCCGCCGGCCGCGTCGCGCCGTGCGTGACTAGCGGTCGCTGGTCTCGCGGCGGCGCGAGGAGCCGTCGCGCCGGTAGGAGAACGGGCCGGGCAGATCGACGCTGGACAGGCCGCGCCGACGATGCTTCGACCAAACACGCCAGGAGACGCGGCCAAGTTTCAGCGTGACCGAGGAAACCCCGTTCTCGCTTACGTTGACGTGGAAAGGACCGTAGTGCGGGCGACGGGTGTAACGCAGGCCCATGTCAGCTCCAGGTCAAATGGGGATGTGTTCCGAGGAACATGTGCTCCGAGGGACACCGCGCCGGCCTTCGGCGCTGATGATCCTCGGATGCCCCCTTTGTGGCCGCGGCAATCCTTGTTCTCACGATTAGTCCGTCTTTGCCGACCCCGGCGCCTGCCGTCCGAGCCAGAACCAGACGGTCTTGCCGCCGTCGTCGTGCCGATAGGTTCCCCACCCCGCGGCGAGCGTCGCGACGATGTGCAGGCCACGCCCACCGGACGCTCCGAGGCTCTCCGGCCAGTGCACCGGCCACCGCCGACTGTCCGCGTCCCGCACGCCGAACCAGATCACCAGGTCATCGGCGCGGACCTCGATCTCCGCCATGCTGTCCGCGTGCGTCACCGCGTTCGTCACGATCTCGCTCAACAACAGGATCGCCGTGTCGATCAGCGGCGGAGCGCAGCCTTCCCGGGTGAGAGTCTCGGTGACGCGCCGCCGGGCGACGCCGGGGGACCGGGGCCTGGCGGGCACGCTGAAAGCCTCGAGCAGCGCGCCTCGCCGGGGATTCTGGGAAGGTCGCAGAGCGCGTGGCTCGCCCGTCGGAGGGACAGTCAGGCTCACGGCGCGACCACCAACTCTCGATCCGTCGGAAAGATGTCGATGTCCGTCGTACCCGGCCTTGCGCCGGTTTCACACTGCACCTAGCCCACGAGTTCGAGGATGACCAGGCAGGTGTCGTCGTCGGTGTCCGGAGTGCAATGCGCCAGCAGGAAATCGGCCCGCCGCCCGACGTCCGGCTGTGGCACGGCGGCGAGCCGCAACAGGTCCCGCAGCGACTCGTCCAACCCGGTGCCCCGGCGCTCCACCAGCCCGTCGGTGTAGAGGAGCAGCGCGTCGCCCGTCGTCAGCTGGGTGACGGTCTCCTCGTAGTCCATGTCGGGGAGCACGCCCAGCAGCAGCCCGTCCGGCGCGGGCAGCGTCTCGGCCCGGCCGGCGCGGACCAGCACCGGCGGCAGGTGCCCGGCCCGCGCCCAACGCAGCGCCCGCTCACCCGGGTGGTAGAGGCCGCAGACCACCGTCGCGGTGATCTCGCCGGTGAGGTGGCAGGCGACGTTGTTCAGCCAGCGCAGCAGCTGCCCCGGCCCGGCCCCGGTCATCGCCAGGCCGCGCAGGCTGTTGCGCAGCGCGGTCATCCCGGCGACCGACCGGATGCTGTGCCCGGCGACGTCGCCGACGGCCAGCAGGATCTGCCCGTCCGGCAGCGGGATCGCGTCGTACCAGTCGCCGCCGACCAGGCTCTCGTGCTCCGCCGGCCGGTAGCGGACCGCGGCGACCAGGCCGCTGGTGGTCAGCAGCGGCTGCGCCTCCGGCAGGATCGCCTTCTGCAGCGCGAGCGCGAGCCGGTGCTGGCTGTCCGCCCACGCCTCCGAATCGGCCAGCTGGCTCTGCGTGGCCGACAGCACCAGCTCGGTCCGGTACCGGTCGGTGAAGTCCTGGTAGACGCCGCGTACCCCGACGAGGCCGCCGGCGGTGTCGAGGACCGGCTCCGCGAACGTGCGCCAGTGCCGCAGCGCGCCGTCGGGCAGCAGGATGCGGAATGACGCCGACGCGGACCGGCCGAGCCGCAGCAGCGCCGCGCGGAACTGCTCGAAGCCGTCCCGGTCGTCGGCGTGCACGTGCGGGAGCAGGTCCTCCAACGGGATCGGCGGCGCCGAGCGGGGCAGCCGGAACAGGTCGTAGGTGTGGTCCGTCCACCGGATCGCGCCGCTGCCGACGTCCTCCTCCCAGCCGCCGAAGCCGCCGAGCCGCTGCACGTGCGCGCCGAGCGAGGCCGGGGCGTCCGCGCCGTCGGTGAACCGCCAGCTGATCGCGACCCCGTCGGCGTGCCGGGTCATCCGGATGTCCATCTCCCGGCTCACGACCACGTCGCCGACGAGGCTGAGCAGCATGGTCCGGTCCGAGGCGTGCGGCAGGCCGCTGGCGACGACGTCGACGGCCCGGCCGAACAGACCGTCGTCGGCGCCCATCAGCGGGTAGAGGTCGAGCAGCCGGGCGCCGAGCACCTCGTGCGCCGGCCGGCCGGCGGGGTCGACGAAGTCGCGGTTGACGTGCGTGACCCGGAAGTCGACCACCTCGCCGCTGTGGTCGCGCACCGCGCGGGTGAGCAGGACCGAGCCGGCCAGCCCGTCCAGCAGCGCGGGCAGCCAGCCGCCGGGCGCGCGCGCCTCGTCCGGCCGGCCGTCGGCACCGGCGCTGCCCCGCTCGCAGGCTTCGCGATCGCCGGCAGTACTCCGCTCTCCCATGGCGACCCGGTCTCCGATGGCGCCGCGGTCCGCGGTGGGGGACCGGTCCGCGGCGGTGGTGTGGCCGCCGCCGTCGTCGTTGGATGGTCGCAGGGCGCGCTCGCACACGTCGGCGAGGGCGGCGAGCTCGCGCAGCAGCCGGGTGTCGTCGGCGGGCAGCGGCCGCGACCAGCAGATTTCGACCGCCCCTACCTGCGCGCCCGAGCGCAGCAGCGGCAGTGCGGCCCGGGCGCCGGTCCAGGAGCCGAGCCGCGGCGGCGCAGCCGCCTGCGGGCCGCCGGCGGCGTCGGTGGGCGCCCCGGTGGGCCACCAGACGGGCGCCGCCGCCGCGACGGCCCTGGTGGCCGCGCAGTCGAGCTGCGGCGGGACGCGCCGCCAGCGGCTCGCGTCCAGCGCGGTCAGGCCGTGCTGCCCGACCAGCGTGAGCGCGCCGTCCGGTTCGAGCAGCCAGAGCGCGACCGCGCGGGCTCCATGCGCGTCGAGGCCCTCGCGCAGCACGGCCCGGGCGACGTCGTCGCCGTCGGCGGCATGGTCAGCCATGGTGGCGGTGCGCCACAGCCGACGCCAGGCCTGCGCCGTCGCCGGGGCGGAGGAGTCGGACGGGGGCTCGCCGAGCAGCTCGGCGGCGAAGTCGACGTCGCTGACACCCGCGCTCCGCGCGAGCAGCCGCAGCTGCCCGGCTGCGTCGGCGGGGGAGACGCTCAGGCGCGCGGTGAGGACGCCCACCGCCAGGTCCACGAGACGGGCGCCGGTGGCCCGGGACTCCAGCTCGCCGATCCGCTGCCGTTGCCGAATGACGATGTCCAGCAGGCGGTTCGGGCGCCCTCTCGACGGCTCGGCTGCCAGCTCAGCCGGCTGATCGGGCTGCTGCGGCGTTCCGGCCACCCTTCTCCTCTTGTCTGACCCAGTCCAGGCTTCCGACCTGCGGCCGGTATCGCGCCGCTTACCCTACTGGGGTGCCCCTGGTCGCTCGATGCCCTGGCCGGCGGGTGTGCAAGGAAAGATCCTTTTTGCACGCTCCTTCGCAGGTTTCTCGGTGTTGTCGCCGCCGGATACGCATGCAAAGATCATCTTTGCACACCGTTGCGTCGGCCGCGGGCATGATGGCCGCCAACGTGCTACCGCTGCCGCCGCGCCGTGCCGTGCCGGCGTCCGAACATCCGCAGGGAGGATGTCGGTGACCGACACCCTGGTTCCCTCGAAGCCCGCGCCGGGCCGACCCGACGACAGCGCGCTGCGTCAGCTGCTCGCCGGGCTCACGGCGGTGCGCGGCGGCGACTTCGGCACCCGGCTGCCGCAGGTCGGCGACGAGCTGATGGACGAGATCGCCCTCGTCTTCAACGGCATGATCGACCAGCTCGCCCTGTTCACCTCCGAGGTCACCCGGGTCGCCCGCGAGGTCGGCAGCGAGGGCAAGCTCGGCGGCCAGGCCGAGGTGCCGGGGGTGTCCGGCTCCTGGAAGGACCTGACCGACAACGTCAACGCGATGGCCGGCAACCTGACCGGGCAGGTCCGCGACATCGCCCAGGTCGCAACCGCCGTCGCCCGCGGCGACCTCTCCCAGAAGATCACCGTCCAGGCCCGCGGCGAGATCCTGGAGCTGAAGAACACCATCAACACGATGGTCGACCAGCTCTCGTCGTTCGCGGACGAGGTGACCCGGGTGGCCCGGGAGGTCGGCACCGACGGCCGGCTCGGCGGCCAGGCCGACGTGAAGGGGGTCTCCGGCACCTGGCGGGACCTGACCGACAACGTCAACGCGATGGCCGGCAACCTCACCAGCCAGGTCCGCTCCATCGCCCAGGTCGCGACCGCCGTGGCCAAGGGCGACCTGTCGCAGAAGATCCGGGTCGACGCCCGCGGGGAGATCCTGGAGCTGAAGGAGACCATCAACACGATGGTCGACCAGCTCTCGTCGTTCGCGGACGAGGTGACCCGGGTGGCCCGGGAGGTCGGCACCGACGGCCGGCTCGGCGGCCAGGCCAACGTCACCGGCGTGTCCGGCACCTGGCGAGACCTCACCGAGTCCGTCAACGTCATGGCCGGCAACCTCACCGACCAGGTCCGCTCCATCGCCGAGGTCACCACGGCGGTCGCCCGTGGTGACCTGTCGCAGAAGATCCGGGTCGACGCCCGCGGCGAGATCCTGGAACTGAAGGAGACCATCAACACGATGGTCGACCAGCTCTCGGCCTTCGCCGACGAGGTGACCCGGGTGGCCCGCGAGGTCGGCACGCAGGGCAACCTCGGCGGCCAGGCCATCGTCCGCGGCGTCTCGGGCACCTGGAAGGACCTGACCGACAACGTCAACGTGATGGCGTCCAACCTGACGGCGCAGGTCCGCTCGATCGCCCAGGTCGCGACCGGCGTCGCCCGTGGCGACCTCTCCCAGAAGATCACCGTTGAGGCCGAGGGCGAGGTCGCCGCCCTCACCTCGACGATCAACACGATGGTCGACACGCTCGGCGCCTTCGCCGACGAGGTCACCCGGGTCGCCCGCGAGGTCGGCACCGACGGCCGGCTCGGCGGCCAGGCCAGCGTGAAGGGCGTGTCGGGCACCTGGAAGGACCTGACCGACAACGTCAACTTCATGGCGAACAACCTGACCAGCCAGGTCCGCAACATCGCCCAGGTCACCACGGCCGTCGCCCAGGGCGACCTCACCCGCAAGATCGACGTCGACGCGCGGGGCGAGATCCTGGAGCTGAAGGAGACCATCAACACGATGGTCGACCAGCTCTCGTCGTTCGCGGACGAGGTGACCCGGGTGGCCCGGGAGGTCGGCACCGACGGCCGGCTCGGCGGCCAGGCCGAGGTCGAGGGCCTGTCCGGCACCTGGAAGCGGCTGACCGAGAACGTCAACGGCCTCGCCGGCAACCTCACCCGCCAGGTCCGCGCCATCGCCGCCGTGACCAGCGCCGTGGCCACCGGCGACCTCACCCGCTCGATCACCGTCGACGCGCAGGGCGAGGTGGCCGAGCTCAAGGACAACATCAACGCGATGGTCCGCTCGCTGCGCGACACGACCCGGATGAACCAGGAGCAGGACTGGCTGAAGACCAACCTGGCCCACATCGCCGGACTCATGCAGGGCCACCGCGACCTGGCCGTCGTCGCCCAGCTCGTCATCGACGAGCTGGCGCCGCTCGTCGACGCCCAGCACGGCACGTTCTTCCTCGTCGACTCGTCGGACGACGCCCCCGCCCTCGACCTGCTCGCCAGCTACGGCTATCAGGCCTCGCCGACGACCCCGCGCCGCTTCGGCCTCGGTGACTCCCTGATCGGCCAGGCCGCCCGCACCCGGCGCACGATCGTCGTCGACCGCACACCCGTCGACTACATCACCATCGGCTCCAGCGTCGGGCGGGCCGCCCCCGTCGCCCTCGTCGTGCTGCCGATCGTCTTCGAGGACCAGGCGCTCGGCGTCATCGAGCTGGCCTCGTTCGCCCCGTTCACCGAGGTGCACCACGCGTTCCTCGACCAGCTCACCGAGACGATCGGCGTCAACGTCAACACGATCGTCGCGAACGCCCGCACCGACTCGCTGCTCGTCGAGTCGCAGCGCCTCGCCGGCGAGCTGCAGTACCGGTCCGAGGAGCTGCAGTCCCGGCAGGAGGACCTGCAGCGCTCCAACGCCGAGCTGGAGGAGAAGGCGGACCTGCTCGCCGCGCAGAACCACGACATCGAGGTGAAGAACCGGGAGATCGAGCAGGCCCGGCAGGAGCTGGAGGAACGGGCCCGCCAGCTCGCGCTCGCCTCCAAGTACAAGTCCGAGTTCCTCGCGAACATGTCGCACGAGCTGCGCACGCCGCTGAACAGCCTGCTCATCCTCGCCGGCCTGCTCGCCCGCAACCCCAAGGGCAACCTGACCGCCAAGCAGGTCGAGTACGCGCACGTGATCCACTCGGCGGGCTCGGACCTGCTGCAGCTCATCAACGACATCCTCGACCTGTCCAAGGTCGAGGCCGGCAAGATGGACCTGCACGTCGAACCGGTCGCGCTCGCCTCCGTCGTCGACGACCTGCGGGCCACGTTCGCGCCGGTCACCATCGAGAAGGGCCTGCGGCTCACCGTCGACATCGCCCCCGACGTGCCCGACCGGCTGCTCACCGACCGCCACCGGCTCGGGCAGATCCTGCGCAACCTGCTGTCCAACGCGGTCAAGTTCACCGAGCACGGCCGCGTCGACCTGGTCATCACGATGGCGTCCGGGCTCGCGGGGCCGCCTGCGGGGCCTGGGGGGCCTGGGGGGCCTGGGACGCCCGCCCAGGTGCTGTTCGCCGTGACCGACACCGGGATCGGCATCGCCGAGGAGAACCTCGATCGGATCTTCGGCGCCTTCCAGCAGGGCGACGGCACCACCAGCCGCCGCTACGGCGGCACCGGCCTCGGCCTGTCGATCTGCCGCGAGGTCGCCACCCTGCTCGGCGGCGAGATCCGCGCCCGCAGCGTCTACGGCAGCGGCAGCACGTTCACGCTCTGGCTGCCGACGGTCCCGCCCGCGGAGCTGACCGGCGCCGAGCCGGCCCGCGGCGCGGAGCCTGTGCCCGGCGGCCAGCCGGTGGTCGGTGGGCAGGCGGTGGCCGCCAGGCAGGCCGCGGTCGGCCGGCAGGCGCTGGCCGGCGGGCAGCCGTTGGTCGGTGGGCAGCCGTTGGTCGGTGGGCAGGCGGTGGTTGGCCGGCAGGCAGCGGCCGATGGGCAGCCGGTGGTGGGCGGGCAGGCGATGGTTGGTGGGCGGCCGGCGGCCGGCGGTCCACCGCACGTAGGCGCGGCGGGATCGCTCGCGGCCGGGCTGTTCGCGCCCGGTTCGCTCGCGCCTGGCGCGTTGGCGCCTGGGGCACTGGTTCCCGAGGCGGTGGTTCCTGAGGTGCTGGTTCCTGAGGTGCTGGATCCTGAAGCGGTTGCGCCTGACGCGGTGGTTCCTGAGTCGCGGGCTGCCGAGTCGCTGGCTGCGGGCTCGGGCGGGCCGGGTCCGGGCGGCCCGGGGTCGGGTCCAACGGCGTCGGCCGCGTCCGGTCCGCCGGCCGCGTCCGGTCCACCCGCCTCCGGTCCGTCGGCCGCCTTCGGCCCGCCGGCCACCGCAGGCCCGCCGGCCACCGCAAGCCCGCCGGCCACCGCAGGCCCGTCGGCCACCGCGGGGCCGTGGGCGGACGCCGGCCGGCGGGGCGTTCCGGTCGCCGATCACTCGCCGGCCGCCGGTCCGGGTCGCAACGGGCACGGGAGCGGCGCGGGACCGGCTGGGACGCCGCCGGCCGCGGGCCGCCCCGCGGCCGTGCCCGCCGGGCAGGGGGCGCCCGACCGGGACGAGGACGACGACGTGCTGGTCGGCCGGTCGGTCCTCGTCGTCGACGACGACGTCCGCAACGTCTTCGCGATCACCAGCATTCTGGAGTTCTACGGGGCGAGCGTCGACCACGCGCCGGACGGCCGCAAGGGCATCGAGAAGCTGCTCGCGAACCCGTCGACCGACCTCGTCCTGATGGACGTGATGATGCCGGAGATGGACGGCTACACGACCATGGCCGCGATCCGGGCGATGCCCCGGTTCGCCGACCTGCCGATCATCGCCGTCACCGCGAAGGCGATGACCGACGACCGGCAGAAGTGCCTCGACGCCGGCGCCAGCGAGTACGTGACCAAGCCCGTCGACGTCGACGAGCTGCTGGCCCGCGTCGAGGACGTGCTGGCACCACCCGTCCCCGACGACCGCCGCGCCACCGGCTGAACCCGCCGGCCCCGTCGTCCCGCGTCCGGCGTTCGTCGTCCGGCCGCGGCGGAGGCCGGACGACGTCGCCGTGCCGGACACCCGCGCGAGTTCACGCGTCTCGCCAGGCGTCGGCGGGTGGGACGCGCACCGGCAGGCGATATCGGGGTCCGATGGGCCTGCCCGACCCCAATATCGCCTGCCTCGACGGCCGACGGGCGCCGGCCGCAGGCCGACGGGCGCCGGCGCCCGCCGTGATCGCCGGTCGTGCCCCGCGGTGGTCGTGAGAGGTGCGGTGTCGCAGCCACCGGAGGGCGTGAACGGCGATCATGGGCGGCGGGCGTGGCGCCAGGTCGGATCGGGTCGGGGCTCGCGGGTGCTGGTGCGTTAGACCTGGCCGACGAACAGCCCGGGCCGGCGGTCCTTCCAGGGCAGCGCCTGCTCCAGGACGGCCGCGACCCGCAGCAGCAGGTCCTCGCGGCCATGCGTGGCGAGCAGCTGCACGCCGATCGGCAGGCCGCCGGCACTCTGCCCGAGCGGCAGGCTGATCGCCGGCACGCCGGTGACGTTGGCGACGCTGGTGAACGGCCCGAACTCGAAGATGGCGCGCAGCCAGCCCTCGACGGTGTGGTTCGGGTCGTCGTAGTCCAGCGTGCCGTGCGGCACGGGCAGCCGCCCCAGCGTCGGCGTCACGAGCAGGTCGTACCCGGCGAGGAACCGGTCGAGGTCCTGGGTGACCCGGCCGGCCGCGTCCAGCTCCGCGACGAGATCCAGGGCGCAGGCGTCCCGGGCGTCGGCGAGCACCCGCCGGGACACCGCCTCGAGACGGTCCGCCGGCGGCTGCCGGGGCGCCAGCAGGAACGGCACGGCCACGCCGACCGTCTCGGCCAGGCAGGCCCGGACGACGTCGTCCCACGCCAGCGGCGGGGAGGCCTCCTCGACCCGGTGCCCGAGCGCGGCGAGCGCCTCGGCGGCCCGCACCGTCGCGGCGGCCACCTCCGGGTCCACGACGGCTCCCGACCAGGCCCGCGTCGTCACCGCCACCCGCAACCCGCCGTCTTGCGGCTCGCCGCCGCCCGCGGAATCGCCGGCCGCCGGGGTGACGCTGTTCGAGCCGCCATCGACGAGTGCGGCCCACGCCTCGGGCCGTACCTCGTGCGCGTAGGGCCGCGCCGGTGGTGGCGCGGCGAACGCGGCGCCGGCCGCCGGTCCGTGCACGGCGTCGAGCAGGGCCGCGGCGTCCCGGACCGTGCGGGTCAGCGCGAACTCGGACAGCATCCCGAACGCCGACCCGCCGAGCCCCGGCGCCGTCGGCGTCCGGCCCCGGCTCGGCTTGAGGCCGACCAGGCCGCAGCAGGACGCCGGCACCCGGATCGAGCCGGCGCCGTCGTTAGCGTGCGCGACGGCGACCGCGCCCGCGGCGACGAGGGCCGCCGCCCCGCCGCTGGAGCCGCCGACGGTGCGGGCCGGGTCCCACGGATTGCGCACCGGGCCGTGCAGCAGCGGCTCGGTGGTGAAGCTCAGCCCCAACTCGGGGGCGATGGTCAGGCCGAGCGTCGCCAGGCCGGCGGCCCGGAAGCGGCGCATCAGCTCGTGGTCGGCCGGGGCCGGGACGCCGGGGCCGAGGCCGCGGCTGCCGCACCGGAAGCGCACCCCGGCGGCCATCGGGCCGACGTCCTTGATCAGGAACGGCACCCCGCCGAGCGGGCCGTGCGGGTCGTGGTCGAGCGCGGCTCCGAACAGCGGCCCGGCCAGCGCGTTCAGCCGGTCGTGCGCCCAGCCGAGGGCCGCTCGGGCGGCCGCCTCGACCTCGGCGGCGGTGACCTCGCCGGTGGCGATCAGCGTCCGCAGGCCGACGGCGTCGTGGCACGCGTATTCGTGCGGGTTCATGGGTCGTCTCGTCTCCGGGGCGGGCGCCCGATGGCGCCCGCCCCTCGTCGTTCCAGGTCAGGGCATGGCGAGGAGGCCGGGCCGAGCCGTGGTGATCCAGCGGCTCGGCCGGCGCGGCGCTGCTACGCCGTCAGACCTGGGAGGAGACGCGACACACGAGGTTCATCGCTGCCATGTCTACGACAGATCGCTCGCGGTGAGCAAGGCGTTTTCGCCCCGGCCCGTCCCGTCGCCGCTCGCCTGGCCTGCGGGCTCGAAGAGGCTGGCGTGCTCGCGGGCGAACCCGGTGATGGACCGGGGCTGCCGGCCCGTCACGTCACGGACGTCGGTGGTCGTCGTCGCCATCCACCCGGTGCGCTGCGTCGCGAAGATCGCGACGATGGCCTCCGCCACCATCGGCGGCAGCCCGTCCCCGATCATCGCGTGACGGGCGTCGTCGTCGCTGACGTGCACGTAGCGCACCGGCCGGCCGGTGGCCGCCGACAGCTCCGCGGCGACGCGCTCGAACGTGATCGCCTCGGGGCCGGTGAGCGTGTAGGCCCGGCCCACGTGTCCCACGCCGAGGAGGCACTCGACCGCGACGTCCGCGACGTCCCGCGGGTCGACGAAGGAGATCTCCGCCGTGCTCGCCGGGGCGAACAGCATGCCCGTGGCCGCGACGGCGCGGGCGTTGGCCAGCAGGTTCGTCAGATAGGTCCGTGGCCGCAGCAGCACCGCGGGCAGGCCGGACCTGGCCAGGTGCCGTTCGATCACGCCGTGCCAGCTGTCGAAGACCAGCGGCGACTCGGGGTACGGGTCCGGGCCGGACAGCTTCACGACGCGCCCGACGCCGGCGGCCGCCGCCGCGTCGATCATCGCCTGCTCGTACCCGACCTGCCCGGGCACGTTGCCGCACGCCAGGAACAGCCGGTCGACACCGGCCAGGGCCCGCTCGACCGTGCCGCGGTCGGCGAAGTCGCCCTCGGCGAGCCGCACGCCGGGGCCGAGGCCGCGCGCCGTCGGCGCGGCCGCGTCGCGGACGAACGCCCGCACCGGCTCGCCGCGCTCGGCGAGGCCGCGCACGACGTGCCGGCCGACGGTACCGGTCGCGCCGGTCACCAGGATCGTCATCGGGATGCTCCTTCAGTCGTGGTCATGTTCGGCTTGCTGGTGGGGATGTTCGGGTTGAGACGGAAGACGTTGGCCGGGTCGAGGCGGTCCTTGAGGGCGGTGAGCCGGCCAAGCCGGTCGCCGAAGGCGGCCCGGACGCCGGCCGGGCCCTCGTCGGACAGGAAGGTGGCGAACTGGCCGGCGCTGTCCGGCCGCAGCCGCTGCCAGCCGTCGCGGGCCCAGGCCACGTGCCGGGCGGAGTCCGGATCGCCCGGCCGCCAGTTCGCGATCAGGCGCAGCTCGAAGCCCGGGTCGCGGGGGCCGACGGCGGTGGCGTCGGGCGCCACCCGGCTGGCGGCGCCGCCGATCATCCAGCCGTTGAGCAGCGACAGCGGCGACGTGATCGACGCGACCGCGTCGACGACGACGTCGATCGCCGCGTCGGACAGGTCGGCCAGCCGGTGCGAGCGCCAGTACGAGCCGTTCCCCGGCGAGGCGCTGATGTCCAGCAGCGACTGCAGCGCCCGGTAGGGGACCGGCCTGACCAGGTCGCCGATGGGCGTCCCGAGCCGGCGCAGCGGGGCCAGCACGGCGGCCCCCTCGGCGGGGTCGCCGCACCAGACGGGCAGCAGGCCCAGCACCGGGGTGCCGTACCGGTCGGCGGGCAGGAACGGCATCGGCGGGGCCAGCATCGCGACCAGGGCGACGCCGAGCTCGTCCGGCGCGGTCGGGGCGAACTCCCGCAGGAAACGCAGCACCCGCGGCGCCTCGTCGAGCGACCAGAAGACCGGGCCGCCGAGGACGATCGGGCCGACCGGGTGCAGGTCGTACTCGAACGCGGTGACGACGCCGAAGTTGCCGCCGCCGCCGCGCAGCCCCCACAGCAGCTCCGGCTCGGTCGCCGCGTCGACCCGCAGCCGCTCGCCGTCGGCGGTGACCAGGTCGGCGGCCCGCAGGTTGTCGACCGTCAGGCCGTGCCGGCGCATCAGGTGCCCGAAGCCGCCGCCGAGCGTCACCCCGCCGATGCCCGTCGAACTGACCGAGCCGCCGGTGGTCGCCAGGCCGAACCGCTGCGTCGCGAGGTCGAACTCGGACCAGGTCAGGCCGCCGGCGGCGCGGGCGACCCGGCCGGCCGGGTCGACGGACACCGCCTTCAGCTGCGACAGGTCGATGACGATGCCGCCGTCGCAGACGCCGTAGCCGGCGACGGAGTGGCCGCCGCCGCGGACGGCGACGGGCAGGTCGCGCTCGCGGGCGAGCCGGACGGCCGCCTGGACGTCGTCGGCGCCGGCGCAGCGGGCCACCAGGGCGGGGTGGCGGTCGACGGCGCCGTTCCACACCCGGCGGGCCTCGTCGTAGCCCTCCTCGCCGGGTCGCAGCACCGTCCCGCGGAAGTGGCGGCGCAGCGCGTCCGCCAGGTCGTGATGCAGGGTCGTGGTCATGTCGGCAGGGTGCGCGGGCGACCGTTCCGCGAGCGTTCCGCGGCGGCGGCCCCGGCGTTTGCCGTCCTGTCGGCGACCCGACCCGGCCTGACCGGATGCGATGCCGCGCCGGTTAGGCGGTCAGCTCGGCGCGGGCGGTGTCGTCCCAGACCCGCACGCCGTCGGCGAGCAGCCGGCGGGCGGTCTCCCGGCGCTCCCTGTCGAGCCCGGCGGCCCGCGCGGCCGCCAGCCGGATCCGCAGCAGCATCGCGGCCAGGCCGGGCGCGGTGCCGCGGGCCGGATCGGCCAGCGTGGCGTCGAGGCCGGCCAGCCCCGGACCCACCTCGCCGTCGAGGACGGCGACGAAGCCGGTCAGCGCGTCGGTGACCAGCCGCACCGGCGGTGCCTCGACCCGGCCGCGCAGCGCCGCGAGCTCGGCGGCCCGCCGCCGCAGCGCGGGCAGGTCGCCGAGGTCCAGGTCGAGGATCGCGGCGAACAGCAGCGCCGCCGCCAGCGTGAACGGGTGCTCGACCGACGTCGCGAGCTCCAGCGCGCGGTCCCGCGCCGCGTGCGCCGCGGCCACGTCGCCCAGGCAGAAGTGCACGTGCGCGAGCCGGGCGTGGCAGAGCACCTGCGGGTCCTGGCCGTAGGCGAGCAGGTGCGCCGCGCGGTTCTGCGGCCGGTAGCGGTCGATGGCGGCGAGCAGATGGTCGCGGGCGGCCGTCGGGTCGCCCCGCCAGGCCGCCGCCACCCCCCGGACGAACTCGCCCTCGACCGCGAGCACGTCGTCGTGCCTGCCGAGGGCGCACAGCTGGCCGCCGTACTCGACGGCGGCGTCGAACTCGCCGCGGGAGAGCACCGCCATCGCCCGCGCCCGCAGCAGCGGCGCCGCCGGCTCGGCCCCGAGCCCCGCCGCTAGTGTGAACGCCCGGTCCAGTGCGGTGCGCAGCCGCGCCGACGCGTAGCCGTGCACGGAGCTCAGCGGCCCGGGCATCGCGGTCAGCAGGGAAAGCTCCCGCTCGTCCCGTGCGGGTGACTCGGGCTCGGCGCGCAGGATCTCCCAGGCCCGCTGCAGCAGGTCGGCGGCGTCCGCGTCGGCGTAGCGGCGCCCCGCGGCCTGCGCGGCCCGCTCGTACCAGCCGACGGCCTCGACCCGGGCGCCGGCCTGGTGCAGATGGGCGGCGACCTGGCCGGCGACCTCGTCCGGCCGGTCCGCGTGCAGCTCCCGCAGCGCCTGCGCCAGCCGGGCGTGGCTGTGCCGGCGGCGGGCCGGCGAGAGCAGCCCGTAGGCGACCTCGCGCAGCTTGCCGTGGCTGAAGTCGTAGGTGTCGCCGCCGCCGGTGAGCAGCAGGCCGCGGCGCCACAGCTCGTCGAGATCCCCGGCGACCTCGTGCGCGCCGCGGGGGTGAACCAGGGTGAGCAGGTCGACGGAGACCGACGAGCCGGCCGCGGCCGCGACCCCGATCAGCTCCCGGGCCCCGGCGGGCAACGGCCGCAGCCGGGCCGCCAGCACGGCCTGCACCTTCGGGGTGAGCGCCCTCGGCTCGTCGCCGCGCCAGCCCGCCCGCAGGGCCTCGACGACGAAGAGCGGGTTGCCCTCCGTCTCGGCGTGCAGCCGGCCGGCGTCGAGGTCGTCGAGGTCGTGCCCGAGGCGGCGCGCGAGCGTCGCCGTCTCGGCCCCGCCCAGCCGGCCCAGCGTCAGCTCGGTGTGCCGGCCGAGCGCCGCCACGCCGGCGAGCAGGTCGTGCAGCGGATGCTCGCCCGCCGTCTCGGCGAGCCGGGCGGTCCCGGCGACGAGTAGCGGCGCCGGCGGGTCGGCGCGCAGCAGGTAGTGCAGGAACTGCAGCGTCGGGGCGTCGGCGGCGTGCAGGTCGTCCGCGACGAGCAGCACCGGCCCGGAGCCGGCCCGCAGCGCGCGCGCCGCCGCGTCGAACAGCCGCAGCCGGGCGCCGGGGTCCGCCGGGGCCGGATCCGCGGGCAGCTCCGGCAGCAGCGGCGCGAGCGCCGCGAGCTGCGCCGGGGCGAGCTGACCCCGCCACCGGGCGACGCCGAGGTCGCGCAGCCAGGCCGCCACCGGGGCGTACGCGAGCGCCCCCTCGGCCTCGTACGACCTGGCGTGCGCGGTGGCGGCGCCGCCGCGCCCGACCCAGTGCCGGAACTCCTCGACGAGCCGGGTCTTGCCGATGCCCGCCTCGCCGGTCAGCAGGACCAGCCGGGGCACCCCGTCGGTCAGCCCGCGCCACAGGTCGACGAGCCGCGCGCGCTGCGCCTGCCGCCCGACGAGCGTGGCCGCGCCGCCGGTGGCGGCCGGGCTGGCGCCGGGAAGCAGCGCCTCGTAGGCCGCGCGGGTCGCCGCGGAGGGTTGTACGCCCAGCTCGTCGGCCAGCCGGGCGGCGCAGTCGTGGTAGGCGCTGACCGCCCTGGCCCGGTCGCCCTGCGCGTCGTACAGCCGCATCAGCCAGCGGTAGGGCGCCTCGGCGACCCGGTCCAACGCGCGGGCCCGCTCGGCGTACCCGATCGCGGCGTCGGTCTCGCCGCGGTCCGCCAGCAGCGGCACCAGCCGGGTGAGAACGGCCATGGCCCTGCCGCGGTAGTGCTCCCGATCGGCGAGCAGCCACTCGTCGTACCAGCCGTCGAGCAGGTCGCCGCCGTACAGGTCGGCCGCCCGGCGCAGCCGGTCCGCCTGCGCGTCGTCGTCATCGCCGCTCGCCGCGGCGGTGCCGGACCGGTCGCCGCCAGACCGGTCGGCACCGGACTGGCCGGCGGCGGTGGTCCCGGCCTCGGTGGTGTCGACGGCGGCGTCGAACGCGGCGACGTCGGCGGCGAAGGCGCGCAGCGCGAGGGACTGGCCCGTCACGTCCAGGTGACGGTCCGCGGCCGGCAGGGTGGCGCGCAGCGTGTGCAGCACGTGCCGCAGGTTCGTGCGCGCCTGCTGTTCGGCCGAGTCCGGCCACAGCACGAACGCCACCTGTTCGCGCCGCTGCGGTTGGCCGCCGCGCAGCGCCAGGTACGCCAGCAGCGTCTGCGCGCGCTGGGACGTCAGCACCACCGGCGCGCCACCGTGGCGGACCTCGAAGGCCCCGAGCAGCCGTACTTCCAGCACGTCACTCATTTTCCCCGGGGAGGTCCGCCCCGCGGCGAGCCTGGGGGCACCGGCCGCCGCGTGGCGCCCCGCAACCGGTGTCGCGTTCGGGACAAGCCGAAATTCGCCCTGGTAGGAGCAACCCGGACAGTTGATTCTTGGAAGCGGCACTGGATGGCTCGTATTCTTTGCCCCAGACAGGCCGCTAGCTGGGCAAGTCGACGTCCGCCGCTCCGGTCCCGCGGTTGCCGGAGTTCTGTACACGCGGTATCCGCCGCCATATTCTCAGCCTGCGATCCCGGCCGTGTTCCTCGAACAGCCTCCCCGTGAGGGGAAAGGTGCCCCGGCGGCCGGTCGGTTCACGGCTCGTCGATGGCCACGACGGCGCCCGGACCTCGCGGAATACCTGAGAACGGAAATCATGGAAATGAATGTCAGGGTTTCACCGAAGCCCTCGGGGCTACGGTTCGATCTCGATTCAAGGAGAATTCTGATGAGTAGGTCGGTCATTCGTCGCGGCGTCGCCGTGGCATTCAGCGGCGTGGTCGTCGCCGGCTTCGTCGCGCTCGGAAGCCCCGCCCAGGCGGCGGACCCGGCGGCGGCCAACACCGCCAAGGGTGGTGCGCCGGCGGCCGTGACCAGTGGCGTCGGCAGCTCGGCGGTGTCGGGCAAGAGCGCCCGCAACGGCGACGGCGCCAGTGCCGGGGTCGGCGCCGCCCACGTCGACGGCGTCTGCAACCTGTTCAGCAACGGCGACGGCGACTTCTGCCTCTGGTACCTCCAGAACTACAGCGGCAGCCACGCCGACTTCTTCTTCGGCGACACGAACCTCAACAACGACCGGTTCAACTCCGCGGGGGCCGGCCAGGGGGCGATCGTCGGCAACAACGCCGAGTCCGACTACAACTACGACCGCCGGCTGACCGCCCAGGTCTACACCGGCACCAACTACACCGGAACCTTCGGCAACGTCGCGCCGAACTCCGGCGGCAACTTCACGGCCACCTTCAGGAACAACGTCGAGTCCTTCAAGTGGATCTGATCCACCGGTACGGACTATCCGGCTGAGCGCCGGGCGACCGTATAGCAGGCAGTTTCGGGCCGGCTCCGCACCGAGTTCGCGCGGAGCCGGTCCGAACCTCGTATCCCGAACCCCCGGAACCCACCCGCGCGCCTCGAAGGGATGAGAAGCGTTGCTGCACCGCGCTGGCGTCCACCGCCGTCTCCGGCCGCCGTCGGACCTGGACCTCACCCGGAAGCGCCGACGGGCTCGATGGGCGCTCGCGGCGGCCCTGGCCGCGCCGGTCGCGCTGGGCGCGGGCTGCGGCAGCCCCGGCCAGCCGCCCGGCACCGCGGCGCCGGCCGCGACCGTGCGGGCCGCGCCGGTCGGCGTCCCGGCCGGGTCCGGTGTCGCCTCACCAAAGCTGCCGCTCGACCCCTACCTGCTCAGCCCGCCCGACTCCGTCCGGGTCGCCCGGGCCTACCGGCTGCTGCTCGCCGAGTGCGTGCGACCGTTCGGGCTCGCCGGCCCGCCGGAGCGGGCCGACTCGGGCCCCGTCCCGCCGGACCTCAACGGGCGTCGCTACGGCATCACCGACGCGCGGCTCGCCGCGGTCGCCGGCTACCGCGTCGCGGTACCCCAGCCGGCGTCCCCGCAGGCACCGTCCCCGCAGGAGCCGGGCGGCTCGGCCGATCCCCGGATGCTGACGGTCCTGGACGGCGCGCCGCACGCCGTCGTGGGCGGCCAGCCGGTCCCGGCCGGCGGCTGCGTCGGCGAGGCGAAGCGCCGGCTGAGCGCCGGGGCGCCCGCCGTCACCGACCCGGACCTGGTGCAGCGGTTCTCCCAGGACAGCTACTTCGCCTCGCAGCGCGACCCGCGCGTGCGCGCGGCGATCGGCGCCTGGTCGGCCTGCATGCGCGGCCACGGCTACGCGTACTCGTCGCCGCTCGCCGCCGCCGGGGATCCGCGGTTCGTCACCGGACCGGTGACGCCGACCGAGATCGCCGTCGCGACCGCCGACATCGCCTGCAAGGCGCGCACCGGCCTCGTCGACGCCTGGTCGCGGGTCGAGGCCGAGCTCGAGCGTCCCCAGATCGCCGCCAACCCACAGGTCCTCGACGACATCCGGCGGCGCAACGAGACCCAGCTCCGGGTCGCCCGCGACCTGGGCCTCGGCTGAGCCCCGACCACGAGGACGTCACTGGCGCCGAGCGCGCCGCGGCGCCCGCCCGGTCGCCGCCCGGCGACCGACGCCACCACCAACGCCCCAGGAGCACGACACCATGAACAGACGGCTACTGCTCGGCGCCGCGGCCTGCACGTTCGCGACGGCGGCCGCCGCCGCCCAGCTGAGCGTCGCGGACGCCGCCGCCGCGGCCTCCGAGACCGCCGCGGCCTCCGCGGCCGGCACGGCCGGCGCCGCGCAACCCGAGTCCTACATCGTCGTGCTCAAGGCGGTCGAGGCGTCCGCCGGACCGTCCGCCGCCGCCACCCGCGCACGTGCCAGGGGCGTGCGGGTCAGCCGCGAGTACCGGCACGCACTGAACGGGTTCGCGGCGTCGCTTGACGCCACCCAGCGGGCCGCGGTGCTCGCGGACCCCGACGTCGACTACGTGGAGCCCGACGGGCCCGTGCACGCCGACGGCGCGGCCGAGGACGACCCGACGGTGCAGGCCGACGCCGCGCAGCTGCCGGCGACCTGGGGGCTGGACCGGATCGACCAGCGCAACCGCCCGCTGGACAACAGGTACCGCTACACGTCGACGGGGCGGGGCGTCACGGCGTACATCTTCGACACGGGCATCCGGACCACCCATCGGGACTTCGGCGGCCGGGCCTCGGGCGGGTTCACCGCGATCGATGACGGCAACGGCACCGCGGACTGCAACGGCCACGGCACGCACGTCGCAGGGACCGTCGGCGGCTCCACGTACGGCGTCGCGAAGGCGGTGCGCCTCGTCTCCGTCCGTGTGCTGGACTGCGCCGGGTTCGGCACCATCAGCGGTGTCATCGCCGGCATCGACTGGGCGACCGCGAACCGGGTGAGCCCCGCGGTGGCGAACATGAGCCTCACCGGTGGCGCGTCCCGGGCCCTCGACCAGGCCGTGCGCCAGTCGATCGCCGGCGGCCTCGGCTACACGCTCGCCGCCGGGAACGACGCCGGCGACGCGTGCGCGGTGTCGCCGGCCCGGGTGCCGCGCGCCATCACCGTCGGTGCGACCCTGCGGAACGACAGCCGGGCGACCGCCTACTCCAACTTCGGCTCCTGCCTGGACCTGTTCGCTCCGGGAAACGCGATCATGTCGACCTGGTACACCTCCGACACCGCGACGAACACGCTGAGCGGAACGTCGATGGCGGCCCCGCACGTCGCCGGCGTGGCGGCGCTCTATCTCGAGCGGCATCCCGGCGCCGGCCCGAACGCCGTGCGCGACGCGATCGTGGGCGCGGCCACCCCCGACGTCCTGACCAGCGTCGGGGCCGGGTCGCCGAACCTCCTCGTCTACTCGCGCGGCAGCGGGTTCTGAGGACCGGCGCCCGCCGCCCCGGCGGCCCGCCCGGGCCACCGGGCTGCGGGCGCCGCGAGCACACATCCGGCGCCGGTGGTCGGCGCCCCGCGCACGTACCGGGGAGCTGATCGGCGGCGACGTCGTCGTTATGCTCCGCCGCATGGGTCCTGATCCGGCGTCCCCGGCAGCGTCGTCGGCGGGTCCGGATCCGCGGGCGCCGGCCCCGGTTCCGCAACCGCGGGCGCCGCGGGTGCCGCAGGCGCCGGACACGCGGGACCCGGACCTGGTCATCCCGGACATCCCGCTGATCCGCCGGCGCGGTGGCGAGGAGCAGCGCGCGACGTTCTTCGAGCTGTTCTTCGACCTCGTCTACGTCTTCGCGGTCACCCAGCTCTCGCACTACCTGCTCGCGGACCTGACCTGGGCCGGCGCCGCCCGGGCCGGGTTCATGCTCGTCGCCGTCTACTGGGCGTGGAACTACACGACCTGGATGGCGAACTGGTTCGACCCGCGGACGGTCGCGGTCCGGCTGGTGCTGGTCTTCGTGATGCTGGCGAGTCTGCTCATGGCCGTCGCCGTGCCGGAAGCCTTCGGCGACCGCGGCCTGCTGTTCGCGGCGAGCTACGTCGCGCTGCAGGTCGGCCGCAACGGCTTCGTCGTCGCCGTCACGCCGCCCGGGCCGTTCCACCAGAACTTCGTCCGGATCGCGGTGTGGAGCGTGCTGTCCGCGCCGCTGTGGGTCGGCGGCGGGTTCGTCGACGGGGACGCGCGCTGGCTGCCGTGGGGCGCGGCGCTGCTGCTCGACCTCGCCGCGCCGCTCGTCTACTACCGGCTTCCCGGCCTGGGCTCGGCGCCAGCCAGCCAGTGGCAGGTCGAGGGCAGCCACTTCGCCGAGCGCTTCCAGCTGTTCGTCATCATCGCGCTGGGGGAGAGCATCGTGCTGGCCGGCGCGACCGCGTCCGAGGCGGAGCTGACGACCGCCGTCGTCCTCGCGCTCGGCCTGGCGTTCGTGCTGTCGACGGCGCTGTGGTGGCTGTACTTCGGCCAGGTCTCCGAGGCGGTCGCCCGGCGGATCAGCGGGAGCGCCCTGACCGAGGCGGGCCGGCTCGGCCGGGACGTCTACACCTACCTACACCTGCCGATCATCGCCGGGATCGTGCTGTCGGCCGTCGGTATCGAGCTGCTGATCGCGCATCCGCACGAGGAGCTGCACCTCGCGGGTGCCGTGGTGGCGTGCGGCGGGGCGGCGCTGTTCCTCGCGGGCCTCGCCGCGTGCTGCGCGCGGGTCCGCCGCCGCCGCGCGTGGTGGCCGCTCGCGGTGGCCGTGCCGGTGCTCGGGTGCGCACCGCTGGTCGCCGACGTCCCGGCCCTGGTCGCGATGGGCGCGCTGACGGCCGTCCTCGTCGGCGCCGCTGCGGTGGAGCAGGCCCGCCCGGCCTGACCGCGCCGCGTCCGGCCGCCGGCGCGCGACCGCCAGCCCCGGCCGGGCACCGTAGGGTCGCCGCCATGACCCCACCGGCGCCGCTGACCGGCCCGTTCCTGCCGACCTACCCGATCGAGACCGAGCGGCTGCGGCTGCGTCCGATCGACCCGGTCGCGGACGTGGACGGCATGCAGGCCTACCGCGGCCGGGCGGACGTCTGCCGCTACATCCCGCCGGAGCCGATGACCCGGGAGCAGCTCGCCACCCGGCTGACCGACCCGGAGCTCGTCCGGTCCGCGCTGGACCGCGAGGGGCAGGCCCTGTCACTGGTCGTCGACCTGCGCGAGACCGGCGAGCTGATCGGGGACGTGATCTTCTTCTGGCGCAGCTCCGCGAACCACGGCGGCGAGATCGGCTACGTCGTCAACCCGGACCACCAGGGCAACGGCTACGCGACCGAGGCGGCCCGAGCGCTGCTGGCGCTGGTCTTCGACGAGTTCGGCTTCCGCCGGGTGACCGCCCGCATCGACGCGGACAACCCCGCCTCGGCCGCGGTGCTCACGAAGCTCGGCATGCGGCAGGAGGCGGTGCTGGTCGAGAACGAGTGGTTCAAGGGCCGCTGGAGCACCGAGATCGACTTCGGCATCCTCGCCCGCGAGTGGCGCGCGCTCGCCGGCTAGCGAGCTCCGTTGGGCCGCGGGCGCTCACCAGTCCGCTAGCCGGAAGTCGGCGTGCCGGCCGGCGCGGCGGCGATGGCGCGGGTGTGCAGGCCGGGGTCGGCCGGGTCGACGTTGTAGGCGATCACCCGGCGCGGGTGGATCCGGATGGTCGCCGGCGCCAGGTGGCCGTCGGCGGGCTCGTGCGTGGCGGTCTCGGCGAGCCCGCGGACCTCCAGGAAGCGGGCCCCTTGCATGGTTTCCTCGACCACCTCGTCGACGGCGAACGCGACCCGGGGGTTGGCCTGGACGTTGCGGTACTTCGCGCTGCTCGCCATCGCGAAGCCGGTGATGTCGATCGTCCCGAGCGAGCGAGCCGAGCTGGCCCTGTGCCTGGCCCGCCCCCTCCGCCGCGGCGCGCTCGCGCAGGTGGCGGTACTCCTCCCGGTTCATGAGCGCGTCCCGGACGGCCTGGATCCGCTCCTCGGTGGCGACGTAGTCCGCGACGATCGCGTCCCGGTCCACGCCGGCGAGGGCCAGCAGAACGGACGTCGCGATGCCGGTACGGTCCTTGCCGGCGGCGCAGTGCACGCGCGCGGGCGTCTGGCCATCCGCCACGAGGAAGTCCAGGATGCGGGCGAGGCCGGGGCCGGCGCGGGTGAACGTGCCCTGGTCAGGCTCCCTCGCCGGGTCGAACCGGCCCGCCGGCCCGCCCGGCCCGACCAGCCACGCCCGGCCCGACCAGCCACGCCCGGCCCGACCAGCCACGCCCGGCCCGCCCGGCCACGCCCGGCTCGAACAGCCGGACGGCTCATCCGGCCGCGGCGCCGACCGGGCACACCCCTTGGGCGGTACGACTGGCCCGGTAGGGCCAGATCGCCAGCCAGGAGGTGTGGCGGGCCGCCGCCGGGGCACAGCCCGATCACTGAACTTGTTGTTCATCCAATGGGGAGTGTCGTGGTCGCCATGTCAGTCGATAACGACGTCCGGGCGCCCGGCGGCGACGCGTCCGCCGGGGAGCTGGTCACCCGGCTGTCCGAGCAGATGAGTCGGCTCGTGCGCGACGAGCTGGCGCTCGCCCGGGCGGAGATGAGCCGGAAGGGTAAGAAGGCGGCGCTCGGTGGCGGCATGCTGGGCGGCGCCGGTGTCGTCGGCGTGTTCGCGGTGGGCGTGCTGATCGCGGCGGCCGTCCTGGGCCTCGCGACCGCCGTCTCCGGGTGGCTGGCCGCACTGATCGTCGGCGCAGTGCTGGTCGCCGTCGCCGCCGTGCTGGGGCTCACCGGGAAGAAGGAGGTCGGGCAGGCCACGCCACCGCTGCCCGTCGACGCGATCGAGGGCGTCAAGGACGATCTGAACACCGTCAAGGAGGCACGACAGCGATGAGTGAAGACACCGCGGCGGCGACGGATCCCGACGCGCTGCGCGCCGACCGGGACCGCACCCGCGCCGAGCTCGGCGACACCGTCGACGCGCTCGCCGCCAAGTTCGACGTGCGGGCGCAGGCTCGGACGAAGGCGGCCGTGGTCGGGCAGAAGGCGACCGAGGTCGGCCAGAAGGCGGCCGAGCTCGGCGCGGCCACCCGGCAGAAGGCGGTCGACGTCACCACCCCGGCCATCCACAAGGCAGCCGAGGCCACGGCCCCGGCCCGGCACAAGGCGGCGGAGGTGACCGCCCCCGCGGTGCACAAGGCCGCCGAGGTCACCGCGCCGGCCCGGCACAAGGCGGCGGAGGTCACGGCCCCGGCGGTGCACAAGGCCGCCGAGGTCACCGCACCCGCCCGGCACAAGGCCGCCGAGGTCACGGCCAAGCTGGACGAGCGCTCCGGCGGCCGGCTCGGCACCGTCGGCAAGGGCGCGGCCGTCGTCGCCGGCGTGGTCGTCCTGACCTGGGTAGCACGCCGGAGCCACGGGTGAGCGTGGGCCGCAAGATCGCCTACAAGCCGGTGGGCCTGGCCAGCGGCATGCTCGCCGGTGCCATGTCGGGCGCGATCGTGCGGAAGGTGTGGTCGACGGCGGCGGGCGAGGACGAGACTCCGGACGCGCTGCGGCTCGACCACAGCTTCCTCGAGGTCGTGCTGGCGGCGGCGCTGCAGGGCGCCGTCTTCGCCGCGACCAGCACCGCCGTGAACCGGCTCGGCGCGCTCGGCTTTCGGCGCGCGACCGGTGTGTGGCCCGGCGACTGACCGGCCACCCGCGATTCCTGAGCGGCTCACCGACGAGCCGCGGCCAGCCTCCTGTGGGGCAGGCAGGGAGACGAGAGGGGCGTGACCGCCACACCGGCGGCCGCGCCCCTCTCGGCGTTCCCGGAGATCTCGCGGATCCGGGGTTCTCGTGGTTCCGGGGTTCTCGCGGATCCGGGGTTCTCGTGGTCACTGCGGACGGGTCGGCGGCGTCGCCGTCGCGGTTCCCGCGCGTGCGTGACGGTGACGACCAGGCGGCGATAGGACGTCGGCGTCAGGCGGCGCGTTCGTAGCGCCAGCCGGCGTCGAGCATCCACAGCCGGTGCCGGGCGCCCGGATGCCGCGCCCCGCTCGCCTCGGCATAGTCCTCGTCGCCGTGCCACATGGCGAGCAGGCCACCGGGGACCTTCGTGAACTGGGTCTCGAACAGTTCGGGCGGGGAGGCCAGCGCCGCGGCGACGGCGTCGGCGACCGTGGCGTGCGGCGCGAGCGTCCACAGCGTCACCCAGGTCGGCGGCAGCAGCTCCAGGTCGCCGGCGTCGCGCGCCGCCAGCGCGTCCCGCGGGCGCAGCCAGCGATGCTCGCTGATCTCCACGCCGTCGACGACGACCGCCTGCTCGGGCGCCCGGCCGACCAGGATCCAGGTCCGGAAGCGGCGCGGCGCCTCGACCGGCGGGCACCAGCGCGACAACGGCGCGAGATCCGCGCCGTCGACGGTGAGGCCTGCCTCCTCGGCCGTCTCCCGCGCGGCGGCCCGGCGGGCCGCGGCCAGCTCCGTCGCCGCGGCGGCCCGTTCGGTGTCGGCGCCAGGCGGGTCTGCCCCGCGGGGCGGGTCGGTCCCCGCGGCGTCCGACGCGCCGTCGAGGTCGGCGGGGTCGACCCGGCCGCCGGGGAAAACCCACGCACCGGGCGCGAACCTCATCGCAGGGCTCCGCCGCAGCATCAGCACCTCTAACCCGAGCGGCCGGTCGCGCAGCAGCACGGCACTGGCGGCGGGCACGGCCAAGGTCGAGGACATAGGGCCGATCGTAGACGGGGCCGTTCCGCGGGGGCGAGGCCGCGGCCGGCGGCCCGCTGGCCGTCCGACGGCCAAACATGTGCGGAGGGTGCTCTTCTCGACACGGCTGAGGGGGCCGTCGACGTCCGTTCGCGGGCCGGCCCAGGCCGCACCCTCGGCCGCCACCGCGTGCCGTCCGCGCCGAGCCCCGGCCCCAGCGCGAACCGTGTCAGGTGACTGTGTCTATAGGCTCACTAAAGCGACACACCTCAGACGGCCACGCGCCAACCGTGTCGCTCCAGTGAGCCTATGGGCTCACTGATCAGACACGGTTCGCGCTGAGATGCGGCGACGGTCGCCGCCTCGGGGGACGACGACCGGCGGTTGAGCCTGCGTCACCGTCAGACGGCGCCCTCGACGTCGCGATTGCCGCGCGGGATGGACACGGGCGGCGACCGCGGCGGCCACGCCGGCACCGGCGCACAGGGCGAACAGCAGGCGGTAGCCGGTGAGCGACGGGATCTCGGCGGAGCCGAGGCTCATCGTCTGGGCCACCAGGATGCTGCCGCCGATGGCGCTCGCCAACGAGCTGCAACCCCGCGGCCGGCGCGCGTCCCGGCGCCGATCCGTCGCGCCCCGGCGCGCCCCGGCGCCCGGCCGCCGCGGGGGTAGTACGAAGCGCGACGTCTCGGCGCCAAGGTCGTACCCAGGTGCGAAAGTGGTCGCTGACGGGCGGTGTGGCCGGCCGGGAGCAAGGATGGGCTGTGTCCGCTGGCTCGACGACGGATGCGACGAGGCCAGACAGGCGGCGGCCGGGCGCCCGCGGCGGTGCCGGCGGCGCGGGAGCGGAGACGATGCGGTGAACGAGGAGCGCGGCGACGACGGGCGCGAGCCCGGGGACGACGCCCGTGTCCCGCCGCCCGAGCCGCCCCGCGGGAGGCCGGATCCGGGGGGCGGCGACGGGTCGGCGACCCAGCACATCCGGCGGCGGGCGGCGCAGCACTCGACGCCCGTGCCCGAGCGCCCGCCGGGAACCTTCACCCCCGCCGGCCCACCACCGCCGGCGAGCTCGTTTCGGCCGGGCGGGATGGCGCCGACGACGCCCGCGGAGCCGTGGGACGAGTCCCGGGCCTGGGCGCGGCCGGCGCAGCAGGACGGCGGGTACCTGGAAGGCGGCCACGACGGCCGCGGCCACCCGGCGGGCGGCGGCGACCCGGGCGGCGGGTATCAGGGCGGCAGCTACCCGGACGGCGGGCATCCGGGCGGCGGCTACGACGTGGTCTATCCGACCGCCGGCTACGGCGGCGCCGGCGCCGGGCGGTCCGGCGGCACGGGCGGCTATCCCGCCGACCCGTACCCCGTCGACGGCGGGAACGGCTATCCGCCCGGCGGCTTCTCCGGCGGTGGCGCCGGGGTGGAGCCGCCGGCGCAGGGCTGGCGGCCGTCACGCCGGGCGATGATCTTCACAGCGATCCCGCTCATCCTGCTGCTGCTGTTCGTGATCCTCGACCGGGTCGCCGTCGGGGTGGCCGAGCGGGAGATGGCCAAGCAGCTGCGGACGGGCGTCACGGAGGGCCTGGCCTGCGGGGCGCCGCCGCCGACGGTGAAGGACGTCAGTATCGGCGGCTTCCCGTTCCTCACCCAGATCCTGTTCGGGAAGTTCCAGAGCATCGGCGTGACCGTCGAGGACCTCTCGACGCCCGGCCCGCGGATCGCGTCGGTGCGGGCGAAGCTGAAGGGCATCCACGTCCCGTTCGGCCAGATCGTCTCCGGCAAGGTCGGCGACGTGAAGGTCGACAGCGCCCAGGCGACGGTCCGGCTCCGCTACGACGACCTGAACACCTACCTCGCCAAGCAGCCCGGCGACCTGCAGATCAACCCGAAGGACGACGGCCGTCGGGTGGAGATCACCGGGACCGCGGACATTCCGTTCATCGGCTCGCAGCGGGTCGGCGGCGTCACGACGTTCCAGGTCCGGGACAACAAGCTGATCCTGGTACCCAGCGAGTTCACGCTGAGCGGGCTGGTCAACCTGAGCATCCCGCTCGGCGACCTCGGCCAGCTGCTCCCGTCGATCCCGATCCCGGTCGGCGACCTGCCGTTCCAGCTCGACATCACCCGGGCGTCGACCGACGCCGCCGGCCTGTCCCTGTCGGCGACGGCCACCGATCTGACGCTGCCGAAGGAGGGCACGAAGCCGACCTGCCAGCCGTCGTAGCCGCCGGGGTGAGCCAGCGGCCGTCGGGGTCAGGCGCGTGGGCCGACGACGTCGTAGCGGGCGCAGACAAACGCGCGGTTGCGGTCGAGCTCGACCAGGCGCAGGTCCAGCCGGCGCGGCAGCAGCGGCTTGCCGGCGCCGAGCGTCACCGGGGCGATCGAGACCAGCACGTCGTCGAGCAGCCCGGCGTCGGCGAACTGACCGGCGAGGTCGCCGCCGCCGACGACCCAGACGTCCCGCGCCCCGGCGGCGGCCTTCGCGGCGGCGTGCACCGGGCGGACGTCGCCGCGGGCGAACCGGATGTCGGCCCCGTCGACGGGCTTCAGGTCGCGGCTGGTCATGACCCACGCCGGCTGCTGGTGGTCCCAGCTGCCCCCGGTCGCGATGTGGTTGTCCAGCAGCCACTGGTAGGTCGACGAGCCCATCACCAGGGCGCCGACGTGGGCGTCGAACCCGGCGAAGTTCATCGGGCCGGCCTGGTCGATGTCCTGGGTGACCAGCCAGTCGAGCGAGTGGTGCTCGTCGGCGATGAAGCCGTCGAGCGTCGCGCCGGTGTAGTAGGTCGTGCGGCTCATCGGTTCTCCTCCGACTCGGTTGCGGTTGCGGTTGCGGGCGCGGCGTCGTCCGGGTGCTGGTGGGTGTCGGCCTCGCCGCGGACGGCGCGCAGCCAGTTGATCGGGTCGCCGTCGTCGACGTCGCGCCCGGCGGCGCGCAGCAGGTGGCGGACGAGCTGGCGGCGGTGTGCCGCGTAGGTGATGACGTGCGCGACGACGGCGGACAGCACGAAGCTCTCCGGCGGGTCGCAGAGCGCGTCGATCATCCGGTCGTCCCACGCCCCGCGGGCCTCGATGTCGCGGACCACGGCGAGCCACCGGCCGGCGGTCGCGTCGTGTCGCTCGAGCAGCCGGGCGACGCCGTCGTTCTCGTCCCGCGGCGGTATGTCGAGGCCCTCGATCGCCGCGAGCCACACCTCCTTCGTGAAGATGTGGTGCTCCAGCACGGCCGCGATCGATCGTTCCGGCCCCTCCCAGGAGGTCACCGCCGGCCAGGGCAGCCGCTCGGCGCGCAGGTCCGCGTCCGGCAGCCCCTTGGCGATCTCCAACAGGGCCCGGGTGTCGTCCAGGTCGTGGCTGACGAGCTGTTCGGTCAGGGGGTTCATCGTCCGCTCCGTGGAGTGCACCCATAGCGACATCGGTGGGTGGTAGTGGATGCCGTTCGGCGCGGGCAGCCAGTGGCTGGCCGCGGTCAGGCTCGGCGGATGGCCGAACGCCCGGGTGAAGGCGCGGGTGAAGCCGTCGACGGACTCGTAGCCCGCCGCCCAGGCCGCGTCGGTGACCGTCGAGCCCCGTCGCAGCTGCCAGGCGGCCCGCTCCAGCATCACCCGGCGCCGCATCGCCACCGGCGGCTCGCCCGTGTCCCGGGACAGCAGCCGGCTGAAGTGGAACGGCGAGGAGAACGCGTCGCCCGCCATCTCGTCGAGGGAACGCGCGGTCCCCTCGTCGGTGCCGGCGAGCACCGCGTCGAGCAGCTCCCGCAGCCGGTCCCGTCCCTGGTGCGCCATGCGGCCAGTCTGTCGGTCCGGCGCCGCCTGGCACCCGACCGAACTTGCTCAGGTCGGTCCGGCGCGCCCCCGCCCGCCGCCGCGGTGCGTCTGGCTGCCGCCGCGGTGCGTCCGCCGCCGCGCCCTGGCCGCCGCCGCCGCGCCCTGGCCGCCGCCGCCGCGCCTTGGCCGCCGCCGCCGCGGCCGCGGTACGTCCGGCCGCCGTCGGCCGTGCGTCGGGTGGTGGTCGGCGTGTCGGCGTGGGCGCCGTCAGCCCGTGGCGGGAGTGGCCGTCGGCTCCAGCTCGGTGGCGGTGGCGGTGACGGCGGCGGGCTCGGGGGTGGGGCGGGGCGGGATGGCCAGCTCGACGAGGGTGGCGAACAGGGCGCCGGCGGCACCGATCGCGAGGCAGACGCGGATGCCGCTCTCGGACGGGACGGCGACCGACCCGAGCCGGATCGTCATCTGGCCCAGCACGAGCCCGACGACGGTGCTCGCCGTCGAGGTGCCGAGCGAGCGGGCGAGCGCGTTCAGGCCGTTGGCCGCCGCGGTCTCCGTCACCGGCACCGAGCGCATGATCAGGTTCGGCATCGCCGCGTAGGCGACGCCGACGCCGCAGCTGTTGACGACGGTGAACAGCACGATCCCCCAGGTGCTGCCGATGAGCAGCTGGGCCAGGACGTCCGCCATGCCGATGATCACCGTCCCGAGCAGCAGGCAGGAGCGCGGGCCGAACGCGGCGCTCATCCGGGCGGCCACGGGCGAGAACGCCATCATGGTCAGCCCGCCGGGCGCGAGCAGCAGGCCGGTGTGCAGCATCGAGAGCCCCTGGCCGTAGCCCGTCGCGGTCGGCAGCTGCAGCATCTGCGGCGAGAGCAGGTTCGCCGAGTACATGGCGAAGCCGACGGTGACGGTGGCCAGGTTGGTCATCAGCACCGGCCGGCGGGCGCTGCTGCGCAGGTCCACGATCGGGGCGGTCACCCGCAGCTCCCAGGCGCCCCACGAGAGCAGGACGACGAGCGAGACGGCGAACAGCGCGAGGATCGCCGGGCTGCTCCACCCCCAGTCGCCGCCCTTGGAGACCGGCAGCAGCAGCGTCACCAGCCCGACGGACAGGCCGACCGCGCCCGGGGCGTCGAACCGTTTGCGTACCCGGACCGGCGACTCGGGCACCACGGTGATGATCAGCACGGTGAAGGTCACGCCGAGGGCGGCGGCCAGCCAGAACGGGGCGTGCCAGCCGAAGTGCTCGGCGACGGTGGCGGACAGCGGTAGGCCGAGCGCGGCGCCGATTCCGAGCGACGAGCTCATCAGTGCGACCGCCGGGCCCAGCCGCGCCGCCGGCAGGACGTCGCGCATGATGCTGATGCCGAGCGGGATGACGGAGATGCCCAGGCCTTGCAGCGTCCGTCCGATGACGAGGGCGAGCAGCGACGAGCCGAGCGCGCACACCAGCGAGCCGACGGTCAGCGCGAGGACCGACGTCACCAGCAGGCGGCGCCGGCCGTAGAGGTCGCCGAGGCGGCCGAGCAGCGGCGTCGCGACGGCGGCGGTGAGCAGCGCCGCGGTGACGACCCAGGAGGCGTTGGCCACGCTGGTGTCCAGCAGCCTCGGCAGCTGGGGGAGCAGCGGGATCACCAGGGTCTGCATCAGCGAGACCATCGTGCCGGCGCCGGCCAGCACGGCCACGACCCGCCGGCTGGCCACGGGGGAGACGGTCTCGCTCACGGGCGGTGTCTGCGTCCGCGCGGCCGGCCGAGAGACATAGAACCCATGATGTCCGCCGTGCGGCCCAGATGCATCGTGCATGTGAGTCGCACCCTGCACTGATGGGTGGTCGTCCGCCCACCGCCGACCGGCACGCCGGCCTCACCGGCCGCGTGCGTCGCCGGCCGGCCGCGCGCTGGGCCGCCGAGCGTCGCGGTCGCGGTCGCGGTCGGTACGGTCGTCCCGGTCGACGCCGGCCTGCTCAAGAAGCGCTAGCACTGCGCCCGGCCGGCCGCGGCGACGGACCGGCCCAGATGTCCGTCGAGTCATGACCTGTGGGGCCGAAGCTGCCCGCAACGGCCCACAGGTGCTGGCCGGATCCGCTGACTCGCCGAGCGCCGCGGCCAGCACGGATCCCAGCCGAAGATCGGATGTCGCCTCCAGGACGCTCGCCGGCGGCGAGCGCAGGCGGGACGTCGGGCGGTGCGCGGGTTCCCGCCCCCGGGCCGGCGCCCGTCGACCGGTCAGCCGGGCAGCCCCACGAGGGCGGCGCTGCGGTCCCACAGCCCGCGGGCCAGCTCCGGGTCGCGGGACTGGTGTGACGTCAGCAGCCGTTCGCGCCGGCGGAAGCGGTGCAGGTAGGCGCCGTCGACGGCGCCTGGATCGGCGCGCGCCGCGAGCGCGACGAGCGGCGCCGCGCCCTGGTGGGGCCTGCGGGCGAACAGCCGGTTCACCGGGGAGCGGTTGAACCAGGCCAGGTACCAGGTGTCCCGCCCGATCGCCGTCGCGACGCTGCCGGGATGGAACGCGGTCGCCGTCGGCCCGCCGGCGGCGTCCCCGCGCGCGGCGACCCGGCGCGACAGCTCACGGACGAACAGCACCGTCGCCAGCTTGCTGTCGGCGTAGACGGCGAACTGCTGGTAGCGGCGGCGGCTGCGGTCAAGGTCGTCCAGGTCGAGGTGGCCGACCCGGCTGACGACGCTGCTCGTCACGAGGACGCGGGAGCCCGGGGTCGTGGCCAGCCGGGGCAGCAGCAGGCCGGTCAGTAGGAAGCCGGCGAGATAGTTGATCTGGAACGTCATCTCGTGGCCGTCCACGGTGACGAGCCGTTCCGGGTAGATCGCGCCGGCGTTGTTCGCGAGCACGTCGATGCGCGGGCAGAGCCCGAGAAGCTCGTCGGCGAGCCGCCGGACGTCGTCCAGCCGGGCGAAGTCCGCGACCAGTGGCACCGCGCCGATCCGGTCGGCGACGGCCGCCGTCTTCGCCGCGGAGCGCCCCACCACCAGGACCCGGGCGCCGAGGTCTACGAGCCGCTCCGCCGCCGCGGCGCCGATGCCCGAGCTTCCGCCGGTCAGCACGACCGTCCGGCCGCGCAGGGGCGTCGCGGTGCGGTCCGGCGGCCCGGCCGGGAGGGCGGCCCGCGCGGCCGGGTCACGAGCACCCCGCGAGACCTCGACACGAGCACCCGGCGAGACCTCGACATGGGCGCCCGGCGACAGCCCCACGTCGGCCGCGCCTTCGGGAAGCCCCGGCGTGCCAGCCCCCTGCGCGCGGCTCATGCGGGCAGTCTCCATCCCCGGCCACGGGGCCGGCACGGCGGGGCCGGGGACAGCGGATCGGGGTCGGCGGGACCGGCGCGGCCGACCGAAACCCGCCGGATGGCCCGAGTCGTTACTACCCACCGTCACCATTCCGGGTAACGCTCAGTAACCGCGGGTATCTCGCGGTCCGACAACGTCTCGCACACGGACGGCGCGACGCGCCAAAGGGAGCGGACATGGCGTACGGAAACGGCCGGAGACATTCCCTCTTGATCGCCGCGGCCGCGCTGGGGGCGGTGCTGTCGGCCGCGCCCGTCGCCCAGGCCGCGGCACCGCCGGCCCACGTCACCAACGCCGCGGCACACTGCTACTGGCGCTACGACAGCGGCCACTGGGACTGGATCAACGGCCGCCGCCACTGGGTCCCGGCGCGGTCGGTCTGGGTCTGCGTGTGACGCGGGCTCGATAGCCCCGTCGTCCGCGCGGAGCCCACGCGGCTCCGCGCGGACGGCGTTCATGATCGTGCGTCGGTGCGTCGGTGCGTCGGTGCGTCGGTGCGTCGGTGCGTCGGTGCGTCGGTGCAACGGTCCGCGGGTCGCGGCTCTTTGCGACCCGGGCGGCCGCAACCCCACCGAGCAGGCCGAGCACGTCGGCAACCGCGACCGCGAGTGCCGTGCGCCCTGGTGACACGCCGGGCGGGCAGATGACCCCCGCGCGCTCGCGATGCTCGCCGACCAGGGCCTGATCGACCTGATCCCGGGCCGTGGCGCGATCGTGAGCCACCGGACCGCCGTGACCCGCCATGCGGTGGATGTCGCCCGCCAGGAAGGCACCTGGCGGGGCTTCCTGCTCAGCGTCGTCGAAGCCGGCGCGGAGCCCTTCACTGACACCGTGATCCGCGACGTCGAGGCGACCGCCGAGATCGCCACGTGGCTTGCCGTGCCACTCGGCACGATCGTTGTCGAACGCGACCGCACCCAAGGTCAGATCCTCGACGGCGAACGCCAGCCGCTCCAGATCGCGATCTCCTGGTTCACTCCGCAGATCACTGAACAGCTACCCGTCCTGCGTCAGCCCGCCACCGGGCCAGGCGGCATGTACTCCCGCATGAGCGACGCCGGCCACCAACTCCGCTGGGAAGACACCGTCACCGAACGCGCAGCCACTCCCGACGAACGAGCCCGCCTCGAGCTCCCCAAAGGCGCCCACGTCCTGCTGATCTGGCGTCGCTGCTACAACCAGGACCACCGCGTCCTGGAAGTCACCCGGTGAGCGATCCGCTCCGACCGAAGCCCGGTGGTCTACCGCTATGAATGACACAACCCCGCCCATCGCCACACCCCGCGTCGCCGCCGGCGTCCTGTTCTTCGACGACCACGGAAACGTCCTGCTCGTCGACCCCTCGTACAAACAAGACTTCGAAGTACCCGGCGGCTACGTCGAACCCGGCGAATCCCCCCGCGCAGCCTGCATCCGCGAAGTCCACGAAGAACTCGGCATCCAACCACCCATCGGTAACCTCCTCGTCGTCGACTGGGCACCCGCCGACAACGAAGGCGACAAAATCCTCTTCCTCTTCGACGGCGGCACACTCACCACACACTGGCGTCAAAAGATCGCGATCCAAGCCGAAGAACTCACCGGCTGGCGCTTCGCCGCCACCGAAGACCTACCAGCCCTCCTACCACCTCGCCTCAACCGCCGCGTCCAGGCAGCGATCAACGCCCGCACCGCAGGACGACCCGCCTACCTCGAACACGGCACCCCGGGCTGACCCCAAGGACAGGCCCCGGTATCAATCTTAACGATCATCGGATGGGAATACAGCCCGTCCGCGAAACAAAGGGAGGCGACTATCCGGCCGCCGAACCGCCGGCCATCCGACGAGCGCAACGCCCACCAGGTCCACGAAATCCGATACGCGGGCCGAGGGACCGGCGAGACGATCGCTACTCCAGTCAGTCGACGTCTTGTGCGCCTGCTAGTTCGCTGGTGTTGCGTGCGCCCCTGCCGCGTAGCCACGTCGCCAGGTCGTGCGCTCCCTCGCGTTCGGCCGCGCCCAGTGGCGTCAGGTCGTCATAGCCGACCCAGTTGATATCGCCGCCACGGTCCAACAGATAGGCGGCGGTCTCCTGCTGACCGCCGTGGCACGCGCTCCACAGCGCGTGAGTGACATCGTCGGCAGTCGGTGGGACCGGCCCGTCGAATAAGACGGCCAGCCGGTCAACCAGGCCCAGCGCGGCGACGTGCCAGATTCTGGCTTTGGCCCCGCGTTCGACCAGCCGCCGGGCCACGTTCCACTGACCGAAGGCCACGGCGTCATCCAGCGGTGTGCCTCCGGCGATCACGGCACCGTCGGATTCGATGTCCGCTCCCGCGTCCAGCAGCGCGTCCAGGACGGCGACGTCATCGCTACTGGCCGCCCAGTGCAACGGGGTCTCTGTGTGCGGCCCAGTGAACCGGGCGTTGACGTCCGCGCCCGCCGCCACAAGAGCCCGCACTGTGTCGGCCCCGTTGGGATAGTGCCCCGGCCAGTCCGTCGCCACATGCAGCAATGACCGCGACATCCCCGGCTCACCCAGCGCCACCTCCGCCAGCGTTGGATGCTCCCGAAGAAGCGCCGCCAGGCCGGCGACATCCCCGGCGTGGATCGCGGCCACCGCGGCGACCGCCGTCGGGTCTTCGGTACTCAGGAACTCCACGACACTCCTGTCTCAGCCACCGGCCCCGTGGACTGAACACCGGCATGGCGTCATACCGGCATAGCGTCGTGGACGTTAGTCAGCCAGCCCGTCGAGCGCGACGCGAAGCGTAGCCTCCGGGACCTCCAACCCGTCGAGGACCGCCGCCAGGCCGCCGCTGGACACGTCCAGCGCGGACAGGAGTAGCCGTTCGTGGAAGTGCGACGGGGCGCCGTCCCAGCACGGCGACGGCCAGCGCGATCCCGGCGGCGGTGAGGGTGCGCAGCACTCGCTCTCCCGGGCGGTCAGATCGCGGGTCGCCGCGGCCACCCGGTCGTCGCCGGCCAGGGTCAGCCGCAGGCGGCGGTCGTCCACCCGGTCCAGGCGGCGCAGGGCGGTCGCGAACAGCGCGGCGAACTCGGCGATCCGCAAGGGGCGTTCGGCCGTCGGCAGCGTGCACACGTCCACCGACGGCCCGTCCCGCCCGAGCGGCATGCTGAAGAGCATCGGTCCTCCTGGTAGGCCGCAGCTGGGGCCGGCGACGTCGGGTGCCGGCGGCCTGGATCCGACGGTAAGTCCGTACCCGGGTACCGGATGCAAGCCCCCGCCCCGACCCGGGGTCAGCAGGCGCCGGCGCGGGAACGTCGCGGGCATGCAGCTGCCACCGATGCCGACCCGGATCGTCTGCGCCCCGATGGCCGGCGGGCCGTCGACGCCGGAGCTCGCCGCCGCCGTCAGCGAGGCCGGCGGCCTAGGGACGCTCGCCGCCGGCTACCTGACCGCCGACCGGTTCGCCGCCGACCTTGCGCGGGCCCGCGAGCTCACCCGCCGGCCGCTCGCCGTGAACCTGTTCCTGGGCGGGCGCGGCCCCGGCGGCGCGGCCGGCCGGGACCTCGACGCGGCCGTCGCGGCCTACGCGGCGCGGCTCGGCCCGCTCGCCGACCGGCTGGGCGTCCCGGCCGGGGACCCGGCTCCGGGGCGGACCGGCGCGGACGACGACGGGTACGCGGCGAAGCTCGACGTCGTGCTCGCCGCCCGACCCGCGCTGTTGACCGTCGCGTTCGGCCTGCCGTCGAGCGAGGACGTCGCGCGCTGCCGCGCCGCCGGGATTCCCGTCGCGGTGACGGTGACCGACGAGCGCCAGGCGCTGGCCGCCGCCGCGCGCGGCGTCGACGCGCTGGTGGCGCAGGGCTGGGAGGCCGGCGGCCACCGCGGCGGGATCGACGGCGACGACGCGGAGGGCGCCGACGTGCGGCTGGCGCTGATGTCGCTGCTCGCCCGGGTCAGGGCGGTCGTCGACCTGCCCATTCTCGCGGCGGGCGGGATCGCGGACGGCGCCGGGATCGCGGCGGTGCTCGCCGCGGGCGCCCACGCCGCCGTGCTCGGCAGCGCCTTCCTGCGTACCCCGGAGGCGGGGACGTCCGACGTGCACCGGGCGGCGCTGGCCGGCGGGCGGCGCACCGTCGTCAGCCGGGCGTTCACCGGCCGGCTCGCCCGCGGGCTCGACAACGCGTTCACCCGCGAGCACGGATCGGCGGCGCCCGCTGCCTACCCGCGGGTCCACCGGCTCACGTCGCCGCTGCGGGCCGAGGGCCGCCGGCTACGCGATCCGGAGATCGTCAACCTGTGGGCGGGGGAGACGGCGGCGCTGAGCCGCGCCGTGCCGGCCGGCGAGCTGGTCGCCGGCTGGCATGCCCAAGCACGGGAGGCGCTGGCCACGGCGGCGGACCGTCTCGCGCCCGCGAACGGCCCCGCGGCGACGGGCTAGCCGCCGCGCGCGGCCCCGGTCGGCCCCGTCCGTCTGGCCACATGATCGGCGGTTGTGCCCCGCGGTGGTCGTGTCCAGGGCCGATTCACGACCACCCGGGGGCGCAACCGGCGATCACGTGGACGGCGGCGGGGGCAGCGCTAGCCGGCACGTGAGGCCGGGTTCCGCGTCGCCGTTGCCGCCCGCGACCGGGGCTTGGGCGCAAGCGGGTCCGGGCGCCAGGCGGGCGCCGGCGGGGCCGCGCGGCGGTAGGGATCTCCCCGGTGGGCATGTCCAGAAAAGGACCTGACCGACGTCGCGACGAGAGGAACGTCATGAGCGCCATTCGCAGCCCACTGCCCGACGACGCGCGCACGGTGACCGGCGAGGCCCTGCAGGGGATGGTCGTGGATCTCGTCGACCTGTCCCTTTTCGGGAAGCAACTGCACTGGAACGTGACCGGGCGGGCGTTCCGCTCCATCCACCTCCAGCTCGACCAGGTCGTCGACGTGGCCCGGCGCCACACCGACCTCGCCGCCGAGCGGGCCGTGGCCATCGGCGTCAACCCGGACGGCCAGGTGGAGACCATCGCCCGGCGCAGCAAGATCCACGGCGTGGAGACGGGATATGTCCAGGACGAGAAGGTCGTGCGGATGATGGCCGACGTGCTCGCCGACGTCATCGCCCGCACCCGCGACCGGATGGACGCCACCGCCGAGCCGGACCCGGTGACCCAGGATCTGATCATCGGTGCGCTCAAGGAGCTCGAGATGCAGCACTGGATGTTCCAGGCGATGATCTGACGCCAGCCGCCCGTCGACGCCGCCCCGGCCAGGCCGGTGGCGGCGTCACCATGTCCGGACCGTCCGCGGCCGGCGGCACCCCCGACCTGCCCGCCCGTGGCGCTTCCCTATCATCCGACTCGGCGCCTTTGCGGCGAACGAGCGGATAGCGAGCGTCGCGGGCTTTGGGTGAGTGGGCTAGGGATGGGACGGGTGCATGGTCGGAACGCTGGATTCGGGCACTGAGGCGTTCGTGACGGCCGACTCCGGATCCCCCGTCCCCCGATGACCATCGACTCTCAGCCACCCGGAGCCCTCACCCCCGGACCCGTCGTCCCGGCGCAGCCCGGCCCGGCCGACGCCGACCGGCCGCCGGCCGACCCCGGCTCGGTCGACCCGCGTCCGGTCGAGCCGGACTCGGTCGAACTGGCAGCGCCGAGCCCCGAGAACTACCGCCGCCGCCGTCCGCCGTCGCGGTGGGGGCGGCTCGGCCGGATCCGGATCGGCGGCCACGGCCTGGCGGTGCTCGCGCTGGCGCTGTGCTCGTCCACCGGCAGCCTCCTCGTGCAGGCGCTGCTCTACCCGAAGGGCTCCGGCGACGCCGACGAGGCCGCCTACGTCCTGCAGGCGCGGATGCTGCTCGACGGGCGGCTCACCCTGGACGCCCGGGTCGTCGAGCCGTTCTTCCAGCCCTGGCTGACCGGTGTTCACGGCACCCACGTCTTCACGAAGTATCTGCCGGGCTGGCCGGCGCTGCTGGCCGGCTCGCAGGCGCTGTTCGGCACGATGACCGTCGCCCCGGCCGCGGTGGCGGCCCTCTGGGTGGTCGGGGCTTACCTGCTCGGCCGCGAGCTGTTCGACGCCCGCACCGGCCTCGTCGCGGCGGTGCTGCTCGCGCTGTCGCCTCTGTTCCTGCTGCACACCGCGCTGCCCCTGGCCTACGCGTGCTGCGCCGCCGTGCTGACGCTGGCCAGCGCGCTGCTGCTGTGCGGGGCGCGCACCGGCTCCCGGCCGGCGCTCGCCGGCGGCGGCGCGCTGGTCGGGTTCGCACTGCTCAACCGGCCCTTCGACGTTGTCCTCGTCCTGCTGCCGCTGATGCTGTTCGTGGCCGTCCGGCAGCGGCGGGCGCCGCGGGCGCTGCTCGCCCGGTCCGCGTGGGCGGGGCTCGGCGCCGCGCCGCTCGTCGCCGTGCTGGTGGCCTACTGCTGGTACGTCACGGGATCGCCGACGCGCCTGCCGCTGTCCGCGTCGGACCCGCTGGACACGTTCGGGTTCGGTCAGCGGCGCATCCTGCCGTCGGAGAAGAGCTTCCTGTTCACCCGCCACCTCGCGGCCGACGCCCTCGGGGACACGCTGCGCGCCGCCCCGAGCTGGTACTTCGGCGGGCTGGCTCTGATCGCCCTCGCCGTCGTCGGGCTGTTCGCCCCCCGGCGGCGCCCGGAGCGGCTGCTGCTGCTGGCGACGACCGTGGCCGTGCTCGCCGGCTACTTCTTCTGGTGGGGCTCGGCGTTCGCCGTGCCGGGCCTGCGCAACGGCCTCGGGCCGCACTACCACCTGTCCGGGTTCACCCCCGTGGTGATCCTCGCCGCGGCGGGTGCCCGGTGGCTGTGGTCGCTGCTGCCGGCCCGGCCGCTCCCGCGCCGAGGGGCGCCCGCGCCCGGCCCGGCCGGGACCGGCCCGCGGGCGAGTGGGCTGCCGGCCGGCCTCCTGCCCGCCCCGGATGCGCGCGGAACCGGCGCTGCCCGGCTCATCCGGCCGACCGCGCTGGTGCTGGCCGCGGCCGGGCTCGTGGCCCTGACCGTGCCGACGCTGCAGCCCAGGATCGACGTGCAGCACCAGGTGAACGGCGGCAACACCTTCCTCGACGCCCTCGTCCCGGACGACCTGCCGGGACCAGCGCTCGTCGTCGTCACGCCGGGGGTCGCCAGCCGGTACACCCAGGTGCCGTACCACACGCTGCGCAACAGCCCCGGCCTCGACGGGCCGATCGTCTACGCGGCCGACATCGGCCCCGCGATCGCCGCCCTGCCCGACCGGATGCCCGACCGGACCCTGTACCGGCTGCGCCCGGACGAGCTCGTCGACCCGGACGCCCCGTTCAGCTACCGGGGCTCGTTCGTCCCGCTGCGCCAGGTCACCGGGCGGCGCGTCGAGATCAGGGTCACCGCCCGGCCGCCCGCCCCCGCCGGACCGGCCGGCGCACCTACCGGCCCCGGGCCGCGGCTGTACGTCCGGCTGGGCGGCCAGACCCGCTCGGTGGACCTTGCGGCCCTCGGCGCGGGCGGCCCCGCCGGAGCCGTCACCCACACGTTCGTCCTGACCACGGGGGCCGCCGCCGGTCCGGACGAGCTCGCCGCCGGCGGCTCGTCGCCCGCAGAGCTCGTCGTCGGCCTCGCCGCCGGCGGGCCGGACGCGGGCGGCTGGGAGGACCGGTTCCCGCTGGTGCACCGCCCCGCCGGCGACCTGTCCCTGCTGGCGCCCGGCCTCGGGTGGCGGCGCCCGCCGGCGGCCGAGACGGCCGGCCGGCCGGCCAGCTGGCTCGCGGCCCGGCTCGGCACCGCGCTCGACGTCGCCCTCGCCACCTCGGCCACGCCCTGACGGCGAACGTGGGTCGGGCCCGCGCCGGCCGAATCCGGGCAAATACCGTCAGGTACGCCCGCCGGTATCGCAGAAGCGAGAGACCGTAGAAATCCGGGATTCGGCGCGCGGTTCGCGCCGACCCTGGCGGGGTGGACGAGAACCCCGGGCTCGGCGACGCGCTGCCCGCCCAGCGAGAGACTCCCGTGTCCGAGCGGGCGGGCGACGCCGGCCGGGCAGCACAGCCCGCGGCCGCCCTGCACGATCCGACGCTGACCTACGGCAAAGAGGACGACGACGCCACCGGGGCGTGGACGAAGCACAGCAAGACCATGGAAAGCACCGGCGTGCGCACCATGGCCCGACGCCTGCCAGGACTGCTCGCGATGTCCTGGTCGCTGGCCTGGGAGGCCGACCGGACCGGCCTCGTCGCCCTGATCGCGGTCCGGGTGGTCGGCGGCCTGGCGGAGGCGGCCGGCCTGCTCGCCGTCGCCGGCGCGCTCACCGAGCTGCTGAGCGCCGGGCCGACGCCGGACCGGATCCGGGACGCGCTGCCGGCGCTCGCCCTCGTCGCCGGCGCCGGGGTCGTCCGCACCGCGCTGTCCGTCGTCGAGAGCCTGCTGCGCCGCCGGTTCGGCCCGCGGATCGACCGGGTCTGCATGGTCCGGCTGCTCGACGTCGCGACCCGCACGTCCGTGATGGCCTTCGACGACCCGCGGTTCGTCGACGACCTCGACGCCGCCGAGCGCGGCGCCGCCGGCGGCCGGCAGCTCGTCGACAACACCGCGGACGTGTTCACGTCGGCGGTGCGGATGGTGGCCGCGGGCGGCGTGCTGAGCGTCCTGCACCCGGTACTGCTGCCGCTGCTGGTCCTGTCGACCATGCCGGACGGCTGGGCGACGGCCCGGTCGGCCCGGCTCGGGTACACGTCGTGGCTGGGCATGATCCGCAAGGTCCGCCGCCAGTACATGCTGCGCTACCGCATGATCGACCGGGACTGCGCCGCCGAGATCCGCTCGTTCGGCCTGGGGCGGTTCCTGCTCGACGAGTACACGCTGCTCGCCCGCGACTACGAGGCCGAGCAGATCAGGGTCGGCCGGGCCCAGGTCCGGTACCGCCTGATCGGCGAGGTCGCCTCCGGGCTCGCCCTCGGCGCCGTGTACGTGACCCTCGTCCTGCTGCTCGACGCCGGGGTGATGCCGCTCGCCGCCGCCGGCACCGCCGTCCTCGCGATCCGCAACGGGCGCGAAGCACTGTCGACGGCGTTGTCCAGCCTCAACGACGCCTACGAGAACTTCCTCTACTTCGGGGAGTACCGCGCCTGGATCGAGGAGGCTGCCCGGCGCATCCCCAGCTCGCGACCGCAGGCGGCGCCGGCGAGCCCGACCGTCATCCGCGTCGACGGCGCGACCTACAGCTACCCACACACGGGCACGGCCGCGCTGCGCGGCGTCTGCGTCGAGCTGCGTCGCGGCCAGGTCGTCGCGTTCGTCGGCGCGAACGGCAGCGGCAAGTCCACGCTGGCGAAGATCCTCGCCGGGCTGTACCTGCCGGACGCCGGCACCGTCCGCTGGGACGGCGTCGACCTGGCCGGCGTCGACCCGGACAGCGTCCGCGACCGGGTCGGCCTGATCCCGCAGTCCTACACCCAGTGGCCGATGTCGGCGCGGCTCAACATCGCCGTCGGTCGCGTCGGTCGGCTCGGGACTGACGGCCCGGACAGCGTCGTCCCCGCCGCCCGCGCCACCGGCGCCGACGAGGTGATCGACAAGCTGCCGCACGGCTACGACACCTCGCTCGCCCGGCAGTACACCTCGGGCCACGACCTGTCCGGCGGCCAGTGGCAGCGGATCGCGTGCGCCCGCGCCGTCTACCGGGATGCCCCGTTCCTGATCGCCGACGAGCCCTCGGCGGCCCTCGACGCCCGCGCCGAGCAGACCCTGTTCAACCTGATCAAGGAGTTGGGTCGGGACCGGATCGTGCTGTTGATCACGCACCGGCTCGCCAGCGTCCGCACCGCCGATCGGATCTACGTCCTCGACGAGGGCCTCGTCGTCGACGAGGGCGATCACGCCGAGCTGATGAGCCGCCCCGGCATCTACCACGACCTCTTCACGCTGCAGGCCCGCCAGTTCGTCGACACCCCCGCCTCCGGGGCCGGCGATCCGGAGCCGCCGGCCCGCAAGATCGCCGCGAGCGGGTCCTCGGCGTCCTGAGCACGCGGACATCGCGACCGTGACGACGCGGACGTGGCGATCATGGAGCGCCGGGACTGTTACGGTGCAGCGCTGGCGACGGGTGGCTTGGGGGCTGCGATGGCGGACCGGTTGGCCGGCCGAGCCGGCTGGGTGTCAGCCGGCGGTGGCGTCCGCGTACCGGCGGGCGGCAGCGAGCGCGGATCGCAGCGCGGCCGCGTCGACGGGCTCGCCGGCGTCGCCGGCGCGGCCGCCCGGGCCGAAGTAGAGGTTCGCGTAGGCGGCGGTGTCCCGCTGGAACCGCCAGCCCTCGGCGAGCGCTCCGGCGTCGACCGCGTCGAAGCCGATCGCGTCGAGGAACGCCGTCACGGCCCCCTTGGCGTCCGCGTCGTCGCCGGCGATCGCCAGCGCCGAGCGGTCGGGCGCGCCCACGGGTCGAGGCAGCGACGCGAGGTGCTTGAAGTAGATGTTGTTGAAGACCTTGACGACCTTGGACGCGGACAGGTGGCCCTGCACCAGCTCGCTGGTCGTCGAGGTCTCGTCGTCGAGCGCCGCGATCTGCCCGTCACGCTGCGGGTAGTAGTTGCAGGTGTCCAGCACGACCTTGCCGGCGAGCGCCGCGGCCGGCACGGACGAATACGCCTTCAGCGGGATGGTCACGACGACCAGGTCGCCGGCGCGCGCCGCCTCCTCGACCGTGCCGGCTCGGGCTCTGGGCCCGAGCTCGGCCGCGAGCCCCGCCAGCGTCTCGGGGCCGCGCGAGTTGCTGAGCACGACGTCATGCCCGGCGGCGACCGCCAGCCGAGCCACCGTCGACCCGATGTTCCCGCTACCGATCAGTCCAATCGTCGTCATGCCCGCCGCAACCGCGCGCGGCTGCGACGGCATTCCCCGGTCGCGGCGTCGGTGGCTCCTGTCCGCTCGCCGCGAACGGCCACGGACGCGGCCGCCGCCGGCCGCCGTGGAAAGGCGCAATCCCCGCTTTGGCGGGTAGGCCTGACGGAGTCAGGCGCGGTCGACGCGGGTGGCCCAGCAGCCTCGGGTGGCGTTGTGGACGTGGATGTGGTCGCAGGCGTCGTCGGTGAGGAAGCGGTCGAGGGTGTCGGCCAGGTCGGTGCCGGCGACGACCGCGGCGTCGATCATCATCGCGTCGGCGTCGAAGGCGCGGACGGACAGCTGGCGGCCGGTGAGCTGGGCGGGCAGGGTGCGCAGGTCCGTGGGCGGCTGGCACGGCTCGCGGTGCAGGAAGATCGGGCTCGCCGAGCGGTAGGGGGAGTCGACGGTGAACGGGTCGTGGGACACGAGGATCAGCTCCTCGCCGACGGCCGCGTCGCGCAGGCACTGACGGCACGGGTAGCCCGGGTCGGCGTCCGCGACGCACACCGGCGCGCCCGGGTTCTCGGCGCGCAGCCGGTCGGCCTCGGCGGGGTCGATCGGGGCGAGGCGGTACGTCGTGGCGATCGTGGTGGTCATGGAGCCATCATTCGGCCGTCGGCCCGGCAGGTCTGGCGGATTTCCGCCATCACGCTTCGAGCCGAGCAGGCGCGCCTGGGCGCCGGGGCGTGGGCCCGGCAGGTGTCGGGCAGGTCATGTCGGCGTCGGGCAGGCCCGTCGCACTTCGCCATGACCTGCCGGAACGCCCCTGACCTCCGGACCTCCGCTCGGCGCGGCGGCCGGCGGCGGTGTCCCATCGAGGCAGCGCCTGTGGGGCCGAAAAGGCCTGGCGCGGCCCCACAGGCGCTGCCCAGCTTCGCTGACTCGCCGAGCGCCTCGCGGCCGGCGCGGCTCCCTGCGGAGGTCGGCGTACTGCGCCCCACGGACGCGGCGCGACCGCTACGCCGGCGCAAACCCCCGATGTCCTCGGGTTGCGCCGTCAGGCGCGGTGAGCGCCGCGGCTGCCGGGCCTGGCGCGGCCGGCCCGGCCGCCGCGTGCGCGCGCCCGGTGGCCGCCGGAGCTCGCGGCGGGCGGCCCGCTGCCCGGGCGGCCGTCTCGGCGCGGGCGGCCGTCTCGGCGCTGGCGGCCGCCGCGGCGACGGCGGCGGGTCGCGACCGTCGCGGCGGTGAGCGCCGCCGCGGCTCCGCCGCCGGCGGCGAGGCCGACGAGCAGCGTCGACGGGCCGACGTGCCAGCCCGGGTGCTCACCGGGATCCTTCGGGAACAGCACGCGGACGCTCCTCGAGTGATGGACGGTCCCGCTGGCCAGGTCGAGGCGCACGGTCCACGGACCGAGGGGCAGGGTGCGGGGGGTCGGGATCGTGAGCCGGGCGGCGGCGCCCAGGCCGACGGTGCGGGTCGGGACCTCGACGGTGGGTCCGGTCAGCCCGTCGGGGCCGTTCGCCAGCCGTAGCGTCCCGACCAGGTCGAGCGCCCGGGAGGCGGTGTTCTTCACCGTCGCGGCCACGTACGGCAGGCCGTCGGGCCCGCGGCCGGCGGCCACGTCGGAGATCGCGAAGTCGGCCGGCGGCTCGCCGCCGGGGCCGATGTCGAGGTAGAGCCGGATGCCGACCCGGTTGGGGACGACCACCTGGCCGGGCACGGGCTTCGGCGGGTCCGCCTCGGCCCAGACGACGCCGTAGCGCTCGCCCGCCGTCGCCGTCTTCGGGACGCGGATCGTCACCGTCGTCGTGACGGCGACGTGCGCGGGCAGCTCGACGGCGGTCGGCGTGACGGCCGTCCACGAGGTGAGCTCGTTGCCGCGCCGGTCCTCGGCCGGCGCGAAGCCGTCCGCGTCGATCGCCGCGGCGCCCGGGTAGAGCGACAGCCGGCGGGCGGTGTCGGTGGAGTTCGCGACCTCGATGCGCCGCGTGATCGTCGTTCCGGGGGCGACGAAGTCGACGATGTAGGAGCGGGCCCGCGGGTCGTCGGCCCGGGACACGGGCGCGTCCAGCAGCCGGATGCCGATGCCGCCGTGCCCGCGGAACGGGGCCGGGGCCGGCCGCGGCGACGGGTCGGCCGGCTCGGCGGCGGCGGACGGGTCCGGCTCGCCGGCAGCGCCCGTCGAGCCGGTCGCCGGATCCTCGTCGCCGCGTGGGACGTCGCCGCGTGGCACGTCGCCGCGCGCGATGTCGTCGCGCGCGGCGACGTCGCCGTGCGGGGCCGGCGCGCTGGCCGCGCCCGGTCCCGGCGCGGGCTCGGCGGCCGCCACCGGGGCCGGCGTCGACAGGGCGGCCGCCGTCGCGGCGGCGCCGGCGGCGACGGTGGCGAGGGCGAGGCTCATCCGGGGCCGGGTCGCCCGGCCGGCCAGGCGTGTCGCCAGGGGCGGATCGCTGCGCTGCGCGGCGCCGGCGCAGGTGACTGCGCCGGCGCCGCGGTCTGGGTCAGGCAACCGAGTGGGTGACGGTGCCGGTGTAGGTACCGGCGACGGCCGCGGCGGGGATGTTGACGACCAGCGTCGGGTTCCACGTCGCCGTGTTGGCGCCGACGAGGGCGGTGCCCGAGTAGGCGGTCAGGCCGGGCGGCGTGGTGCCGAGCGGCGCTGGTATGACCAACGCCAGCGCGGCGGCCGTCACGACGGCCAACCCGAGTTTCCGAATCCGCACCTTCGATGTCCCTTTCTCGTGCGTTTCCCGGCATCGGGCCATGGTGACGCCGACGTCGGATATCGCGGGGACGAGCCGTGGTTCGGCCCACGGGGGCGGGCAGACGCGAAGACTTCCCCGAAGATTTCCGTTTGTGTCGACGAGAACCTAACTGGCGGCGGATGGCGCGCTGGTGGATCGACACGCCGTGATGCCTGGGCCCGACGTCCCGGCCTGCGACGACCGGGATTTCCCGCGGAATTCCGAATTCACGGCCGGTGCGGACGAGGACTCCGGATCGAGCGGAGCAGCTGGAATGGGCGAAGGCGCCCGGGAGCGGCGCGCGCGGAATTTCCCGCGATGCACGGCCGAGCCGCGCGTCGTCGAGAAATCCGCCCGCCATCCGGCGCTGTTCCGGCCGGTCGGGCAGGTGGGATCGTTCGGCCCCGTTCCGGACGTCTCCGGAGAGAACGGTGCACGCGGCGACGACCCGGGATTCCACAGGTACCGCACAGGAAAAGCACAGAGCCATCCCAAAGACCCTCCCGCGACGCTGGTCCGGCTGACCGTCCGGCCGGCGGCCGTCCAGGAGCGCCGCGGCCGCCGGCTGTTCGGCGGGTGACCGGTGGGGTTAGGTCCACCCCTCGCTGACGGTGCAGGCCCATCGTGCGTGGACGGCGGCGTTTCTAGCGTGCTGGGTGCTACCTGGAACGCACCTACCCCTCACCTGGAGCGACCATGACAGCCCCGTCCGCCCCCCTCGCGCTGGAGGCACAGGGCCTGACCCGGACGTACGGCGCCGGCGCGGGCACCGTGCAGGCCCTCGACGGCGTCGACCTCGCGTTCCCGCGCCGCACCTTCACGGCCGTGATGGGTCCCTCCGGCTCCGGCAAGTCCACCTTCCTGTCCTGCGCCGCCGGGATCGACCGCCCGACCGGGGGCCGGGTGCTCGTCGCCGGCGCGGACGTCACCGACTGGGACGAGGAGCGCCGCTCCCGGCTGCGCGCCGGCGACATCGGCTTCGTCTTCCAGGACTTCCAGCTGATGCCCTACCTGACCGCGCAGGAGAACGTCGGCCTGCCGGTGCGGCTCGCCGGCCGCCGGCCCGACCGGGCGCGGGTGCGTGCCCTGCTCGAGCTCGTCGGCCTCGCCGACCGCGCCCACCACCTGCCCGGCCGGCTGTCCGGCGGCCAGCGGCAGCGGGTCGCGATCGCCCGGGCGCTCGTCGCCGATCCGGCGGTCGTGCTCGCCGACGAGCCGACGGGCGCGCTGGACTCGGCGACCGCCCGGGACGTGCTCGCGCTGCTGCGTGGCTGCGTCGACACCCTCGACCAGACCGTCGTCATGGTCACCCACGACCCGGTCGCCGCCGCGTACGCGGACGCCGTCGTGTTCCTCGTCGACGGCCGCGTCGCGGGCCGGATCGACGCCCCGACCGCGGGCGCCGTCGCCGCGCACGCCGCCCTCCTCGACGACCGGGCGGTGCGGCGATGACCGGCCTCGCGCTGCGGTCGCTGCGGCACCGGACGACCGCGTCGGTCGCCACGTTCCTCGCGGTCCTGCTGGGCACCGCGCTGATCGGCTCGTTCGCCACCCTCGTCGAGACGGCGCTCCGGCTGCCCGCCGCGGCCCCGGACCGGGGCGCCGACCAGGAGACCCTGATCATCATGGGAGCGGTCGTGGGTGGCTGGGGGGCGCTGATCGTGCTCTTCTCCGTCGCCTCGACGGTCGGCCTCACCGCCGCCCGGCGGGCGGGCGAGATCGGCCTGCTGCGCACCCTCGGCGCGACCCCGCGGCAGGCCCGGCGGCTGATCCGCCGCGAGGCGCTGGCCGTGGCGCTCGCCGGCGCGCTGGCCGGCGCCGCCCTCGCGGCCGGCACCGGCTGGCTGCTGCTCGACCTGCTGCGCGGCCACCTGGTCTCCGCGAGCGTCGACTACGCGGCCGGCCCGGCCTCGCTCGGCGCCGCCGCCGGGCTGGTCGTGCTCACCAGCGCCGCCGCGGCCGAGATCGCCGCCCGCCGGGCTACCCGAGCCCCCGCCGCGATCACGCTGCGCGACAGCGACGCCGAGACGGGCCGGATGCGCTGGTACCGGGTGGTCTGCGCCCTGCTGCTGATCGCCTACGGCGTCGGCGGCGGCGTCGTGACCATCACCGTCACGGCGCACTCCGACGACCCGTACGCGGCGATGCAGACGAGTGGGAGCGCGTCCATCCTCGTCGGCCTGGGGCTCGCGCTGCTCGCGCCGGTGCTGCTGCGCTGGCTGTCCGCCCCGCTGGCCGGGCTGGTGCGATGCCTCGGCGGCGGGGGCGCCGGCTACCTGGCGGCCTACAACAGCACGCGCCGGGCGCACCGGCTCGCCGGCGTGCTCGCGCCGGTGATCGTGCTGACCTCGGCGGCGATCGGGACGCTCATGCTGGTCAGCATCGACAGCCGCACCCTGCCCGCCGGTACCGACGGCTCCGACACCATCAACCTGCTGAACGACGTCGTCGTCGGCATGCTCGCGCTGTTCGCCGCGATCATGGTCGTGAACGCGTTCGCCGCCGGCGTCGCCGACCGCCGCCCAGAGCTGCGCCGGCTGTGGCTGGTGGGCGCGAGCCCCGCGCAGGTGCGCCGCTCGGTGTCCGCCGAGGGCGCCGTCGTCGGCGGCGTCGGCCTGCTGCTCGGCGCGCTGGGCTCGCTGGCGACCGTCGTCCCGTTCTCGGTCGCCCGCCACGAGGGCGTCGTCCCCGACGGGCAGCTGTGGATCGCGCCGCTGGTCGCCGTCGCCGTCGTCCTGCTGACGCTGGGGGCGGCCCGGGTCGCCGCGCGCCGCACGGTCCGGGCCGCGATCGAGGAGGTCAGACGGTCCGCCACATGACGACATGAAGGCCGATGAGCGGCTCCTCCCAGGGCTCGCCCCGCGTGCGCAGCCCGCCCCGCTCGTAGAAGGGGACGGCGCGCACGCGGGCGTTGCACCACAGCAGCCCGCCGCCGTGGTCGCGGACGTGGTCGAGGACGGCGGCGAGCAGGCGGGAGCCGACGCCCCGGCCGCGCACCGCCTCGTCGGTCGCCATCCCGCGCAGCCGCCAGCCGGCCGGGCCCCACGGCGCCGGCTCGGGTAGCACCGACACGGTCCCGACGACCGCGCCGTCCTGCGCCACCGCCACCACGTGCGCGGAGTCCGGCTCGTCGTCGTGCGGGAACACCAGGTCCGCGGGGGTCAGGTGCGGCCGCAGCACCCGCTGCCGCAACGGCCGGGTCACCTCGGCCCGGACCCGCTCGAGACGGACCACCGGCGGCTCGTCGACGCTCACCGTGCCATTCTCGCCCGGACCGCCGCCAAGGCCTGTCCGGACGCCGCGCCGGGGCCGCCACCGGCGTGTGCTGCCGGCTGGCCGGCTACCGACCGAGAGCCGGCGGCCCGCCGCCTGGGGGGCCGGCGGCGGGGATCCCGGGCCGGTCGGGGCGCCAGTCGCCGAACAGCGGACCGGCCGCCTGCCGGCAGCCCAGGTCGTGGGCGCAGGCGGCATCCCGCCGGCACCGGTGGGATGCCGGTGCGGCGGCCAGTCTGTCCAGCTTGTGATGGTTTGCGGCGTTTGCAACCTTACGTCAGGTTTCAGATACTTTGACGCTGTTTAGTGCCGGTGGCGGGTAATCTGGGAGATCCACCCGAGGAGGCGGATCATGACCACCTTGCCCCACCGGCCGAACACCGCGCTACTCGTGGTCGACGTGCAGAACGACGTCGTCGACGGTGCCTACGGACGCGACGCGGTGGTCGCGAACGTGCGGTTCCTCGTCGAGAAGGCCCGGCGTGACCTGGCACCGGTCATCTGGGTGCAGCAGAACGACGAGCGGCTCGTCCGGGGGAGCGACGGCTGGCGGATCGTACCCTCCCTACGGCCCGAGGACCACGAGCCCATCGTCGACAAGAGCTTCGGCGACTCCTTCGAGGAGACGACGCTGGAGAGCCTGCTGGCCGGGCTCGGCGTCGGGCGGCTCATCGTCGTCGGAGCCCAGACGGACCAGTGCATCCGCTCGACCCTGCACGGCGCGCTCGCCCGCGGGTACGACGTGACGCTGGTCCGCGACGCGCACACCACGCAGGACGCCACCGCCTGGGGCGCCCCGCCGCCGGAGGCGGTCATCGCCCACACCAACCTCTACTGGAGCTTCCAGCGGGCGCCCGGCCGGACGGCCGGCACCGTCGAGACCCGGGACGTCGACTTCGCCGCGACGTCCTGAGCGTGCGCCGCCCGGCCTGCCTCGCCTGTTCGGACTGCCTGGCCGCCGGGTGGCTGGCCTTGGCCGGCGCGGGCGGGGAGGGTTGACGTCATGCGCGTCACCGGATTCGACCATCTCGTCCTGAACGTGGCCGACGTCGAGCGTTCGCTCGCCTTCTACTGCGGCCTGCTCGGCCTGGAGCCGGTCCGGGTGGACGCCTGGCGGGCCGGCGCGGCGCCGTTCCCGTCGGTGCGGGTCGACGCCGCGACCATCGTCGACCTCGTCGCGGCCGCCCGTGGTTCGGCCAACGTCGATCATTTCTGCCTCGAGGTCGAGCCGCTCGACTGGCACGAGGTCGTCGCCGCAGGCACCTTCACCGTGGTGGACGGCCCGGCCGTGCGCTTCGGCGCTCGCGGCGAGGGCGAGTCGCTCTACGTGCGGGATCCCGACGGCAACACCGTCGAGCTGCGCTGGTACCGGCGGCCCGGCGGCCCGGCTGACGAGTAATCGGTGGGCGGGTGTTTCGCTATTTGCACGAGCCCGCCCATCAATGCGCAGGTGTTGCGCGCGCCAACCGCGGTCGTTTACTGTACCGAGGAACGCATCCGGACGTTGTCCGGGCAATTACTCGGACGATGCCCGCCGCGGTGGCGCGTGCCGAATCCCCATGCGGCCAGCCACCCCTTCCAGGCCGTGCGGTCGCGCCCCATCGACATTCGTCGCCCGCGCTGATGCGGTCTTCCCGGCGTGCCCACCGGTTCGCTACCACGACCGCCGGCCATGACCATGGCCACGGTCGGGACGCATTCCCGGGGCCGTGCCGCCTGTTTGCCGCGCCGGTTTCCGGTGCGCCGTTGTTCACCCGCTACAACCGGAGGAAACGTCCCGCCGCCGGCGACGACGCGGGCGGGCACGCCGTCGAGGTCGGTGACGCGCATCGTCAGGTAGCGCAGCCCCGACCAGGGCGAGGAACGAGTCGGCCGGTGCGGCGGGGCCGGGCGGGACCGACGGGACCATCATCTTGAGCACCACGCCGGGCGCCTGGAGCCGGCGCACGATCGCGGAGCTCGCCGTGAGGTCCGGCAGTCGTTCCAGCTCGAAGACGTCGGCGTAGAAGTCGGCCAGCGCCCGTCCGCGGTCACCAGCCCCAGCTCGACCTGGTGTAACGCCATGGCGCTCCCGGCTCGTCGCGGTCCTCGACCGTCCGGACGACCGGCTGCCCGGCCGCCATGGCGGTGCCGCGACGGCCCGGGACCTTCGCCGCGCGGCCCGTCGCCGGGCCGGACCGGACGGGTCCCGGCCTTTCACCGTAGGACCTCGTGGCCCCTGGCCCCGGCCCCGCCGACCCCGGCGCCCCGGCCCCGGCCCCGGCCGGCGGCGGCGCGCGGCCTGGGCCGGGGCCGCCCGCCGCCGCCGACACGTCCTAGTGGCCGCGCTCGCGGTACATGCGGCGGTGTTCCTTGCTGA
>Ga0207711_10000310_pt1 | contig 52175 bp, 63 predicted proteins | sample KBSS34metaG_FD_184401 | JGI IMG/M metagenome (GOLD analysis project Ga0207711, IMG submission 184401) | Switchgrass rhizosphere microbial communities from Kellogg Biological Station, Michigan, USA - KBS S3-4 metaG (SPAdes) (version 2) | ecosystem: Host-associated > Plants > Roots > Rhizosphere... | reverse complement strand
GACGAACGCCTCGAAGCGATCGGATTCGCAGTAGCGGCTCGGCCAGACATAGGGGATCACTTCGGCGGGCAATTCCCCGCGTGGCGTGATCGGCAGGGCGTCGATCGGAATCGGCCGGCGATCGACATCCACAGTCGCCTCGTAACGCGCGAGGAAATCCCCCTCGGCCCGCATCCAGGTCCGGCGCCCGATCCGATCCTCGCCGTCGATCGCGCGGAGCGGCCCGACGCCGTCAATCGTCAGCCGGTCCTCGACCAGCAGCTGATCGGGCAATTGCGCGACCTCGATCGTCAGCAGGACATCGACCCGCTCGATCATCTGGTAGTTGAGCTTGGCGTCAATCTTCAGCCGCATCGTCGATCCCCCGACAGGTTACGCCGATAACGCCCACCCCGCTCGCTGTGTCCCGGACCTCCGGAAGAATATGGATTCCTCCATCGCGGATCACCACCGCTCCGGTTTCGCTACCCGTAAACGGTCCGAGCCGCTATCATCGGCCCATTGACGGGGGAGAGTATTGCATGACGATCGCAGCCCTATTGTTCGCGGCATTGGCGATGCTTGCGGTTTTGTTCGTGTTTTCGGCGGTCACCGTTGTCCGGCAGGGCTTCGAATATACGATCGAGCGCTTTGGGCGCTACACCAAGACGGCGCAGCCCGGCTTCACGCTGATCATGCCCTTCGTCGATCGCATCGGACAGAAGGTCAACATGATGGAGCAGGTGCTCGACATCCCCGGGCAGGAGATCATCACCAAGGACAATGCGATGGTCTCGGTCGACGGCGTCGTCTTCTTCCAGGTTCTCGATCCGGTGAAGGCGGCCTATGAAGTGTCCGATCTCTACCGCGCGCTGCTCCAGCTAACGACCACCAACCTGCGCACCGTGATGGGCTCGATGGACCTCGACGAAACGCTGTCGAAGCGCGACGAGATCAACGCGCGGCTGCTCAGCGTGGTCGACCACGCGACCGTAGCCTGGGGGGTCAAGCTCACCCGCGTCGAACTCAAAGACATCCGCCCGCCGGCCGATATCGTCAACGCGATGGGCCGTCAGATGAAGGCCGAACGCGAAAAGCGCGCGCTGATCCTTGAATCCGAAGGCCAGCGCGCTTCGGAAATCCTCAAGGCCGAGGGCCAGAAGCAAAGCCAGATCCTTCAGGCCGAAGGCCGCCGCGAGAGCGCCTTTCGCGACGCCGAGGCGCGCGAGCGCGCGGCCGAAGCCGAGGCGAATGCGACCCGCGTCGTCTCCGAAGCGATCGAAAGCGGCGAAGCGCTCGCGATCAACTATTTCGTCGCGCAGAAATATGTCGAGGCGATCGGTAAGTTCGCGACCTCGCCCAACGCCAAGACGATCCTGTTCCCGGTCGAGGCTACCCAGCTGATCGGTACGCTCGGCGGCATCGGCGCGCTCGCCAAAGCGGCGCTGGGCGCCGATGGCCCGCCGCCACCTCCCCCGCCCGCGCGTACCCGGGCAGAGCGCTCGCCCGCACCAGCGCCAAGTGTTCCCGCGACGTCGCCGGAACGGCCCGAATGAACGAGGTCGTCGCGCTGGTGGACGCCCGCTGGGGCTGGTGGATCGCCGCGGTGGCGCTGGCCGCGGCCGAACTGGTAGTGCCCGGCGTCTTCCTGATCTGGCTCGCGCTAGCCGCCTTCGTCACCGGGCTGGTCGCGCTGCTGCTCAACCCGCCGCTCGCGGTCGATTTCGCCATCTTCGCGGTTGCGGCGATCGCCTCGATCTATGCGGGCAGCAAGCTCTACCGCCGCGCCGCACAGACCCGCGACCCGCTCCTCAACAAGCGGGCCGCCCGCACGATCGGCCTGCGGGTCACGATCTGCGAGGCGATAAGCGGCGGCCAGGGCCGCGCCACCGACGGCGACAGCTATTGGACCGCGAAGGGGCCCGACATGCCCGTCGGCGCAATCGCGACAGTGGTAGCGATGGAGGGCAACACGCTGGTGGTGGAGCCAGCAGAGTAACAGACGGTTGCAGACGCCCATCGCTGCGGAGCAGCCCACGCGCTACCTTGGTATCCTTCTCCCTTCGGGAAAGGGTGAGGGATGAGGCTTCCGACGCTCGTTTTGTCGCCACCGCAACGCGCCAATCACGCTCGGCCTCCCGCATCCCATGGGTTATGCCCAGGGCATGAGCGGCCGTCTCGCTCCTCTTCCCGCCGGGATTCCCGCATTCACACATCAGGCTGGCCTTCAGGCTGCATCCCAGCTTTCGCTGGGGTGACGCCATATGAGCACCTAGGCCTTCGTCCCCGCCTGCGAGCTAATTGATCGTCCGAACACCCGCATCTCACGCCAATGCCGCCAAACCCTGCGCCGCGAGCTCCATCCGGCGCCAATCCTCCGCGCCCAGCGCCGTCTTCGCCCGCCGGGCTGCGATCAGGCGGTCGAGCCACACCGGCCCGAACTCGAAATGATGATCGATGCACAGGCTTTCGACCGCCTTGCGCACTTCGCGCCCGCAATCGTCGAGGATCCTCAGCCGGCGGTTGAGCGCGCCCTCGAGCTGGGCCGCGCGCTCGAGATCGCCGGTCACCACCGATCGCACCACACCACGCCCCGCAAGGTCACGATAGAGCCCGCCGCTCGGCGCCAGCTCGGCATAATGCGACCAGTAAAGTTTGAACAACACCCGGCCGGCCTCACGCATCGTTTCGGCGTCGCGAGTCGGATGCGCGAGCAGGCCCGCGAGCCAAGCCCGGCCGACCGCATCGACCGCCTGGCCGTGATCGCCGCGCCCGATCGACGCGACGGCCTCCTCGGCCTTCCCCTGCCGCCACAGCCGCACCGCCGCCTCGTCGAGCACGCCCGCGCGCCTCGCCCGATGCAGCCGCAGTTCGGCCGTGCCGGAATCGGCGCTGGGCCGGCTGGCCGAGATCAGCCGTCCCGATCGGGTGCGCTCTCCCGCCTTGCGCTTCCGTCCCGCTCTCGCCATTGCCGCCTCGCTTTCTGACAAATTTGTTGTACAATCTTGAACAATATCTACCGATGGTTCGCTCAATCCCGGAGGCACTGGCGACGATGTCTCTTCCCCACGAACGGATGCGGGCGCTGCGCGCGCGATCGGGGCTGTCGATGCGAGCCTTCGCCGCGCGCCTCGGCCCGCTCGCCACACGCTACGCCTATTATGAGGAGAAGCGTTTCACCGGGCTCCTGCCGATCGACGCCGCCCGGCAGATCGCTGCCGCGCTGCAGCCGTTCGGAGTTGCGCCGCGTGAAGTGCTCGCGCTCGCCGGGCTGACGACCGACGATGGCGGCGGCGAGTCCGAAGCCCCCGTGCAATATGTTCGTCTCGATGTCGCCCTCCCTAATGCAGAAGCATTGACCCGCATGTTCGAGACCATGCTGGAGCAGGAATTATCTCCGGCGCGGCGCGACGCGCTTGCGCGAAGGCTCGCTCTGCGTCTGCCAGCCGCGCTTCAGCGCGCGTCAGGCTCGCCGCCAGTTCCGGTCCGGAAGGCGACGGCTGGCGGCGCAGACGCTCCGCATCCCGCCAGGCGTCATAAGCCTCGCCGGCCAGAATCGCGCACCTGACGTCGCAGGCGGCGCAGGCCCGTTCACAACCGGGTGACGCACGGAATACGGGTTTGCCCATCTCGCGACTCGATCTCCTATGTTCCCCTTATGTTCTACATAACAGGTCCAACAAGTCTAGGATTTTTCCTATCGCGTCCGAACTGTTGAAATCTGGCTGAGGCGTCACCGTCCAAGATTCGCCTGACACTGTACAAGATATTTGTATATACAGCCTGCTTCATCAGGAGAGGCGATGACCGCTTGTGCACCCCTCGTCGATCGTGAGGTCGTCGAGATCGATCGATTGATGCGGGCGTTACAGAAGCTGCGCCACTGGTCGGCGGCCACCGCGGCGCGGACGGGCTTCAGCGATGATCAGGGACGGCGTCTCTACGCGACGGCGGCGCGGCTTCGCGGGGAGGCGTGGGCCGACAGCCTGCATGCCGCCTATAAGCTGTTCGAGATCGACGCGATCCACGCCGCGTGGGCCAGCTCGGAGCAACCCGGACCATGATCGAGAACCGTGCCGATCAGGGCCGCCGCCTTGCCGAGATTCTGGCGGGAATCAGCCGGGCCGACGCAGTGGCCCTCCGCTATGATCGGCTGCCGGGCGATCGCGAGGCCGCCGCCGCGCTCGCCCAGCAAGCCGATGAGCGTGCCGAAGCGGGCCGCCGCGCGGCCCGCGCGTTGATCGAACAATCCTTTCCGGGCGTAAGTTGGTCGATGATTGAACGGAGTAGCCTCTAGGCTTTCCGTCAGCGCGCGGCGAGCTTGGGGTTCGCGCCGACAGCCTTCACCGCCAGCCGGACATACGCCGACTCGACCGCGTCAGCGCGGCAACGGGCGATAGCGATGCGATTGCCCACGTCCTCGGGGCCGCAGGCCAGGCGCGCGGCGCGGCGGATGCGCGCGTCGAGCACCGCAGCGCCGCTCGGCTGGCCTATGTCGATGTCGCCATAGGCGACCGGAATGCTCATGGTTTCCGCCCGCAGCGGGGTCGCCGCCGCGACCGTGACGAAGGTTGCGACCAGAGCAAAGCCGCCGCCCATCATGCTGTTAAAAGTGATCATCTCAGGTTCCTTTGGTGCGCGTTGTGGATGCACCATCTTCAGCAGGAACCGTGCCAAATGCATTCGACCCAAAAAATATGCTTATCCGTGCTGCTCAAGCGCGCACCGATTACCAATAAGACTCCAAAATATCCGAAACATGGCGCATAACGCCAATCGACCTCGGTTAACGGCTGCGCCGGGCGGTCACCTCGATCTCGATCTTCATCTCGGGCTTGACCAGCCCGACCACGAGCGCGCTCGCCGCCGGTCTGATCTCGCCAAATGCTTTCCCCAGCACCGGGCCGACCTCGTCCCAATAGGCGGCGTCGGTGAAATAATAGGTGGCGCGCACGACATCGGCCATGGTGAAGCCGGCGCCTTCGAGCGTGCGCGCGATGAGCGCCAACGCGTTGCTCGCCTGGTCGGCGGCGCTGTCGGGCATGACGCGCGTATCCGGGTCATAGCCGGTGGTGCCGGCAACGAATGCCCAATCGCCATCGATCACTGCGCGGCTGTAGCCGACCTGCTCTTCGAAGGGCGATCCCGAGGAAATCAACGTGCGGGCCATTATCGTTCGTCTCCATAATTAATCGAAATCCTGGCCGCCGCCGCGCGGGCGGCTTCGCGCGCCCGATCTGTGGAACCGTCGCGCGCGAGCGCCAGCGCGACGCCCATGCGCCGATTGGGGCGGGTCGTCGGCTTGCTGAACAGGCGCAGGTCGGTTTCGACGCCGGGCATCGGCGCCAGCGCTTCGGCCAGTCCCGCGAAGCCGAAATCCCCGGCGTTGCGATCGGCAAGGATCACCGCCGACGCCGACGCACCCAGTTGCTCGATATGCGGTATCGGCAAGCCCAGCACGGCGCGGACGTGAAGGTCGAACTCGGTCAGGTTCTGCGAGATCAATGTTACCATCCCGGTGTCGTGCGGCCGCGGCGAGAGCTCCGAAAAGATCACCTCATCGCCCGCGACGAAAAACTCCACCCCGAACAATCCATAGCCGCCCAGATTGTCGACCACCTTGCGCGCCATCTCATGCGCGGCGGCGAGCGCCTTTGCCGACATCGGCGCCGGCTGCCAGCTCTCCTGATAGTCGCCCCGCTCCTGGCGATGCCCGATCGGATCGCAGAACAGCACGCCACCCCGGGTACGGACGGTCAGCAGCGTGATCTCATAATCGAACGCGATGAACGCCTCGACGATGACCCGCTGGCGATCGCCACGCATGCCCGCGACGGCGTAATCCCAGGCGGCGTCGACCGCGCCCTCGGCGGTGACGATGCTTTGTCCCTTGCCCGATGAGGACATCACCGGCTTGATCACGCAGGGAATGCCGACCTGCTCGACCGCAGTGCGCATCTCGTCGAGGCTTTCCGCATACAGGAAGCGCGACGTGACGAGGCCCAACTCGTTCGCCGCGACATCGCGGATGCGGTCGCGGTTCATCGTCAGCATCGTCGCACGCGCTGACGGTACGACCGAAAAGCCGCGATCCTCGAAATCCTTGAGCACTTCGGTGCGGATCGCCTCGACTTCGGGAACGATATGATCCGGCCGATGCCTGTCGATGACCGCAGCGAGCGCCTCGCCGTCGAGCATCGAGAATATCTCCTTTTCGTCGGCGAGCTGCATCGCCGGCGCACCCGCATAGGCGTCGCACGCGATCACATGCGCGCCCAGCCGCTTGGCGGCGATGACGAATTCGCGGCCGAGCTCGCCCGATCCTAACAGCAATATCTTCGCGGTGGGCGTCATGGCATCTCCTTGCGCGACGCCGATAGCCAGGATCGCCGCGCAGGTGAAGCGCCCCGCTCAGCCGAGCGCCGCCTGATAGCGATCGGGCTTGAAACCCACCAGCAATTCGCCGTCCACGTCGAGCACGGGACGCTTGATCATCGACGGCTGCCCCACCATCAGCGCAACCGCCTTGTCAGCGTCGAGATCGGTGCGATCGGCATCAGGCAGCTTGCGGAAAGTCGTGCCCGCGCGGTTGAGCAGCACTTCCCAGCCAAGCGCGTCGACCCACGCCTCCAAGGTCACCCGGTCGATCCCCGAAGCCTTATAGTCGTGAAAATTATAAGCAAGCCCGTGCCCTTCAAGCCAGGTCCGCGCCTTCTTGATCGTGTCGCAATTCTTGATGCCGTACATGGTGATCATGGTGCGAATCCCGCCTGCGATTAAAGCACATATTTGGAAAGGTCGGTGTTGCGCGCCACGGCGCTGAGCTGCTCGTTCACATAAGCGGCGTCGACCGTCAGGCTGCTCCCCTTGCGGTCCTCCGCGCCGAAGCTGATCTCCTCGAGCAGCTTCTCCATGACGGTGGACAGCCGTCGCGCGCCAATATTCTCGATCTGCCCGTTCACCTCGGCGGCGATCTTGGCGATCGCGGCGATGCCGTCCTGGGTGAAGGCGATGTCGACTCCCTCGGTGCTGATCAGCGCGCGATACTGCTCGGTCAGGCTCGCCCGCGTGTCGGAGAGAATGCGGACAAAATCCTGCTCGGTCAGTGCCTTGAGCTCGACCCTGATCGGCAGCCGGCCCTGCAGCTCGGGCAGCAGGTCCGACGGTTTGGCGACGTGGAAGGCCCCCGAGGCGATGAACAGGATATGGTCGGTCTTGAGCGGACCATATTTGGTCGAGACCGTGGTTCCCTCGATCAGCGGCAGAAGATCGCGCTGGACGCCTTCGCGGCTCACCGATCCGCCGCGAACGTCGGAAACCGCGATCTTGTCGATCTCATCGAGAAAGACGATCCCGTTCTGCTCGGCGTCCTGCAGCGCGACACGGCTCACCTCGTCCTGATCGAGCCGTTTGTCGGCTTCCTCCTCGACCAGCTTGGCCCAGGCCGCACGAACCGTCATCTTGCGCCGCTTGGTGCGATGCTGGCCCAGCGCCTTGCCCATCATGTCGGAAAGATTGATCATGCCGATCTGCCCGCCCATGCCCGGCACCTCGAACGGCATGCCGCCCGAATCCTCGACCTCGATCTCGATCTCCTTATCGTCGAGCTGGTGCTCCTCGAAGCGTTCGCGGAAGCTCAGGCGGGTCGCCTCGCTGGCATCCTTGCCGACCAGCGCGTCGAGCAGGCGCGCCATCGCCGCTTCCTCGGCCTTGTCCTTGACCGCCGCACGCCGCCGCTCCCGCTCGAGGCGCACAGCCTCTTCGACCAGATCGCGGGCGATCTGCTCGACGTCGCGGCCGACATAGCCGACCTCGGTGAACTTAGTCGCCTCGACCTTGACGAAGGGCGCATCGGCCAACCGGGCCAGGCGACGGCTGATCTCGGTCTTGCCGCAGCCGGTCGGCCCGATCATGAGGATATTCTTCGGGGTCACCTCGTCGCGCAGGTCTTCGGGCAGGCGCTGTCGCCGCCAGCGGTTGCGCAACGCCACCGCGACCGCGCGCTTGGCGTCGGCCTGGCCGACGATATGCGCGTCGAGCGCAGCGACAATGGCTTTGGGGGTCAAATTGTCATTCATGTCCGGGATGCTTTCGGGCCGCCGGTGCGGGAGCCGGTTGATGGGAAGAATTGGCGTTTGTCAGCGCGCGCTGTCCAGCGTCTCGACCGTCAAACTATCGTTGGTGAACACGCACAACTCGGCGGCGATCGCCATCGCCTTGCGGCAGATCGTCTCGGCGTCGCCTTCATAATCGACCAGCGCGCGCGCCGCGGACAGTGCGAAATTGCCGCCCGATCCGATCGCCGCGACGCCGCCCACCGGCTCGAGCACGTCTCCGGTGCCGGTCAGAATCAGCGTGATCTCCCGGTCCGCGACAATCATCATCGCTTCGAGATTGCGCAGATATTTGTCGGTCCGCCAATCCTTGGCGAGCTCGACCGCGGCGCGCAAAAGCTGCCCGCCATGCTGTTCCAGCTTGCGCTCGAGCCGGTCGAACAGCGTAAAGGCGTCGGCGGTCGCACCGGCAAAGCCGCCGATCACCGAACCGTCACCCAGCTGCCGGACCTTCCGCGCGTTGGGCTTCATCACTGTATTGCCCATTGAAACCTGGCCGTCGCCGATCACGACCACCTTGCCGTTTTTGCGCACCGAAAGGATCGTGGTGCCATGCCATTTGGGAAGTTCGCTCATATCCGTCCTGATGCTTTGCGACGCGGATATGGGGTGCTCTTTGCGGCAGTGCAATCGCGATCAGCCACGCCCGGCGAACATGAAGCAGGCGGCACCCACGATGCAGCCGAACGCCCCCAAATGGCGCCAGCCGAGCGGCTCGCCCAGCACGACCACGGCGAAGACCGCGAACACCAGCAGCGTCACGATCTCCTGGGTGATCTTGAGTTGGCCGGCGGTCCAGCCGTGCAGATAGCCGATCCGGTTGGCGGGCACGGCGAAGCAATATTCGACCAACGCGACCCCCCAGGACGCGAGGATGACCACCCATAGCCTTGCATCGGTGAATCTGAGATGGCCGTACCAGGCCACCGTCATGAAGATGTTCGAACAGATCAACAGGATGAGCGGGCTCAGCGTCATCGCGTCATAGAACCGAACGGCTCCCGAAAATCCAGCCGTTATCGGCGGCGACCAGCCTCTCCGCGACTGGCGAGCCGCCGCTGATCCTGTTCGGCTTCAGCGATCTCTTCATGCCGGCGCTGACGGCGTAGGACATCAGGCGCTTCGGGCGGGTGCACCGCGCCACCCGGCTCGGACCGGCGTGGCTGGTCGGCTGGCAGACGGCCTCGATCAGGCCTGGCGATTTTTCGCGACGCTTGCCTCCATCAGCGCGAGTTGCTCGGGCGTCGCCGCCGGCTGCTTCGCCTTCCACGCCGCATAGGGCATGCCATAGACCGCCTCGCGTGCGGCTTCCTTGCCGATTGCGCCCTGCGCCGCATCGGCGAGCCAATCGGACAGGCAGTTGCGGCAGAAGCCGGCCAGTCCCATCAGATCGACGTTCTGAGCATCGTCGCGGTGCTGGAGATGCCGGATCAGCCGCCGAAACGCCGCCGCAGCCAGGCGGTCATCGATATCGTCGATCGTCATCATCGCTCTCCTATCCTTGGCGCCAGGCAAGCAGCGAAGCGCCGAAAGCCATGAACAGCCCGCCCGTAATCCGATTGAGCAGCCGTTGCCATACCGCCCGCCGCAAATACCGGGCAAGCGTCCGGCCTCCGCTCGCATAGGTGCAATACCAGGCCATTTCGATCACGACGAAGGTGCCGACCAGGATCGCGAACTGGGGCGTCTTCGGTAGCGCCGGGTTCACGAACTGCGGGAAAAACGCCGCGGCGAAGATCAGCGCCTTGGGATTGCTGATGCTGATCAGGACGCCATCGCGAAACAGCCCCGCGCGCGACCGTGGGCGAGAAGCGGCCGCATCGGGCTCGATCGCAAGCGAAGCGGCGCCTTCGCGCCAGGTCCTGAGGCCAAGCCAGACGAGATAGAGCGCACCGGCGATCCTGATCAGATCGAGCAGTTGCGGCAGCGCCGACAGGAGCGCGCTCATCCCCATCGCAGACAGGCCGAACAGGCACAGCAAGCCAAGCATGCAACCCGCCATCGTGAATAAGGCGCGGCCAAAACCGTGACGTATGCTCTGCGTCATCACATGGAGCATGTTGGGGCCGGGTATCGCCGACACCAAGAATGTCGCGGACACGAAGATCCACCACGACGCGAGCGGCATGACCTGTCCTATACCAGCAGCGCCGGCCTTACAGCGCTTTGGAATAAATGCGGTAAACCTTGTTCACCCGACTATCGATCGTCTCGGCGATCGAGCGCATCCCTTGGTTGTCCTCGAGGATCCAGCCGATTTCGCCGCGTGTCGATCCGAAGCTGGCGACTGAATCCCGGCGAATATACTCGATCATCATGAAGGCGAGCTGGCTCGCCAGGCGAGTCGCCTGGAGCTTCTTGACGACCCCCATCAGCGGCACGCGCATCGTCCGTACCTGCGGCTTCCGCAACCGCCAGAGTAGCTTTGCCCAGCCGAGCGGGAAAAGCCGTCCATCAAGATCGGCGATGAGCTCGTTGAGGTCGGGCAGCGTCAGCATGAAGGCGACCGGCTCACCGTCCACCTCCGCCACGCGGATCAGATCCTCGAACACGATCGGCTTGAGCTTTCGTCCTACGTGGACGATCTCGGAAGGGGTGATCGGCACGAACCCCCAATTGTCGGACCAGGCATCGTTGAGGATCGAGAGCAGCAGCGCCGCCTCCTCGTCGAACCGGCCTTTGTCGACCTTGCGGATGCGAATCCGAGGATTGCGTTCGCCCGAGGCGACGATTCGCTGGACCAGCGGCGGAAAGGGCTGGGTGATAGCGAGCTCGTAGGTCAGCAAATCCTTGGCGCGGCCATAACCGAGCGACTCGATCCAACCCTGGTAGGCCGCGTTGTGATGCCCCATCATCACTGTCGGCGGATGATCATGGCCCTCGACAAGCAGCCCCGGCTCTTCCCAGATCGAGCAGCTGATCGGCGCCATGACGTTGCTCATGCCCTTGGCCTTGAGCCACGCCTCGGCTGCGCCGATCAGCGCGCTCGCTGCCTCCTCGTCGGCAGCCTCGAGCAGCCCCCAATTGCCGATTCCGGGGCCGCCACCCTGCTCGGGCGCCATCGCGAGCCACAGATGATCGATATGCGCCGATATCCGGCCGACCAGGACGCCCGACCGTTCGGCAAGGAACAATTGTTGCTCGGCATGCTCGTAAAAAGGATTCTTGCCCGGCGTCACCAGTTCGAGCGCCTCCAGGCGCAACGGCGGAATCCAGTTCGGATCACGCGCATTGAGCGTATAGGCAAGCTCGACGAAACGTTTCCGATCCGCCTTGCCGGTGACGGGACGGATGGAAACCGGCATCAGTGGTGGATACGCTGGCTGGGATGGCCGGTGGCGACCCCTCCGGAAAGGCGGGCGACATGGGGATAGCGCTCGGCAATCTCGGGCGTATAGCCGAGATTGAACACGGTCTCGCTCTTCCGCTGCTTTTCGATCCGCTCATAATAGGTGCCGAAAAGCTTGTCCCAGAAAAAGTTCGTAATGCCGAAATTGCCCCGTTCGTCGTGGAAATGATGCGCCATGTGGCGCGCCTTCATTTCGGCGAGCATTTTCATCTTCGGCTTATAGGCGAGATGCTGAATGCAATGGCAGAACTCGTAGAAGCAGGTTGTCAGCAAGCCCGTCGCTACCGCCGCGAGCGCCCCGCCCGCGCCCCCAATCAGATAGCCGAGCGGGGCGGTCGCCAACACAATCGTCGGCAGCGTGGTATGAAGCGCCCCGAACAGAATTTCGAGGCGGTTCGGATCCTGATGATGATCGTAATGGATGCGCTTCCAGGTCGCGGCCAGCAACGGCACCTTGAACATCCAGCGGCTGTGCAGCACCCAGCGATGGAGGCAGTACCAGACCAGCGGATAGACCAGCACCGCCACCGCGATCGCGGCGAGCGTCGGAACCCACGGGGCAGGATGGCGGAAGTAGAGTCTCACCGCGATCGCCGCGCAGGCGAAATAGGCGATGATCGCAGGATATTGAAAATAGGCGACAACCAGCTCCCGCAATGTCATGCGGTCGAGGTGGTGTTCCTTTGCCCAGAAGGCGGGCTTGATGACGCTCAGTTTCACTCGCAACCTCGAAATCGATCGATTGCACCCGACGGGGGCAGATATGGTATCGGCCTGTGACTTGGCAATGCGGCGCTTTTGCGACAGGGGCAAGGCGACCGGCAAGCAACCGGCTATTCCTCGCTGCGAATGAGCACCGTTTCGCCGATCAGCAAGAATAGCAGAAAGGGCGCCCAGGCGGCGAGGAACGGCGGATAAGCGCCGAGATTGCCCATCGCGAGCGCGAAATTGTCGGCTACGAAATAGGCGAATCCGAGCGCCATGCCGATTACCGCGCGAATGAACAGCCGGCCGGAACGGGCGAGACCGAAGGCGGCGACCGCGGCAAGCAACGGCATCAGCACCGCCGATAGCGGCCCGGCCAGCTTGTGCCACAATCCCGCCTCGAGCGGACCCGTCGGCCGGCCCGCGGCGCTGAGATCGGCGATCGCGGCGCGCAGCTGGAAGATCGAGCGGGCGGCGGGATCGACGCTGGCCAGCGTAAAGCGATCGGCGGTGACGCCGCGCGCGAAATCGAAGCTGGGCAAACGGGTGGTAACGCCTTTTGCGACGTCGAAACGGGCAACGTCCACCAGTCGCCAGCCGCCCGGCACCTGGCTGGCGCGTGCGCCTTTGACGATCGAGATCAGCCGACCGCCATCGCGATCATAAATGGTGACCGTATCGAGATGCGTGCGCGCGCCGCGCCCTGCGGCGGACAGCGCATGGATCAGATCGTCGCCGTCGCGCACCCAGACGTTGGAAACCACGCCGCGGCTCTTGGGGATCGGGCCATAATTGGCGCCCTGCCAGGCAGTCAGCGTCGCCGTCGAGCGCGCGACGACACGTTCGTTGAAGGCCAGCGACACAAGCGCGACCCCCACGCTGGCGACCACCAGCGGGGCCAATATCTGATGCGCTGAAATTCCGGCCGCCTTCATCGAGATGATCTCGCTGTTCTGGTTGAGCGTGACGAAGGTGATCAGCGTCGCGAGCAGCGCCGCGAAGGGGAGAAAGCGCGCGATGATCTGCGGCGTCCGCAGCGTAGCGTAGAGCCAGAGCTGCGGATCGCCATTGCCCGGATAAGCGAGGATGTCGCCCGATTCGCCGAGCAGATCGAGCGCCATCAGCACGATCACGAGCGCCGCAAGCACAGCTGCGAAGCGCACCAGGAACATCCGCGCCATATAGAAAGTGATCGTGCGCGATGCGAAGAAGGAGATGTTCACGCCGCGCGTCTCCGTCCGAACTTGATCCACCGAAGCACGGCCTTGGCGGCCTTGTCGGCTCCGCGCTCCAGCGCGCCGATCGGCTGACCGCCGGGCACATGCGCGATCGTGCGATACATCCACCAGACCAGCGCGGCAAAAAGTAGGAAGGGAATCCACAACGCAAGGATCGGTTCGACGCGCCCCAGGGCGGCGACCGACGCGGCATATTCGTTGATCTTGTGCTGGGTGACGATCATGATGATCGAGAGGAACACGCCCAGCGCCGACGAGGAACGCTTCGGTGGCACCGCTAGCGCCAGCGCCAGCATCGGCAACAGAAACATCGTCGCCACCTCGACGAGCCGGAAATGGAACTCGGCGCGATATTGCGAGCGGATCTTCTCAGGGGTGCCCTCCTTGTGCGCCACCAGCACCAGTTCGGGCATCGTCATCTCGAGATCGCGGCCGCCACGCTGGCGGAAAGCAGCCATCTTCGGCAGATCGATCGGCAGGTCATGGCCGACGAACTGGAGAACGCGGGGTTCCTTGAAGGTCGGCGCGTCATGGACGAGCACCCCCCGCTGCAGCCGCAGGATGATCGTGTCGGGATCATCGGTGGCCAGGAATTGTCCATGCTCTGCGGTGACCGCCAGGCTCTTGCCGTCGTTGGTCTCGGTCATCACGAAGATGCCCGAAAGCTCACGGCCGCCCTCACGGCTGCTTTCAACGCGGATCGTCATGCGCTTTCCCAGCCGCGTGAACTCGCCGACCTTGATCGACGCGCCGAGCGCGCCGGAGCGCAGCTCGAAGCGCAGGCCCTCATAGGCGTAGCGCGAATAGGGCTGAATGAAACCGACAATCGCAAGATTGAGCAGCGCCAGCCCGATCGCGTAATAATACGGCACCCGCAGCAGCCGCCCGTAGCTCAGGCCGACCGCGCGCAGAACATCCAGCTCCGAGGACAGCGCCAGCTTGCGGAAGGCGAGCAGGCAGCCAAGCATCAGCCCGATCGGTATGCCCAACGACATATATTCGGGGATGAGGTTGGCGAGCATGCGCCAGACCACGCTGACCGGTCCGCCCTCGGACACGACGAAGTCGAACAGCCGCAACATCTTGTCGAGCGTGAGCAGCATCGCCGCGATGACCAGCGTCGCAAGCAGCGGCGTGGCGATCAGGCGGGCCATATAACGGTCGGTAAGCGTGTCAAATCTCAACTTTTCGACGCCCCGTGACCATGTTCTGGCCGCAATCGCAGCCCAATTTCCGACTCATGAAGCAGCGTACCAGCCGTGCGTCCGCGCGTGGCTATAGCTTCCAGGAGTAATGAGGTCATGTCGAAACTTGCGGCCGTTATGGCAGGATGCTTGTTGGCAGCGGCGCTTCCCGCCGCGGCGGGCGCCTCCGTGCTCGGCCCCGACGCCCCCGCATGCGAACGCGACGGCCCCGCTATGCTGGTTCACATCGAAGGCTTGAAAGCGCGGACCGGCGCGATCCGCGTGCAATCCTATGGCGGCGACCCGCGGCGCTATTTCGACAAAGGCAACTACCTGCGCCGGATCGACGTGCCGGTGCCGGCCAGTGGCCCGGTCGAGGTCTGCGTGGCAGTCCCCGGCAACGGCAGCTACGCGGTTTCGGTGCGGCATGATATTGACGCTTCGGGGAAGACGGGCATGAACGATGGCGGCGGCCTATCGGGCAATCCTCGGCTTTCGCTGTTCGACGTGCTGTTCAAGCGCAAGCCAGATCCCCGGCAGGTGCAGGTGCAGGTGCGCGGGATCTCGCGCGTGCCCGTCGTGATGAACTATGTTCATGGCGGCTCGTTCGGCCCGGTCACGATGGCGGTGCGGTGACCCATGGCGACGGTCGCGCTCCTCTCCAATCCGCGTTCGACCGGCAATCTGTCGATGCTGCCGCGGATGCGGAGCTTCTGCGCGGCGCATAGCGATATATTCCATTACGAGGTCGAATCGGTCGACCAGATCGGCGATGCGCTGCGCACCATCGCACGCGTCAATCCCAAGGTCCTGGTGATCAATGGCGGCGATGGCACCGTGCAGGCCGCGCTGACTGAACTCTATCTCGGCGGGCATTTCGATGGTTCGCCCCCGCCGGTCGCGGTCTTGCCCAATGGCAAGACCAACCTGATCGCGCTCGATCTCGGCTCGGTGGGCGATCCGGTGGCGGCGCTCAGCCGCGTGATCGAGATCGCTCGGCACGGCATTGAAGAGCATATCGTGGTGCGCGAATTGATCGCTTTGTCCGACGGCGCCGATGGCGCGCGACCGGTGCTCGGCATGTTCCTGGGAGGCGCCGGGCTCGCCGACACGATCCTCTATTGCCGCAACAAGATCTACCCGCTCGGCCTGCCGAACGGACTCAGTCACGTTCTTACCGCGCTCGCGGTGCTCGCGACCTTGATCCTGGGCATCCGCACCGCGTTCCTTCCGCCGGCCGCGAAACCCCTCAAAGTCTCGATGATGCGTCAGGGCCAGCTTCATGGCCGTTTCTCGCTGCTGATCGTGACGACGCTGCACAAACTGCTGTTGGGAAGCAACACCGGCGGTTCGGCGGCGGCAGGCTCGCTCCAGATGATGGTTGTCGAGCAACGCCCGCTGCCGTTGCTGCGCGCCTTGTTCGCGGGCATTTTCGGCCGGGTGGGGCGCAATGACATGGATGGGGTTCATTTCGGGCGTGGCGATGAAGTCCGCATTGAAGGCGATCGTTCAAGCGTGATCCTCGATGGCGAAATCTTCCAGGCCGACGCGGGCAAGCCCATCATCCTCAAGACCACCGCGCCAGTCCCGTTCCTTCGCCTCGCCGCCTGAGCAGCGCGTCGTGCAGCTCGAAGCGCTGATCGCGGCCGAACTCGCCGAGCCCGTGGATTCGCGCGTAACCGCGATGGCGGCCGCCATCGCCGCGCGCCATGGCGACGCCGCCCGGACCGTCCTGTTCTACGGCTCATGCCTGCGCGAGGCCCATCTCGACGGACTGATGCTCGATTTCTATCTGATCGTCTCCGACTATCGCGCCGCCTATGGCAAGGGGTGGCTGGCCTTCGCCAACCGACTGCTGCCGCCCAATGTCTTTCCCTTCGAACATCAGGGATTGATCGCCAAATATGCGGTGCTGAGCGAAGCCGATTTCGCCCGCCTCGCCTCCTCCCGGACGCGTAATGTTTCGGTATGGGCGCGCTTCGCTCAACCTGCTCGGCTGGTCTGGGCGGCCGATCACGAGGCGAAGCGGCTCGGCGTTGCCGCCGTTGCCCAGGCGGCCCCGGCGCTGCTCGCGGCCGCGCGTCCGATGCTTTCCGACGAAGTCGCGATGACCGAGGCTTGGGAAGAGGCGTTCCGCCTCACCTACGCGGCCGAGTTGCGCGCCGAGCGCAACGCGCGGGCCACCTCCGTGGTAGCGGCGGACCCCGAACGCTATCATCGCTTCACCGCGCCGGCGCTCGCCGCAGCAGGGCTCGCCGCCGATGTCGCGGAGGGCAGGATCCGCTTTGCTCATCCGCTGAGCGCCGCCGAGCGCCGCGCCGGCGATGCGCTATGGCGACGGCGTCGTCGCGAGGGCAAGGCTCTCACTATCGCCCGCCTGGCGAAGGCGAGCACGACCTATGCCGGCGGCATCGATTATCTCGCCTGGAAGATCAACCGCCACGCCGACGCCGCGATCGAGATCAAACCCTGGCAGCGCCGCTGGCCGCTACTCGGTGCGATCAGCCTGTTGCCACGCCTGCTGATGCGCGGCGCGGTACGGTGAAACCAGACGCTGCCGGCTCCGCTCCGGCAATGCGCGCGATCAGGCGGCCTGCGAGTTCGGGGTGCCGCTGCCCCGGTCCATCGCATGTCCGATTGCATTGCCGAGCGCCGCGATGGTGAAGGGTTTGCGCAAAACCTCATAGCCGGCGAAATCGTCGCTCTGGCCGGCTTCGCCGACATAGCCGGTCACGAACAGCACCGAGATATGGGGGTAGTCGCGGCAGATTCGCCCGACCAGCTCGGGCCCGGTCATTCCCGGCATCATCACGTCGGTCAGCATCAGATCGAAGCGGGAATCGGCCGCAAGGACCGACAAGGCCTCGCTCCCCGATCCGCAGCTACGCACCGCATGGCCGAGCTCGATGAGCGCGGCGCGCGTCGAGGCCTGGACGCGTGGATCGTCTTCGACCAGCAGGATCGAGAGCGCGCCGGTCCTCGTCTGGCCAACCTTGGCTTCGGAACCGGCACGGTCTCCCGCGACGCCATGATAGCGCGGCAGATAGAGCGCGATCGTCGTTCCCTCGCCAACGGCCGAATGGACGCGGACATCGCCATGCGACTGGCGCACGAAACCGAAGATCTGGCTGAGGCCGAGGCCGGTCCCCTTGCCCACCGGCTTGGTCGTGAAGAAGGGCTCGAACGCCCGATCGAGCACCTGCGGCGACATGCCGCATCCAGTATCCTTGACGCTGATCCTGACATATTCGCCCGGGGTGATTCCGCTCGGGTCGTTCGGCCCGATCACGACATCGGCGACATCGAGGTCGAGCCGTCCTGCCCCCTCCATCGCGTCGCGGGCATTGACCGCCAGATTCAGGATGGCGTTTTCGAGCTGGTGGGCATCGGCCCAGATCGGCCATTCCGCATCGCCCGCCCGGACATGGACGCTAATTCGTTCGCCCAGCGTGCGATCGAGCAAAACGTTCATTCCCGCAATCAACTTGGCAGGCATGACCGCATCAGGCAGCAGCGGTTCTGCTCTGGCGAAAGACAGCAGCCTGCGGGTCAGCGCTGCCGCGCGGTCGGCGCCTTCCATCGCGCCATCGAGATGGGGTCCGACTTCCGAAGGCCGGTACGACAATTTGCGCCGCGCCAGATCGAGCCCGCCCACGACCACCGCCAGCATATTGTTGAAATCGTGAGCGATGCCGCCAGTGAGCTGGCCGACCGCCTCCATTTTCTGCGCCTGGGCAAGCTGCGCCTCGGCGCGGGCTCGCGTTTCGGTTTCGGTGCGCAGCTTCTCATTCGCCATTTGCAGCTCGCGCGTGCGCTCGGCGACCGCGGTCTCGAGCGCCGTCGCGCGGTCATATTCGAGCTCGGCCGCCTCGGCGGCGCTGGCGCTCTGGGCCGCCGAGGCCGCCGCGAGCCAGCCGAGCAGGATGGCGAGTCCGACGAGTGCCAGCCCGAGGATCGACAGCAGGGTGGCGAAGCTGTTAGCGCGCTCGGCCGAGAAGAAAGTCGCCTCCGATCGCTGGCCCAAGCGCTCGCGTTCATTGGCGGCGATATCCTCGAGCGTGTCGGATATCGCCCGGACATTGGCGGACTCACCCGCACGGCTGAACATCCCGACCGCATACCAGCCTTTGCCGACATTGGCGAAAGCCGCCGCGGCCGCGAGCTCCTTCTCGCGCGCCTCGCAGAGGCTCTTGAGCCGGCGGACCAGGACGACCTGCTCGGGCTGGCCGCCTATCAGCTTTTCGAGCTGGCGCAGCTGACTGCTCGCGCGCCGCCACTCGTCATAATAGATCGTGCCGACGCGGCGATCGGTGCTGACGACATACCGCCCAAGCGACGCCTCGGCCCGCGCCAGCGAAGCATCGAGCGAGCGGGTAAGCACCATGATGTCGTAACTGCGCTGCTCCCGGACCAGCGCAGCATCGCGCGCGGCATTTGATCGCGCGACCATCATCACCACGCCGACGAGCAGCCCGAGCGCAGCCAATGCGAGCAGGACCGCGGCGATCACTCGTCCCGAACCCGGGGTCAGTCCCCGATTCAGGGCTTGGGGAGAGAATGTCGCCATCGGCTCGTTGTATCGTAGGCGAAGCGACGGGCAAAGCGGCTATTGCGGTTAATCGAGGCCGATCAGGTGATTACGCCCGTTGCCCTGCCGGCGCTTTCGAACATGCCGAGGATTTCATCGACCTGCGCGTCGCTATGTTCCGCGCAGAGCGAGCATCGCAGCAGGAACATGCCCGCCGGCGTGGCGGGGGGCCTCGCCGTATTCACATAGAGCCCCGCTTCGAGCAGCCCCTGCCACAGCGCCACCGCCTGGGCCATATCGGTGAGGATTACCGCGATGATCGCGGACTGCGCGGTTTCGGTTCCCAGCTTGTAGCCCATTTCGCGCAACCCCTGATGCAGCCGCCGCGAATTTTTCCACAGATGCGCGCGCTTGTCGCCTGCGTGCATCAGCTTGCGGATCGACGCGGCCGCCGTCGCGACCACCGACGGCGGGAGCGACGCCGTGAACACATAGGGACGGCAGACCAGACGGAGCACCTCGAATTTCGGATGGTTGGAGACGCAGAAGCCGCCGACCGTCCCGACCGACTTGGAAAATGTGCCGACCACGAAGTCGACGTCGCCGGCCACGCCCGCTTCTTCGAACACGCCGCGGCCATGCTCGCCGAAAAAGCCCATGCCATGAGCCTCGTCGACCAGAATCATCGCGCCGTGCTTCTTCGAAACCGCCACCATCTCCTTGAGCGGGGCGATATCGCCCATCATCGAATAGACACCCTCCAGCACGACGAGCTTGCCCGCCTCCGGGGGAAGGCGCCCCAGCCGCTTGTCGAGATCCTCGACCGAATTGTGGCGAAAGCGCACCACCTCGGCATTGCCGAGCCAGCAGCCGTCATAGATCGATGCATGGCTATCGGCATCGAGGATGATATAGTCGCCCTTGCCAGCGAGTGTGGAGATCATGCCCAGATTGGCCTGATATCCGGTCGAGAAGACGATCGCATGCTCGACGCCGTAGAAGGTCTTGAGCGCGTCTTCGCATTCCTTGTGGCCCTGATAGGTGCCGTTGAGGACACGGCTCCCCGTCGTGCCCGAGCCGAACGCGTCGAGCGCCGCCTTGCCCGCCGCGATCACATCCGGATCGAAGGTCATGCCCATATAGTTATAGGTGCCAAGCAGGATGGTGCGCTTGCCGTTGATCATCGCCTCGGTCGGCGAGAGCACCTTGTCCATCACGATCGCATAGGGGTCGCGCACCCCGGTCGCCAGCAGCGCCTCGCGCTCGGCGATCAGCGGATCAAATTTCGAAAAGAGATCGGTCATCGGCGTCAGCCCCGCAATTTGGCGACGGCGTCGACGAGCTGCCCAACGGTTTCGATCGCGGCCTGCATGTTCATCGTGATGATGATGTCGAACTCGTCCTCGACGGCGGCGACGAAGTCCATCACCGTCAGGCTGTCCCATTCGAGGTCGGCTGCGAAGCTGGTCGCCTCGGTCAGGTCGACACCCTTTTTGTTGAACGGCTCGATCTGCTCGGCCACGCGGGTGAAGATATCGTCTCTGTCGCTCATGATGCGTCCTTAAGATGCTTCGTCAGCGCTTGCCAAGCGAATGCGGCGGCATCGCGGCAGCGACTTGGCGGAGGCTGGATAGCATGCCATGAACGGACCGGATAAAAGGGGACAGCATGTCTGCAGATGAGACAAGGGCCCCGCCAAGGGGCCAGTTCGCTCCCGACGCGGTTCACCTTCTGCGCACCACTCAGCAGATCCAATATCAGCTCAGCCAGATGGCCGACCAAAAGGCCAGCCTGCTGATGGGCGCGACCTTCGTCATCTTCACGATCACGGTCGGACAGATGCGCACGGGCAGTCACGCCCCCACAGCGCTGCTGATCCTCGGCGCGGCGGCTTTTCTGTCGGCGCTGCTGGCGGTGATGGCGGTGCTGCCGTCGACCAAGGTTCCGCCGCGTGCGGACGGGCCGGCCAACATGCTGTTCTTCGGCTCATTCACCCAAATGCCCGAAGAGGAGTTCGTGCAGTTCGTGCTCGACACGGTGACCGACAGCGACGCGGTCTACGCCGCCTTCGCGCACGATATCTACCAGAATGGGCGGGTCCTCGCGCGCAAGAAATATCGGCTGATCGGCTATGCCTATAAGGTGATGGTCGTGGGGCTGATCGGCAGCTTCCTCGCATTCATGCTGCATCTGCTGGCCGGCATCGGCTGACGCTGCAGCTTGCGCCTTAAAGCCATCCCCGCTCGCGATACCAATCCGCGGTCGCCCGCAGACCTTCGCGCGCCGCAACTTGGGGGCGCCAGATCGCGGACGGCGGCCGCCTGTGGGCGACCCAGTCGGGATGGCAGAAATAGCGGACTCGATCGCGGGTGAGCTTTGCCCCGTCGCCGAGGCGCAGCCGTTCGGCGGCCGCGACAAGGCGCAGCGCGAAACCCGGAACGGACAGCGCAAGCACGCGCGGGCGTCCGACCGCCTCTCCCAGCATCCTGCCTAACTCCCGATGGCTATAGCCGGTGTCGGCGCCGTCGTCGGGCTCATAGACCTGTCCGGCGGCCTCGGCGGTCGGCGCCAGATCGAGCAGCAGCCGCGCGAGATCGCCCGCTTCGATCAGCGAAAGCCGCCCGCGCGGGGGGAGCGGAACGATCCCCCTGCGCTTCGCGATCCGGAACAACTCGAGCATCTCGCGGTCGCCGGCGCCATAGATGGCGGGCGGGCGGACGATCGTCCAATCGAGCGAAGATCGCGCGATCAGCGCCTCCGACGCCGCCTTGGACCAGCCATAGTTGGACAGGTCGGGCTCGCGTGCCGACAGCGAGGACACATGAACGAAACGCCGCACCCCCGCGGCTTCGGCCGCAGTGAGCAGCGAAGCGGTGCCGGTGACATTGGCGGCGACAAAGCCGGCCAGGGTTGGCGTGTTGATCGCGCCAGCGATGTGGATCACCGCATCCGCCCCTTCGACCAACGCGGCGAGGCTCGGATGGTCCTCGAGGCTGCCTTCGATCCATCGCACCCCCGGCCCGGGCAGCTGGGCGCTGCGCGCGAGCGCCGTGACGGCGAGCCCGCGCGCCGCCGCCTCGCGCAACACATGCCCGCCCAGAAAGCCGGTTCCGCCGGTGATCGCGAGCTTCACAGCACGACCATATGATCGCGATGGACGAGCGCCGAGCGTGGCGCATAACCGAGAACCGCCTCGAGCGCCTCGCTGCGCCGTCCGACGATAAGCGCCGCATCGGGCGCGTCATATTCGGCGAGGCCGCGCGCGATCACCTGGCCGTCGGGGTCAACGATATCGACCAGATCGCCGCGTGCGAAGCGGCCCTCGACCAGGGTGGCGCCGGCGGCGAGCAGGCTGCGGCCCTGGGTAAGCGCGCGCGCGGCGCCCGCATCGATCGCGATGCGGCCCTTCGCGATAAGCCGGCCCGCGAGCCAAGCCTTGCGCGCCGTGCCGATCTTCTCTCCGATGAAGATCGTGCCCCGGCTGTCGGCGTCAAATGCGGCCAGCGGCCGTTCGCGCTTGCCCGAGATGATCGCGAGATGGGCGCCCGAACGCTGGGCGATCCGCGCCGCCTCGAGCTTCGAGACCATGCCGCCCGATCCCATTCCGGACGCGGAATCTGTGTCGGCCATCGCCCGGATTCGTGCGTCGACCCGGCGAACTTCGGGCACGAGACGGGCGGCGGGATCGCGATGCGGGTTGGCGGTGTAGAGCCCGTCGATATCCGACAACAGGATTACCCCCTGCGCGTCAGCCGCCTGGCCGATGCGCGCGGCGAGTCGGTCATTGTCCCCAAAGCGGATCTCCTCGGTCGCGACCGAATCATTCTCATTGATCACCGGCACGACGCCGAGGCTCAGCAGCCGGTCGAGCGTCGATGCCGCGTTGAGATAGCGGCGGCGGTCCTCGAGATCGTCAAGCGTTACCAGAATCTGTGCCGCGGTCATGCCCTGCTCGTGCAGCAATTCGGCCCAGCAATGCGACAGCGCGATCTGCCCGGTCGCCGCGGCCGCCTGAGCATCCTCAAGGCTGGCGCGCCCGCCCTTGGGCAGCCCGAGCCGGCGCGCGCCGAGCGCGATCGCCCCCGACGAGACCACCGCGATCTTCTGCCCCGCCCGATGCCGCGCGGCGATATCGGCGACCACGCCTTCGAGCCAACTCCGCCGCACCTTACCCGCGGCGTCGACGAGCAGCGCCGATCCGATCTTGACGATCAGCCGCGGGCATTGAGCGGGAGCGAAGCGCGACGACATGCAATCAGGCGATCAAAGCGGCGACCAAGGCTCGGTCCGTTCGTCATTGGCGGCGACGGTTTCGGGGGGAGGTCCAAGAATCTCGATGATGCGGTCGAGCACCGGCTCGAGCCCCTCCCCGGTTGCGCCCGACAAACGCATCACCTCGCCGCCCGAGACCCGGGCGAGCTTCTTGGCTAGCTTGTCGAGCGTCTTGGCGTCGATTGCGTCGATCTTGTTGAGCGCGACGATCTGCGGTTTGTCGGCGAGGTTCGCGCCATAGGCGCCGAGTTCGCCCCGGACGATCCGATAGGCCTCGATCGGATCATCGCCGCTCGCATCGACGAGATGCAGCAGCACCCGGCAGCGCTCGACATGGCCCAGGAAACGATCGCCGATGCCTGCCCCTTCGGCCGCGCCCTCGATCAAGCCGGGGATGTCGGCGACGACGAACTCCCGTCCCTTGTGCCCGGCGACGCCGAGTTGGGGGCGCACCGTGGTGAAAGGATAATCGCCGACCTTGGCCTTCGCGTTCGAGACCGCGTTGATGAACGTCGACTTGCCGGCATTGGGCAGCCCCACCAGCCCGCAGTCGGCCAGCAGCTTGAGCCGCAGCCACACCCACATCTCCTCGCCGGGCCAGCCCGTGCCATGCTGCCGCGGCGCCCGGTTGGTCGAGGTCTTGTAGCTCGCATTGCCGCGGCCGCCGTCGCCGCCACGCAGGAATATCTCACGCTGCCCGGGGGCAATGAAATCGGCGAGCACTTCGGATTTGTCCTCGGAGAGGATCTGCGTTCCCACCGGCACGCGGATGACGAGATCGTCGCCGCCCGCGCCGGTGCGGTTCGATCCGGCCCCGCCTTTGCCCCGAGGCGCCCGGAAATGCTGGGTATAGCGGAAATCGATCAGGGTATTCAGCCCCGGCACCGCCTCGATGATAATATCGCCGCCCTTGCCGCCATTGCCGCCGTCAGGACCGCCATATTCGATGAACTTCTCGCGCCGGAAGCTCACCGCCCCGGCGCCGCCCGCCCCCGAGCGAAGGAATATCTTGGCTTGATCGAGAAAATGCATCGCGCGCCTTTATACGAATTGGCGGCGAAAAGAAGCCTCACCAGCCGCGCATGATCCGCAACTGGCTGGCGAGCGTCGTCCTGGCGGTATCGCGCGGCACTTCGAGCGCGGCGGCGATCGGGCCGCCGATCATGCCCTCGCCCAGCGCGGTCAGCACCAGCATCTGCGTGATCTGACGCACCGGGGCGCCGCGATGCTCGCCAAGCTCCTCGACCAGATTGCGCACCGCTTCGAGCACCGGCGCGAGCGCTTCATGCTCGTCCGAAAGGATCATCCACGACATCAGCGGCGCCATGCCCTGCCGCTCGAACGCGTCGAAGGTCATGTCGACCAGCTCGCGGATATCGCCTTCGGTCTGTCGCTGGCGGAGGACCATCTGCCCGATCTCGCAGGTGATCCGCTGGACCATCATTTCGGCCATCGCGCGGCGCAGCTCGGCCGCCGACCCGAAATGATGGAGCAGATTGGCATGGGTGCGGCTGATCCGCTTGGCGACCGCCATCAGTGTCACCGCCTGCGGCCCCTCCTCGATCAGGATAGCGCGCGCCGCGTCCAGCGCGAGCCGACGCATCTGATCGGTGGGAACGCGCGAACGGACATGCGGCATGCGGAAGGCCCCAACCAGGAAGAAAGTTCTGATGCTGGTCGCCCGCTCCCGTGACGGGAGCGGCTCGCTACCCCATCTCCCCGTCGCATAGCACTGGCCGGAACGCGCGCCGCGCAGGATTTTCTGTCCTGCTTACAAGGCTGTCTTGGACTGTGTGATGTCAGTAAAACAGTGGTCTCTCATCCATTTCGAACAAGCCACCGGCTCATTGTGAAACCATGTTGCGTACCGGTAGACGGAGGAGCGGGAAATAGTTCCAAGCCCCTCCAAAACGGCGAATCCGCGGATGGCGCGGTTGCCCGCATTCGGCCTCAGGCGGCCATCGCATCCTCGCGGTCATAGCCCGACTCAATCGACGCGCCATCGCAACCCGCCGCCCCGGCCGGACGCACATATTCGATGCAAGCCTCGACCGTCGCGCGCGCGTTACAGGTCCGCATTCCGACCTGGCCGGTGGGAACGAAGCCGAGCTTGCGCAGCACCCGCGCCGAGGCCGGATTGTCGACGAAATGGCTTGCCGCGAGCCGCGGCAGGCGCAGCCCCTCATCGGCAAGCGCGATCACCGCGCGGCCGGCCTCGGTCGCGAAACCGAGCCCCCAATAGGGGCGCCTGATCCAGTAGCCGAGTTCTACTCCGGTGGCGCACTGGCTGAGCCCGGCGCCGCCGACCAGCCGCGGCGCGCCCTTGGTGCGCGCGAAGATCAGAAAATGAGGCAAGGGGCCATGGTCTTCGCCCAAAAAGGCTTCGGCATCCTCGACCCCATAGGGCCAGGGGACGCGGGCGAGCTTTCCGGCAATCGAAAAATCGGACATGGCAGCCGCCAGCGCCGGCGCGTCTTCCTTCCAACCCGGCCGCAGCAGCAGCCGCGGGGTACGTGCGAACATCTTGGATACTCCCTCTCCGCCGCCCCGAAACGCCTTTGAACGCAAAAGGTTACAGGGCCGCGACAGTTTTTTGAGGGAGACACGAAAAAGGGAGGTGGTGCTACCCCCTCCCCGTACAGCCCGGCCTGCCGGACCCTCGGGTCGCCCTCTGGACGACCCGAATATCGGCTCGTCCGTTACTCGGCCGCTTCGGCCATCGCATCGACGCTCACATATTTCCGGCCGAGCTTGCCGCTGTGGAAGGCAACACGGCCCTCGGCGAGCGCGAACAGCGTGTGATCCTTGCCAATGCCGACATTGCGGCCCGGATAGACCTTGGTGCCACGCTGGCGGACGATGATATTACCGCCGATCACGAGTTCACCGCCGAACTTCTTGACGCCGAGGCGTCGGCCGGCCGAATCGCGACCGTTGCGCGAAGAGCCGCCTGCTTTCTTATGTGCCATCTCAAACTACTCCGTTCGCTCTTCGCTCAGGCTTCGGCGGCCACGGGCGCATCCGCCTGGGCCTTAGCCTTCTTCGCCTTGGTCTCGCCGCCGATCGACAGGATCTTGAGGATCGTGTGCTGCTGGCGGTGCCCGTTGCGGCGACGATAATTGTGGCGGCGGCGCTTCTTGAAGACGATGACCTTCTCGCCCTTCGCCTGCGCGACGATCTCGGCCGAGACGGTCAGCCCCTTCACGTCCTTGAGCTCGGCGCCCTCGCCCGCGAGCAGCACGTCGCCGAGCGACACGGTCGAGCCCGCATCACCTGCGATTTTCTCGACGACGATCTTGTCTCCTGCGGCAACGCGATACTGCTTGCCGCCCGTGCGCACGATAGCGAACATGGCCCTCATCACTTCTTCAAATCTGTTAGCGCAAAGACAATGGCCCACGGCCATCAACCCCCGCGCGGGAAAGCGGTCCGCTAAAGGCAGAGCGGCGGAAAGTCAACCGTCTCACGTCCTCCCGAGGAAGAAAGCCGAAATCCCCCATCGTCCCGGCGGAGGCCGCGGAGCTGCGGGTTCCCGCGGTGGCGTGGCGACCTTGCTGCCTAGTGCCGATGCTCGCGCCGGAGCCGGTACCGGCCATCGGCATAGCTGTCGAAGAGCCCTGCGATCGCCGGGTGATCGATCATCTCGTCGCTTTCGTCATGCACCAGGTTTTGCTGGCTGACATAGGCGATATAGGCGCTGTCGCTGTTCTCGGCGAACAGATGATAAAAGGGCTGGTCCTTCGGCGGCCGGATGTCCTCGGGAATCGATTCGTACCATTCGTCGCTGTTGGCGAAGACCGGATCGACATCGAACACCACGCCGCGAAACTCGAACAGGCGATGCCGGACGACCTCGCCGATCGCGAAACGGGCATGCGCCACGGGGGGAGTGGCGAATCCCTGATGAGGGGCGCCGGCCACAGCGGGAATGGATACGCTCTTTTCAATCACACCGGTAATGTAGGGAAGTATCGCGGACATGCAAGCGAGCGCTTGGCAAGCAGCGATCCTTGCGTTAATGGCCCGCCCCTATCGACTGGCGGGCGGCTCCACGGCCCCTCGCTCCACCTCTGCGGAGAGGTGCCGGAGTGGTCGATCGGGGCGGTCTCGAAAACCGTTGTGCGGGTAACCGTACCGTGGGTTCGAATCCCACCCTCTCCGCCATACAGAGTTTTGGCTGTCTCTTTGTTTGTGAGTGCCTTTTCTCCAAGATTGTGCTCCCACTGTGGGTTCCACTTTGTAAGATCATGTGATTCCTTTGGCTCGCGCTTAACCTTCTGAAATGAAGCCCGCGAGCGGCCGGAGGTGATCTTCTCTCGCTCTCCGGCGCGCATCTGGTATCAGATCGCATCGAGGGGAAGAGTGACGTGAGTAGTTTGACGACGGCGTTGAGCTGAAAATCCCGTGCCGCGGTAGATGCTCAGCTTTGTCGAGCATGACCTCGGTAATTGCGCCTGATCGCCGACCGCCATCCGGCCGCTCAGGATCGCGGTTAGCCCAGGCTGAACGCCAGCGGCAAGATCATCGCAGCCGGTCTTCCGGTCGAGCGCGTGATGCCATGGGTCGATCCTCGTCATGCTCTTCAGCGGTTCTGCGATCTTGTTTCCAATAGATGTATTCGAGCGCGCGGCCTATCGGGGCTTCCGGCACGGATCGGTGCTGGGTTCGCTGGGGAAAAGTGTCACCCATGTGTCCGGTACGTTCTGTCACCTATGTCTCGCAACGCTCAGCCTTCATCGCTATCCCTGAAAGCTGACGCCGAACCACAGCGTGCGGGGCGTGCCGAGGTCCATCGAACCGCCGGCATTGCGCGTGACGACAGTCTCGTCGAAGAGATTCTCGGCCCGGGCGATCACGCCGATGCCGTGGCCAAGCGGCCAGCGGGCGACGGCGTCGACGGTCAGCGCGTGCGGCAACGCGTCGGTTTGGAGATCATCTTCGAACTGACGCGAGACATAGCGCAGCGTCGCTGACAGCAGCCCGGCATCGCGCGGTGTCCAGGCCAGGGTCGCGCTGGCGGCATGGCGGGGGCTCTGCGCCGGGGCCAGCCGATCGAAAGCCTCGCCGGGCGCATGCACGATCGCGTGGCTATAAGCATAGGAGCCGCTCAACGAAACCGCACCGATGCGCCACACACCGCTAAGCTCGATGCCTTTGGCGACGATCGCGTTGACATTGCGCCGCTGGCGCAGATTGGCGCCGATCGTCACATTGGCCACGGCGTCGTCGAGCCGGTTGTAGAAAGCGGTCGCGCCGAGGCTGAGGCCCGGCAGCGGGGCAAGATCGAATCCGGCCTCGATCCCTTTCAGCTTCTCGGGCGTCAGCGCAGCGTTAGCCTGAGTGGTCACCGGGAAGACGGTGAACGGGCGATAGAGCTCATTGAGCGTCGGCAGGCGGAAGCCGGTATAACCCGCGCCGCGCAGTGCCATCCGATCGGTCAGGCGCAGCAGCGCGCCGGCGCGTCCCGAATATTCCCAATCGCTGCGATCGGCGAAACGGTTATGCGCAGTCGGAACCCCGGCCGCGCTGGCGGCATCGAAGAAGCCATCCGCGATCGACCATCGATCGGCGCGTACGCCGCCGGTGATAACCAGCCTGCCGAGCGTCCAGTCGTCCTCGGCAAAAACACCCGCGGTGGCCTCTCGTCCGCCCGCATGGCGCCGCGCGGTGAGCGCGCCGGTCGCGGCGTTATAGGCGTCCTCGAACATATCGCCCGAGGCCCGCCGGACATCGGCGCCGAGACGCAAGAGATGGGCTCCGCCCAGCGGGGGCCGCACCTCGATCTTGCCGCCGATCCCGGTCGAAGGCGTGTTGCGCTGATCGAGCGAGCGCCGGAACGTCGTTGAGCTAACAACGACATTCGAGAAATTGCGGGCCTGCAAATAAGCGAGCGCATCGACTTGCCACGGCCCGCGTGCGATCAGGCGGACGCTCGCATCCTGCCCCTCGCTGCGGCTGTCTGCCCCGCGAAAACGGAGCGTCCGATCGTCCTGGAAGGCGAGCCCGCGAACCTGCACTTCGACATCGCCCGCGAGCGGGGCCACTGCGCGCGCCCCGACCGACCAGCTGTCATAGGCGGCGGGCACGGTCGCCGGGCCCCGTTGCACGCGTGGCGTGGTTTGAAAACCGTCACCGCGGTCCCAGCGCCCCGACAGCGACAGCAGGCCTCCGCCGACACGCGGAGACAGGGTCGCCGACAGCTCGGTGGCGTCGCGGCTTCCGTAGAGCGCGCGAGCGTCGAGCAACGGCAGATCGCTGCCCGCGCTCGCTAGTTCGATCGTTCCGGCGACCGCGCCTGCGCCGAACGCGCCGCTGCCGCCCCCACGGGTGACGCGGATCAGCGACAGCCGCTCGGGTACGAGCGCGCTGAACGGGATATAGCCGAAGAAAGGATCGGCCATCGGCACGCCGTCCAGCAGCACCAGGGTGCGGCTCGACGCATTGCCGCCGAGCGCGCGCAGCGTCGCGCCCTGCGCGGAGGGGTTGGACGAACGGCTGTCCGAACGGCGGAACTGCTGGAAGCCGGCGACATCCGCGAGCATATTCTCGATCCGGCCGGAAGCGCTGCTTGTCAGGCGATCGCGCTCTATCAGGGTCGATCCATAAGCGGGCGTTCCCGGCGGTAGCGCCAATCCTTCGCCCGTCACGACGATATCCCCCGGCGCTTCGGCGCGCGCGATCGCCGGAACGAGCATCGCCACGAACGAAAGGAAACGGATAGCCCTCTTCATCTTATCGACCTTCCCTGCCCTGATAAAAGCGAGGCGGTACCGCTTAAGATACCGCCCTCCCTTAGGAGCATTGGTCTTAGGGTCAGAAAAATAGAATTGCACCGGTCGCGACCGCATCCGATCTCGCCTTATTGCCGCTGTGCGCGCTGGATGTGGTCCAGAGACATTCGTCAAGCAGAGTCAGACAGCTGTCGAGGCCGTACTTCCTGCAGCATCGGCTTCTCCCGGTGGGTTGCCTTATGACGACAATCCATCCACCAAGATGCCGTCGAGCACCATTGAACCTTGGGTCGGGCCGAGCCTCCGGCCTCTTCCGGACGGGCCAGGCGGACCTCACGCCGGCGCCCCATCGGAACTGCCCAGGATCCGATTCGGGACGGCGGCCGGACCGGCCAGGGTGCGCTAGCCGCGGCCGATCAGAAGCCGGTCGGCGTCGGTTCCGGATGGGCGGTTTCACGGCGATATTGGGAAGGACTGATCGCCATCCATTGATGAAACGCGCGGCGAAAGGCATCCGAGTCACAATAGTCGAGCCGGTTCGCGATCTCCTCGATCGTCAAATTCGATCGCCGCAGCAGATCGAGCCCCAGTTCACGGCGGCAGCTGTCGCGAATCTCGCGGTAGCACGTGCCTTCGCGGTCGAGCGCCCTGCGCACCGTAGCGATGCTCTTGCCAGTGAGAGCGACGACTTCCTGAAACTTGGGCAATCGGTGATCGCGCCGCAGCGCGCCGATCGCCATCGTCCGGACCTGCGCGGCAAGCGGCTCGGCGGCCGGGCTCCCTGCGGCGCCGCCGAACAGAAAACTGCCCAGATATTGGTTCGCGAGATCGGCGGCGTTCCGCGCCACCGGATGATCCAGATAGGATGCCTTGAAGGCAAAGCCGGACCAACCGCGATCGACATGCAGCACAAAGGGCAGGGATGGCAGCCGGAGTTCGTCGACAATCGGCTGGGGATGGTCGAGCCAAATGCCGGTCAGCGGCAGCGGCCGCGCGATCAGCCAGGCAAACATCGCACTGATCTGCGCCGCCCCCGCCAGGTCGACGAGGCATGCATCGGGACCGCTGGTTCGGCGAGCCGCATCGAGCCCAAGCTCGGCGTCCTCCCCGCGAATCCGCAAGCTCATCCGCCCGCACCGCCAGTCGATCGCCTCGAAACATTCGGAGCACCGCGCGATCGCCTCGCGCAGCGTCCGCGCGCCCGAAAGGCTGTACCGGACGACGCTCCAGTCGGTCAGCCGCAGAGGATTTTTCCCCGACAATATATTTTGCCGCTCCGCGAGCCGGCTGATCGCACGTCCGCTCAGTTTCGCCAGGACCTCGGGCGGAGCGCCGCGCAGCCCACTCGCAGCAATGCGTTCGGCGGACCAACGCTCGTCGATGCCGTCGGTCAATGGCGCGATGTCGCCAAAATTTTGCAGGTAGAACTCGACGGCGCACTCGGTGATGCGCTCACCCAGCGACCCGCTCGTCGAATCGCGCGCCAGATTGCCAGCCTCCATCAAATACCTCCCCGTGATTTCGCTCATTCTTCGGCGCGCTTCATCATTGATAACACAATAGAGTACGCGCGAAAATACCATGAGGATCGAGCGAAAAAGGGGTGGTTGCCGTAGCTCTATTGGAGGATAAGGAAACGCAAGATCGAGGCTGGACACGACCGCGGCACGGCCCGAACCATCAGGAGAAGATTCCCTTATGTCTCGGCGGCGAAAGCAGCTTCCCCGTTTCGGCCGAGGGCTTTCCGCCGCGTCCCTAGTCGCGATGGCCGCCACGCTGGCGTCGGCGGCCGACGCCCCGACCGGGGGCGAACCCGGGGTGCGGGCTTTCGTGTTGAGCAATATCTATATGGCCAGTTCGGGCGACGCCGGAGCTTGCCCCGTGTTGGCCGACGGGGGCATCGAGGAATATTTCAAATCGCTGCCGCCAGAAGAGCAGGCCAAATATTCGGTTGCGGGGAAGCTGGGAGAACTCGAGCAGGGCAAACGGCCCGCGCTCGAGCAGGACATGGACCGCCATTTCGGTTTCCGACGCATTTCGCCCCGGAATAAGTCAGTGGTCAGCGGCCAGGCCAAGCTTCCCCCCGACTTCGATCCGACCGCCAAGCCGACTGCTGAGATGGCGCTGCGTATCGGCGCGCTCAACGGCTTTCCCAAGAATCGCGGCCGCTGGGCGTTTTCCAACCAGGTGATCGCCTACAGTGCGTGCACCGATCCGCTCGATTTTCCACAGCTCGGCAAGCATTTCCGGACATATGACGGCAAGGTCGCGCCGGGAATCGATCTCGATGGCAAGACCAAGCGTGGCGACTTTTCCGGCCTGGACGGCGCCAAGGGTGTCGACAATCAGCTCTGGCGCGTGATGGGCTGCGTGCGCACGTTCCGCGAGAATGGCGACAAGGAGGTGGTTGAAAAGATCTTCATCTCCGCGCGCGCGCCCACCTTGATCGAGATCCGAGGCATCGACGATCCGCGCAACGATCCGGAAGTGACGGTGAACATCTACGCTCGTGAGAAACGCACGCGGGGGCGCCTTGGCGGGGATGACCTTCGATATCGACAAGGATCCAGCGCTGCGCGCGACCACACGCGGCCGGATCGTCGACGGCGTGCTGACAACCGATCCGGTCGACATCCGCCTGAACTACAAGGAGCAGATCATCGATGCGCCACGGCAGATATTGGGCGCGCGGATCAGAGCCACGCTCAAGCCCGACGGCGGCATCGACGGCGCCTTCTTCGGCTATTATTCATTGGCCAGCTATTGGGACTCGATCGAGCAGATGACCCAAAACGGCGCCAATCTGACGAGCGTTTCCTGCCCCGGCGTCTATCGCGCGCTCCATCGCTTCGCGGATGGTTACAAGGATCCGCGCACGGGCCGCTACACGGCGATTTCGTCGGCCTATGGCTTCACGGGCGTTCGCGCCTTCGTGGCGAACGCACCCGCCGAGTTCGCCTCGCGGCGCGGCCAATGAAGATGCGCAGGAAAACCGCCGCCCTGTTGCTCGCCACCCTAAGCCTGCTGTCGCTCGGCGCGGCGACGGGTATGACTCCCAACGGCGTCCATGCCGGTGCGGTTGCCCCAGCGTCGGGGCCCGCCCCTGTCCGCCGGCTGACCGAAGCGCAGTATCGCCGCGCGATCGCCGACATCTTCGGAGAGGACATCAAGGTCGTGGGCCGCTTCGAACCCGATCTTCGCGTTGACGGCCTGCTCGCGGTCGGCACCAGCGCGATTTCGGTGACTCCGGCCGGCCTCGAGCAATATGACGATATTGGCCGCGGCGTCGCCGAGCAGGCCACCGACGCCGGGCATTGGGATAAGTTGGTAGGCTGCCCTCGTGACGCGCACGGCGCCGAGGCTCTCTCCTGCGCGCGCCGCTTTTTCAGCCAGACCGGGCTCAAGCTGTTCCGCCGGCCGCTTCCGGCCGCCGAGGCCGAGCGGCTGGCCCGTTCCGCGGTGGCGATCGGCGATCAGCTCAAAGCCTTTCCCCAAGGGGTCGCGACCACGCTGGCCGGGATGCTGGCGAGCCCACAATTCCTGTTCCGCTTAGAACTCCCGGAGGCTTCGGGACGGCTGGACGGCTATGCCAAGGCGTCGCGGCTGTCGTTCCTGCTCTGGAACAGCGCACCCGACGATGCGCTGCTCCAAGCGGCCGCGGCAGGATCGCTCGACACGCCGGCAGGGCTGCGCGCGCAGGTCGAGCGGCTGATGGCGTCTCCGCGTCTGCGTGACGGGGTGCGCGCCTTTTTCACCGATTTCCTGCAGCTCGACGAGTTCGAAACGCTGTCGAAAGACGGGCTGATCTATCCGGCCTTCAGCGCATCGATCGCGTCGCTCGCTCGCGAGCAGACGCTGCGCACGCTGACCGACCTGCTGATCGACCGGAACGGCGATTATCGCGACATCTTCACCACGCGCCGCATCGCGATGACCCGCACGCTCGGCCCGATCTATGACGTACCGGTCGCACGCGACGGATGGTATATCCACGAATTCCCGCAAGGCGATCCGCGCGTCGGGCTGCTGACCCACGCGGGACTGCTCGCGCTGCATTCGCATCCCGGCCGGACTTCGCCCACGCTGCGCGGCAAGGCGATGCGCGAGATCCTGCTTTGCGAGAAAATCCCCTCGCCGCCGGCCAATGTGAATTTCGCGGTGGTTCAGGACGTCAACAACGCGTCGCTCAAGACGACGCGGCAGCGGCTTCAGGCGCATCTCGACGACGAGGAATGCGCGAGTTGCCACAAGAAGACCGATCCGATCGGCCTCGGCCTCGAGCAGTTCGACGGCGCGGGCCAGTTCCGGACGCGCGAGCGCGGCGAGCTGATCGACGTCAGCGGAAGCTTCGACAAGAAGGCGTTCGATGGTGCAGGCGACCTTGGCCAATTGTTCCATGACAGCGCCGCCGCTTCGGCGTGCCTCGTCAACAGCGTCTGGCGCTATGCGAACGGGCGCAATCCTTCGGCCGGAGACGAGGACGACATCCGCGCGCTCTCCGCGCAATTCTCCGGTCAGGGCTATCGGCTGACATCGCTGCTGCGGACGATCGCGCTGGATCCGGCCTTTTATGGAACGAGCACGGACGTCCGGATCGCCCGCACCCACGAAGGCAAAAAGGAAGGCTGATGAGCAATCCGATGTACGGCAGGCGCGCTTTCCTGCTGAAAGGCGCGCTTGGAGGCGCCGCGATGACGGTGGGGATACCTCTTCTCGATGCCTTTCTCGACGGCAATGGCGCGGCCTTTGCCGCAACCCTCGGCGGCGGACGGCTGCCGGTGCGCTTCGGCACATGGTTCTGGGGCTGCGGCATGATCCCGGATCGCTGGCAGCCAAAGGCCACCGGCAGCGGATATGATCTCCCGCCGCAACTCGCCCCGATCAAGGCGGTCCAGCAGCATGTGTCGGTGCTCAGCGGTTTCGACGTGATCCTCGACGGCAAGGGCAACCTGCCGCATATCTCGGGCAACACGGCGGTGCGCACCGGCGCGCCGACCGACAACTGGCAGACGATCCAGGGGCCGACGCTCGATGTGATCATCGCCGACGCGATCGGCGCGGGATCGGTGTTCCGGAGCATCGACCTCAGCGCCGACGGAAACTCGCGCACCAGCTATTCCTTTCGCAACGGCAACAGCATGAACGCCGCCGTGCCGACCGCCGCGGAACTGTACGGCAAGCTGTTCGGCCCGGATTTCCACGATCCTAACAAGGCGGAGTTCGCCCCCGACCCGCGCTATATCGCGCGTAGAAGCGTGCTTTCCGCGGTGAGCGAACAGCGCCGCGCGCTGTTGGCGCGGGTGGGCGCCGCCGATCGTGCCAGGCTCGATCAATATTTCACCGCGATCCGCGAGGTCGAGGAAAAGCTCTCGCTCAAGCTGCAGAAGCCGCCACCCGCCGAGGCCTGCGTGCTGCCGGGTAAGCTCGCGCCATCCAAGGCGGATGTCGACTATACCGACGTGGCCGAGCGGCGCGCCGACCATAAGCTGATGGCGTCATTGCTGGCGATGGGGCTGGCCTGCAATCAGACGAGAATCTTCAACATGGCTTATTCGACGGCCGCCTCCGATCTGCGCCGCGCGGGCAATACCACCGGTTATCATCAATCGACTCATGAGGAACTGGTCGATCGCAGCATCGGCTATCAGCCGACCGTCGATCATTTCGCGACCGAGAGCATGGCGGCGTGGGCCGACTTCGTCGAAGCCCTCGCCGCGATCAAGGAGGGCGACGGCACGTTGCTCGACAATATGCTGGTTTTCGCGCATTCGGACGTATCCTATGCCAAGAATCACGACGTGACCGGAATCCCGGTCATGCTGGCGGGACGCGCGGGCGGAAAGGTCAAGACCGGCTTGCATATCAATGCTCCCGCCGAACCGATCTCCAGAATCGGCCTGACGCTGCAGCAGGTGATGGGGGTTCCCGCCGACGCCTGGGGGCAGGATGCGATGCGCACCCGCCGGCCGGTCTCCGAAATCCTCGTCTGATCGAAAAAGGATATATCGACCCATGAAATTATCTGGACGGGCAACGGCGATCCTCATCGCGACGACGGGCGCGGTCGCGGCAAGCGCCGCCACGCCCCAGATCGTCGCCGCGGTCAACGCGCGCAAGGCCAATTACAAGGAGATCGGCGGGGCGTTCAAAACGATCAACGACGAAATCAAATCGGGTAATCCCGATATGAACGCCGTCAAGACGGCGGCGCGCGACATCGCTGCGCGCGCGCCGCAGCAGCTCAAATATTTTCCCAAGGGGAGCGGACCCGAATCGGGGATCAAGACGCGCGCCAAGGCGGTCATCTGGGCCGACCAAGCGACGTTTCTGAAAGGTCAGCAGGAGCTGGTCGCTGCATCGGCGGCGCTGCAGACGGCAGCGATGAGCGGCGACGGCGCGGCGCTTGCCTCCGCCCGGACGCGGACCGCCGCGGCGTGCAAATCATGCCATGACCGATTCCGCGAGGAAGACTGACTTGGCCTTTTGGCGGGCGGGGCAGGCCGACGATCGCATGCGCATCTGGGACGCGCCGATCCGCCTGTTCCACTGGTCGCTCGTCGCGCTGCTTGGCGCCGCCTGGTGGTCGGCCGAGCAAGGCGAACTGGGCTGGCACCGCATCATCGGCTATGCGATCCTCGCGCTGCTGATCTTCCGGATCGCCTGGGGTCTGTTCGGCAGCAGCACCGCGCGCTTCGGCAATTTCGTGCGCGGACCCGCAGCGATCATCAGCCATATTCGGCGATCGGATCGCGGCGCGGGTCGGCTCTCGTCCGTCGGGCACAATCCGCTGGGCGGCTGGAGCGTCGTCGCGATGCTGCTCGCACTGGCGGCGCAGGTGGCGCTGGGCCTGTTCGCGGTTGATATCGACGGGATCGAATCGGGCCCGCTCTCCTATCTGGTAAGCTTCGAGACGGGCCGTTGGGCCGCCGAGACGCATCATCTCCTCTTCAACATCCTGCTCGGCCTCGTCGCGCTTCACCTGCTCGCGATCGCCTATTATCTGCTGGTCCGCCGCGACAATCTCGTTGCGCCGATGATCCGCGGCTGGCGCCGGGGCGGCTCGGGCGTCGAGGCGCCGTTGCTCGCCTCGAACCGGCTGGCGTTCGGCCTGTTCGCCGCGAGCGCGCTGACGGTGTGGCTAGCGCTCAAGCTGTTCGGCCAGGGGCTCTGACGAACGATACGCCCGCGCCAACGAGAGATGATTTCGCCATCTCTGATAATACAATAAAAACAGTGAATTACGTGGCGGCTATGGATGCCCCGTGAAACTTATAACTGGCTTTCGCCGGTTTTCGTGATGTACCGGAATTGCTGGTCGGTTAGCTAAACGTTCTCACTCTTTGTACCGTATTCGTTCGTTGACCTTCGCCAAAAGTCGGCCCATTATGAGGGAACGACCGAGGGCACCGAATGGGCAAGCTGACATCTCTCGCGGTGAAAAGCGCAAAGCCGGGCCGTCACGCTGACGGCGACGGCCTATATCTGTTGGTGAAGCCGCCAACTGAAACGCAGATAACGCGCGGAGAAAGGTGCGGCGCACGCTTCTGGCTGCTGCGGATCGTGTTCGAGGGCCGTCGCCGCGATGTCGGCCTTGGCTCGGCGGATTTAAATGGCCGCAAGGTCGGCGACGCGGACCCGCTCGACGACATACCTATCCTCTCGCGCCGGGTGCTCACACTTGCCGAGGCCAGAGAGAAGGCCAGCATCTTGCGCAGGGCGGCCAAGGCTGGGCGCGATCCGTTCGCAGAGCGCGATAAGGATCGAGCATCGGCACCCACGTTCGAGAAAGCTGCGGAAGCGGCTCACAAGGCATTGGCGCCGTCGTGGTCGGCGGCTCACGCCAAGGCATTCCTCGCGTCGCTGAAAGAACATGCGGTGCCGGTCATCGGCGCAAAGCGCGTCGATCACATCGAGGCAGCCGACATGCGCGATGTGCTGGCGCCGATCTGGACCAAGAGCCCCGAGATGGCCGGCAAGGTCCGACAGCGCATGGCAACGGTTCTGAACTATTCCAGCAGCCAGAAATGGCGCTCGACCGACGCCCCCCTCGGCGCCCTCTCCTTCCTTCTCGGCGATCGGCCCGAAGGCGGAAACTTCCCGGCGATGCCCTATGCCGATGTCCCGGACTATGTGGCGAAACTCAAATCCCAGCCCGAGACCATGGGCCGCCTCGCCCTCCTGTTCCTGATATTCACCACCGCGCGGTCGGGAGAGGTCCGCAAAACCCGCTGGTCGCATATCGATGAGGCGGGCAAGCTCTGGAACCGTCCGGCCGAGATCATGAAGGGTCGGAAAGCCAAAGCCCACTCTATCACCCTCAATGATCAGGCTCTCGCGATCCTGAAGCGCGCTCGCGAGCTACGCGTCGATGATGACGGCGACCCGCTCGTATTTCCTGGCACCAAGGGCAACGCCATGAGCGACATGACGATCTCGAAGATCATGCGCGACGCCAAGCTTCCCTACGTCCCGCATGGCTTTCGCTCATCCTTCCGCGACTGGGCGGCTGAGAAGATGCCTTCGATCCCCGATGCGGTGGCGGAAGCGGCGATTGCGCACGTCGTGCCTGACAAGGTGGTGAAAGCATATAAGCGCACCACGTTCCTCGATATGCGGCGCGAGCTTTTACACGCCTGGGGGAATTATCTCTCGAATAATCCTGTTCGTTCGAAGGATTGAGACCGTGACAGGCGCAAATGATGATGAACCTGAGTTTGATCCACAGTGGCAGTCGCTGATTTCCCAACTTGAAATCCTTTATCGTCGCCGAAGGCATTTAGAAGATGACGGCGCTCCAAGAAACAAATCTCTCGTTTATCTTTGGGCTGTTCTAAGGTTCACGCGCAATCTACTCGGTGAGCAAGCTTACAATTCGGCTATGGGTCGGTACGAGGGCAATGATCCGCTGCTGGTCTTGGCCAATCGGGTGCAAGCGATCTCTCCTTTGATGGATGGCGAAAGTCCGCCAGGGGCTTCGTTCCAAGATCTTGTTGCTGAAATCTTCGCTGTGTCCGGCGGAGATGCCCCTCGACTGCTTGCGCAGCGCGATAAAAGGCAGGGCAAGCGAGGCAACGCGCACCGGCTGGCAATTCTCAAATTGGATGCGCTGATGTGGAATGGCGTACTAGAGCGCCGAGGCATGGAAACCCATGAGAGACAAAACTTAATTTGTTCGCGCTTCGCGAGTACTTGGGATGCTATCAAAAAATGGAAAGCGGAATGTATCCAGAAGTTGGGGCAAGCCGAATATGACCGGGTGATGGCTGTAGGATTGCGAGCTGATCGGCCCCCGTGGGGCGACTTACTGAGCGATGACGACGTGATCGCTGCCGTGACTGAAGCCGGTCATCGGTTTAAGGCAGAGCGGCGACGGGAAAAGATTGGCTAATTTGTTCGCGAAAGCGTCGGCATAAGGTCCAGCGATGAGAACGTTCGACTAATTCCTTGGAATAAGCGCAATTTAGCGAGTTAATTCGCTGTCGCCCGCCGCAATTCGCGGCACAACGGAGCGACAGAAATGGAACCCATCGCAGTCCCCCCTAAGGCCGCGTTCGCCGCGATCGGCGTCGGCGTGACCAAGGGATACGAGCTGATCAATTCCGGTGAGCTTGAAACTTTTAAAATCGGCCGCGCCACCCGGATCACCACTGCCAGCGTTAAGGCGTTGGTGGAGAAGCGCCTCGCCGAACGCGTGGCCGCGTGATCAACCATGCTCACATCGGTACGGGCGAGCGGCCCTAAAACGCGAAAGGCCGGGACCGCCACAGTCCCGACCCCCGCAATTCAGTTCAACATCGGCGACACAGCAGATAGCACGACGATCCTACGAGCCGCAAGATTGAGCCGCGTCGGCATCTTCGGGCACCGAACCATCTTGTTCGCCTCTCTCGCTTGGGGGGATGGGCAACATGGCTAATCCCTTCAAGGACCATCGCCCCGCCGCTATGGCGCTGCTGACATCCGGCGCTGACCTTCGGCCGCGCGAGGGTCAGTTCCTGGGCGGCCTCGCCTTCGACGCGAACCCGCTCACGGAAAAGCAGGCCATCTGGCTTTCCATCCTGCTCGACAAGCACGGCCTTCCGCCGATGGAGGCGCGCTCATGATCCCCGATCCGATTTATCCCGAGACGCCTGGTCATCGCTGGATCGATACCAGCATCGAGGCGGCAGAGAAGATGGCGCCCAAGTGCGGTCGCCTCCAGCGGATAGTGTTGGCCGCGATTGCCGCTGCCGGCGCTCATGGTCTCACCACCGATGAGGTTGCCGAGCGCATCAACGTCGACCGGGGGAGCGCGCAGCCGCGAACTTCGGAGCTGCGTTTGCTCGGCCTGATCCGCGACAGCGGCCAGCGCCGGAAGAACAGGAGCGGCATTCGCGCGATCGTCTGGACAGCGACGGGAGGTGCGCAATGACCGCGGAAACGATGATCTCCGATGTCATGACGCTACTTGCCAACGACGCGCTGGAGGCAACCGAACATCAGCCGCCATTGGCAGCCATGCTTCTAATCGATGCGGCGGTGGCGATCCTCGTCAGTCGCATCAGGGGCGATGGTGCCCGCGAGATGGCGGGCATGCTGGCCGAGTACCTTGCAGGGCAGGCAGATGCGACACTGCGGGCGGCAGGGGGTGCAGAATGAACCCGTTCCCGATTACCTCCGCACCAACCCCCTTGGGCAAGGGCTATTCGGTCGCCTTCTCGTTCGATGGCTCTCGCATCGACTGCGAGTGGCTTCCCAAGATGCCCTACGGCCGTCGCGGCCGATCGCTGCTCCCGGCTTACAGGGAGGCTCGTAACACCTTCCTGCGCAAGGTAGCCAGGTTCACCGGTCAAAACGTCGCGGTGATCGATCTGCCGGCTGGCGGGATCCGCTTATGAGCGCGCCCGTTCTCATCTCGCTTCGCGATCGAGGCTGGAACGTCCTGAGCCCCTGTATCGCGCTGGTCCGGCTGGAAGATCGGAAGAGCTTCGCTGTCGGCGTGCAGGAGCGGTTTCGCAGCGGTGGGACGGGGCGTGTGTGGAGCTCCTTGGCAGCCGCCCGACGCCGCGCCGCATATCTCGCCGATCTCCATAAACTTCCTGTGATCGAGTCTATCTGATGGCGACCATCCACGAGCTACCGGTGTCGAACCGGGAAGCCGCTCGCGAATTCCTCGCGACTTCGATCCGCGACCATATCCATATCGTCGCTATCGCGCCCGATGGGCAGCCGCTGCCCTACGGGCGGTGGTTCGGCGATGATGTCGACGGAGCAGTGGCCTGGGCAATGGCAGAAAATGTCAAGGGCCACGGCGTTTACTGGACCGTGAACATCGTTGAGCCAAGATTCGACCGGAAACCGAAGAAGCGCAACATCATCGGCGCCCGGTTCCTGCACGTCGATGTCGATCCGCCTAAGGACGGGAGCGCTTTCGATCGCCAACAGGTTCTCGATGATCTGAGCGATCAAAGCGTGCCGCCCAGCTTCGTCATAGACAGCGGCGGGGGGCTGCAAGCCTTCTGGCGGCTCGAATATGTCGCGGAGAATTGTCCGGCGATCGAGCTGCTCAACCAATCCCTCGAAGATGTTTTCGGCGGCGATCACTGTTTTAACATCGATAGGCTTATGCGCCTGCCCGGTACTGTGAACTATCCCAATCGCAAGAAGCGATCGGAAGGGCGCGTGCCCACCGTCGCGAGTATCGCGGTCGAGGATGCCGGTGAGAGCGCCGACCCGGAGCATATGCGGCGCGTGCTGCCAACACCAACGCCGCGCGGCCCGGATGTTGAACGGGCCGGTGTTGATCTCGGCGAGGTGGTGCCGCTTGATCTGGCGGCGCTGGGCATCAATCCGATCAATCGCCTTTTCGCGCTGCTAACCGCGCCGACAAATCCCGATCGGTCGGCGGCGACGTTCGCCGCGACCTGCGAGATGGTGCGGCAGGATTTTACGGATACGCAGATTGCGGGTGTGCTGGTGAACCCGGCGCTGGCGATCAGCGGGCATAGTCTTGATCAGGCCAGCCCGCTGCGCGCGATCAACCGCGTAATCGGTCGGGCTCGTGCCGATGTAGGTGCTGCGCAGGACGAAGTGAACGAAAGCGGGAACGGTGGTGGTAATCGCCCGGCAATCCGCATCCGAGCAGGCGATCTTCACTTGATGGCGACGGAGGCCGAGGACGCCTTGATGGCGGCCAATGCTCCACTTTATGTCCGAGGCGGTCTGGTCCGTCCCGTGGTGGACGACATGCCGGCTGCGCATGGCCGTCGCACTCGGGTTTCTCGCTTGCTTCCCGTGGATGCCGACATGCTGGTTGATCACCTTTCCCGCGCGATCGGATGGGAGAGGTTCAACGCTCGCAAGAATGCTTACACTCCGACCGACCCGCCTCATAATGTCGCCGCCACCATCTTGTCGCGCGACGGCGAATGGCGGCTGCCGCCCCTTTCAGGGGTGATTACCGCACCCACGCTGCGCCCTGACGGGACGATCCTGTCTGAGCCTGGGTATGATCCGGAAACCCGGCTGTTGCTGCTGGAGCCTCCAGAGATTCCAACCATTCTCGAAAAGCCGGGAAAGGATGAGGCCACCGCCGCGATCAAGAAGCTCGACGAATTGCTGAATGACTTCCCATTCGTTGATTTAGCGAGCCGCGCCGTGGCGCTCTCTGCGCTGATCACGCCGGTAGTCCGGGGGGCGATGCCAGTGGCGCCGCTGCATGCTTCCACTGCGCCCGTCGCCGGCAGCGGCAAAAGCTACCTGTGGGATCTGGCCTCAACCATCCTGACCGGGGAACGTGCGCCCGTTCTGGCCGCCGGCCGCACAGAGGAAGAAACCGAGAAGCGCCTGGCTGCCGCCTTGCTCAACGGACAGGCGATCGTGTCGATCGACAATGTGAACGGCCAGCTCGGCGGCGATGCCCTGTGCCAGATGATCGAGCGTCCAGTGGTGGCCATCAGGCCGCTCGGCGTCTCAAAGCTGGTCAAGATAGAGAACCGCGCGACGGCGTTCGCCACAGGCAATAATATCCAGCTCGTCGGCGATATGACCCGCCGCACCGTTCTGTGTTCGCTTGATCCGATGATGGAGCGTCCCGAGCTGCGGCAGTTCAAGACCAACCCCGTCGAGATGATCCTAAGCGGCAGGGGCGGATACATAGCCGCCGCGCTTACGGTGGTGCGGGCCTATATCGTCGCCGGCTATCCCGGTGAGCTTCCACCGCTGGCGTCGTTCGAGACGTGGAGCAGGCTGGTGCGTTCGGCGATCGTCTGGCTCGGTTATGCCGATCCTATCCTTACGATGGAGGCCACGCGCGCCGATGACCCGGTGCTGACCCAGCTCGGAGCGGTGCTGGAGTCCTGGCACGGCTGCGTCGGCTCCGGTGAGCGTACTACCGGATCAATGATTGAAGCGGCACAGGTCCGTAACACCTTCGGCCAGCTCGTGGAGGCTGACCTGTACGCGGCTCTTTTCGATGTCGCCGAGGATCGGCGCGGCGGGTTAAGCGCGAAACGCTTAGGTCATTTTCTCGGCCAGCATCAGGGGCGGATTGTAGCAGGAAAGCGCGCGATGTCAGGGTTTGATGGTCATGCCAAGCAAAAGGTATGGAGGATCGAATGCGTTTGACCTTTGCGGGTATTGCGGGGTTGTGCGGGTATTTTTCCGGCCGCTCCGCCGCATTTCGCACGGCCCAAGGAGGGACTGCGAAATCTCGCTACGTGGCTGAGAAAATACCCGCAAATACCCGCAATACCCGCAACTCACACCTGCTGGGGGTCTGGGGACTGTTTCTGTGGAGCTGGGGACAATGAGCATGACGGCCATCGAAAAATCATCGACGAACGAAATCCTGTTCAAGCCGGTGATCGGCGAACAGGAATTGGCGATCATCTGCGACCGTATCGAGCGGATATATGCGCGGGTGCGGGCCATTCAGGCGGACCGTGCGGACCCCAACGCGCCGTTGAAGCTGATCTCTGTACCGGAGCTGATGGCGCAGCCGCTCCGTTCACGGCTCGATGCCGTCGACAGCGACGTGGACGGCCTTGAATATGCCGTCTGGTGCATCGGCGAAGCCCTGATGGCGACAGTGGGCCGCGAGGGCATGGATCATGTCATGGGGATGATCGAGGACCGGGAGAACGGCACCCGGATAGTGTCATGGCTCGATCATCGGTGGGATGGCGTCACCGATGGCGCGCAGATGTGGGTGGCCTAGCATGACTGCCCGCAAACCTGAAAATACAGGCCGAAAGCAGACGGGAAAGTTTGCGCCAGGGGTCTCGGGCAATCCGTCTGGCAAGCCTGTTGGCGCTCGACATAGGGTCACGCGCGCGATCGAGGCACTGCTAGAGGGGCAGCACGAAGCGCTTACGCAGCGCGCGATCGATGCCGCGTTGGCTGGCGACGTGACGGCCCTTCGCCTCTGCCTCGACCGGATCGCGCCGGCCCGCAAGGATTCCCCGATCACGATCGAACTGCCGGCGGTGAAGTCGGCCGCCGACACGGTGGAGGCGTCCGCCGTGGTGCTTGCGTCGGTCGCGGCGGGCGAGGTCACGCCGGATGAGGCGGGGCGCATCATGGCTCTTTTGCAGGCGCATCGAACGATCGTGGAAGCAGGTGATTTGGAACGGCGAATATCGGCATTGGAGGCGAAGGGAGTACGATGATGCGAACTTTTGAACGGCGCTTGGAGGCGCTCGAAACCGGCCATACCGATGCGGCGCCGGCCGCAAGGGTGCTGGACCGCGAACCCGATGTGACGGCTTGGCTTCTGGCCGGCGAAGGTCTTCCTATCGAACGCCGGGCAGTATTCGGCGCGATCGTCGAGGCCGTCGACGGGCGGAGCCACAGCATCATCAGGGAGGAACGGATATGAGCCCGATTGAAAGACGAGTTGCCTCGTTGGAAGCACACGCCGGGATGGCGGACGGCCATATCCCGGTGAACGAAATCCACATCATAGAGGTGGAGCCCAGCCCTGATGGTCCCCGATACACGGGCGACGTGCTCATCAGGCGTATCGGGCGCCCCGGCGAAGGCGAGAAGATATTCCGTGATGATCTGGCCGGCGTGCGTGCGCCGATGCGCAGTTCGCAGCCCGATTATCAGTAGCCATCCAGCAAGAGGAGCAATCGATATGCGGAATGATTTTGGTCGGCGCCTCGACGCGCTGGAAGCAGAGCGGACCAGAGCCAAGCGTTACTACGTGTTCCGTCCTCAGGGGCAGACGTTCGAAGAGGCTTTGAGCCGCCGCAACGATGAGCGGGATCAGGACGGACTGCCTCCGCTGGCTCAATCGGAGGTCGATTTTCTCGCGTGGCAGGACTGTTCTCAAGCAAACCAATTCCCCAGCGCGTCCTAAATTGATCCATCCATTTCGGAGACAAGTGCCGCGAATCGTTTGATCTGGGCGCATTGGACCGGTCTATTGTGCGGCGGATCGCATGGGGGGTTAGGATGGTTAAGTTCACGACGGGAAGTAACGCGTTTGTCGACTTCGATGGGTTGGACATTTCGGTTTTGCTGGACGGCGACATCACATCGCATTCGTCAACCAAGCTCGTTCTGGATCTTGGCTTCAATGACATCGTGACCTTCTTCGGCACGAGCTTCCATTATGACAAGGACGGTGACCCCGACGGGGGAACGATCACGGGCATCACTGAGACCGATACCGGGCAGACCTTGTACGAGATCACGGGCATGAACACCCCGGTCGCTCAGTTCGTGGACTGGGTGGTTCGCAACGCCAGCGATGAAGCGCTTCGAGGCATCCTCTCGGGCAATGACGATTTGACCGGCGGCCCTGCGGGTGACGGTCTCTTTGGCTACGCCGGCCATGACAATATCGCGGGCGGGAACGGGTCCGACACCCTGCGCGGCGGCTCGGGCAATGATCATATTTACGGCCAGTCGGCGAACGGTGGCGCCGACGGCGGCGATCAGCTCTACGGCGATGAAGGTTCGGACTACATCCAGGGCAACGCCGGGAATGATTCTCTCGATGGCGGGGATGGCTCTGACCGCATCCAGGGCGGTAAGGACGACGACAGCATCCGGGGCGGGAATGATAACGACACCGTGAACGGAAACCTCGGGAACGACTCGATCGATGGTCAGCAGGGGAATGACTCGCTTCGTGGCGGCCAGGGGAACGACAGCATCAACGGCGGGATCGGCAATGACGTTCTGTCTGGTGATCTCGGCACCGATACGCTGACTGGCGGTGCCGACGCCGACATCTTCTCCTTTCTCGGCCAGGGCTCGACAATAGCCGGCGGGCCTGACCGCATCACCGACTTCGCTGATGGCACCGACCACATTTCTGTCGGATATTCGCCAGCGGCCGTGTTGGAAGGTGCCAGCCAAGCGAGTTTGAGCGCTGCCAGCACCGCTGCGCAACAGTTGTTTGACGGACACGCCGGCAACGGTGAGATTGCCGTGCTCGCGGTCGGAAGCGACGCCTATGTGTTCTATTCGAGCGACGGCGGTGCGGTAGTCGATTCAGCTGTGCTTATATCTGGCGTCACACCGTCCGCCTTCACAGTGCAGGACTTTGTCTGAACCGAAAACCCCGGCGGTGAGGCCTGGGCACAGCCGGCTCTGAGCAGCGCAAGCAGCCTGAAGGTAGGGCTGGCCTCCCTATTGTCGGCTCGCAAGCTCCGCCGCTGCCTTCCTTCGGACCGCCTCTCGCATCGCTTTATGCGGCGATTATGTAGTTTACAAACCCGGCCTTAATTGGGGCTTTCGTTGCCGACAAATCCCATGTTTGGGGATGCGCCGCGTTGGATAGATAGCTCTCTGAGGCGTTCGAGGATGCAATCAACCTTCTCGTAGTCTGCATTCCGAGGAGGCTTGAGGCGAACGGATTTGTCTCTCAGCATAACCAGCCAGCCCTTGGGAGCGTGACAGGCCTCATTGATGGCGCGCACGTCGGTGGCAGTGAAGGCCGATACGGCCAGCGCAATAGCGAGCATGATCACTCCGGCTTCTCCACCGGCTTATGATTCATCACGAGACATGCATCATGACCGCGATTGCGAGCACGAACATGCCGATCACAGCACCGTGAGAACGCGCTTTGGAATGAAGTGGTAGACCCCCACTTGCTCACTCGCCCTTCTCCGGCACCGGCTTCTGCTTCACCAGCTTCTTAACCCTCTCGTCAAAGTGCCTCTCGTCGTCGTCGCACTCTAGCACTACTTTGGCAGATTGTTGATTTTTGGGATTCCCTGGCGCGGTTTCGGTGATTCATAGGGAGCCAGCTTTTGGGAGGGCTGGCGATGGATGCCGATTGGACAGAGGACCTCGATCGCTGGCTTGAGCCGTTTCTAAGCGGTCTCGGTCACAAGACCCGGCGTCGGATGTGCCCGGCCTATATTGCCGGTCTAATCGGCCCCGGGGACCGCAAAAGCATTCAGCCGATGGCGGCGCGTGCCGACGAAATAAGCTACGATCGCCTGCATCACTTTATCGGCGCAGGTGTGTGGGATAGTTCGCCGCTGGAAGGCGCGCTTTGGCGCTACGCTGATGATTTGCTTGGCGGCTCCAATGCGTGGTTGATCATCGACGACACCGCCTTGCCGAAGAAGGGGAAATCCTCGGTCGGCGTCGCTCCCCAATATGCACCAGCGCTTGGCAAGAACGCCAACTGCCAGACGCTGGTTTCTGCGACACTCGCAAACGGCGAAGTTCCGGTGATGCTGAGTTTACGGCTTTTTCTGCCGGAGAGTTGGACGAGCGACGAGGCTCGGATGATCAAAGCGGGGGTGCCCGCAGATCATAGGCTGGTCAGGACCAAGCCGGAAATCGCAATTGAGGAGATCGACCGGATTATAGCTGCCGGCGTTCGCTTTGGCTGCGTCCTGGCGGATGCCGGCTATGGTCTTTCCGCTCCATTCCGACAGGCCTTAAGTGTGCGCGGCCTTCATTGGGCGGTCGGTATTCCCAAGCACCAGAAAGTCTATCCGGCGAACGTGGCGTTGGTCTTCCCGGTGGCGGGCCGCGGGCGACCGCGCCTGCGCCATGTACCTGACAGCAAATCCATTGCCGCGCACAAGATGCTGGAAGACGCCAGATGGCGTCAAGTCAGTTGGCGGAGAGGCACGAAGGGTCGGCTCTCGGCCCGTTTTGCAGCCGTCCGCATCAGGATCGCCGACGGAGTGCCCCAGCGCATCGGCAGCATGGGAGCGCAACATATGCCCGGCGAGGAAGCCTGGCTGGTCGGCGAGCATCGATCCAATGGCGAACGGAAATACTATCTTTCCAACTTGCCGGCCGACATCCCAATCAAAAAGCTCGCGGGCGCGATCAAGGCAAGATGGATATGTGAACAGGCACACCAGCAGCTCAAGGAAGAGCTCGGTCTGGATCATTTTGAAGGCCGTTCATGGACCGGCCTCCATAGGCACGGACTAATGACAATGATCGCCTACGCCTTCCTGCAGTCCCGCCGTCTCGCTGCAGCGGGACGGAAAAAAAAGAGTCGACGGACCGCCTCCGCAGCCAAGCTTACCAGCGATCCGGCAAGCCATCATTGATCGCCTCTCCAGACCGCCACCCCTGGAATGTCCGCATTGCGGCTGCAGAATCCGAACGACCTCCAGTCACAACCTGCCAAAGTAGTGCTAGCGCCCCTAGCATATATGCACCCGCAGCGGCGACCTTCACTGGTTCGCGCCATGGTGCGAAGATGATACCCAACAGTCCTATCACGCCCGCCAATATGCAAGCGATCCAGCCGGTATCGGGCCACGTGGAAGGTAGGATAAACCTTAGCGCCACCACTACTCCGGGCGGAGCAACCAACATGAGCGCCACCGATCGATCTGTGATCAAGCACGACGAAAGCCGCACTGCTGCGGCTTCATTGCTTAGGTTTTCGCGGTCAGCATCGTCCATCATCGCGCCATCGCATCTATGACGATCATCGACGAGCAAAGATTAGCGCGCCTGAATGTTCCGGTTCCAGAAGGCCGTAATATCCAGAGGTCGTCCGTCACCTTGAAGTTGATCTCGCAGGCCGCTTCGGTCGGAGCAACGCAACCCGCATAATCGATCCATTGTTCCTGAACGACTGTCAGTCGCTTAGTCGGTTTGCCCTTGATCACGCTTTTTACTGCCAACGTGTGCCTCACCTCAACCGTCCGCTCCGAGAACAGCCGCGTGAACCATCGCAATGGCGCTATGCGGCAAGCCGCCGGATATTCGGTGGAGGCGACGCCCGCCCGAACGACGATGGGATAGTCGCGAAGGGTTTTCGCCAACTGGCTCGGCGACAAATCCTCAATAGGTATGCAAGAGCACGCCATCCCCTGCGTCGGCAGAAGGGTAATCAATAGCGCTGACATCCATTTCACCGCTTGGCACCTTCGCTCGCCAACAGAGCTATGGCTGCGCTTATTATTTCTTGCCCCCCCCGCTCGGCATCTCGATGTCCGGCTTCACGCCCTGCCCTTCCAGAGAACTGCCATTGGCTTGCAGAATTCGGGCGGTCGTAAATGAGAAAGCGGCTCGATCGCTCAGATTTATGACCGTCGACGTTGTCCCCATGCCCGCCGTAACCTGACCGAGAATCTTCGCCTTCCGACGTTCCCTAAGTGCGGCGGCAACGATTTCCGCGCCAGATGCTGTGCCGTGATCCGTCAGCACAATGATCGGCAGGCCGCCAGCAATATCGCCGCGCGTCGCATTTCGCGTCTCGCGGTCCACGGGTCGCGGGCCTTGCTGGCCAGCAATTACACCTTGATCGATAAAGAGGTCTGCGATCTCGATCGCTGCGTCGAGCAGTCCTCCAGGGCATGAACGTAGGTCGATTATATATCCTCGAATGACTTGAGGTCGGAGTGGGATCAGCGCGGCCGTTATCGCTGCGGGCGTGTCCTTACGGATCGCGGGTATCTCTATGATCCCCACCCCGTCTCGAACCAGGGTAGACGTGGTGTCAGAAGGCATAGCACGCGTTAGCGATAGCTCGATTGGCGCAACGTCATTCCGCTCAACGGTGAGTTCTACCGACGATCCGATCGGCCCTCGTAGCAGCCGAGTAATGTCGCTCAAAAGCTTGCCGCGAACCGGCTCATGGTCGATCTCGCTAATCCTGTCACCAATTCGAAGCTTCGATTCTGCGGGACCGTTTCGCGCGACGCTGGCGATCTCGGGAAGGCCATCGACCATTTTCAGCGATAGACCCACGGATGCAGGGCGCGCTTTTGCATCGGCCATGGCTCGCTCCACATCGACGTAGCCACCTCGCTGCTTCGTCGCAGCAATCATGCCTTCGATGCACCCGCGAACCAGCGCTCGCTCGTCTCCTCCTGATGCCAGGGATGCATCGTAGACCTTAGTCAATGACTTCAAGTCCGTCGCATCCGGAACGGCGGCAAATTGGGGGTCTAGATTTGCTCGCATTGGATCGCTGCAAGCCTTGGCTAGGGTCGCCTTATCGATTGGATCGACGTTCCCCCACGACATGAGGTCAAATGCCGTGCCGACTTCCTTTCTACCAACCGAGCCGGGAGCCGGGGCAGCAGCGGCAGAGCCGACGCAGATCCCACCGAGTGCAACGGCTATGATCTTGAGCTTCATCGCTTGCCCTTATCGCGAGCTAGGTCGTGAACTCATAAACTGTGGATGACCGCCGCAGGTGGAAAATGCGCAGCGGCATGAGTAACGTCGCACGTATGACAGAGCCTCGCACCATGAAGTCCGCAGTCGCCTTGCCACACCGCCAAGAGCTCGAGCAGGAGCTTGCGAACGGTGCCTACTGGTTGCGTGACGAGAGACAACATAAAGCGGGCGGTTTGGTTGGAACCTACCAGATCAGGTTGAACATCGCGGAGGATCAAAGTTTAAACGGTGGATTGCAGGCCGGTGGCAACGAACATGCTGACAACCTTCACTTTTTGGTGGAAAGCCTCAGTGTCAACCCGGACCGCGATGTGGCATGTTTTCTCCTCAGGGGTTCGCCAACACTACAATACTGGGTCTTCGAGGACGAAGCGGACGGAACCTATCTCGGCTCGGTAGTGGGGCATCGAAGCGCATAGCACTCGCAGTAATGCTGCCCTTTCAGTCGAGCCTCTTTCATATCCTTCTGGATTCTGATTCAGCGTCGGCATGAGCCGATATGACTTGACCGACTTCGAATGGCGCGTGATCGAGCCGTTGCTGCCCAACAAGCCGCGAGGCGTGCCGCGTGTCGATGATCGGCGCGTGATGAACGGCATCTTCTGGGTCTTGCGTTCGGGCGCGCCTTGGCGAGACCTGCCGGAACGCTACGGCCCGCGCACGACCTGCTACAATCGCTTCGTGCGATGGCGGAAAGCCGGCGTGTGGGATCGGATGATGGACGCCATCACGGCCGCCCACGACGGTGACATACAGATGATCGACAGCACTTCTATCCGGGCGCACCAGCAGGCTGCGACGGCAAAAAGGGGGATCGAGATCATTGTCTCGGTCGTTCCCGAGGCGGGCTTACGACCAAAATCCACGCCGTCGTCGATGCGCAAGGGCTCCCGATCAGGCTCAGCCTGACCGCAGGGCAAGCACATGATGGGCCAGCCGCAAATCAACTGCTCGACCGCCTCGATCCGCGCACCATCGTTCTGGCTGACAAAGCCTACGATGCCGATGCCATCCGCACCCTGATTGAAGCCCAAGGCGCGGTGCCTAACATACCCGCGAAATCCAATCGCAAATGGAAACCATGCTTTAGCAAGACGCTCTACCGCGAGCGCAATCTGATTGAGCGCTTCTTCAGCAAGCTCAAGCACTTCCGACGTATCGCCACCCGTTATGACAAGCTCGCCGAAAACTTTCTCGCGATGACCCAGCTTGCTTCAATGCGCCTGTGGCTGCGGTTTTATGAGTCTACGTCCTAGTTAAATGCACTGTAACCGGAACCTGGTACGGTGTGTCCTGGTGCGGCGCCTGAGCAGCGGCGGCACAGGGGGCTATGCTGGCAACGGGTTCTGCACGAACCGTTCGAAGCCCCTTCCTCGGGTGTTGAGGCCCATCCAGGCATCGGCGATCGCGCCGATGTCGAGCGCGATGCCGCCCAATCGCCTGATGCGCGCGCAATAGACCTTGC
>Ga0207711_10000309_pt1 | contig 52342 bp, 53 predicted proteins | sample KBSS34metaG_FD_184401 | JGI IMG/M metagenome (GOLD analysis project Ga0207711, IMG submission 184401) | Switchgrass rhizosphere microbial communities from Kellogg Biological Station, Michigan, USA - KBS S3-4 metaG (SPAdes) (version 2) | ecosystem: Host-associated > Plants > Roots > Rhizosphere... | reverse complement strand
CTCAATTTCTCGAACATCAGCGCGGCGTCGGGGTAGCTCAGCAGCAGGCTCAGCGACTCGGGCGTGGTCAGGAGCACCTGCGGCGGCTTCACCCGCTGTCGTGCCTTGCGGTCGGACGGCGTGTCGCCGGTACGCGTCTCCACGCGGATGCCGAGCTCCATCTCCTCGACCGGCCCGATCAGGTTGCGCTGGACATCGACCGCCAGCGCCTTCAGCGGCGAAACGTAAAGCGTGTGCAGGCCTTCCGCCGGCTGCTCCGCGAGTTCGCAGATCGTGGGCAGGAAACCGGCGAGCGTCTTGCCCGCGCCAGTTGCGGCAACCAGCAGCGCGCTTCGTCCCTTTCGCGCGAGCTCGAGCATTTCGAGCTGGTGCCGGCGCGGCGCCCAGCCCTTGGCCTGGAACCAGCGTTCGACCGCCCCCGGAAGCCCCGCCTGGGTCAGAGGTCGTCAGTCCCCTCGCGCCGGCGCTGCTCCTCTTCGCGATAGAGGTCGCGGGTCGCCTGCTCGGTCCGGCCGGTCTTCCCGGTCGAGCGTCGTCGCATCACCAGCCAGACCAGTACGATCAGCAGGATCGCCGGTCCGATTACGTCGATGATCCACCAACTTGCCTGATCCATCCTGTCCTCCCGGGAACTTCGTGTGCGTTGCCCTATATAGCTCCCGATGGCGCGATTGGGTTCCTGGATCAAAGCCTGCCCCGAGGGCATCTACGTCGAGCCGGCCGATGCATGGATCGACCCGTCGGTGCCGAAGGCCCGCGCCTGGGTGACGCACGGCCATGCCGACCATGCGCGCGGCGGCCACGGCGCGGTGCTCGCGACGCCGGAAACGCTGGCCATCATGGCGACTCGCTACGGGCCGCAGTCGGGCCAGCCGATCGCCTATGACGATACGCTGCGGGTGGGCGAGGTGGACGTCCGCTTCGTTCCCGCCGGGCACGTGCTCGGCTCGGCCCAGATCGTGATGGAGCATAGGGGAGAGCGCATCGTCGTTTCCGGCGACTACAAGCGGCGTTCGGACCCGACCTGCCCCTGCTTCGTGCCAGTGCCGTGCGACGTGTTCGTGACCGAGGCAACGTTCGGGCTCCCCGTCTTTCGCCATCCCGACACCGGCAGCGAGATCGACCGGCTGCTCCACCGCCTGCATTCCGACCCAAGCCGCTGCGTGCTCGTCGGCGCCTATGCGCTGGGCAAGGCGCAGCGCATCGTCACCGAGCTTCGCGCGCGCGGCCACGATGCCCCGATCTATTTCCACGGCGCGATCGAGCGGCTGAACCAGCTCTATCAGGAGTTTGGCGTCGAGCTGGGCGAGCTGAGACATACGGCCGGCGCCACCAAGCAGGAGATGGCCGGCCATGTCGTCATCGCTCCGCCGGGCGCGCTGAACGACCGCTGGTCGCGGCGCCTGCCCGACCCAGTCACCGCGATGGCGTCAGGCTGGATGCGGATCCGCCAGCGGGCCCGCCAGCGCAACGTTGAGCTGCCTTTGATCATCTCCGACCATGCCGACTGGGACGAGCTGACGATGACCATTCGCGAGCTCGCTCCGTCAGAGGTGTGGATCACCCATGGCCGTGAGGAAGCGCTCAAGCACTGGTGCATGACGCACCAGATCAAGGCGTGCGAGCTGAACCTGGTTGGCTACGAGGACGAGGATGATTGAGCCTGGCGGTCGAACCTCAGGCTGCCAGGTTCGGAGGGCCCAAATGCTGCAGGAAGTCCGGCTTCCCCAGTTGGACGCCGGCATTGCGAAGGATCGCGTAAGCGGTCGTGACGTGAAAGAAGAAGTTGGGTAGCGCGAATCCCGTCAGGTAGTGCGATCCGACGAACCGGTAACCCGACCCATTCGGAAACTTGAGCAAAACCTCGCGCCCCTCGCTGCTCGCTAGGGAGGCCGCATTGAAGCCGTTGAGATAGGCGATCGTACGATCGCAGCGGTCCCTGAGCTCCACGAAGCTTTGCTCGATATCCGGCATCGACGGCGCGTCCGTGCCGGTGAGCCTAGCAAGGGCATTTTTCGCTGAATCAGACGCCATTTGATATTGCGCCGGGAGTGGACGCATATCAGGCGCGAGCCGGGCGTCCATAAGCTCAGCCTCACCCTTTTCGAGGACCGCCTTGTCGAGCCACGACCGCATGTCCTTGAGCGAATTCACGAACACAGGAACCGAGGCTTCGAACATCCCAAAACTCATCGTGACCTCTCCTTGTCCTTAGTGCGCGGCTTCGACGCGCTCGACGCCCGACTTCTCCAGCTGGTCGTCGATTTGCGCGACGAGACGGTCGAGCCCCTGCTGGTCCGCCGCTTCGGCCCGCGCGACCAGCACGTCCTGCGTGTTCGACGCGCGCAGCAGCCACCAGCCGTCGGCGGTGCTGACCCGCACGCCGTCGGTCGCGTCGACCTTGGCGCCGTCGGCGGCGAGCCGGTCGCGGACTTCCTCAACTATCGCGAACTTGCGCACCTCGTCGACCTGGAAGCGCAGCTCGGGCGTCGTGCTCGTCTTGGGCATGGCGTCCATGATCTCGGTGAGGCTCCGGCCAGAGGCGCTGACCGCCTCGATCAATCGGACGGCCGCGTAGAGCGCGTCGTCAAAGCCGTACCAGCGGTGCTTGAAGAAGATGTGGCCGCTCATCTCGCCGGCAAGCGGCGCGCCGGTTTCCTTCATCTTCGACTTGATCAGGCTGTGGCCGGTCTTCCACATCAGCGGCTTGCCGCCGAGCTCCGCGACGCGGTCGAAAAAGGCCTGGCTTGCCTTGACGTCGGCGATCAGGGTCGCGCCGGGATTGGCCTCGAGCACGGGGCCGGCGAGGATCATCAGCAGCTGGTCGCCCCAGATCACCCGGCCCTTGCCGTCGACCGCGCCGATGCGGTCGCCGTCGCCGTCGAATGCGATGCCGAAGTCGAGACCCTTGTCGGCGACGAGCTGCTTCAAGTCCGCGAGGTTCTTCTCGACCGTCGGGTCCGGGTGGTGGTTGGGGAAGCGGCCGTCGACCTCGCTGAAGATGACATGATGCTGGCCCGGCAGCCGCTCGACCAGCATATCGAGGATCGGGCCCGCGGCGCCGTTGCCCGCGTCCCACCCGATCCGGAACGCCTTGCCTTCGAAGTCCTCTACCAGCCGGTCGACATAGGCCTCGCGGATATCGACCTCCTCGGTCGTGCCGGTGCCCTGGCTCCACTCACCCGCGGCCGCGCGCTTGCCGATGCCCTGGATCTCGGCGCCGAACACCGAACGGCCCTTCAGAAGCAGCTTGAACCCGTTGTAGTCAGCCGGATTGTGGCTGCCCGTGACCTGGATGCCGCCATCGACGTCGAGATAGTGGGTCGCGAAATAGAGCATGGGCGAGGGGCCCATGCCGATCAGCACCGCGTCGACACCGCCCTCCGTGAGGCCGCGCACCAGCGCCGCCTCGAGCATCCCGCTGTGCGTGCGCCCGTCGCGGCCGACGGCAATCCGTTTCGCGCCTTCGCCCGTGGCAAGGGCGGCGTAGGTTCGGCCGAGCGCATAAGCGTCGGCTTCGGTCAGCGTGTCGCCGACGATCCCGCGGATGTCATATTCGCGGAGGATGGTTGGATTGAACTGATGGGTCATGCGAAGCGCGAACACACGAAATCGCGCGAATGTTCAACCCGTGCCAGTCAGGGCTCTACCGTGACTTCGGTGGTGACGCTGTTGGCGATGAAGCAGGCGTCGTGCGCGCGGTGGTGGAGGTCGGCGATCTCTTCCGGCGTCGGGGGGTTGGGGCCCGAGAAGACGACCTTCGGGCGAAGGGTCACGCGCGTCATCGCCGTCTTGCCGTCGTTGCGCTTGTCCAGAATGCCCTCGGCCTCATCGATGTAGCTGTCCACGACGAAGCCGCCGCGGCGAGCGAAATCGACGAAGAACAGCATGTGGCAGGACGAAAGCGACGCGACGAACGCCTCCTCGGGGTCGACGCCGTTGGGGTCGTTCCACGGCGCGGGGACGATGTGCGGGCTGGGCGAGGCGGGGACGGTCAGGCCGCCGTCGAACTCCCAGCTATGCGCGCGGCTGTACTGGCCCTTCGTGAAATCGGTCGTCGGGTTGCGGGTCCAGCGGATCGTGGCGGTGTAGGTGCTCATTTAGCGAGGCCCATGGAGGTGCCCAGCTGAGCCAGGCCGAGGAGCAGGAAGGCGAGACCGAGGATTGCGGCCACGGCCGTCGCCACGACCGAGAGCCAAAAGCCGACCGGGTTTCGATCGCGATGGAAGCTGTTGACGCGCCCTTTAGCCTCGCCGGTTCGCAGTTGGGCCATCGCGGCGCGCGGGGCTTGAACGGCGAGCACGCCGCCGATGAAGATGCATGCAAGGCCAAAGAGCAGGTTCCCGGTCACAGCGGGATATTGTCGTGCTTCTTCCACGGATTTTCGAGCTGCTTGTTGCGGAGCTTGCGTAGGCCCATCGCCACCCGCCGCCGGGTCGAGTGCGGCATGATCACCTCGTCGATGAAGCCCATGCTCGCGGCCACGAAGGGGTTGGCGAAACGCTCCTCATATTCGGCGGTGTGTTCCGCAATTTCCTGGGCGGTCTTGCCGCGGAAGATTATCTCGACAGCGCCCTTGGCGCCCATCACTGCGATCTCGGCGGTCGGCCAGGCATAGTTCAAGTCGCCGCGGAGGTGCTTGGAGGCCATGACGTCGTAGGCCCCGCCATAGGCCTTGCGGGTGATCACGGTGATCTTCGGGACGGTCGCCTCGGCGTAGGCGAACAGCAGCTTCGCGCCGTTCTTGATGATGCCGTTATGCTCCTGCGCGACCCCGGGAAGGAAGCCCGGCACGTCGACGAAGGTCAGGATTGGGATGTCGAAGGCGTCGCAGAAGCGCACGAACCGCGCGCCTTTCTTCGAGCTGGCGATGTCGAGCACGCCGGCAAGCACCATCGGCTGGTTGGCGACGACTCCGACGGTGCGTCCTTCGATGCGGATGAAGCCGGTGATGATGTTCGCGGCATGCGCCGGCTGGAGCTCGAAGAAGTCGCCTTCGTCGGCGACCTTCCGGATCAGCTCGTGCATGTCATAGGGCTGGTTGGCGCTCGGCGGGATCAGGGTGTCGAGGCTGTCCTCGACGCGCTCGACCGGGTCCTCGCACGGCCGCTCGGGCAGGTCGTGGCGGTTCGAGAGCGGAAGGAAGTCGACGAACTCCCGGGTCGCCAGCAAGGCGTCGATGTCGTTCTCGAACGCGACGTCGGCGACGCCCGACTTGGTGGTGTGGGTGACCGCCCCGCCCAGCTCCTCCTGGGTCACGACCTCATTGGTAACGGTTTTCACGACGTCCGGCCCGGTGACGAACATGTAGGAGCTGTCCTTCACCATGAAGATGAAGTCGGTCATTGCCGGCGAATAGACCGCGCCGCCCGCGCACGGCCCCATGATCAGGCTGATCTGCGGGATGACCCCCGAGGCGAGGACGTTGCGCTGGAACACCTCGGCATAGCCGGCGAGGCTGGCGACGCCTTCCTGGATGCGCGCGCCGCCCGAGTCATTCAGGCCGATGACCGGCGCGCCGACTTTCATCGCCATGTCCATGATCTTGCAGATCTTTTGCGCGTGACGCTCGGACAGGGAACCGCCGAACACGGTGAAATCCTGCGCGAAGACATAGACCAGCCGGCCGTCGATCGTGCCCGAGCCGGTGACGACGCCGTCGCCGGGTATCTTCTGCGCCTCCATTCCGAAGTCGGCGCAATTGTGCTCGACGAACATGTCATATTCTTCGAAGCTGTGCGGATCGAGCAGGACTGACAACCGTTCGCGCGCGGTCAGCCGGCCCTTGGCGTGCTGCGCGGCGATGCGCTTCTCGCCACCGCCCTGCCTGGCGAGCTCGCGACGCTTCTCCAGCTCCTCGATCGTCGTTGCCATTGGCGCAATCGTCCCCATCTAAGCGGTGTTGCCGCTCCTTCCACGCACGGTTCATCGGGTCAATCGCGCAGGTAGCCGCTTGTTGCACCGCAACATGCGGTGAAATGCATTAACTTCGGTCAAGGTTACGGAACCGCAACGCGAGTCGTGCCGTTCAACACTCGGGCAAGACATGCAACGGAGGAACAAAGAGAAATGCTGACGCGCGTCGGGGTCCCAGTGGAGTTTGAAGCCGAGCCCTCGGCGCCGAACACCGAGCCCACAACTTTGATCTGCTTCTCGCACTTGCGGTGGAACTTCGTGTTCCAGCGGCCGCAGCACCTGATGAGCCGCTTCGCGCGCGAAATGGACGTCATTTTCTGGGAGGAGCCGGTCGAGGTCGGTCCGCGCGAGACCGCCTATCTGCAGGTGCGCGAAGCGCCGGATGCGGCGAACGTCCGCGTCGTCGTCCCGCACATGCCGCAGGGCATGCCTGAAGATGCGCGCGAGGCGGCGCTGCAGCGCTTGCTCGAGGCGCACCTCGCCACCGTCCAAGGCACGCTGATCGCCTGGTACTATACGCCCATGATGCTGAGTTTCAGCCGCGACATCGATTCCGACCTCACGGTGTTCGACGCGATGGACGAGCTTTCGAAGTTCAAGTTCGCTCCGGCGCACCTGCTCGAGCTCGAGCAGGAGCTGATCGACCGCGCCGACATCGTCTTCACCGGCGGGTCCAGCCTCTACGAGGCCAAGAAGGACCGGCACGACAACATCCATTGCTTTCCGTCATCGGTCGACCGCGCGCATTTCATGAAGGCGCGAGCGCGCCAGTTCGAGCCCGCCGACCAGGAAGACCTGCCGCGGCCGCGGCTCGGCTTCTACGGCGTGATCGACGAGCGGTTCGACACCGCCTTGCTCGACGAGGCGGCGCGGATGCGCCCCGACTGGTCGTTCGTGATGATCGGCCCGGTCGTGAAGATCTCCGAGGACGAGCTGCCGAAGCGGCCAAACATCCATTATTTCGGCGGCAAGACCTACGATCAGCTGCCGGCCTATCTGTCGGGCTGGGACGTGGCGCTGATGCCTTTCGCGATGAACGAATCCACTCAGTTCATTTCACCGACCAAGACGCCTGAATATCTCGCGGGCGGAAAGCCGGTGGTGTCGACGCCGATCCGCGATGTCGTGCGTCATTACGGTCAGCTCGAGGGCGTGAAGATCGCTTCCACCGCTGACGAGTTCGTCGCTGCCTGCGAAGCCGCGCTCGAGCTGTCGCATCGTCCCGAAAGCGGATGGCTGGCCGAGGCCGACCTCATGCTCTCGGCGACCAGCTGGGACACGACCCAGGGGCGCATGGCTGGCTTGATCCACGATCTGCTCGGGACCCGCAAGGGAGCGACCAGCCCCGCGCTGCTCGTCGCGGCGGAATGACGCCGCCCTTGCGCGCGGATGAGCGCCGTTACGATTATCTGATCGTCGGGGCCGGCTTTGCTGGCTCCGTCCTTGCGGAGCGGCTGGCGAGCCAGCACGGTGCCCGGGTGCTGTTGATCGACCGCCGGCCGCATGTCGGGGGCAACGCCTATGATGAGCCCAACGAGGCCGGCATCCTCTATCACAAATACGGGCCGCACATCTTCCACACGAACAGCGACGCGGTGGTCGAATATCTGTCGCAGTTCACCGAATGGCGCCCATACGAGCATCGCGTCCTCGCTTACGTGCGCGAGAAGCTCGTGCCGATCCCGATCAACCGAACCACGCTCAACCTGCTGTTCGGCCTAGACCTCAAGACCGACGATGAAGCGGCCGATTACCTCGCGTCGCGCGCCGAGCCCGTCGACGAGATCAGGACCTCGGAGGACGTGGTCATCAATGCGGTTGGCCGCGAACTCTACGAGCTGTTCTTCCGCGGCTACACCCGCAAGCAATGGGACCTCGACCCGAGCGAGCTCGACAAGCAGGTCACCGCACGCATTCCGACCCGGACGAACACCGACGACCGCTATTTCACCGACACGTTCCAGGCGATGCCTCGCGACGGTTACACGGCGATGTTTAAGCGGATGCTCGACCATCCGCTGATCGAGGTCCGAACGGGAGTCGATTTTCGCGATATCCGGAACGAGGTCGATTACGATCACCTGATCTACACCGGCCCGATCGACGAATATTTCGACTATCGGTTCGGCAAGCTGCCGTACCGCAGCCTGAAATTCGATCACCAGACGCTGGAGCGGGAGCAGTTCCAGCAGACCGGCACGGTCAACTATCCGTCGGCGGACGTGCCGTTCACCCGCATCAGCGAGTACAAGCACCTGACCGGCCAGCAGTCGCCGGTGACCACGATCACCTACGAATATCCGTCGGCTGAAGGCGACCCTTATTATCCGATCCCGCGCGAAGAGAATCAGGCGCTGTACAAGAAGTATGAAGCGCTTGCGGACGAGACGCCGGGGGTGACGTTCGTCGGGCGGCTTTCGACCTATCGTTATTACAATATGGACCAGATCGTCGGGCAGGCGCTCGCGACCTTTCGCCGCATTGAAGACAAGGTGAAGGACCGGCTCGAGCCGGTCGTCGCCGCCGAATAGGAAAGGGCGCGCGTGGAGGGGGGACAATCCCGCTTTCGCGTGTCGCGCTCCGGCCATATGGACGGCCTCGTGGCCACTCATGAAGCGCTTGCCCCGGCGAGGGGCACCTACGTCAATCCGATCCTCGACGAGGATTTTCCCGACCCGGCGGTGATCCGCGCGCCTGACGGGCATTATTACGCCTACGCCACCCAGACGCTGCGCGAGGGGCGGTGGATCAATATCCAGGTCGCGAGGTCGTCGGACCTGGTTCACTGGGAGATGCTCGGCGACGCGCTTCCGGAGAAGCCGAGCTGGGCCAGCGAAACGCAGGACTTCTGGGCTCCCTTCGTGCTCCACGACGGCCGGCGTTATCTGATGTATTATTCAGCGACCCACGATGCCTGCCACGACCCGCATCGCGGCCATTGCCTCGCAGTCGCTGCGGCGGATTCGCCGGCCGGGCCATTCACCGACATGGGCATGCCGCTCCTGATGGGCGTTGGGTTCGAATATATCGACCCGATGGTGTTCGCCGATCCGGCCAGCGGCAGGTACTTCCTCTATTGGGGATCAGGCTTCCAGCCGATCAAGGTGCAGGAGCTTGGGTCCGACCACATGTCGTTCGCCCCCGAAAGCGCGCCGATCGACCTCATCTGGCCCAACCCGGAAAAGGGTGGATTTCCGCGGCTGGTGGAGGCTGCGTGGGTGATCCATCACGACGATTTCTATTATCTCTTCTACTCGGGCGACAATTGCTGCGGTCCCGACGCCGAATATGGCGTGATGGTCGCACGCTCGCGGTCACCGACCGGGCCGTTCGAGACGCTTGAGCAGGCAAAAGGCGTGCGCCACAGCTTGATGCTGTCACGGAATGGCCGGTGGCTCGCGCCGGGACATAATTGCATCGTCACCGACAAGGCGGGCGCCGCGTGGATCATCTATCATGCGATCGACGTGAACCGTCCGCGCCAGCGGCAGGAGGACGAGATCAACAGCCGCCGCATCCTGCTCATGGACAGGATCGAGTGGAACGAGGGCTGGCCGTTCGTCGGCACTCCGTCACACGACCCGAAGCCGGCGCCCGCTACCTAGACCCTCTGGCGCCATGATGCCCCGCTGGCGCTCCAACTCGTCGCGGAGCGGCTCGTAGACGTGACGGCTGCCATCCGACTGGATGCTGGAGAACAAGCCGACATCGCAATGCCGGCTGTTGTCCCATCCCGGGTAGGCCGTGATCGGATAGAGGCAAATACCCTCGACCTCGGCGCCGCGCGCCTGCGCTGCGCGGACTTCGTCGCAGACGTAGTGAAGCCAGGCCGGGCGGCCGGTGCCTTCGGCCCCGGTCTCCGAGAGGAAGACCGGTTTGCCGTAGCGTTCCGCAAACTCGACCAGCATGTCGGCGAGCGGGCGATATTCGTGATGGCCCATCGGGATCGTCGGGCCGTCGAAATACCATTGGTTGTGCGGGTAGAAATTGAGCCCGACCACGTCGGCCAGCGAGGGATCGCCGCCCAGCTCGGGCTTCTCGCGACCGAGGATCCAGTCATAAGCCTCGTACATGCCGCGAAGGTTCGCCTGCGCGGCATGGATTGTCTTGCGACGCCGGTCGTGCGGAGCAATGTGGATCAGCGGCTCGGCCCAGATGATGGTCGAGTCCGGCCATCGCTGCTTGATCGCGCGCGCGGACGCGATCGCTGCCTTGACCAGCTGCTGCTTGAACCAGCCGCGCTCGTCCGGCCCGACATGTGGGAAATAGCCCTCGTCGATCGCCCAGGAGAGGAAATTGATCTCGTTGAGCGGGCAGACCGTCGGTGCACGGCGCGTCACGGTTTCGCGCATCTCCAGCGCCGCGACCGCGAATTCGGCAAACCTCTGCGGGAAATCCTCGCCGGCCTGGTCGACATGGTCGGGCGAACCGTAGTGGAAAAGGTCCCAGATGATCTGGAGGCCTATCTCCTCAGCCGCCTCGAGCATCGGAAGCCAGCTCGACCAGTCGTATTTTCCGGGTGCTTTCTCGATCAGATGCCAGCGTAGGCCGTCGCGGACTGTGCGGAAGCCGATCTCCCGGCACTGGCGATAATCGTTGAGGACATGGCGGTCGTGACCGGTCGCGCGGATGAGGTCGAGCCGCACTCCGTCGCGCCGCCGGTGCGACGAGCATTCGAAGCCAGCCTGGAAAAAGCTGTCGAAGTTTTGGGTGAAACGATCGCTCATGGGTGCGTTTTAATGCACGTAGCTCGTTATGGTTCTGGCACAATCCGCCAGCCTGTGAATTGGTTGCGCCATGAGCAGACAGAATTGGCCGGAGCGGCTGTGGCTGGTCCGGCACGGTCAAAGCCAGGGCAATGTCGCGCGCGACGCCGCGGACGAGGCGGGCGCGCACGAGATCGACATCGACATGCGCGATGTCGACGTGCCCTTGTCGAAGCTGGGCGAAGAGCAGGCGCGCGCCGCCGGGCGGTGGTTCGCTGCGCTTCCGCGCAATGAGCGGCCGGAGATCATCCTGTCCTCGCCCTATGTGCGGGCCAAGCAGACCGCTGCCCTTATCTGCGAGCAAGGGGCGCTTGCCGGAGGGCCGGCGCGGACCATCGTCGATGAGCGGCTGCGTGAGCGCGAGTTCGGGATCTTCGACCGCCTGACGACCATCGGCATCCGCGAACGCTTTCCGGAGGAAGCCGCACACCGCCGCCGCCTGGGGAAGTTCTACCACCGGCCACCCGGGGGCGAGAGCTGGGCCGACGTGATCCTGCGCCTGCGGTCGATGCTCAACACCATCAACCTCCATTATTGCGACCGGCGGGTGCTGATCGTGTGCCACCAGGTCGTCGTGCTCTGCTTCCGCTACATCCTCGAAGAGCTCGACGAAGCTGCGATCCTCGGCATCGACAAGCAGTCCGAGGTGCTGAATTGCGGCATCGCGGCCTATGAGTTCGAGCCGGATGTCGAGGGCCTGTGCGTGCCGGCACTGGAACTTTGGAACCATGGCGCGCCGCTCGACGAGGAAGGGGCGCCCAAGACCTCCGCGCCGGATGCCATGGCGGGAACCCGGTGAAGCTCGATCGGGCCGCGCTTCACGCGCATCCGCTTCCGCCGGTGGTCGACGGGGACAAGGAGACCAAGGGGCGGATCCTGGTGATCGCCGGCAGCCGCGAGGTTCCCGGCGCCGCACTTCTCGCGGCCACCGCGGCGATGCGCGCCGGTGCGGGCAAGCTCCGCATCGCGACCGTCGAAAGCATTGCCGTGCCGCTCGGCATCGCCATGCCCGAAGCGATGGTCGTCGGCCTTGCCGAAGATGACGAGGGCGGGTTCGGCCGCGCCGCGCTGAAGCCGCTCGCCGAGCAGGCGCGGGAGTTCGACGCGGTGATCGCCGGCCCGGGAATGGCGACCTCCGAGATTTGCGAGCGGCTTACCGAGGCCCTGCTCAAAGCCAAGGCCGGCCTCGCGCTCGACGCCGCCCTGCTCCATGCGCTTCAGCCGCTCGACCAGCTTCGCGCGAGCCCGCCGATCCTCCTCCCCCACGCCGGCGAACTCGCGTCGCTGCTCGATTGCGATGAGGAGCGGATCGACCGCGATCCCGTCGGCTGCGGGCGACGCGCGGCCGAGCTCTACCGGTCGGTCGTGCTGGTCAAAGGCGTCACCAGCCATGTCGTGACCCCCGCCGGAGAGGTCTGGACCTATGACGGCGGAGCGCCTGGCCTCGGCGTGTCGGGCAGCGGCGATGTGCTCGCCGGCATCGTCGGGGGCCTGCTCGCGCGCGGCGCCGAGCCGCTCAATGCGTTGCTATGGGCCGTCTGGCTTCACGGAGAAGCCGGCGCTGCGCTGGCGAAGAAGGTCGGCCCGATCGGATTCCTCGCGCGTGAGATCGCCGACCAGGTTCCCGCCCTACTTCCGCGCTGACCCCTGCGCCGTCTCGTGCCGTTCGAGCTCGTCGCCGATCAGCCGGACGACGTGGAGCACGTTGGTCGAGCCGGCGGTGCCGAACGGGATCCCGGCCATCAGCACGATTCGGTCGCCGCCCTTCGCCATCTGGTGCCGAAGCGCCATCCGTTTGCCCTTCTCGACCATCTCCTCGAAGCTCGAGACGTCGCGGGTATGGACCGCGTGAACTCCCCACAGCAGGCCGAGCCTCCTCGACGTGTGGAGCGAAGCGCTCATGGCCAGCAGCGCCACCGGCGGTCGCTCACGCGCAATTCGCCGGGCGGTCGCGCCCGAGCTCGAGTAGCAGACCATCGCCTTCGCCGAGACCGTCTGCGTGATCTGCCGAGCCGAACCGGCAAGCGCGTCGGCGGTCGTCGGCTCGAGCCTGGTTTGCGTGAAGTGGATCCGCGCCTGGTAGCTCGGATCGCTTTCGACGCTGATCGCGATGCGATCCATCATCTGCACCGCCTCGCACGGATATTGGCCGGCCGCGCTCTCCGCCGACAGCATCACCGCGTCGGCGCCGTCGTATATGGCGGTGGCGACGTCGCTGACCTCGGCGCGGGTCGGCGTCGGAGACGTGATCATCGATTCCAGCATTTGTGTCGCGACGACCACCGGTTTTCCGAACTGGCGGGCCGCGGCGACGATCTTGTTCTGCAGCGGGGGGACGCGCTCGGGCGGGAGCTCGACGCCGAGGTCGCCGCGCGCGACCATCACTGCGTCGGCCAGCGCGATGATGTCGTCGAGCCGGTCGATCGCCGCCGGCTTCTCGATTTTCGCCAGCAGTGCCGCCCGCTCGCCGATCAGCGCCCGGGCCTCGGCGACGTCCTCGGGCCGCTGTACGAAGGACAAAGCGATCCAGTCGGTGCGCTGGTCGAGCGCGAACTGGAGATCGTCGCGGTCCTTGTCGGTCAGCGCCGGGATCGGCACGACGACATCGGGGACGTTGACTCCCTTGCTGTCGGAGACTGCGCCGCCGACCCGGACCTCGGTCACGATCTGGCCGGGATCCGCCTCCAGGACATTGAGCCGCACCTTGCCGTCGTCGATGAGGATCTTGGTGCCCGGCTTGACCGCCTCGAACAGCTCGGCATGCGGCAGGTGCACGCGGCTTTCGTCGCCGGCCCTGTCGTCGCGGTCGAAGATGAACCGCTGGCCCTTCTCCAGCACCGTCCGCCCGCCCTCGAACTGCCCGACGCGCAGCTTCGGCCCCTGCAGATCGAACAGGATGGTCGTCGGCCGGTGAAATTCCTTCTCGAGCGCCCGGATGTGCTCGACCAGCTTGGCCTTCGTCTTCTGATCGCCGTGGCTCATGTTGATGCGAAAGGCATCGGCGCCGGCCAGCATCAGCTTGCGGATCATCGCCGGGCTGCTCGTCGCGGGGCCGAGCGTCGCCAGGATCTTCACCTTGCGCGATCGGGGGGCGAGGGTTTCGGTCACGGCCATCGCCCTTAGCCGCTTGATATGGCGGTTCAAGGCGCTACAGCCCGGCCAACCATTCAAATCAGTGGAGCAAATGATGGCGGAGGGCACCGTCGCGGCCGATCAGCTGCGGCTATTTATCGAGCGGATCGAACGACTTGAGGAGGAAAAGAAGGGCATCAGCGACGACGTTCGCGACGTCTATGCCGAGGCCAAGGCCAATGGCTATGATCCGAAGATCATGCGCATGATCGTCCGCCTGCGGAAGATGGAGACTCACACACGCCAGGAGCAGGACGCGGTGCTGGAAACCTATCGCCAGGCGCTCGGGCTGGCGTAAGGAACTGACGGGACCTTTCGGGGTCGCCAAAGAGTACCACTTTTTGGGGTAAAAATGGCCGGCCATTCCAAATTCAAGAACATCATGTACCGGAAGGGGGCGCAGGATAAGAAGCGCTCGGCCCTCTTCTCGAAATTGAGCCGCGAGATCACCGTCGCGGCAAAGATGGGTTTGCCCGACCCGGACGCGAACGCCCGGCTTCGCGCCGCGATCATCGCCGCCCGCGCCCAGTCGATGCCGAAGGACAATATCCAGCGCTCGATCGACAAGGCGTCGGCCGGCGATGCCGAAAATTACGAGGAGATCCGCTACGAAGGCTTCGGCCCCGGCGGGGCGGCGATCATCGTCGAGGCCTTGTCCGACAATCGCAACCGGACCGCGACCAACGTTCGCACGATCTTCTCGAAGAACGGCGGCAACCTCGGCGCGAGCGGCAGCGTCAGCCACGGCTTCGAGCGCCTGGGGCTGATCGAATATCCGGTCAGCGCGGGGGACGCCGACAAGGTGCTCGAGGCGGCCATCGAGGCCGGCGCCGAGGACGTCGAATCCGACGAGGACGGGCACCGCATCTGGACCAGCATCGACAGCTTGCACCAGGTCGCCCGCGCGCTCGAGCCGATGCTCGGCGAAAGCGAGGGCACCAAGCTCGCGTGGAAGCCGTCGACCGAGGTCGAGGTGCGCGGCGACGATGCCGCCGACCTGATGAAGCTGATCGACGCGCTCGAGGAGGACGACGACGTTCAGACCGTCTGGGGCAATTACGACGTGCCCGAGGAAGAGCTGGAGAAGCTCGCCTGAAGATCCTCGGTCTCGACCCGGGGCTGGGCACCACCGGCTGGGGGCTGATCGAGGCTGAGGGCAACCGGCTCGCGCACATCGCCAACGGCCAGATCAGGACCGATACCAACGCGACGCTGCCGCGCCGTCTCGCCGCGCTCGCCGACCAGCTCGAAGCACTGATGGCCGAGCACGCCCCGGTCGCCGCCGCAGTCGAGGAAGTGTTCGTCAACAAGAACCCCCAGTCGACCCTCAAGCTAGGCCAGGCGCGGGGCGTCGCGCTGATGTGCGCGGCGCGGGCAGGGATCGAGGTTGGCGAATATGCCGCGCGGCTGGTGAAGAAGGCCGTCGTTGGCACCGGCGCCGCGGAAAAGGCGCAGGTCCACGCAATGGTCTCGCGGCTGCTTCCGGGCGTGAAGATCGCCGGGCCGGACGCCGCCGACGCGCTCGCCGTGGCCATCACCCATGCGCATCATCTGGCGACGAGCCGCCGCATCGCTTGATTGCGGGGCCTGTCGAGGTCGCTACAAGGTTGGCGAAATGAAGAACCGGGGGGCACGAGACAAAGCGATCGGCGGCGCGGTGGCGATCGTGGGAGCCATATCGATACTGTCTTTTCGGCCGCTTTCCTTGGTCAATACAATGGCAGCGCTTCTGTTTGCGATGGGCGCTTTCCCGGCGGCAGCGAATGCATTGGCGTGGCTTCGTCGCGATGTCCCGAGTGTTCCGATCTTTTCGGGCGACGGGACAATGAACGCAAAGGCGCGCGGGTCGCTTGGTTCAATTCTGGGCCCGCTCTCTTTCGTTGCGACCGTGTTGCTGATCTGGATCGCCCAATGATCGCGCGGCTCACTGGAACGCTCGCAGAAATCGCTAGCGACAGCGTGGTCATTGACGTCGGCGGCGTAGGCTATCTCGTCCAGCTGAGCGGCAAGACCCTCGCCGCGCTGGGACCTGTTGGCGGCGAGATCACCCTCCTCACCGAGCTCCAGGTTCGCGAGGATGCCTGGACCCTGTTCGGCTTCGGCTCCGCGGCCGAGCGCGATTCCTTCCGCGCGCTGACCTCGGTGCAGGGCGTCGGCGGCAAGGTCGCTCTCGCCATCCTCTCGGCCCTTTCGCCGGACGAGCTCGCGCGCGCAGTCGCGCAGGACGACAAGACGATGATCGGCCGCGCCAACGGTGTCGGGCCCAAGCTTGCCGCGCGCATCGCCAATGAGCTGCAGGGCAAGCTCGGAGTCGACGCGATCGGCGGTGCGGCCGCGGTGCCGCGCGGCGGCGCAGCATCCGATGCGCTTTCCGCACTTGCCAATCTCGGCTTCAAGCCAGCCGAGGCGAGCGCCGCGGTCAATGCGGCCCAGGACGACCTCGGACCGGACGCGACGCTCGATGCGCTGGTGCGGCTGGCGTTGAAGAAAGCAGCGAAATGACCGGCGAGATTCTCGCCGCGCTGCTCGGGGCGGTGGCGGCCGGCATCCTGCAGACCTTCGTCGCCATCTATCAGCGGCGCCACATCGCCAAGGCTACCCTCGTTGCCATTGCAACCGAAGTTGCGGCGATCTGCCAGCTCGTAAGGACCCAGGAATTTCAGCCATATCTGCAGCGGCAGGCGGAGGCGATCCGTGCCGGGAACTGGGATGGAAAGGCGTTCTTTGTCGATTCCCGGGCCGACTATTTCTCGGTCTTCGATGCCAATGCGCAGAACATCGGCATTCTGCGGTCATCCGACGCGGCGAAGATCGTTTCCTTTTATGCGTACTGTAAATCGGTCATCGACATGTCGCGCCCAGACGGCCGCATGGCGACCAATTCCGACCCCTCCTTTGTCGCGGAGAATATGCTTCGGTTAGATGCGCTTGTCGGCATGGTGCTCGCACTGGGAGAGGAAATCATGCATTTGCCCCAGGTCGATCCGTTTATTGCCGGTTGACGAGGAGGAAGGCCTGACCGAGCACACCGCCTCCTGCCGCTGCGGCCAGCTGCGCGCGGTCGCCGAAGGCGATCCGGTGCGCGTCTCGGTGTGCCATTGCCTCGCCTGCCAGAAGCGCACTGGAAGCGTCTTCTCGACCCAGGCGCGCTGGCCGGCCGAATGCGTCGAGGTCGCGGGGGTGGCGAAGGCTTGGACCCGCACCGCGGACAGCGGCCAGGCGACGACCTATCATTTCTGCCCCGAGTGCGGCTCGACGGTCTATTACGGCGGGGGCAACTATCCCGAGCTGGTCGCGATTCCCTTGGGCGCGCTCGATGACCCCTATATCGTCGACAGCCCCGATTATTCCGTGTGGGAGCGGCGCAAGCACGACTGGCTGGAGCTCACCGACCCCGACATCGAACATAGCGATTGATTGCGCTGTCCTACATGACGCCGATTGTGCATCATGGCGGCATGCCATTCCGCCCCGCCTCCGGCGCTCCAGCTTGTTCGGCTCCGGGCGCGCTAAGTTCACACAAAAAGGCGACGCACTTCGTGAATTTAGTGAAGTTAGCGGTCGGCTGATGGCCACCGATCCCGCCCGAATCACGACGCCCGAGCGGACGGCCGAGGATGTGGACGCCGCGCTTCGCCCCAAGAGCCTCGACGAGTTCATCGGCCAGCAGGCGGCGCGCGAGAACCTGCGGGTGTTCGTGTCCGCGGCAAAGGCGCGCGGCGAAGCGCTCGACCATGTTCTGCTCCACGGCCCGCCGGGCCTCGGCAAGACGACCCTCGCCGGCATCCTGGCGCGCGAGATGGGCGTCGGTTTCCGCGCCACCTCTGGCCCAGTGATCGCCAAGTCGGGCGATCTCGCGGCGCTGCTCACCAACCTCGAGGACGGCGACGTCCTGTTCATTGACGAGATCCACCGCCTTAACCCGGCCGTCGAGGAAGTGCTCTACCCGGCGATGGAGGACCGCGCGCTCGACCTGATGATCGGCGAGGGGCCGTCGGCGCGCTCGGTGCGGATCGACCTGCCCCGTTTCACCCTCATCGGCGCGACGACCCGGCAGGGCTTGCTCACGACGCCGCTGCGCGACCGCTTCGGCATCCCGGTGCGGCTGAACTTCTACACCGTCGAGGAGCTCGAGCTGGTCGTGCGCAGGGCCGCGCGACTACTGAACGTGGGTCTCACCGACGATGGTTCGCGCGAGATCGCACGGCGCTCGCGAGGCACGCCGCGAATCGCCGGCCGGCTGCTCCGGCGCGTGCGTGATTTCGCCCATGCGTCGGGCGCCGACGCCATCGACGCGGAGGTTGCCGACAAGGCGCTGTCGAGGCTGGAGATCGACGCGCTGGGCCTGGACGCGATGGACCGTCGCTACCTGCTGATGATCGCCGACCTCTACGGCGGCGGGCCGGTCGGAGTCGAAACGCTCGCCGCGGGGCTCAGCGAGCCGCGTGACACGATCGAGGACGTGATCGAGCCCTATCTCATTCAGCTTGGCCTCATCGCGCGGACGGCACGCGGGCGGTGCCTCAACGGCCGCGGCTATGCCCACCTCGGGCTGCCCGTCCCGCAGGGCAGCCAGTCCGGCCTGTTCGACCAGGGAGCCACGTCCAAATAATGCGTCATCTGTACTTGCTCGCGGCGGCTGCGCTGGCCGTCGCTACAGCGCTCCCTGCCCAGCCGAATGCACCGACACCGGACTATTCCAAGGAATCGGCTTGGCTCTGCCTGCCGGGACGTGCCGACCCCTGCTCGACGCCGCTCGCGACCACCGCGCTCAATCCCAACGGCTACGGATCGACCGGCCAGAGCGCTGTTGCGAAGGACCCGCCGCTCGATTGCTTTTACGTTTATCCGACGGTCTCGCGTGACCAGGGGCTCAACAGCGACCTCAAGGTCTCGGAGGAAATCGGCGCCGCGCAGGTCCAGTTCGCGCGCTTCGCCGGCGTGTGCCGGACGTTCGCGCCCATCTATCGGCAGATGACTTTGGGGGCGGTTGCCGCTTATTCGGCGGGAACCGACATCACCGACGCCGCCCAGCTCGCTTACCGTGATGTCGCCGCCGCCTGGCGCGACTATCTGGCGCACAGGAACCAGGGCCGGCCGTTCGTGCTGATCGGCCACAGCCAGGGGAGCGCGCTGCTCCAGCTACTGATTTCGCGCGAGATCGAGACCAACCCGGCAGCCGCAGCTCGGATGAAGCTCGCGATCCTTCCCGGTTTCAACACCCTTGTTCCGCAAAGGAAGCTCGTTGGCGGCACGTTCAAGAAGACGCCGTTGTGCAGCCGGGAGGGCCAGACCGGCTGCGTGATCGCCTGGACCAGCTTCCGCGAGAACAACGTGCCGCCGACCGGCGCAATGTTCGGAATCGCCGACCGGCCGGGGATGACGGTCGGTTGCGTCAATCCGGCGCGGCCTGGAGCGACCGGCTGGGTGCCGCTCGACAGCTACTGGTACACGCGCTCGTCGCTGCCAGTCCCCGGTGGCCCGATCACCTGGTCGACCGAAGGGCCTCCGCCGACGCCCTACGTCCGCACCGAGGGCCTGGTCTCGGCCCGGTGCGTCAACGACGGGCAGCGCGGCTATCTGTCGATCCGGACCAACCACAAGCCCGGCGAGAAATGGACGGACCGCATCGGCGGCGAGGTCGGCCTCCTCGGCATGTTCCTGCCCGGATGGGGCATGCACCTGTCCGACGTCTATGAAGCGCAGGGGGACCTGATCCGCCAGGTGGGCGAAATCAGCGCTCGATCCAGAACAACTGCTCGACGCTGAGCTCGAGCGCCTGGGCAAGCTTGATCGCCAGCATTGCTGACGGCGTGAAGACTCCATTCTCGACGGTGTTGACGGTCTTGCGGGTGACGCCGACGCGCTCGGCCAGCTCGGCCTGGGTCAGGCCAAGCTCGCCGCGGCGCTCTTTGAGCTTGTTGGCCAGGCGTTCAGGCATCCCGGTGGGCGCGCCGTTCGAGGACTCCCCAGCGCAATATCGCCGCCGCGATTCCGAACGACATCACGATATGCACCGCTTCGCGCCCGGTCACCGTGTCGAACATCGTCAGGATGTAGACGGCGATCGCCGCGGCCATGCTGAAAAGGAAGCCCCAGCGCATCGCCTCGTTGCGGTTGGCCCGCGTATTCTCGTCGTCGATCAGGTCGCGGACCTCCTTGCGCTCGAGCCAGAAGCCCTTGGTCGCAAGCCCGAACAGCATCACGATCGAGAGGACCAGCCAGGCGCTGATCTTCGCCTTCTCAGCCGAGAGATGCTGCCCGGACATCTGCGAAAAAAACGTCGCCTGTTGCGACAGGAAGATGACTGCCAGCGCGGGAAGCATCCGCGCCCGGCGGTTGCTGAGATAGTCGGCCTTCTCGGCAACGCTCATCGGCTTATCGCGCCTGCGCCACTTGGCGATTGCCGCGACCACCACGACGAGCGCGAGCCCCGCCAGCACGCCCCACATATAATCACTCATTTCCCACACTCCCGTGTAACCTGTACGTTACATGTAACCTTAGCGTTACACGGGAGTCAAGCGGGGTTTACGGGCGCGCTTCGGCCGCTAGACCGCGCTCGATGACCCTCGATCTGGATAGGCCCTATCGCGGCGGCTTCGTCGGCAGCGAGCATCATTTCGCGCTGACGGTCTATTTCGAGGACACCGACGCGTACGGCATCGTCTATTACGCCAACTATCTGAAGTTCATGGAGCGGGCGCGGTCCGACTTCATCCGCGCCGTCGGGGTCGACCAGGCCGCAGAGCTCCGCTCGACAGGCAGCGCCTATGCGGTGGTCGAAGTCGACATCAAATATCGTAAGCCCGCGCGGCTCAGCGACGATTTGCAGGTCATCAGCGCCGTCCAACAGGTCCGCGCATCCTCTGTCGACATTCATCAGCGAGTCATGCGGGGACCGGAACTGTTGACCGATGCTCGCGTCACGGCGGCCTTCCTCGACGGGCAGGGCCGGCCGCGGCGGCAGCCCAGCGACTGGGTCGAGAAATTCAAGGCCATCATGACGGATCGATGAAGCGACATTTCCTGCCCCTACTGCTGCTTGGCCTGTGCGGCGCAGCGAACGCCCAACAGCCGGCTGCGACGGTGATTGCCGTCCCGCCGCTGACGAGTCCCGACAGCGGGAACAAGGGCAACGAAATGCTGGCCGTAGGCTGGGACGTCACCCAGGCGATCGAGGCCGACCTCCGCCAGACCGCCGAGGTCATGCCGCTGAAGCCGAACCGCGACGATTATTATTCCTATCCCGAAGTGACCGCCCCGACCTTCTCCAAATGGCGTTCGAAGGGGGCCAAGGCGCTGGTCACCGGCTTCGTCCAAAGCCGCTCCGACGGTCGGCTGACGGTCGGCTGCTATGTCTATGACCTCGACAAGGGCCGCGAGCTTGCGCGCAAGGGCTTCATCGTCGGGGCCGGCGACTGGCGGCGCGCCGCCCACAAATGCTCCGGGCTCGCCTACACCGCGATCACCGGTGCTCCAGGCATGTTCGACACGCGTATTGCCTATGTCGCGGAGAATGGAAGCGGCGAAGCGCGCACCCGCCGCATCGCAATCATGGACAGCGACGGGCAGAACCACCGCTACCTCACCCCCGGCGACGCGATGGTGCTCACCCCGCGCTTTTCGCCCGAGGCGTCGCAACTGGCCTATGTCAGCTTCGCAGGCGGAAGGCCGGCCGTTCGAGTTGTGGACCTGGCCTCGGGGCAGGAGCGGCCGATGATCGCGAGCGATTCGATCAGCTTCGCGCCGCGCTTTTCGCCCGACGGAAGCCGCATCGCCTTCTCGATGATGCTCGGCGCGAATAGCGACATCTACACTGTGGACGCGGGCGGCGCCGCGCCGCGGCGGCTGACGACCGCGCCCGGAGTCGACACAGACCCGAGCTTCTCGCCCGACGGGACCAAGATCGTGTTCGAAAGCGACCGCGGCGGGTCGCAGCAGCTTTACGTGATGAACGCCGACGGCACCGGGCAGCGGCGCATCAGCTTTGGTGGAGGTTGGTACGCCACGCCGCAGTGGAGCCCGGACGGCCAATGGATCGCCTTCACCCGGCGGGGCCAGGACGGGCGGCGCATCGGCATCGTCAAGGCCGACGGGACGGGCGAGCAAACGATCACCTCCGGCCCCGGCGACGAAGGGCCGAGCTGGGCGGCCAGCAGCCGCGAGATCCTGTTCCAGCGAAGCGGCAGTGATGGTCGCACCGGCCTGTTTCGAGTGGCGCTCGATGGCAGCGAGCCACGGCAAATGACGATTCCGCAGGACGGATCGGATCCGGACTGGTCGGGAGTCGCCGAATGATGCGCAGGACCGCCTTCATGCTTGCCTTGATGCTCGGCGCGACCGCCGCCGACGCGCAGCTGCCGTTCCTTCGCAAGCGCAGCGCGCAGCCGCAGCAGCCGGTGCTGCAGGGGATCGATGCGCTCCGCGCTGACTTTGCTGCGCAGGCCGGCAGCACCACGGTCTATTTCGGTGCGGGCAATACTTTCCTTGGTGCGCCGGCCAAGGCCGCGCTCGGGCTGCAAGCCGCTTGGCTGAGGAAGCATCCCGAAGTCGTGGTGCGGATCGAAGGTTATGGCGACGGGCTCGACACGCGCGATCATGCGCTTGCGGTCGGCGCCCGCCGGGCGGAGGAGGCGCGGGCCTATCTGGTTCTGATGGGTGTCCCGCCGGCGCAGCTCAGCACGACCAGCTGGGGGAGGGAGCGGCCGGGTCTGGGCCGCGCCGTCACGATATTGGTGCGTTAAGCTTAGGCTGCGCGACGCTGGTAGCTGGTCGTCGCGAGCCAGGCGCGGGCCTGGCGCTGAGCTTCGGCGATCTCGCGCGCGGTCATTTCCAGCGCGATCTCGGCGCGGCATTCCTGGCCGCGGGTGCAGCCCGAGAGAGCCGCCAAGTTGAACCACTTGTGAGCTTCGATCAGGTCGACGGTCAGCCCGCCGCGTCCGGTTGAATAGGTCACGCCAAGCTCGAACAGCGCATCGACGTCGCCGGCTTCGGCTTCGGCAAGGCGGCTCCTAAGCAGGAATTCCGCGCTCTTCTGACTAATTGCCCCCATGGTCTTGGTCCCCTCACTCCCTGTGACAGGCAAGTTCGTCCCCGAACGGCAAAAAAATGGTTAACGCCGAAAAACCACGTTCAGACTGCGATATTGTCGATCAGCCGCGTAGTGCCGATCACTGCCGCGGCGATCAGGCGCATGTCGCCTTTCGCAGCTTCGAGAGGTTCGAGCGTCGCCGCATCGACAAGCGCGAAATAATCGATCTTGAGGAAACCGGCTTCAACCAGCGACTGCTTCGCCTGCTGAAGGGCGGCGCCCACGCTTTGACCGTTGACAATGCCGGCTCGCGCAGCCTGCAGGGCGTTGGGCAATGCGACCGCACGACCGCGCTCGTCATCGGAGAGGTAGGCATTGCGCGATGACAGCGCGAGGCCATCGGCCTCCCGGACCGTTGGAATACCGACGATATCAACCGGAAGGTTGAGATCGGCGACCATCCGCCGGATCACGGCCAGCTGCTGGAAGTCCTTCTCGCCGAACAAGGCGATGTCGGGCCGCACCGCGAGCAGCAGCTTGGCGACGACCGTCGCGACTCCGTCAAAATGGCCGGACCGCGCTTCGCCCTCCCAGCGCTCGGACACTCCCGCGACGCTTACGGTCGTCGAAAAGCCGTCGGGATAGATGTCGCCAGCTGCCGGCATCCACAAGAGATCGCAGCCCGCTTGCTCGAGCATGGCGGCATCGTCTGCTTCCCGGCGCGGGTAGCGGCCATAGTCCTCGCGCTCGCCGAACTGGGTCGGATTGACGAAGATCGACGCGGCGACCTTGTCCGCCCTTTTCCTCGCTTCCGCGACGAGCTCCATGTGCCCGGCGTGGAGCGCACCCATGGTCGGGACGAACGCCACGCTGCCTTCGAGCTGAGCCCGCGCCCGCGTCAATTCTTCACTGTTAAGAACGATTTGCACGTGGGCGGGTGCTCCGGTAAAACCGTCGATGGGCGGCGCTTGCACTGGCGCCGGGGGAAAGATCAAGCATGAGCCAGCCGCATTTCATCGTCTTCGCCAACGAAAAGGGCGGGACGGGCAAGTCGACCACTGCTGTCCACACCGCGATCGCGCTCGCCGCGTCGGGCCATCGCGTCGGGGCGCTCGATCTCGACAGCCGCCAGCGGACGATGACGCGGTATCTCGAGAACCGTGACGCCACCATGCGCCGGCTCGAGAAGGAGCTGCCGCAGGCCGCCTACGAGGTCCTCGACGACCACACCGAGGAAGGCCTCGCCGCGGCGATCGGCCGCCTTGCCGAGCATGCGGATGCGATCGTCATCGACACGCCCGGGCGGGACGATGAAATCGCGCGCGCTGCGATCCTCAAGGCCGACACGCTCGTCACCCCGATGAACGACAGCTTCGTCGACCTCGACCTGATCGGCCAGGTTCATCCTGAAAACTACAAGATCACCCGGCCCAGCTTCTATGCGGAGCTGATCTGGAACAGCCGCACCCAGCGCGCCAAGACGATCGGCAAGAGCGTCGACTGGGTCGTGCTCAGGAACCGCCTGCAGCACATCGAGTCGCACAATCTGAAGCGCGTGGGCGCGGCGATGGACGAGCTTGCCAAGCGCGTAGGCTTCCGCGTCATCCCGGGCCTCGGCGAACGCGTTATCTACCGCGAGCTGTTTCCCAAGGGCCTCACCTTGCTCGACCTGCAGCAACTGGGCGAGGTCGGCATCGCGCACATCACCGCGCGTCAGGAGCTCCGCGAGATGATCGCCGGGCTCGGCATTCCGGGCGCCGACGAGGTCGAGCAAAAGGTCGCCTAAGCCTTCCGGCTTGCCGTTCGGCGCCGCTCCTCGCAATGAGCGGCGAGGAGACCTGAACCATGAAACTCGGCCGCCTCAACCATGTCGGCGTTGCGACCCCGTCGATCGTGCGGAGCCTCGAACTCTACCGAATCATGTTCGGCGCGGAGCCGCATGGGCCGGCGTTCGACCTTCCCGCGCAGGGCGTGCGCGTGTGCTTCGTCGATACACCCAATTCGCAGATCGAGCTCATCGAGCCGCTGGGCGATAATTCACCGATCGTGAAATTCCTCGAGAAGAACCCGCTCGGCGGCCAGCACCACGTCTGCTTCGAGGTACCGGACATCCACGCCGCCAAGGCCGAGTTCGAGGCCAAGGGTGCGCGCGTTCTCGGCGAGCCGCGCATCGGCGCTCACGGAACGCTCGTCTTCTTCGTCCACCCCAAGGACATGGGCGGCGTGCTCACGGAAATAATGGAAACGCCGGCCCATTGACGGCTAAGGACAGCCGCCAATGACCGACAAGCCGTCAAAGTCCGACTGGGAGAAGCTCGCCGCAAAGGAATCGCGCGGGCGTGACCTCAGCCGCGAAACGGTCGAGGGCATCAGGCTCGAGACCGTCTACGGTCCTGACGACGCGATCGACAGCGGCTGGCCGGGCGTCGCGCCCTTCACGCGCGGCCCGTATGCCACGATGTACGCGGGCCGCCCCTGGACCATCCGGCAGTACGCCGGATTTTCGACCGCCGAGGAATCGAACGCCTTCTACCGCCGCAACCTCGCTGCGGGTCAGAAGGGCCTTTCGGTCGCCTTCGACCTTGCCACCCACCGCGGCTACGACAGCGACAATCCGCGCGTCGCAGGCGACGTCGGCATGGCGGGCGTCGCGATCGACACGGTCGAGGACATGAAGCTGCTGTTCGACGGAATCCCGCTCGACCAGATGAGCGTCAGCATGACCATGAACGGCGCGGTGCTTCCGGTCATGGCCTTCTTCATCGTCGCCGGGGAGGAGCAGGGCGTCCCGCACGACAAGCTGACCGGCACGATCCAGAACGATATTTTGAAAGAGTTCGCGGTCCGCAACACCTACATCTACCCGCCCGAACCCTCGATGCGGATCGTCTCCGACATCATCGCCTATTGCGCGGCGGAGATGCCCAAGTTCAACTCGATCTCCATTTCCGGCTATCACATGCACGAGGCCGGGGCGACGGCGGTGCAGGAGCTCGCCTACACGCTGGCGGACGGCATGGAATATGTCCGCGCGGCGCAGGCCGACGGGCTCGACGTGGACGATTTCGCGGGCCGCCTGTCCTTTTTCTGGGGCATCGGCATGAACCTCTTCATGGAGGTCGCGAAGCTCCGCGCCGCGCGCACCCTCTGGCACCGGATCATGACCGACCTTGGGGCGAAGAAGGACGAGTCCAAGCGCCTCCGCACGCACTGCCAGACCAGCGGCGTCAGCCTCACCGAGCAAGACGCCTACAACAACATCATCCGCACCACGATCGAGGCGTTGGCCGCGGTGCTCGGCGGCACCCAGTCGCTGCACACCAACAGCTTCGACGAGGCGATCGCGTTGCCGACCGATTTCTCCGCGCGCATCGCCCGCAACACGCAGCTGATCCTCGCCGAGGAAAGCGGCGTGACCGCGGTCGCCGATCCATTGGGCGGCAGCTGGTACGTCGAGAAATTGACTCGCGAGCTCGAGGAGAAGGCCTGGGCGCTGATCGAGGAGGTCGAGGCGCATGGCGGCATGACCAAGGCGGTCGCCGAGGGCCTGCCCAAGCACCGGATCGAGGAGGCCGCCGCGGCCCGCGCGGCCAAGGTCGACACCGGCGAAACGGTGATCGTGGGCGTCAATCGCTACCGGCCCGATAGCGAGCCCGAGCACGATATCCTCGAAGTCGACAATGCCAAAGTCCGCGCATCGCAGATCGCGAAGATCGAGAAGGTCCGCGCGTCACGCGATGAGGCGAAAGTGCGGGCCGCGCTTGATGCGCTAGAGCGGGGCGCGCGAGGCGACGAAAACCTGCTGCGCCTCAGCGTCGAGGCGGCGCGGGTGCGCTGCACGCTCGGCGAGATTTCGGATGCGCTGGAGCGCGCGTTCGGCCGCTACGGAACGGTCCCGGAACCGGTGCACGGCATCTACGGGCCGGCGCGTTCGGACGGCGGCTGGCAGGCCGCCATTGAAGGCACCAGGGCTGTCGCCGGCCGCCTCGGCCGCAAGCCGCGCATCATGGTCGCGAAGATGGGCCAGGACGGGCACGACCGCGGCGCAAACCTGGTCTCATCTGCATTCACGGATTTGGGCTTCGAGGTGGTCCCCGGCCCGTTGTTCCAGACCCCGCGCGAGACTGCGCAAATGGCGATCGAACATGACGTCGACGTTGTCGGCGCAAGCTCTCTCGCCGCGGGCCACCGGACGCTCATCCCGGAAATGATCGAGGCGCTGCGCGACATGGGGCGCGCGGACATCAAGGTGGTCGCGGGCGGAGTCATCCCGCCGCAGGACTATGCCGCGCTCCGCGCCGCGGGCGTGCAGGCGATCTTCGGCCCCGGCACCAACCTCGCCGATGCCGCCGACGAGGTGCTGCGCCTGCTCGGCCACAACCGCCCGCCGCTCGACGAGGCGGCGGAGTGAACGCGCAATCCGGCGGCAGCTTCACCGCGATTGCCCTGATGATGCTCGTGGTCGGCATGGGCATCCCTATGACCGCCGCGCTGAACTCGGTCCTCGGCACGCAGCTGCAAAGTCCGGTCGCGGCGAGCGTGATCCTGTTCGGCGTTGGGCTCATCCTCACCGCGCTGGTGCTCGCGTTCGTCGGCCTGCCGCCAGTGAGTGCCTTCTCCGGTGTTCCCTGGTGGTCATACGCAGCCGCGCTCGGCGTCGTTTTCTACGTCCTGTCGGTGACCTGGGCCGCGCCTCGGATCGGCGTCGGCAATGCGGTGTTCTTCGTGCTGCTGGGCCAGCTGGTTGCCGCCGCCGCAATCGACCACTTTGGCCTGTTCGGTGCGCTCAAGACCACGCTGACCGCCAAGCGCGCGCTCGGCTTGCTCGTCATGGCCATCGGCGTCTACCTCGCCAAGAAACCGAGGTAGCGCATGTTCAAGAAAATCCTGATCGCCAATCGCGGGGAGATTGCGTGCCGGGTGATCCGCACCGCGCGGCGCATGGGCATCAAGACCGTGGCGGTTTATTCCGACGCTGACGCGCGCGCGCCGCATGTGAAGATGGCCGATGAGAGCGTCCGCCTCGGCCCGCCGCCCGCGAGTGAGTCCTACCTCAAGGCCGAGCTGATCATCGACGCCTGCAAGGCAACCGGCGCCGAGGCGGTGCATCCGGGCTACGGCTTCCTCTCGGAGCGCGAGAGCTTCGCCAAGGCGCTCGCGAAAGCGAACATTGCCTTCATCGGCCCACCGCCGAAGGCCATCGCCGCGATGGGCGACAAGATCGAATCCAAGAAGCTCGCCGCCAAGGCCGGCGTCAACGTCGTCCCCGGCTATCTCGGCGACATCGCGACGACCGACGAAGCGGTGAAGATCGCGAAGGACATCGGCTATCCGGTGATGATGAAGGCTTCGGCCGGCGGCGGCGGCAAGGGCATGCGCCTCGCTTACGCGGAAAAGGACGTGCGCGAGGGATTCGAGTCCGTGAAGCGCGAGGGCTTGAGCAGCTTCGGCGACGACCGCGTGTTCATCGAGAAGTTCATCGAGGCGCCGCGCCACATCGAGATCCAGGTGCTCGGCGACCAGCACGGCAACATCCTCTTTCTGAACGAGCGCGAATGCTCGATCCAGCGGCGCAACCAGAAGGTAGTCGAGGAGGCGCCGTCGCCCTTCGTCTCGCCGGAGATGCGCAAGGCGATGGGCGAGCAGGCGGTCGCGCTGGCGCGGGCCGTCGGATACTATTCCGCCGGCACGGTCGAGCTGATCGTCAATGGCGCCGACCCGAGCGGCAACAGCTTCTACTTCCTCGAGATGAACACCCGGCTGCAGGTCGAACATCCGGTGACCGAGGAGATCACCGGCCTCGACCTCGTCGAGCAGATGATCCGCGTCGCGGCGGGCGAGAAGCTCAAGTTCAGCCAAGACGACATCGGCATCAACGGCTGGTCGGTCGAAACGCGCGTTTATGCCGAGGACCCGTACCGCCACTTCCTGCCATCGACCGGACGGCTGGTGCGCTATTGGCCGCCGATCGCGCATCGCGACAAGGACCTCGTTGTCCGCGTCGACGACGGCGTCGCCGACGGCGGCGAGGTCAGCATGTTCTACGACCCGATGATCGCCAAGCTGATCACCTGGGCGCCGACCCGGGTCGAGGCGATCGACGCGCAGGTCGCGGCGCTGGACCAGTTCGTGGTCGACGGCATTTCGGACAATGTCGATTTCCTCTCAGCGCTGATGCAGCACCCGCGCTTTCGCAGCGGCGACATCACCACCGGGTTCATTGCCGAGGAATACCCGGAAGGGTTCGAAGGCGCGCCCGCCGACGCGCAGCTGATCGAGGATCTGACCGCGATCGCCGGCATGGTCTCGGTAATCACCGACGAGCGCGCGGCGGAGATCAGCGACCAGCTGGGCCCGCCGCCGCACTTCCCGTGCGAGCGGGTCGTCTGCCTCGCGGGCGGCGTGAAACACAAGGTGCGGATCAAGCCCTACAAGGGCGGCACCCTGGCGGTGATGGATGACGGCGATTTGGTCGACATCGTCGGGCGCTGGGTGCCGGGGCAGCGGCTTCTGAGCGTGCTGGTCGATGGACGCCGGCGCATCGTCCAGGTCCGCCGGGTCGGCCGCGACTGGGAGCTTCAGACTCGAGGGCGCACGCACCGCGTGCAGGTTCTGAACCCGCACGTCGCGGACCTCGCGAAGCACATGATCGAGAAGGTGCCACCGGACCTCTCGCGCTTCCTGCTCGCGCCGATGCCGGGGCTTCTGACCAGGCTCGACGTCGCAGCGGGCGACAAGGTCGAGCCGGGCCAGCCGGTCGCGGTGATGGAAGCGATGAAGATGGAGAACATCCTCCGCGCGCCCAAGGCCGCGACGGTCAAGGCTACGCCGGCCAAGGCGGGCGACAGCCTCGCGGTCGATCAAATCATCGTGGAGTTTGAGTAGGCTCCCAATCGCCGGTCGTCGGTTCCGGGGAATCCCTTATTTGCCGCTCTGACGGGTCCCGGCATTGCCGGACGCTGAAGGAGACCTTCCATGCGACCACTCCGCCAAGTCGTCCTGTTGTGTGCTGCAGGTGCAGGCTTGCTGTTCATGGCGGCGCCCGCGCTATCGCAAGAAGAGGCGGCGATCGTGATCACCGCGCCCCGGTTTCCTCACGGGAATGAGCTGGCCACCCAGACCGTGAAGATCGGCGATCTCAACCTCGCCACCGTCGCCGGCCAGGCCGAGCTCGAGAAACGGGTCACCGAAGCGATCAACCAAATCTGCCCTTCGGCACCGGGAAACGTCCCGCACTACCAGCGCAAGGACGTCAAGACATGCCGGGATTTCGCCTGGTCCCATGCGCGGCCGCAGATGAAGGATGCGATCGCCGCTGCTAAGCAATCAGCGCCTTGATCTCGAACGGTCAGGCTTCCGAGGCCGTCCTTAACTCGCTCCTCCGTAGCTTGCCCGTGGCGGTCTTGGGCAGCGCATCCACGAACTCGACCTCGCGCGGATATTTGTAGGGCGCGATCCGCTCCTTGGTGAAGTCCTGCAGGCCCTTGACCAGCTCGTCGCTGGGCTCCGCGAAGTCAGCGAGGACGACGAACGCCTTCACCTTCTGCCCGCGCTCGGGGCAGGGGACGCCGACCACCGCGCATTCGGCGACCGCGGGGTGGGCGAGCAACGCATTTTCCACTTCCGGCGCGCCGATATTGTAGCCCGAGCTGACGATCATGTCGTCGCTCCGCGCCAGGTACCAGAAGTAGCCGTCGGCATCCTTGCGGTAAGTGTCGCCGGTGACGTTCCAGCCGCCGACGACGTAATTGCTCTGCCGCTCGTCATCGAGGTAGCGACAGCCGGTCGGGCCCTTGATCGCGAGGCGGCCGACACCCTCGTCCAACGGATTTCCGTCGGCGTCGAGCACGGTCGCTTCATAGCCCGGTACCGCCTTGCCGGTTGAGCCGGGGCGGATGTCGTCGCCCGCTGCGGAGACGAAAATGTGCATCATCTCGGTCGAGCCGATGCCGTCGATGATTGCGATCCCGGTCCGCTCCTTCCACGCGCGCCAGGTCGCCTCGGGCAGATGCTCCCCGGCGGAAATGCAGGTGCGCAGGGTCTTCAACGCATCCTCGAGCTTCGGCTGGGACAGCATCGCCTTGTAGGCGGTCGGCGCGGTGCCGAGGTGGGTGACGCCGTGCTTCGCGATGGCATCGAGCAGTTTCTCCGGCCCGCCCTGCTCGATCGTGGCGCTCGCCGCTCCGAAGCGCAGCGGGAACATCGGCGTGATTCCGAGCCCGAAGGTGAAGGCCATCGGCGCGCTGGTCAGGAACACGTCGCCGGTCTTCGGCGCTACGAGATGCCTGGCGAACGTGTCACACGGCGCGAGGACATCGCGGTGGAACTGGATGCAGCCCTTGGGCACGCCGGTGGTGCCGCTAGTGAAGGCAATGATGCAGGAATCGTCGCGGCCGGTGTCGGCGGGTGGCAGCGGTTTGAGTGAGGCGGTTCGCGTCTCCAGCTCGCCGTGTCCGTAATCGCCGTCGTACTTGACGATGTGCTTGACCGAATGCGTCTGCTCGACCGCCTGGCGGAAGTCGCCGATGAAGCGGCTGTCGACCATTGCGTGGGAAATCTGCGCTCGCTCGATCACGGTAGCAATCTCGCCCGGCCGAAGCAGCGGCATGGTCGCGACCACCACGCCTCCGGCCTTCAGCACACCGAGCCACGCCGCGAACATCGTGTATGTGTTCGGCCCACGCAGCAGCACGCGGTTGCCGGGGACCAGCCCTTCCTCGTCGACCAGCAGCCGCGCGATCCGCCCGCTGAACTCGTCGAGCTCGGCGTAGGTCCAACGGCCGTGGTCGTTGATTACCGCCAGCGCCTCAGGCGCGCCGCCCTTCAGCAGCGCCGCCGCTGAATTGAGGCGCTCGGGATATTGCAGCTCGGGCAAGTCGAAGCGGAATTCCGGGAGCAACTCCGGCGACGGCAATCGGTCGCGGACGAACGAGTCGGTACTCACTCCTCCTCCACAGCCGCCGTCGTCTCGATCTCGACCTTTGCGGCGCTTTCGACGAGGCCCTTCACCTCGACCAGCGCCATGGCCGGATAGTTCGGCCCCATGATCTCGCGCCAGGCGGTGCCGATTTCGTCGCGCGACACCATATATTCGTGGCGGTCGGTGACGTAGCAGGTCATGCGCACGATATGCTGCGGCCCGGCGCCGTCCTCCGCGAGGACCTGCAAAGTGTTGCGGAGCGCCCGCGCGAACTGGCCGTGCAGCGTATATTCGGGGAAGCTTTCATGCTCGTCCCAGCCGACGATGCCGGCGGTGAAGATCATGCGGCCCTTGGCCGAAATGCCGTTCGAATAGCCCTTCGGACGCGGCCAATTGGGCGGCTGCAATATCTTCATGATGCTCCCCCTTTGAGCAAGTCGCGCGCAATGATCTGGCGCTGCACCTCGCTCGCGCCTTCGTAGATCCTGAGCGCGCGGATATCGCGATACAGCTCCTCGACCTTCACGCCGCGAGTCACGCCCGCGCCGCCGTGCATCTGCACCGCATCGTCGATTACCCACTGCGCCGCTTCGGTCGCGTGAAGCTTGGCCATGGCCGCGGCGCGGCGATTGTCGATACCACCTTGATCCTGCTGCCACGCGGCGCGGTAGATCAGCAGCGCCGAGGCATCGACGGCGAGCGCCATGTCCGCGAGCTTCGCCTGGGTCACGGCATTGTCGGCGAGCAACCCTCCGCCAAGGCGGCGGTTTCGCGCCCAGTTCAGCGCCTCTTCCACCGCGCGCCGCGCGAAGCCGAGCGCCGCCGCGCCGACGGTCACCCGGAACAGGTTGAGTGTCTCCATCCCGATGCGGAAGCCTTCGCCTGGCTCGCCGATGATCGCGTCCGCCGGAATTCGGACATTATCGTACTTCAGGCGCGCGAGCGGGTGCGGCGCGATGACCTCGATCCGCTCGGCGACCTCGACCGCGTCCGCAGGCACGATGAAGGCGCTGAGGCCGCGCGCGCCTTCGCCTTCGCCGGTCCGCGCGAAGGTCACGTAAAAGTCCGCGATGCCGCCGTTGGATATGTAGGTCTTCTCGCCGACCAGCACCCATTCGTTGCCGTCGCGCATGGCCGAAGTCGCCATATTGGCGGCGTCCGACCCGCATTCGGGTTCGGTCATGGCGAAGGCGGCGATCGCCTCGCCCGAGGCGACCCTGGGCAGCCATGCGCGCTTCTGCTCGACCGTACCGAACAGGCTGATCGCGCCGCTGCCGAGCCCCTGCATTGCGAAGGCGAAATCGGCGAGACCCGAATGATAGGCGAGCGTCTCGCGCGCGATCGCCAGACTCCGGACATCCGGGCGATGTTTTCCATCGGCGACGCAGAGCTTGAGGAAGCCGGCAGCGCCCAGCTCGCGCACGAGGGCGCGGCAGTCGGTGTCGACGTCTTCAACGTAGCGTCCGGCCAGATTGTCGGCGCACCATTGCTGGAGCTGATCGGCGAGCTCGCGATGGCGCGGTTCGAAGAAGGGCCAGGCGAGGAACGACCGGTCCGCCATCAATCGCCCTGGAAGACCGGCTTCTGCTTGTTCGCGAACGCTTCGTACGCGCGCTTGAAGTCGCGGGTCTCCATGCACCGCGCCTGCGCCTGCGCTTCCATCTCAAGCGCCTGGTCGATGGTGACGTTCCACTCGGCGTCGAGCTGCTTCTTGGTCACCGCGTGGGCGATGCTCGGCCCCGCGGCGATGCTTGCCGCCAGCGACTGAGCTTCGGCCTGCGGATCATCGGCGAGACGGTTGTAGAAACCCCATGCCAGCCCCTCTTCCGCGCTCATGCTGCGGCCGGTGAACAGCAGCTCGGCGGCGCGGCCGTGCCCAATCAGTCGCGGCAGGATCGCGCAGGCCCCCATGTCGGCGCCGCTCAAGCCCACGCGGGTGAACAGGAAGGCCGTCTTGGCGGCCGGCGAAGCGAACCGGATGTCGCTCGCCATCGCCAGGATTGCTCCGGCACCCGCGCACACGCCCTCGACCGCGGCGATGATGGGTTGCGGGCAGGCGCGCATCGCCCGGACCAGGTCGCCGGTCATGCGGGTGAACTTCAGCAGCCCGTTGCTGTTCATCCCCGTAAGCGGGCCGATGATCTCGTGCACGTCGCCGCCCGAGCAGAAATTGCCGCCCGCGCCGCGCAGGACGATCGCCTTGCACCGATAGCAATGGTCGAGGCTGTAGAAGGTCGCGCGCAGCTCTTCGTAGGAATCGAAGGTCAGCGGGTTCTTGCGCTCGGGCCGATTGAGGGTGATCGTCGCGACTCCGTCCGAATAGTCCCACCGGAAGTGGACCGGCTCGAACGACGCCGGATCGAAGCTCACGCGCTGGTTCCACCGTCGAGCGTGATCGCTGCGCCATTGATGTCGCGCGACAGCGGCAGGCAGAGCATGGCGATGACGTTGCCGATCGCCTGCGGGTCGACCAGCCGCCCGCTCGCATTCATGTTGGTGATCGCCGATCGGGCATCGCCTTCGCTGCGGCCGGTAATCTGCGACACGCGCGCGACCGACTGGTCGGTCATTGGGGTGTCGACATAGCCGGGGCAAACCGCATTCACGGTGAGGTTGGTCTTCGCATATTCGGCGGCCAGACTGCGCATCAGGCCGAGCAGGCCGTGCTTGGATGCGGCATAATGGGACGCATATGGAACGCCGCGCAGGCTCGCGACCGAGGCGACGAACACCAGCCGGCCGTTGTCGCTCTTCAGGAGGTCGCCGATCGCCGTCTGCGCGCACGAAAAGGCGGCGGTGAGGTTGGTGCCGATGATCCGGTCCCAGCTCTCGCGCGTCATTTTGTGGAACGGCGCGCTCTCGGCGATCCCGGCATTGACCACAAGCAGGTCGATCGGGCCGTTGGCAGCGCGTGCTTCGTCGAATGCCGCGGCGATCCGCGCCGAGTCCGTCACGTCGCACTGGACTGCCTTGCCGCCATGCTTTTCGGTGACGGCCTGAAGCGGTTCCAGCCTGCGGCCGAGAAGCGAAAGCTTGGCGCCCGCGGCACTCAGATGCTCGGCGGCGGCAGCGCCGATCCCCGTTCCTCCCCCGGTGATCAGCGCATGGCGTCCTGCAAGCGGCGAGTCAGGCATCGCATTCCCTCTTTCACTTCAGCATTGGCTCAACGGCTGGGCGGTGGCAATGGCGCGGCAACACCAGTTGGGGGATGCCGCCATGAAGACTCGCGCCGCCGTCGCTTTCGCACCCAAGCAACCACTCGAGGTGGTCGAAGTCGATCTCGAAGGCCCCAAGGCCGGCGAAGTGCTGGTCGAGATCATGGCGACCGGCATTTGCCACACGGACGCCTACACGCTCGACGGGCTCGACAGCGAAGGCCTGTTTCCCTCGATCCTGGGCCACGAAGGGGCGGGCGTGGTGCGGGAAGTCGGGCCGGGCGTGACCAGCGTGAAGCCGGGCGACCATGTGATCCCGCTCTACACGCCGGAATGCCGCCAGTGTAAGTCGTGCCTCAGCGGCAAGACCAACCTCTGCACCGCAATCCGCGCCACGCAGGGCAAGGGCGTGATGCCGGACGGCACCAGCCGCTTCAGCTACAAGGGCGAGACCATCTACCACTACATGGGCTGCTCGACCTTCTCGAATTTCACCGTCCTCCCGGAGATCGCGGTGGCGAAGATCCGCGAGGACGCGCCCTTCCAGACCAGCTGCTACATCGGTTGCGGAGTCACCACCGGCGTCGGCGCCGTTGTCAACACGGCCAAGGTCGAGGCAGGCGCGAACGTCGTCGTCTTCGGGCTCGGCGGGATCGGCCTCAATGTCATCCAGGGCGCGAAGCTGGTCGGCTCGGCCAAAATTGTCGGAGTCGACATCAATCCGGCCCGCGAGGAGTGGGGCCGCAAGTTCGGCATGACCGACTTCATCGACGGCCGCGGCAAGGACCGCGCGGCGATCATCGACGAGGTGCTGAATATCACCGACGGCGGCGCCGATTACACGTTCGACGCGACCGGCAATGTCGAGGTGATGCGCACGGCGCTCGAATGCTGCCATCGCGGCTGGGGCACCAGTGTCGTCATCGGGGTCGCCGAGTCCGGCAAGGAGATCGCGACCCGTCCCTTCCAGCTCATCACCGGCCGCAACTGGCGCGGCACCGCGTTCGGCGGCGCCAAGGGCCGGACCGACGTTCCGAAGATCGTCGACTGGTACATGGACGGCAGGATCGCGATCGACCCGATGATCACCCACACGCTGAAGCTCGAGGACATCAACCGGGGCTTCGAGCTGATGCACGCGGGCGAAAGCATCCGCTCTGTTGTCCTCTACTGAGGCTACGCTATTGAGGGCTCGGGCTGCTGAGGGGACGACAGGAGACCCGCGCATGTCCAACAAGGTCAATCTTCGCGAGAAGCTCGCGACGTTCACCGACCAATGGTCGCCCAAGATCGTGTCCACCTACAATGGCAACGACATCATGGTCGTCCGCGTCGAAGGGGAGTTCGTGTGGCACAGCCATCCGGACACCGACGACTTCTTCCTGGTCATAGACGGAGAGCTTGACATCGAGTTGCGCGACCGCACGGTCACATTGACTTCGGGCGAATTGTTCGTCGTCCCGACCGGCCTTGAGCATCGACCGGTCGCCCGGCGCGGAGAGGTCAAGCTGCTGCTGATCGAGCCCAGGGGCACGCCGAACACCGGCGACGAAGCGACGGCCGCGCACAAGATCGCAATCTAAGAGGAGGGTCTATGTTCAGTCACGTCATGGTCGGGTCTAACGACGTCGATCGATCCAAGAGATTCTACGATGCCTTGTTCGAGAAGGACGCGATGGTCGACGACAAGGGGCGCATCGCCTACCGCCGCAACGGCTCCGTTTTCATGGTGTCGAAGCCGATTGACGGGAACACCGCTTGCCACGCCAACGGCGGCACCATCGGCTTCAACTTCGACAGTCCCGAAGAGGTCGATGCCTGGCACAGGCGCGGAGTCGAGGCGGGCGGCACGGCCTGCGAGGACCCGCCGGGATACCGCGAGAATGCGTTCGGCAAGCTCTACCTTGCCTATCTCCGTGATCCCGACGGCAACAAGCTCTGCGGGCTCCACCGGCCGCAGCAGTGAGCCTGGAGGTCGTCTCCGAGAACAGGTCGCATGGCGGACGGCAGCTGGTCGTCCGCCACGCTTCGCTGGCGACCGGCACCGACATGACCTTCTCGATCTTCCTTCCGCCACAGGCGGAGGGCGGAGGGAAGGTGCCGGTCGTCTGGTATCTCTCAGGCCTCACGTGCACCCACGCGAACGTCACCGAGAAGGGGGAATATCGCGCCGCCTGCGCCGAGCATGGGATCATCTTCGTCGCGCCGGATACGAGCCCGCGCGGCGAGGGCGTGCCCGACGCCGAGAGCTACGATTTCGGGCAGGGCGCGGGCTTCTACGTCGACGCGACCCGAGAGCCGTGGGAGGCCAACTTCCGCATGTGGAGCTATGTCACCGACGAGCTCCCGGTGCTCGTCGCTTCCGAATTCCCGGTCGACATGGAGCGGCAGGGCATCACCGGCCACTCGATGGGCGGCCATGGGGCGCTGACCGTCGCGCTCATGCATCCGGACCGTTTCCGCAGCGTCTCCGCGTTCGCGCCGATCGTCGCGCCGATCCAGGTGCCGTGGGGGCAGAAGGCGCTCGCCGGTTATCTCGGTGACGACCGCGCCGCGTGGCGCAGGCACGACGCTGTCGCCTTGATCGAGGACGGCGCCCGTTTGTCGGAAATCCTTGTCGATGTCGGCGACGCAGACCCGTTCATCGAAAAGGAATTGCGGCCAGACTTGCTCGAACGAGCATGCGATGACGCGGGGATCGCACTGACCCTGCGCCGTCAGGGTGGCTACGACCACTCTTATTATTTCATCTCGACGTTCATGGCCGGTCACATCGCCTGGCATGCGGAGAGACTGAAAGGGGGATAGGCCATGACGCTGAGCCGCCGCGACTTCATTCAGACTGCGGCGGCGCTCGGCGCTTCGCTCGCATGGTGCGGCCCGGCCCGGGCATCGCGGTCGAACTGGCAAGAAAGGCGCGACCTATATCCCGAGGGCGTCGCTTCGGGCGATCCCGACGCACACAGCGTGATCCTGTGGACGCGCCGGCCGTTCGACAAAGGGAAGCGGCATGTCCTGACGGTCGAGGTCGCCGAGGACGAACAATTCCGCCGCGTCGTTGCTCGTGCTCCGGCACCCGTTTCGACGGCCTCTGACTGGACCGCACGGGTGCTGGTCGGCAAGCTGATGCCAGCGCGGGTCTACTGGTACCGCTTCACCGACGCCGAAGGGAACGGCAGCCGTGTCGGCCGCACGATCACGGCGCCGCGCCCGGACGATCCAAGACCGGTCAACTTCGCCTTCGTCAGTTGCTCAGGCATCAACGAGGGCAAGCTCAACGGCTACCGCCGGATGATATTCGAGGATGAGCGGGCGCGGCCCGAGGATCAGCTCGACTTCGTCCTGCACCTTGGCGATTTCATTTACGAGGTCGTTCAATATCCGGAAGACGGGAAGCCCCGCTTCGATCGGAAGGTCTATGAAGTTGCGCGGATTCCGGACGCGCTGAAGGTCTCCATTTTCCACATTCCGACGACGCTCGAAGGCTACCGCGTAGTCTGGAAGGGCCATCTTGCCGATCCGGACTTGCAGGACGCGCGCGCTCGCTGGCCGTTCGTTTGCACCTGGGACAATCACGAATTCTCGTGGCAGGGTTGGCAGAGCATCCTGAAAAATCCGAAGTTCGAGCAACCCGGGCAGACGGTCAAGGTCGCGGCCAACCAGGCCTGGTTCGAATTTATCCCGGCGCGGGTGAAGCCGCCGAGCGGATCGTTCAACGAATTCGGTTCGGTTCCGGTGAAAAACGTCAAGATCGAGAAGTTCGACGACGGCGGCCTGGGCCTGGAGCCGAACAATATCGCCGCGATCAACAGCCTGATCGTCTACCGGGCGCTACGCTATGGCAGGCACCTCGACCTCATCCTCACTGACGAGCGCAGCTTTCGCGGACCGAACCCGTTCGACGAATCGGCAAGCGATAAGTTGGCCGACTGGGGCGATTACGGGATGTTCCCGGACGACTTGCTCCAGGTGCTGGACGGCGGGCGCGCTTTCAACGGCGGCAATCCGCCGGCTGAGCTGGAATTCAACGGGTCGAAGGTTCCAAATCCCGCGAAGGACAACCCGCCCCAGACGATCCTTGGCGCTAAGCAGAAGGCGTGGTTCAAGGAACAGCTGCGCAAGTCCACGGCGACCTGGAAGATCTGGGGCAGCTCGCAATGCACGTTGGAGCAGCGCGCGGATCCGGAGAATTTCCCGGCCGGGCTGACCAAGCAGAAATGGCCGGCGGGGCGCTTCGCCAACGTGGCGGGTGGAGACTTCGGCAGCGCCTGGATCGAACGCGCCGAGATCTACGACCTGGTTCGCGATGCCAAAATCACCGGTTTTGCCAGCGTCGCCGGTGACTTGCACAGCTTCTGGGCAGGTTATGCTTCGGCGCAACTTCCGCCGGGTAAATTTGAGCCCGTCGGCCTCAGCTTCACCGGAGGATCGATGACGAGCGTCGGCGGAGCCGAAGCGAACGAATATGTGATCAAGAAAGACAATAAATTCCGGCCATTGTACCTGGCCGACCGGCCCGGCTTACCGAAGCCCGAATGCACCCACAACATGATGCTGAGGCATGGTGTTCGATCCTGCTTCGAATATGCCAAGTCTTTCGACCGGGCGAAGGCGCTGGCACTGTCCAATCCTGATGTGGCGCCGCACCTAAAGTTCGTAGATATTGGCGGGCATGGCTACGCGACAGTGCGGCTCACCGGCGATGAGATGCGGACGGAATTCGTTTGCATTCCGCGCCCGATCGATCGAGCGGGAACAGCCGACGGCGGGCCGATCCGCTACCGGATCGTCCATAGCGCTAAGCTATGGAAGCCGGGTGAGGCGCCGAAGCTCGAACAACAGGTCGTCGAGGGCGATCCGGGGCTGTCCATCTAAAGTCACGCACGCGTGACCTGGTACGCGCAGGCGCTCGGCGTCGCGGCGGCGATCGCGTGCGGATTGCTGATCGGAATCGAGCGCGGGTTCGACCTTCGCGGGCTTCGTGCCGGCACTCGCGTTGCGGGGGTGCGCACCTTCACGCTGGTCGGATTGGTCTCCGGCCTTGCGGGTCTCGCGGGGCGCCTCGGCCAGCCTTTCGCCGCCGGCGCCATCGTCGCCGGCACCGCCGCAGTGCTCGCCGTGGGCTACGCGCACCGCCCCGGCCTGAAGCGGAAGCCGGATGCCACGACCCCCGTCGCGGCGCTGGGGACCGTCGGCCTCGGTTTCCTCGCCGGATTTGGCGAGCCCGCCCTGGCGATCGCGGCGGCCACGATCGTGACCTTGATCCTCGCGCTCAAGGCTGAGCTTCACGGCCTGCTCGACAAGGTCGACGAGGACGACGTGAAGGCGCTCGCGCGATACGCCGTCATTGCGGGCGCCGTGCTGCCGTTTCTGCCGAGCGGTTACTACGGACCGCTCCAGGCCTGGAACCTGCAGAAATTGTGGCTGGTGGTCGTTCTGGTCACCGGCTTTTCGTTCCTCGGATACGCAGCCAACCGGATCTTCGGCGAGCGGCACGGCACGATCGCGACCGCGCTGATCGGCGGCGCTTATAGCTCGACCGCCGTCACCCAGTCGCTTGCGCAACGGCTCGGCAGCGAGCGCAGGGCCGGGGCGGAAAATGCTGGAATCGCGCTGGCGTCCGCGGTGATGTACCTGCGCGTGCTGGTGCTAATCGGCGTCCTGTCGACGCGCGTGCTTCTCCCGTTCGCGGTCATCCTGGCGCCGGCGCTGGTCGTCGCGTGGGTCGCTGGCTTGTGGCTCTACCGGACCGCGCCGACGTGCGATGCACCCGCGCCGCCTGGCAACCCGATCGCGATCCTGCCGGCGATGGGCTTCGTTGCGTTCGTCGCCTTCGCCGCCGTTGTTGCGAAATGGGCGTCGGGCCGTTTTGGCGAGCAGGGTATCGCGGCGCTGCTCCTGATCGTCGGCTCGACCGACGTCGACACGGCGATCATCACGCTCGGGAACCTGCCAGCGAACGCGATCTCGCCCTTGCTCGCGGCGATGGCGATCGCCGGCACGATCATCGCCAACATGGCGGTGAAGATCGGCATTACCTTGGCCTACGCGCGCGGACGCGGCTTGCCGGCGGTGATCGCGATGGCGGCAAGCGTGGCCGTCCTGGCCATCAGCATCGCCCTCGCCTGGACGCGGCTATGAGCCGCTGGCGTAATGAATACGTGTGCGGAGTGCCTTTTTCCGCCTGCGCGTCGCCGCTAACCGCAATATAGCGGGGCCATGGCTGACCGCATCTCGACCCTGGTGATGTTCGGAGCGACCGGCGATCTTTCCCGGCGCATGCTGCTACCGTCGCTTTACGGGCTGGATTCGGATGGGCTGCTGCCCGACGACCTCAAGATCGTTGGGACAGCACGCACGGCGCTCGACGACGCCGGGTTTCGCGAGCGCGCCGACGAAGCGCTGAAGGAGCATTTGCCCGACGGTTTCTACAGCGCGGGGATCGCCGAGCGTTTCCTGTCCCGGCTGCACTATGTCGCGATCGACATCACCGATCCGGCCAGCTTCTCCAAGCTCGCCGAGCGGATCGGCGACCCGTGCCACGGCGTGGCAATCTTCCTGTCTACCGCGCCATCATTGTTCAAACCTACGATTGACGGCCTCGCCGGCGCGGGTCTCGCCTGCTCAACCGTTCGCATGGCGCTCGAAAAGCCGCTGGGAACCGACCTCGAGACCAGCCGCGAGATCAATGACGCTGTTCACGCGCATTTCCCCGAAGATCGTACGTTCCGGATCGACCATTATCTGGGCAAGGAGACCGTCCAGAACCTGATCGCGCTGCGGTTCGCCAACCTTATGTTCGAGCCGCTATGGAACAGCGCGCACATCGACCACGTGCAGATCACCGTTGCCGAGACCGTCGGGCTTGAGGGACGCGGCGATTATTACGAAAGCTCGGGCGCGCTGCGGGACATGGTCCAGAATCACATGCTGCAGCTGCTGGCACTGGTGGCTATGGAGCCCCCCGGAGATTTCAACGCCGCTGCGGTGCGCGACGAGAAGGTGAAGGTCCTTCGCGCGCTTCGCCCGATTACCGCCTCAGACGTCGAGGCCATGACCGTCACCGGCCAATATACCCGCGGCGCGATCGATGGAGAGCCGGTGCCTGGCTATGCCGAGGAGATCGGTCACGAGAGCAGCACCGAGACCTTCGTCGCGATCAAGGCCCACGTCGACAATTGGCGTTGGAAGGGCGTTCCCTTCTACCTCCGCACCGGCAAGCGTATGCCGGCACGCGACACCGAGATCTTCATCCAGTTCAAGGATGTCCCCTATTCGATCTTCGCTTCGCGCGGAGCGACGACGCGGCCGAACAAGCTGATCATCGGTCTCCAGCCCGAGGAAGGAATCGAGCTAAGGCTCATGGCCAAGACTCCCGGCCTCGACCGGGGTGGAGTTCGCCTGCGCGAAGTGCCGCTCGATCTCGGTCTTTCCAATGCGTTCAGCGAGCACCGTCGACGCATCGCCTACGAGCGATTGCTGCTCGACCTCATCGAGGGCGACCCGACCCTGTTCGTCCGCCGCGACGAGGTCGAGGCGCAGTGGGGCTGGATCGACCGGATCCGCGCCGCCTGGAAGGAAAAGGGCGTGATCCCGCGGCCGTACGCCGCCGGCACCTGGGGTCCGTCCGCCGCGATCGCGCTTACCGAGCGCGACGGCATCAGCTGGCACGAGTAAGAGGCCCCATGGCCCTCGACTCCCGAATCGCCGCGGTCACCGACCGGATCATCGAACGCTCCAAGCCGACGCGCCGTCGCTACCTCGAGCTGATGGCCGAGCAGAAGGAGCGGGGGATCAACCGACCGCGCCTCAGCTGCGGCAATTTCGCGCACGGCTTCGCGGCTGCGGGTGAGGACAAGGAGGCGATAAGCCACCTCGCGGGACCGAACATCGGCATCGTCACCGCCTACAACGACATGCTGTCGGCGCATCAGCCCTATGGCCGCTACCCCGAGCAGATGAAGATCTTCGCGCGCGAAGTCGGCGCTACGGCCCAGGTTGCGGGCGGCGTGCCGGCGATGTGCGACGGAGTCACCCAGGGACAGCCGGGCATGGACCTGTCGCTGTTCAGCCGGGACGTGATCGCCATGTCGACGGCAATCGCGCTCAGCCACGGCATGTTCGACGCTGCCGCGCTGCTCGGCATCTGCGACAAGATCGTGCCGGGGCTGCTGATCGGAGCGCTTCGCTTCGGTCACTTGCCGATGCTGCTCATCCCCGGCGGCCCCATGCCCTCCGGCCTGCCGAACAAGGAAAAGCAGCGGATCCGCCAGCTCTACGCCGAAGGCAAGGTAGGCAAGGACGAGCTGCTGAAGGCCGAGAGCCGTTCCTATCACGCGCCCGGCACCTGCACCTTCTACGGCACCGCCAACTCCAACCAGATGATGATGGAGCTGATGGGCCTCCACATCCCCAACGCCGCCTTCATCAATCCGGGCACGCCGCTCAGGCAGGCGCTGACCCGTGCCGCGGTGCACCGCCTTGCCGACCTTGCGAAAAGCGGCGAACGGCCGCTGGCACAGGTGGTCGACGAGAAAGCGATCGTGAACGCGATGATCGGCCTCGTCGCGACGGGCGGCTCGACCAATCATTTCATCCACCTGCCGGCGATCGCCCGCGCAGCAGGGATCCTCATCGACTGGCAGGACTTTGCCGATCTGTCGGCGGCGGTACCGCTGATCGCCCGCGTCTATCCTAACGGGTCGAAGGACGTGAACGATTTCCAGGACGCGGGCGGAATGGCGTTCGTCACCTACACATTGTCGAACGAAGGTCTGCTTCACACCGACACGCTGACCGCAGGTGCGGATTCGATGGAGGCGTGGATCGGCAATCCCGAGCTGCATGGCGACGAGCTGGTGTTCAAATCCGCCGAGGAAAGCGCCGACATCGACATGCTACGCCCAGCTTCGGACCCGTTCCTGGCCGATGGCGGGATGCGTCTCGTCCAGGGCAATCTCGGGCGCGGTGTGTTCAAGACCAGCGCCGTCGATGAGGAACGCTGGCTGATCGAAGCGCCCGCTCGCTGCTTCGCCGAGCAGAACGAGGTGCTCGAGGCCTTCAAGGCGGGCGAACTCGACGGCGATTGCGCGGTCATCGTTCGCTTCCAGGGGCCGCGCGCCAACGGCATGCCCGAGCTGCACAAATTGGTGCCGACCCTCGGCGTCCTGCAGGACCGTGGGCACAAGGTCGCGCTGATCACCGACGGCCGCATGTCCGGCGCCAGCGGCAAGGTGCCCGCCGCGATCCATGTCTCGCCCGAGGCGCTGCCCGACGGTCCGCTGGCACGGGTCCGCGACGGCGATATCATCCGCCTCGACGCCCGAACCGGTACGCTTGAAGCCGTGGGTGTCGATCTCGCTTCGCGCCCCGCCGCCAATTCGCCGCCGCCACCGACCGGAACCGGGCGCGAGCTGTTCGCGCTGATGCGACTGCACGTCGACGACGCGGAAGCGGGCGCGTCGGCGATGCTCGCGACAATGGAAGCGGAAAGCGCGTGACGCAGGTCGCGGTCGCCGACGTCGGCGGGACCCATGCCCGCTTCGCGCTCGCAGAGGTGGAGGGCAAGCGCGTCATCTCACTGGGTGAGCCGGTCACGTTGAAGACCGCCGAGCACGGAAGCTTCCAGCTCGCCTGGGAGGAGTTCGGACGGCGCGCCGGCATCGCCCTGCCCAAGGCGTTGGCGATCGCCTTCGCCGGTCCGGTAGGCGGAGAAGTCCTGAAGCTGACCAACAATCCATGGGTGATCCGGCCGGCGCTGATCAAGGAACGGCTCGGCGTCGACCGATACGTCGTCGTCAATGACTTTGGAGCGGTAGCCTATGCCGTCGCGACGCTTCCGCCAGAGCATTTCAGCCATTTGTGCGGCCCTGACCGACCGCTGCCGAACGAGGGCGTGACGTCGATCGTCGGGCCCGGCACCGGCCTCGGCGTTGCGGCGCTCCTCAAGAAGCCCGACCATTACGAAGTCATCGAGACCGAGGGCGGCCATGTCGATTTCGCGCCGCTCGACCTCCTCGAGGACCAGATCCTGACCCAGCTCAGGCGCCACTTCCGTCGCGTGTCGATCGAGCGGGTCGCGTCGGGACAGGGGCTCTGGAACCTCTACGAGGCGCTCGGAGCGATCGAAGGCAAGGACCTCGTGTTCCACGACGATAAGCAATTGTGGGAAGCAGCGCTCGGCGGGTCCGACAGCCTTGCCAATGCGGCGCTGGATCGGCTGTGCCTCAGTCTCGGCGCCGTCGCCGGCGATATGGCGCTGGCTCAGGGCGCGAACGCGGTGGTGATCGCCGGTGGGGTCGGCCAGAGGCTCGCCGACTATCTGCCGCGCTCCGGCTTTCGCGACCGCTTCATCGCCAAGGGCCGGTTCGAGCGGCGGATGGACGAGATGCCGGTCAAGTTGATCACGCATCCGCAGCCCGGCCTGTTCGGCGCCGCCGCCGCCTTCGCCAAGGAGCATGCATGACCACTGACGAACTCATGCGGCTGGCCCCGGTCATCCCGGTCCTGGTCCTGGAAGAGGAGATGGATTGGGCGGCACTCGCCGAGACATTCGTGGCAGCCGGACTGCCGGTGCTCGAGGTCACGCTTCGCACACCAGTCGCGCTCGATGCGATCCGCCAGATGAGCAAGGTCCCCGGTGCGGTCGTGGGCGCAGGGACCGTCCTCAACGAGCTGCAGCTGGCACAGGCGATCGATGCCGGCAGCACGTTCATCGTTTCGCCCGGATTGACCAACCCGTTGGCGCTTGCCGCGCGCGACACTGAGGTCCCTTTGCTTGCCGGTGTCGCGACCGCCGGCGACATCATGCGCGGCCTCGACCTCGGCCTCGACCGGTTCAAATTCTTCCCGGCCGAAGCTTCGGGCGGGATCGCCGCGCTGAAGGCGCTGTCGGGACCGTTCGGGCACGTCCGCTTTTGCCCGACAGGCGGCATTCGGCCCGAGACGGCCGCCGACTGGCTGGCCCTGCCGTCGGTGCTGTGCGTCGGCGGGACCTGGTTCGTGAAGCCGGGCGACAGCTTCGAGGCAATCAGCGAGCGCGCCCGCGCGGCCGCTGCCCTAGCGCGCTAGCAGGAACGTTAGCGGGATATCGACCCGCGACGCCCAACTCACCTCGTTGTGCTTCTGGCCGGGGAAGCTCTTGGTAAGCCAGTTCTTCCCCTGGGTGTAGCCGCGGCGCGCGACGACCTTGTCGACCCTGGCCTGGTAGCGCGCGTAGGCCGCGTCCAGCGTTTCGCTGCCATAGTCGAAGTAAAGCCGGTGGTTCCGAGGATTTGGGAGTGCTGGGGCAAGATAGCGTTCGAAGGTAGCCGACACGACTTCATAATCTTCGTCGCTCAGCGGCTTGCCGTCGGGATTGATGACCAGCGGCCAGTGGGTGGACACCATTCCGGCACCGCCGAAGATCTGCGGATATTCATCGATCGCGTAGAGCGAGATGAGGCCGCCCATCGACGAGCCCATGATGAAGGTGTCGGCGCGATCCGTCTTCACGTCGAACTTGCGGTCGATGATTGGTCGAAGCTCTTGCACGATGAACTTGAGATAGCCGTCCGACAGCGGATCGCCGCCGTAAAGCGCTTTCACCTTCCCGCGATAATCGGCCGGGAGCGATGCGAATGCTTTTGAGGGCACATATTCCTGCAGCCGCTTGGGCGTGTTCCAGATGCCGACCACGATCGTCGGGCGCACCCTCTTGTCCGCCATCAGCTTCGAGAGATGTTCGTCAATCTGCCACTCATGGCCATATCCCGCCGTTTGGTCGTCGAACAGGTTCTGCCCATCGTGCATGTAAAGCACGGCATGCTTGGGCCCCCGTTCTGAATAGTGGGGCGGCAGCCACACGACGACGCGCCTCGGATCGGCATATCGCGATTTGACTATGCCAAGGTCCACGACCGTGCCCGAACTGACATGGACAGGGCCGGTGCCGTCGCCGGCGACGGCTGCGCTCGGCGCGAGCAGCAACAGCAGGCCAATCATCCAACGGGTGATCATGCGACCTCCTTCAGGCGATCCAGCGCCTCGGGCAGAAGCGGGAAGTTCATCGCGCAGCCGCCGACGAAGCGGTCGACGTCGGCCATGTCGATCCGGGCAATGTCCGGGCCTGGCGGCTTCAGCTTCTCCGCCTTTGGGAAGTTGCCGTAGCCGGCGAGCATGCAGTGCCATGACATGGGCGCGTAAAATCCCTGGATGTCCTGACGCATCACTTCCTGCTCAAGATCGGCGCCGGTGAACCATGCGGTGATTACGCCCTTGAGGCTGTCGGACAGCGCATCGTGCCTCGTCAGCGCACGCCAATATTCGGTGTCTGACCGCTGGGCGGTCCGATAGTGGCAGACCAGATAGTCGCGGATGCCTTCATAGCGCCGCGCGATGCTCGCGTTGAACTCGTCCCGCTTGTCCTCGGCCCACGCGGCGAGGAAAGATTCGACCGTGTTGATGACGATGTGCAGCGCGGTCGCCTCGAGCGGCTCGAGGAAACCCTGGGCAAGCCCGACGGCGAGGCAGTTCCGGACCCAGCTGCGCTCGACGCGGCCGCAGCGCATCTCCAGGTGCCGGACCTCGGCGTCCTCGCCGAGGCCGAGATGGTCGCGAAGCTCGGCGGCGGCATCGTCGGGATCGATGTAGCGCGACGAATAGACGTAGCCGTTGCCGACGCGGTTGGTCAGCGGGATGTGCCAGATCCAGCCCGCCGACTTGGCGGTCGAGCGTGTTGCAGCCTGAATTCCCGTCTCGGGCCAGTGCGTCGGAGTCACGACCGCCCGGTCGTTGAACAGATTCTCGGCGAACGAGCGGTGCGGCTCCTTCAATGCGCCCTCGATGATCGACGCGCGAAAGCCGCTCGCATCGACGAAGAAGTCCGCCTCGAAGCGCCTCCCGCCTTCAGCAACGAGCGCCCTCACGTCACCATGCTCGTCGAGCTCGACCGATCCGATCCGCGTATCGATATGCTCGATGCCCCTCGCGGTGCCGAATTCGCGCAAAAAGGTGCCGATCAGGTGCGCATCGAAATGGTAGCCGTAGCTGACGGCGAAGGGGAAGTTCGGCGGCGCGAGCGGTGCGCGCCCTTCGCGCGCGATCCGCGTCTGGATGAAGAAGGGATCGGGGTGGGCAGGAACGTCACGGCCGGTGCGGCGCGCCCGCGTTGAATAGAAGAACTGGCCTTGGGTGAAGCCGTCGACATCGGTGGGGAACGGGTGGAAGTATCGCTCGTATCCGGGCTTGTCGGACCAGCCCGCGAACTCGATGCCCGCCTTGTAGGTCGCGTTGCAGCGCGGCATCCACTCGGCCTCGGCGATTCCGAGCGTGTCGAAGAAAGCCTTCAACTGTGGGGTCGAGCCTTCGCCGACGCCGATGATCCCGATTGCCGAGGATTCGATCAGGGAAACCCTGGTCCCGTGCTCGGACCAGCGCCGATGGATGAGGTTGGCGGTCATCCAGCCGGCCGTTCCGCCGCCCAGGATGAGGACTGACCGCGGCGGCGGGCTCATCGCAAGGCGATGAGCAGGTCGCCCGCGCGGGGCTGGTCCGGAACCGTCTTGCTGACCGGCTGAGGTCCATGGACGGTGACCGCGATGCTCTTCCACCAGGGCCGCCACTTGCCCTGGCGAGGACCGAAGTGGAGGCGAACGCCCGCGGGCGTGACGGTGCAGCCGATGGATTGGCGCAGGCTCGGTCCCGTGATGTGCACGCCGTCATCGAAGTAAAGCTCGCCGCTGCACGCCTCTCCTGGATAGACGTCGAGCTGGAGCGGCCCCTGCGGCGCCTGCATCGTGCTCTGCACGAGCGGCTGGCGCGGCAGGATCGTCCCGGCCCTGATGTAGACTGGCAGGTCGGCGAGCTTCGGCGTGAGCGTCAGCTTGGCCTGGGTGACTGGCGCGCCCGTCCAATAATCGTACCAGCCGCCCGCCGGCAGGCAAACCGAGAAGGGTTGCGGCGATTCCATCCTTGGCGGCCCGGCGACCAGCAGGCTCGACCCGAGCGTGAAGGTCATGGCCTTGTCGCAGTCGCTCTTCAGCGAGTCCGGATAATCGTAGAAGACCGGCCGCATGATCGGGTCGCCGGTGCGCGAGTTCTGCTCGGCGAGCGCGTAGAGATACGGCATCAGCCGGTAGCGCTCTTCAATGAAGTGGCGGCGGATCGCGAGGTGCTCGGGCCCGTCGACCCAAGGCTCCATGCGGGGCGCGTCGTGGGCGCTATGGTTGCGGAACACGGGCGTGAACGCTGCAACCTGGTACCAGCGCGTCAACAGGTCCGGGCTCGCTCCGCCGACGAAGCCGCCGACGTCGCAGCCGCTGTAGGTAAAGCCCGACAGGCCCAGGTTCTGCAGCTGCTCGACGCACAGCCGCAAATGATCCCAGGTCGAGCTGTTGTCGCCGGTCCACGTCGCCGAATAGCGCTGCCCGCCGGCATATGATGCGCGAGTCATCACGAATGGACGCACGCCAGGGCGCAGCCGCAGCATGCCTTCGAACGTGCCGCGCGTGTTCTGCATCCCGTAGACATTGTGGATCTCGGAATGAGTCGCGTCGCGCGCCGCAAAATCGTCGCTGTCGACCCGGTGGAGGTTGTCGACCGGCATGGTCTTGGTCGGCGTTTCGAACACCGCCGGCTCGTTCATGTCGTTCCAGAAGCCGGAAAAGCCGTCGGCGATGAAGTCCTTGTAGAGACTGCCCCACCAGTCGCGGCTGCGGGCGCTGGTGAAATCCGGGAAGACCGCCGGGCCGGGCCACACCGGCGCGACATAGAGCGAGCCGTCCGCCTTGCGCACGAAATGGTTTCCGGCGAGCCCGGCCTCGAACGGGGCGTAGCCTTGGTTGGGCGCGTAGGCGATGTGGAGGTCGGTGATGGCGACGAGGCGGATGCCGTCGGCGTTCAGGTCGGTGTTGAGCTTCTTGAGGTCCGGGAATTTCGACTTGTCGACGGTGAACGGCCGGTACCGATCCTGATAATCGATATCCATCCAGATCACGTCGGCGGGGATATGATCCGAGCGCAGCCGCTGAGCGATTTCGCGGACTTCGGGATCGCTGCTGTAACCCCAGCGCGACTGCTGATAGCCAAGCGTCCAGAGCGGGGTCATCGGCGGCTTGCCGGTAAGCTCGGCATAGCGCCGGACGACGTCTCCGACGGTGGGACCTGCGATTACGTAATAATCGATCGGCCCATCGGGCGCGCTGATCTCGATCGCGTCCGCGTCCTTGTGGCCGAAGTCGAACGTGCTGCGCCAGCTATTGTCGAGGAACAGCCCGTAGCTGCGGCCCGCGCTGTCGGTGCCGATGTAGAAGGGGATCGACTTGTAGATGGGGTCGCTCGACGGAGCGAAGCCGAAGGCATCGGTGTTCCAGTCGACGAAGGTTCCTCCACGACGGTCGAGGGGTCCGGTCTTGTCGCCAAGCGCGAAGATATGCTGGTCGATCGGCAGGGCCTTGCGCAGCGTGAACCCCCGGCCGTCGAAGCGAAGCGCGCCGGGCGCATCCGCGACGATGGTCTCGCCCTCCAGATCGGTGACCGTGATGCCAAGCGTCGAAAGGTTGAGATGGACGGCAATCGCCTTCGTCTGGAAGCCATCGCGGCCGGCGCTGACCGCAACGCTCTGCCGCCGCACCGCCGCCGGCACGGCCCAGCTGGCGTCCTCCGGAAATTGGCCGGCCTTCGCGATCCGAACACGGATGATCGAATCGGTAAGCGCCGCCACCTGGAGCTGCGTTCCGTTCGCCGCCGTCGCAATGCCATTCGGCAGCCGGGCGGTCGCGACGGCCTGCGCCGAAATCGGCTGCGCCGACGCGCTTGCGGCCAATGCGACGAGCGACGCCGCTGCGAACAGGGTACGCAATTTCATCTACAGCTCCTCGATCAGCGCGGCATAAGGACCAAGCGTCCCGTTCGCGCAATCGCCGGTATCGATCAGTCGCTTCCCGGCCGCCTGGAAAGGCGCGGGCGAGCGCGACAGGTTGAAGGTGCAACGGAGCCTTTGCCCATCAACGCTTCGGTCGAACACGAGGCGCTGCGGGCCGGCTTCGAGAAGCTCGAGCCGCCCCTCGCGAAGAGCCGGTGCCGTCTTGCGCAGCATCAGGCATCGGCGGGTGAAGGCGAGCGTCGACGCCCCCTTGTCCTGAACATCGACGCTGAGCGAACGGTGCGCTTCACCCGGCGGAAGCCATGGCGTTCCGCTCGAAAAGCCGAGATTGGCGGCGCCCGCCTCCCACGGCATCGGCGTCCGGGCGCCGTCGCGGCTCAGCGTGTGTGGCCAGTTGGTGATCGCCTCGGGGTCCTGCAGCTTGTCGAACGGAACGTCGACCTGCGGCAGGCCCAGCTCCTCCCCCTGGTAGATGATGATCGAGCCCCGGAGCGCAGACAACAAGAGCATCTTCGTTCGGGCGAATGCGTCGCGATCGGCATCGTCGGCCCAGCGCGAGACCGCCCGCGGGGCGTCGTGGTTCTCGAACGCCCAGGTCGGCCAGCCTGCGTCTTCGGGCCAGTCCTGCATCGCGCGCGCCACGAGCTCGGGCGTCAGTTCGCTCGCGTAGAGGAAGTCGAAGCCATAGGCGCTGTTCAGCCGCGCATCGCCGGCGGTGAAAGCCTGCATCTCGCCGAGCGCGTGATCTCCGCCGACCTCGGCCAGGGTGAAGCGGCCTTCGTAGCGATCAGTAAGGGCGCGCAGCCGCTCGAGGAACTTGACGATGTCCGGATGCGACTGGTTGCGCAGATGCAGCTGGAAGTCGAACGGCCGCGTACGCTTGCCGCCCGGCGGCGCCGGCGGATTATCGCGCAGCTCCGGATCGTGCATCGCGAAGTTGATCGCGGCGATGCGGAAGCCGTCGACCCCGCGGTCGAGCCAGAAGCGCGCGACGTCCAGCAGCGCATCCTGCACGGCTGGATTGTGCACGTTGAGGTCGGGCTGCTCGGGCAGGAAGTTGTGCAGATAATATTGGCCGCGCCGCCCGTCCCACGTCCAGGCCGGGCCGCCGAACACCGATTGCCAGTTGTTCGGCGGCGAGCCGTCGGACTTGGCGTCGGCCCAAACGTACCAGTCGGCCTTTGCGTTGTCGCGGCTCGACCGGCTCTCCTGGAACCAGGCGTGCTGGTCGGAGCTGTGCGAATAGACCTGGTCGATGATGACCTTTAGGCCGAGCTCGTGCGCCCTCCCGATGAGCGCGTCGAAATCGCCTAGGGATCCGAACACGGAATCGACCGCGCAATAATCGGCGACGTCGTAACCGAAATCGCGCATCGGCGAGGTGAAGAAGGGGGACAGCCAGACGGCCTCGACGCCGAGGCTCGCGACATAATCGAGCTTGGCGGTGATTCCCGGCAGGTCGCCGATTCCGTCGCCATTGGTGTCGGCGAAGCTGCGCGGATAGATTTGATAGATGGCCGCTCCGCGCCACCAGCGCTCGGCGGTGCGGGCTGATTG
>Ga0207711_10000307_pt1 | contig 52746 bp, 52 predicted proteins | sample KBSS34metaG_FD_184401 | JGI IMG/M metagenome (GOLD analysis project Ga0207711, IMG submission 184401) | Switchgrass rhizosphere microbial communities from Kellogg Biological Station, Michigan, USA - KBS S3-4 metaG (SPAdes) (version 2) | ecosystem: Host-associated > Plants > Roots > Rhizosphere... | reverse complement strand
AGCCCGTGCGCGACGAGATCGTCGGCCGAGCCGGCCGCTTCCTCCAGCTGTTTGGACGCATCGAGCAGCGGCATTTCGATATGGCTGCGCGAGTGCGAGCCGACCTCGACCCCGAGCGCTGCAAGATCGCGCAACTGGTCGGGCGCTAATAGCTTCACCTGTCCGGACCCATAAGCCTGATCCCACTCGTTGGTTGCGGACGCCATTCCGGTGACCGCGAAAGTTAGCGCCGGGATCCCACGCGGCTGCAGCACATTGCGAGCAAGATCGAGCAAGCTTTCGTAGCCGTCGTCGAAGGTGAGCAAGACCGGGCGGCGCGGCAGCGGCCCGTTCGACGCGAGATAGGTCGCAAGCTGACCGGGCGTGATGAAGGAGAATCCGCGCCGCGTCAGTGCAGCCAACTGGTCGGCAAACAGGTCGGGCGGCACGCCATAGGGGGCGAGCACCAGATCGCCGGACTGATCCTCGATGGCGTGATAGCACAGGACCCGAAGGCGGTCGGAAAACGGCAACCAGCCGCTGGCGCCCAATGCCGACCAGTAAGCCAGGGAGCGCGCGCCCGAGAAGAACCGGGCCACGGTTCGGCTCGATCGCACCGGGGTCTTGGAGGTGAGTTCGGCGATTCCGACGGCTAGCCCAGCAATCAGTTCAGGAAGCAGCGGAATTCGGGCCAACGGCCGATAGACGTACCGGGTCAGCGGTCGCGAATAACCCTTTCGCTCGAACAACTCGCGGGCGAGTTCGGGGTGCTTGCCTACGAAGTGCAGGTCCGCAGCAACCGCCAGGCGCGCCCGGTCCATGAATTGGCGCGGGGTGACCACGTACATCTGCCGGCTGATCGCGGCCGGGTTGTGGCGCACATCGTGCCGCGCGAGCAGCCGGACGCCGAAGTCGGCGTCCTCGTTACCGAACGCCGCCGCGCTGGTGAGCGCGGTGTCGAACCCGCCGAGTTTCTCGAAAACCGAGCGGCGCACCGAGAGTTGGCCGCTGAACACGTCGAACGGTGACAGCGGCGACTTGACGCTGGTCGAGGCAATCCACCGGGCGACGCTTTGCGGCAAGAACCCCGCGGGCGAGTCCGGGTGGATCGGAGTATCGCCGATCACCGCGTCCGCGCCCGCCCGGTGAAGCCGTGCGTGTTCGTCGAGCAGCGCTGGGTCGGCGATCATGTCGTCATCGAGAAAAATGATGACGTCGTTTGCCGCGACGGCCGCGCCGCGGTTGCGCGCGTCGGCCGCGCCGCCGTTGCTTTGCTCAACGATCTCGACGGGAAACGGAGAGTCGATCGCGGCCAGTGCTTCGGCCGTCCGATCGGTCGAGCCGTCGACGACGATGATCAGCTCGACCGCACCGGCATAGTTCGTGCCGCCCAGCGCGCGCACAACGTCGCACACCGCGTCGCGCCGCTGGTAGGTGGGGATGACGACCGAAAACGACGGCCCGTGAGCTTTCCTGGCGCCGCCAGCGCGCGATCGCCGCGACTTGGGCGAGATGGCGGTCGGGCTATTCAACGGACGAATGCTTTGCGTGAATGTCGTACCAGCCGAGATTAGGGGGTTGTCCGGTCAACCGAGCCGCGATGCTCACGTAATAACGGTAGAACCCGGTTCTCCGATAGAACAGCAGTGCCAACCAATTCCTGTGGCAGACCCGTTGGAACGATTTCAGGGCCGCTTCCGCCGAAAGCCACTCGCCGGGCGCTTCCTCGCCGAACAATCCGCTAGCTGAATCGGCAAACTCGTAGGGCACGTATTTCCCCATGCGCGCGGGTGACGGGGGCACTTGTTCGGGAACCTTGTCCTGAGCGACGATCTTGAAACGATCGTAGCCGAGTCCGACCAGGGTATCGAATTCGGATTCGATCGAAGCCATCGTTGGTGATCGTTCGAACGAGGTTTCGATCGAAACGTAATTCGGCCGGGCAGGTATCGCGGTCAGAGTTTCTAGGGCCAGACGATCCATGCCCTCGATGTCGACCTTCAGGTAGAATGGTGTGCCGTGGATATTGATGAGATCCGCCAGCGTCGTGCCGTCGACGACGACGGGCTCCGCGGCGACGCCGTGGGCCAGATTGTAGCGATGCCAATCCTCGACGACCGTGCCCCATCCGGGGGTTGAGCTGCGATGGAGGGTGGCCGGCCCTGCTTTGGGTACCACGGCGCGGTTGACGATCGTCAGCTGGCCGCTCTCAACGAATGGGCGGAACCGGTCTCGGGCCGCTTTGCACAGCTGCGGATCGGCCTCGACAGCGACTACTCGGAACCCCTTGAGGAGGTAGAATAAGCTATCCTCCCCGTCCTGCATGCCGACATCGTAAATGAGATCGGTCATCCGCCCGGGTCGCCAGCCATGGTGCGGAAATAAGCCAGGTCTTCGAGTGGCCCGGTTTCAATTACCCTGCCGTCCTCCAACACGATGCCGCGCTGGCACGCGGCGATCGTCGTCTTGCGGTGACTGACGATGAGCAAGGTCCGGAAGTGATGATGTTCGCTCGCCAGTTTTACAATTTCCATGTCGGACAACGCATCAACCGCGTTGGTCGCCTCATCGAAAATCAGCAGGTCGGGATTGAGCAAAAGGGCCCGGGCGACGCCGACGCGCTGGCGCTGGCCGCCGGACAGGTTGAGGCCGTGCGGACCCACCGGTGTATCATAGCCTTGTGGCAGGGCAGCGATGAAGCTGTCGGCACCCGCCGCGCGCGCCGCCGCTTCGATTTCGTCGGCCGAGGCGTCGGGCCGGCCGTAAGCGATATTCTCGGCGACGGTGCCAGTGACCAGATCGCTGTCCTGGCCGGCGACCGCAATCCGGTGCCGCCAGCTGTCGGGGTCGATCGCCTTGATGCCCTCGCCGCCAAGCCGGATCGCGCCCGATTCCGGCTCGACCAACCGGCACAACAAATTGATCAGCGTGGTCTTGCCGGCGCCCGATTCGCCGAGCAGCGCGGTGGTGATCCCCGGCTCGATCGTGAAGCTCGCCTGATCGAGGCCCCGGCCGCCGTTGGGGTAAGCGAAACTGACACTCTCGAAGGCGATTGGCCGGTCGAGATGCAGGTCGCCCTCTGATTTGGCCATGGCCGCAATCGGTGCCGCCGCCTGCTTCAGCAGCCAGTCGACCTCGCGGATCGAGCCTTCGTAGGTTGCAATCCCAATCCGGGCGCGGCTGATGGTCTTCGCGTGCGGCTGCGCCCGGGTCATCAGCAACAGAAAGGCCGTGATCGCCGGGATCGACATGCCGCTCCAATATCCCGCGAGCAGCACTGTCAGGAACAGCAGGGCGATCAACGCATCCACCGCCGGCTGGACGATGGCATTGAGGTAGCTGGTCGCGCGCAGGCTCTGCCACAGCCGCTCGATGGCGTCGGCGGCGCGCTGCTGTTCGCGCCGCTGTTGCCCGAACAGGCGAATGACGCGCGGCGCCTGGAGCACGGTCAGGTGCCGCTGCCAGAGCTGCTGGGTGCTGGCGGTGAATTCGTAGCTCAACCGTTGCTGGCGCCGTTCGAACAGATAGATCGATCCCTGGATCACCGCACCGCCGACGGCGATGACCAGAAACAGCTTGAGGTTGAGCAGCGCGAGCAGCACCCCGAACACGAGCAATGCCGTCACCGCAGGAATCAAGGTCAACGCGGAATGCGCGGCCTCGATGACATACCAGCTGTCAGTCGAGACGATGCGCGTCAGCCGCGCCGCGTTCTGCCTGAGGAAAAACGCATAATCGACCGACAGCAGGCTCCTGGCCAGGCCATTGCGGATGTCGCGGCCAATGCGGCCCTTGACCGACACGAGCAGGCATTCGTTGATAGCCTGGACGACGTTCTTGAGCAGGATGAGCCCGACGATCGCGCCGCCGAACAGGATCGTGCGGTTCTGTAGGCTGGCGCCGCTGAACAGGTTGGTCAGGGCCCGCAAGGGTTCGGGCAAGCTGGCCGACGCGGGATTGTTCAGCAACAATGCGAGGAGCGGCACGAACAGCCCGATGCCGGCGCCTTCGAGCAGGCTGGCGAGCAGGCCGAGCGCCGCGACTAGGGGGACGAACGGCAGGATCCGGCGGCGAATGTCAGCCAGCGGCCATGTCCGACGACCTCCGGCACGCGGCAGCATTCGCACACTCCCCAATTCGCGGTCCGCACGCGACCGTTCCGCGCAAATTGGTGAGCCCTGCTGGATTCGAACCAGCGACCTACTGATTAAAAGACGGGTTCGGCCTGGCTCACAAATCTGCTAAGCTATTGAAAACAAATGAGGACAAGTCCCCTGCGTTCCCTTCCTGTTCCCCCGGCTTCCCGCTAGCGTGCTTACCGGGTGCTTACTTTTTGGAGGCCCAATATGCCAACCAAACGAGTGAACAAGACCAATGTGGATGCCCTGGTCCTAGCCCAGGGCGAAACCTTCCTTTGGGATGACGATCTACATGGCTTTGGCGTCAAGGCAACCGCTGCCGGTGCGAAGTCGTATCTGATCCAGTATCGGATCGGCGGCCGCGGGGCGAAGGCACGCCGGCTGACGATCGGCAAGCACGGTTCGCCTCGGACACCGACGACCGCCCGAACCGAGGCCGAGCGGCTGCTGCTCCAGGTCAGGCAGGGTTTCGACGTTGCCGAACTCAAGCGGGAGAAGGCGAGGCAGGCGCAAGACCTCGGATTCAAATCCTACGTCGATCGCTTCGTCGAGCTTTGCCTCAAGGAACGGTGGGAGCGGTCGTGGAAGGAGGCCGAACGGGAGCTGCGGCGTCACGTCGTCCCGGTGCTGAGAGACAAGCCGTTGCCGGAGCTCACCCGAACCGATCTGAAGGCGGTGCTCGATCGGCTGCGCGGCAAAGCCGCGACCCGAAGGAAGGTCTACGCGATCTTGCGTCGCATGTTTCGTTGGGCGGTGAGCGAGGGCGATCTGGATCGCAACCCGCTCGAGGGCATGGAGGCGCCGCCAATCCCGCGAAGTCGGGACCGGGTGCTTGCCGATTGGGAGCTCAGGCTCGCGTTCGAGGCGGCGGGCCGTCTGGGCAGGCCGTTCGGGCCGTTGATCCGGCTCCTGATCCTCACCGGCCAGCGAATGAAGGAGCTCGCGGACGCCGACTGGTCGGAACTCGACCGTGCTGAGACACTCCTGAAGATTCCGGCGATACGCGCCAAGAACCGACGGGCCACCGATGTGGCTCTGTCCGAGGCGATAGTTGAGGAGTTGGATGCAATCGCTGGCGGGCCAGATTGGCCGGTCCGCGGGTTCGTGTTCACGACCACCGGCAGAACACCGGTCTCGGGCTTGTCGAAGGCTAAGCGACACCTTGATGAGGGCATACAGAAACTCGCGCTGGAGCGAGACGAGCAACGTGACATTTCCGGGTGGTGCTACCACGACCTCCGCCGCACCTTTGCAACCGGTATGCAGCGACTGGGTGTTCGGTTCGAGGTCACGGAAGCGCTCCTGAACCATATCAGCGGCTCAAGGGGCGGGGTCGCAGGAATTTATCAGCGCCATGATTGGAAGGACGAGAAGCGGGAGGCCCTGCGCGCTTGGGACGCCCATGTCAGCGCTCTCGCTTCGAGAAATCGGCGAGCTCAGCGGCAAAGCGGTTTGGCTGATCGAGGAATACGGCGTGGGCAGCATCGTCGATCTGCACGAACCGAGCACCCCTGATCGTCTCTGCTTCCGCCTTCTGAACGCTGAGCTCTGAGCTATTCCCAGATGCGATGATCAAGACCGGGCAACCCATACTCGCGAGCGCAGCCCGTCGATCAATTGTGAACATGTCGGCAACGAGCATCGACATGCCGATCGACGGCGGCGTCTTCATCGCGGTCGCGACCGCTTGATCGATAAGGCCTGGCGCCTGCGGTTTGCTTACGATTGCTGCGAACATGCCGCGGAGATACGCCTGCTGACTAGCGAGATAGATGCCAAACTGCCGAAACTGAGACGCCGTCTCCTGCGGGCGCTCGGCAATGGCGTTGGCGCCATCCGAGATGGCCGCATCTACGAGGACAATTCCCGAAACGTCGCGCGTGCCGTATTTCGCGGCGTAGGCCGCGACATCCTGCACTGCTTGGGACCATGCAACTAAGACGGGACGATCCGCCCGTTCCTTGGCTAGCAGCGCGTGTAGGTCGATCGCGCGTTGCTCCGGCGTATTTCCGTCCAGGGTTTTCGTGGATTGTCCCTGGGAGCGGGGATCGAACGAAATGATCCGATGGGTGTTTTTGAACCGTTCGATCTGGCCGCGCCAAATGTCCGCGCCGGCACTCCAGCCAGGAATGAATACAATCGTCGGGCGTTTTCCCCAAGCGCCCACTTCAATCGTCCGCAATTCGAGGCCGGGTGCCACAGTTACGCGCTTCTCAGTAATCGTCCTGCTCGCAGCTGCGGTGCTCGTCATCACCAAAACTGCCATCAATGCGCTAAGCACGTCTCGAATAAACATTTTGCCCCCGTTGTCTGGAACGCGATCGCTGACGCCAATTTCGAAAGGCATTGACCGGCTTGTCTAGAGCGTTTTCGCGACGCGTATCCCGATGGAGTCATCCACGTCAGCGGGACTGTTGCGGATGCGTTCCGCGGATCGCAGCTGTCTTGGCTGTGTTCCCCAGGAACCGCCTCGGACTATCCGCTTGCTGCAATCGCCGCCGTGCATCGATCCATTGGATTGCATCAGTGAGTACGACGGGGTCGAACAGTCTTCGACCCACTCGCCGACATTGCCGATCATGTCGTAGATGCCAAACGCATTGGGGCGGAGGGAGCCGACCGGCGCCGTGTTGAGATAGCCATCCGAGCAATCGGCGAAGGACACCGCCTCGCCTTTGTACAAGTCGCCCTTCTTACGCACGATGACCCGATCGAACCCGTTCATGTAGCGACAGCCGTCCTTGGCCCGCGCGCCCCACGGATAGGCGGACGTGGACCCCGCTCGCGCCAGATATTCCCATTCGGCCTCGGTCAGCAGGCGATAACCGCCGCCGGTTCTGGCATTGAGCCAGGCGATGAATGCCTTGGCGTCGTACCAAGTCACGCAGGCGGCGGGATGAGTGCCGGATTGGGGAAAACCGGGATCGCGGAAATTGGTCTGGGGATCGAGCGCCCAAGTCCCGGGCTTGCGCCGGTCGGTCATGCAATTGCCGCTGACCGGATGTCCCGTGGCGCGCAGGAACGCCTCATATTGCCGCCGCGTGACCTCGTAGCGACCGACGGCGAACGGTTGGGTGATGCGAATTTCCCGCTGGGGCCCTTCGTCGCCGCCTCGGCCAGCCTCGCCCGGCGGCGACCCGATCGTAAACGTGCCGACGGGAGCTACGATCATTTCCGGGCAACCGGCACAATCGCGAAATCGTGCGCCAGCAGCCCTGGCTGACGGGGCAGCCGCACCTCGGTCTGCCCGGGCGCCGGCGAGAGCGATCAGCGCTGCCACTACAAGCGTCACAGGGCGCAACGATGCCATACCCGATGCCTTGCAAAGGCGGTGAGTGCCATGCGGATGGTGCCTTGCCTCGGAGAATTCCAGGAAGCCGATTGGCACGCTCCTCGGGCCTGTCGCGTCCTATTCGACAGGAGAACCTGTATCTGCAGGTTAGCGGAGCATCGAGCCCCTAAAGTCGCTTCCCTGCTCAAGAATGTCCGCTTTCCACCCGTTGCGGACACCGCCGGAATCTAGCCGACGCAGGAATGCGGCATGCCGATCGTAGGCGGGCGCGTAATGCGCTGGTCCTTGAAGCGCTCCTCGAGCCACGGATAATCATGAACGTCGAGCATCGGGAAGAGCAGTGAAATGCCAAGGATGATCGATCGATCAGGCTCCTTGGGCTCCAGCGAAATTCGGACGGCGTCCGCCCGTCGCCCAAGGATCAGGGACGCGTACCAGAGATTGCCCGAGAAGGCGTCGGCGCGGTTCCTCAATTGGCGATATAGCGCTTCGGCGCGATCCCGTTGTCCGTCCGCGCAGGCCTGATGGATTTGGGCAAGGGCGACGCTTTGCGTGAAGTGGCTGCTGAGGAGGCGAGGAAGGATCCGCCGCGCCTCGTCGCGCCGGCCCGCCCACAGGAACGCCCGATGGGCTTGCCACAGGATCGGCGGGTCGTTGGGACGCAGCGCCAGCTGCTGCCGCGCAAACGTAACCGCCTGCGGCATATTCAGCGCAAGCGCCGAGCCGCTGATCGCGCGCGGGCGCGGGTCGCTGCTTTCCAGCCCGACCTGCTGGAGACGGGCGCTCGCTGCGCTGGCCGCGCGACGATCACCAACCTCCAGGGCAATTCCGATCAACGCCTCGAGCCCGTCGATATCGCGTGGCCGCTGCTGCACGTACACCTTGATGAGGTCGAATGCCGTGCGGAAATCGTAGGCTGAGAGCGCCTGGGCGGCACGGTATTTGAGCTGCTCCGGCCGATTAGCGCTGGCCTGGATCGCGAGCGCCAAGCGATCCTGATAGTTCTTCAGGCGAACCGAGAGTGAGGGCTCGTCATGATCCCAAGAATCCCCGGTCCAGGACCACCAGGTGATCGCCGACCGCCAGTCCGCCGCAGCGAAGGTCGGATCGAGCGCTCGCGCCTTCTCGAATGCATCGGACGACAGCCGCGCGAATTTCACGTCCCCCGTCGCGAACCGCTGCCGCTCGTAAGCGAGCCCGCGCAGATATTCCTGATAGGCATCGACATTGTGGGTTCCGAGCGAGACCATCGCACGCAGTCGCGCCGGATCCATCACCGTGTTCAGCCGCTGTGCAATCGACACGGCGATGTCTTCCTGGATGGAGATAACGCCGTCGATGTCGCGGTCGAAATTCTGGGACCACAACCGGTATCCATCCGACGTGCGGATCAACTCGGCGGTAACCCGGACATGGCGACCCTCGCGCCGCACCGACCCTTCAAGTACGTTCGCGACGCGAAGCCGCTTGCCGATCTCTTTAACGTCGTCCTTTTGAACCGATTCAGACGAGGACCGGGCAGCAACAATCAGATCGGGAGTGTGGGTCAGGCTGTTGAGGATCTCCTCGGTCAAGCCTTCGCCGAACCACGCCTGGTCGCCGCCTGCCGAATAATCGGCGAACGGCAGGACGGCGATCGACTTCGGCTGGACGGCGAACGTCTGCGCCGTGGGTTCTCGCGGCTGGACGAGGCGCTGTGAGAGATAACCGATCGCCGGGATCAGCGCCGCCAGCGCGGTGATGATCGTCCAGGTGGATCGCGAAAACTGCCGAAGTTCATGGAAGCTCGCACGGCCGAGGCCGGCACCGGACTGCCGCTCGTCGGCGATTTCGACCGCGGGAATGAAGCGATACCCACGCCCGTGCACCGTCTCGAGCCAGCGCGGGTCACGCGCGTCGTCGCCCAGCGCCTGGCGCAATTCCTTGACCGCGGTGGTCAGCACGGCATCGGAAACCGCGAGCCCCTGCCACACCGAATCGAAGATGGCCGACTTGCTGACCAGCTCGCCCGGTTGCTCCATCAGCAGACGGAGGAGGGCGGCCGCCTTGCTACCGAGACGCAGCTGATCCTTCCCCAGCCAGGCGCGCGCGCCCTGGAGATCGAGGCACAGATTTCCGGCCGAAAGATAACGCCCCCCGTCCATCGCTATTCAGCTTAAATCATCTGGGGCGAGGCGTCGATTGCTGAGGCTTTTTGCGAAAATTCAGAATTGCCTCAGAATTTCAATGCACCGTTAAAGTTGAACAACCATCTGAAATAAAAGAATAAAATCTATTGCTCGATCAATCAATCCGATCGCCAGGCAATTTCAGAACATCTCACGACCGCTGCAGGACTTCAGTCCTCCGATGCAGCCAAATCGCGTCAGGTCAGCGGGGATTAGCCGGCTGAACCTGTTGAAGGGGCGGCACCAACGCTGCCCCCCGCGAACGTAACTTCAGGGGACTAGACATGACCAAATATCTTCTGCTCGCGGCCACGGCAGCGATTGGGGCTTCTGTTGCCTTTTCATCCACTCCGGCGATCGCCGGCGATGCGTGCGAACTCAATGGGTCCGGTGTTCCGGCCGGCGAAAACGCCGCCGGTGCGGGCGCTCTCGCTTGCGGCCAGAACGCCAACGCGTCCGGTGATGGCAGTGTCGCTGTCGGTTTCGGCGCCTCAGTTAGCGGTGCCGAGAGCATCGGCATAGGTGATCACGCGCTTGCCGATCAGGATAATTCGCTGGTCGTCGACACGTCGTCGGGCAGCGGTCAAACCCAGATCTCCGGTGACGACACGATCGCCATCGGCGATACTGTGAAGGCGCTGAGCGCCGACGCGACGGCCATAGGCAATGACGTTACCGTGAATAACGGTGCGACCGTCGGCATCGGCAGCTTCGTCACGGCTAACGGCCAGAATGCGGTGGCCATTGGCCAGGCAGCGCATGCCGATGCAAGCTTTGCGCTCGCGCTCGGGCAAAATGCGAACGCCACGGCAACCAATGCGACTGCGATTGGCCAGAATACCGCCGCGTCGGGCACGGCCAGCATTGCGATCGGAACCGACACGACCGCGGCCGGGGCCAATTCCATCGCCCTGGGTAATCAGACGACCGCAACCGGCGCCAACGGCACCGCGCTCGGCTCTGGCGCCAAGGCTGACGGTGCGGACAGTGTGGCGGTCGGCTCATTCTCGCATGCGACGGAGGATCACACCTTCGCTGTGGGTTCGTCGGGTAACGAGCGCCGCATCACCAGCGTTGCCGCCGGCGTGAACGACACTGACGCCGTCAACGTCGCGCAAATGAACGCGGCCCTGGCCGCTCTCGGCGACAACAGTGCCGCGCTCGCCGACCTGGATTCGCGGCTCGACTCGCTCGAGGGCAGCGTGGCCAACCTCGGCAAGGGCATGAAGCGGATCGATCGCCGGTCGGCTTCGGGCACGGCGACCGCGATTGCGCTGTCAGGCGCGATGTTCCTGCCGGGCAAGAAGTACAACCTGACGGGGAACGTCGGTTCGTACCGCGGGGCCTTTGCCGGCGCGATGCAGATCGGCGTGCTGGTCAGTGGGAGCGTCGCCGTGAACGCGGGTGTTTCGCACGGCTTCAACAAGGGCGGTACGACCGGCTTCCGCGTCGGCTTCACCATCGGCTTCTAGCCAAGCTTCGGTCCCTCTTCGGCAGGTCGCTCAACCCTGCCGACCGGCTAGGCGTTAGCGGCGAAATCTAGTCCCGCTAGCCGACGCCGGCGGGCGGCGCGCTCCGGCGCGTCGCCCGTTCATCTACATGTCCGCTTTCCACCCGCTTCGGCCATGATCGACGCATTGCGGCCATTACGCTGGTTAGTCAGCAACCCGGCGCCAGCCGACGGCCAGTCCCCCGCCATTCGGAACCTCCATGCCGACACCCTTCGCGCTCACTTTGCCATTTGTGACCCATGTTACATCGTAGAAGTCGCCGCCTTGGTGCCTCTTGATGTTGAGATCATACGCATCTGAAAATTCGCCGTTCTCGAGGAAATAACGCACGTGATAGCTACCCGCGAAGCCGCCCGAGGCCGGACCGCCGGTCGCGACCCCAGGACCGCTGTAGGCATTCGCGTAATTCCACCTGGCATCCAAAGTGCCGGGAGCCTTGCCTTTGGTGTACAGGACTAAGCCGATGTTGAAGGGCTTGTTCGCTTTCGATGCGACCGGGGGCTTTGAGCTCGTCCGAGCCGATACGCTGCCGGAGCCAGGCAGCGACACCGCCAATGAGACCGCAAGCAAGAACAGTCTTGGCATGGCGCTCCTCCCCCTCCGTCCAAAGACAGACGATACGGCTGGCAATAGATCGCCGCCATCCCGGCGCACCGCGCACCGACTGATGTCCGCTTTCTACCCGCTTCGGCCATGACCGACCCAAACCGGACATTAGCGGTTATTGTGTGTACCCGATTGTAATGGCAGGTTGAAAGCATGGAGGATGCCCCAGCCGAAGGATTGGCCGAAGGGGACGGCAAGGCCGAGCGAAGCGGTATCGGTTGCGCGCTTTCGATTTTGGCCGTCAACGCGGTGGTCATCGGCTTTCTTGCTTCAAGCTTTGCCGAAGGTCCCTACTCTAGCTTGGGGCAAGAGCTTTGGTATCGTTACGGGTCGCTCGGCTTCCTTTTGAGCGGCGTAATCCTTCCTGCCATTGCTTTGCTACTCGGCGCTAGCCGGTCGCGCGGGGCAACGATTGCCCTGACTATCTGGATGATGGTCACGCTTTTCTTGTGTTTCGGCTACGCGCTCAATTCCGGCGGTGGAGTGTAACCTTCGCCTTCCCTGTTAGCGTCCGCTTTCCACCCGCTTCGGCCACGACCGACCCTGTTCGGACACTTAGTCTGTGTCGGGACGGTACTCCAAAAGGTCACCTGGCTGGCAGTTGAGCGCCTTGCAGATCGCGTTGAGCGTGCCGAACCGGAAGCCCTTCACCTTGCCCGTCTTAAGCAGCGACAGATTAGTCAGTGACATGCCGATCTTCTCGGCGAGCGCGCTCAAGCTCATCTTCCGCTTGGCGAGCATCACGTCGACGTTGATCACGATCGACATCAGAGGATCGATTCATTGTCTTCGCGCATCGCGGCGCCGAGCCGGAAGGCCTCCGCGAGGAGGAGCGCGAGCCCCCCGCCGACCAGCAGCCCGAAGCCAAACTGCCCGTCGACGCGGGCACTGCGGAGACCTCTGACGCTTTCCGAGACCATCGGGAGAATGCGGAAATCGCCGGCGGCCGTCTGAATATCCGAAAGCAGGACGGGCGGCAGCGCGATCTCGCGCAGCCAGTACCAGAGGTTCAGTCCGATCAACATCCATCCGACGGCGCGGAGACGCCGAACGGCGACCTCGTTGAACGGTTGGCCGGTGGCGACCTGCTCGACCAGTTTCAAGGTCAGTAAAAAGACCCCTATCCACAGGCCGCAGGTTAGCAGGATGTCGAAGAACTGCAGCGCCGCATAGCCGGGCCCGCCGCCGTGCACGTGCAGGGTGCCCCGGTCGAGCGACAGGCGCCCCACGGCTGCACCCGAGAGGTCGTTCACGGCCGTGAACGGCGCGGGGTCGATGCGCAGCGGCAAGGTTGTCGTCGCCGCATTCCCGCCAACGGCGTTTCCCACGACGGAGGTGAGGCCGACGAGACCGGCGACGATTGTGACGAAAGTTGCGGCGTACAGGCAGAACTTGAGTAGACGGACGGTCATGCGGGCCTCCATTTTCCGCCGCCGCTTATATCATAATATTTAATGATTTGCAACGATAATTTTATGTTTTACGTAAAACAACGAAATGGGCGTGTGTCCACTTTCCACCCATTGCGGACGGTCTGCGTCCGACCCATTCCGGCCATCCGACTGGTGCGGCCCCCAAAATGGGGCGATGTTCGAAGTTGAGCGTTAGAACTGCATCATCGCCACCAGCATCAGCCTGACGATGACTGAGAGTGAATGGAGAACTCCCGCTGCGCAGGAGCAATAGCCATGACCTCAGGAAGCTACGAACGGCTCGCAAAAACGATTACGTCCGGGTTGCGCGACCTTCAGACCGAAATCGAACGTGAGACAGCAAATCACGACGAGAGGGATGTTGATACACGCGTGGAACCGCCAATCTTTGCGACCGAAAGTGTCGATGAAGGCATCAACGACCCGCGCATACAAATGAACGTTCGCAAAGCTCGCGAGCTTCGGCTGCTGCGCAAACACCTTTTTGGCAAGGACAAGGTGTCCGGTGCGGGTTGGGACGTCCTGCTCCATCTGTTTGAATCGCATGTCCACCATTTGAGTAATACCGTGGGCAACGTTTGCGACGGAGCCCAGATTCCCAGCGCCACCGCAGTACGGTGGATGAGTCGCCTCGAACATGACGAGTTGATTGCCTTAACCGACGACCGATTTGATGGCCGACGAAGGCTGGTTGAGCTGACGGCATTGGGAGCGCGAATAATGACGCGGTATTTTTCTGACCCAACTCGAATGTCAATCGACGCCTAGTGTGCTCCGACAACAACCAAGTTGAACACATCTTGGACCATTAAGTATGCATAACCCATTGGAATTATAGCCTATTGAGCCTGCGTAGGAGTATGTCCCATGCGTCATTACAGGCTCTATTATTTGGATTCCAAGGGTCGACACATTGACGTTCGTGACTTTCGAGCGGCCGGGGATTTAGCGGCCCTTGCCTCGGCTGGCGCCGCCCGTCCGGGAGAGAAACGGGAGCTTTGGAATCAAGGGCGAAGGGTCTTGGAGTTGCGTGCATGACCCGCGCCGATCCCGCCAGTGCTGCGCTGTCGTAGTGTCCGCTTTCCACCCGCTTCGGCTATAGCCGACCTATTACGGCAGCACCGATGAAGACTTCACTGCCGGCATGACCGACCGCTTCGCCATCTGCCGTCATGAAGAGCTGGTCGGCTTCGTCGAACTCGCCACCGGCCACTTCTGATAACCAAATTCGGTCAGCCCGAGTTCAGGTAATTTAACCGATTTCAGCTGCGAGGAGGAGGCCGATGGCCGTCACCGCAATCGCGCTCAACCGCTTCGGGCTAGGTGCCCGGTCGGCCGATCCATTGCCGGGCGAGCCCAAAGCCTGGTTGCTAGGCCAATTCGACCGCTTCGAGCCCAGGCCGAAGGCGCTCGCCAGCGTTCCAGCTCGCAGCGAAATCGTCCAGCAGCTTGGCGATTACATCGCCGAGCAGCGGATGGGTCGCAAGGCAAAGCGCCGGATGCAGCCCGCTGCGATGCTGACAGGCGACGAGGCAAAAGACGACGGCCTCCCGGATTCGGCCAAGCGCTTCCTGCGGCGCGGCATCCGCGACGATTATCTGGTGATGACCTCAGCCAGGCTGTCGACGGCGCTGACCACGACAACCCCCTTCGTCGAGCGGCTCGTCCATTTCTGGGCCAATCATTTCGCGGTCTCGGCTGATAAATTGCCGGTGATCCCGCTCGCCGGACTGCTTGAGTTCGAGGCGATCCGACCGCATGTGCTGGGCAAATTCTCCAACATGCTGCTCGCGGTCGAACAGCATCCGGCTATGCTGGTTTATCTCGACCAGGCGCAATCGATCGGCCCGGATTCGCAGGCAGGGCGGTTCATCGCGGCACGGGGGCAACAGGAGCGCGGCCTCAACGAGAACCTCGCTCGCGAAATCCTCGAGCTCCACACGCTCGGCGTCCGCACCGGATACAGCCAGGCCGACGTGACCGAATTCGCCCGGGCGCTGACCGGCTGGACGGTGAACGGGCTGGCCCGCGGACCGGCGGCGCGGATGCTTGGAAACGGGACCACCGGCGATTTCGCCTTCGCCGAGCTGATCCACCAGCCCGGCGACCGCCAGATCATGGGCCGTCGCTATGGCGAAGGCGGCCAACGCCAAGCGCATGCAATCCTGATGGACCTCGCCGGCAACCCGGCGACAGCGAAGCACCTGTCGACCAAGCTAGCGCGTCATTTCGCCGGGGACGATCCGCCGCCGGCGATGGTCGAGCGGTTGAGCCAGGCGTATCTCAAGAGCGGCGGCGACCTGCCGACCGTCTATCACGCAATTCTTGCCTCGCCCGAAGCGTGGGCGCCGCAGCCGCTCAAGTTCAAGACGCCGTGGGAATGGTCGGTGTCGGCTCTGCGCGCACTCAACCAGGACGCGCTCGATCCGACGCTCGCCGGAGCCTTGATGTCCGAACTCGGCCAACCGGTGTGGAAGCCAGGTTCACCGGCCGGCTTCGACGATATCGCAGCGAGCTGGGCCGCGCCCGAAGCCTTAGTCCGCCGTGTCGAGGTTGCCCAGCGGATCGCTCAGCGGGCCAATTCCTCGGTTGATCCACGCGTCCTTGCCGAGAAGGTCTTGCCGGGCGCGCTGGGCGAACCGACGCGCGCCGCGATCGCCCGTGCCGAAAGCCCCGCCGAGGGTCTGGCGCTGCTCCTGGTCAGCCCCGAATTCGTGAGGAGATGAGCATGCTCACGCGCCGGTTCTTCCTTGCCACCAGCGGCGCTTCCGCTGCGATTATCGGCCTCCCGGGCATGGCATTCGCCCGCGCCAATACCAACCGACGCTTCGTGTTCATCATCCAGCGCGGCGCTGCCGACGGCTTGGCGACCGTCGCCCCGACGGGCGATCCGGCGTTCGCCGGCGTCCGCGGCGCTTTCGCTCAGGATCTTGCGGGTGGCGCCAAGCTCGGCAGCTTCTTCACGCTTCATCCCGCGCTTGGCGGAACGGCCAAGCTCTACGCCGCGAACCAGGCGCTGTTCGTCCACGCCGTCGCCTCGCCTTACCGCGACCGCTCGCATTTCGACGGCCAGAACGTGCTCGAGACAGGCGGGACCGCCGCTTACCGGGTCAAGGACGGCTGGATGAACCGCCTGCTCGGCCTGCTGCCACCCGACGAGTCCAAAGCACTGGCCTTGTCGTCGACTGTGCCGATGGCGCTGCGCGGGCCGCACGAGGTGTCGTCCTACGCCGCGTCGGCCCTGCCCGGTGCGTCGGACGATTTGCTCGCCCGCGTTGGCAAGCTTTACGAGAGCGACGCGCAGCTCCACGGCCTGTGGAGCGCGGCAATGGAGACCCGCATGAGCGCCGGCGACCTCACCGCCGCCGGCGGCCAGAATGGCACCGCGACCGGTGCGCTCGCAGCCAAGCTCCTGACCGGTGACAGCGGCGCGCGGATCGCAATGATTGAGACCGGCGGCTGGGACACCCATTCGGGCCAGCGCGGCCGGCTCAACGCCCAGTTGCGCGGGCTCGACCAGATGATCGGGGCCTTGAAGACCGGCCTCGGCGCTGATTGGGCGAACACGCTGGTTATCGTCGCCACCGAGTTCGGCCGCACCGTCGCGCCCAACGGCACCGGCGGAACCGATCACGGAACGGCGTCGGCGGCGATGCTGCTCGGTGGGGCGGTCGCCGGCGGCAAGGTCGTCGCGGACTGGCCGGGACTGGCGCAGGGCGCGCTCTACGAAGGCCGTGACCTCAAGCCGACCAGCGACCTCGACGCGTTAATCGCCGGCGCGCTGGCCCAACATTACGCGCTCGAGCCGGCACGGACGATGACGACGCTGTTTCCAGAGACGCGGGGAACCGTGCTGAGGACGGCTCTAGTGCGGAGCTAATGTCCGCGTGGGTCGATTGCAGACGCGGCAGGTTTGGGTGGAGAGCGGACGCTAAGTCCAGCGCACGATTTAGACCCCTTCCGACAATACGGACATATCGTGCACGGAATGTTAGCCCCTCGTACGTAGCGTGCGAGAATGTCGGAAGAAAATCAACAGCTTCGAATTGGAGTCTTCGGCCAGCGACGAAACTTTTCGGTGATGATCGCGATCTCCATTGGAGCGATGATTGTGACCGCGCTCTTCTTGGCGAGCGCAGGCGTTTATTGGGCGACGCACGAGAGCGATGAGGTCTCCGTAGAACGCCAGGCGCGCTCCGCGGAGCATTCCATGGAGGCCAGCGTCGATGAGCTGGCGCTGCAGCAAGAAACTGTCGCCATTTGGGATGATTCCATCTCCCACTTGGTCGCTGACCGTATCGATATGACATGGGTCCACGACAATATCGGCAGCTGGCTCAACCGCATTTTCGGGCACGACGAGGTCTTCATCCTCGATGGCGCAGACCGGCCGATCTATGCCGCGGTGAAGGGTGAGCAGGTACCGCTGACGCGCTACGCGACTCTCGCGCCGGACCTAAGGTTCCTGTTGAACAGCGTGCGCGGGCGAGACGGCGGGCCGAATGGCCGGCACGACCGCAATCCCGGTCAGCTGCTCACACCAGACAGCACGGTCCGCACCACGTCGCGAGCGACCCATGACTCCCATATCATGCTGGTCGGCGGCCGCCCGGCCGCCGCGAGTGCGATGTTGATCCAGCCTTCAACGCCGAACTTTGCCAAGCCTAGGGGTCAGTGGCCAGTGCTTGTGAGCGTTCGCTACCTCGACGCGGGGTTTCTCACTGAGCTCAGCTCTCGCCAGCTAATCTCGTCACCGAGGTTCTCCCGCAGTTCCGACCGACTCGCGAGCGAACACGTGATTTTGTTGAAGACCGAATGGGGCAAGGCGATCGGCTACCTCATCTGGAAACCGGAGCTTCCTGGGACGCGCATCTGGTGGAAGCTCGTTCCACTGAATATGCTCATCTTGTTCGGCTTGGCATCGTTCATGATCTTTCTGGGAAGGCGGTTGTGGAATGCGGCCGGCGAGTTAGCGACCGCAGAAGCGCAGGCGGCTCATCTCGCCTTCCATGACTCACTGACGAGACTCCCGAATCGGGCTTCGTTTCAGCGCAGGCTGGACAGTCTCTCCATCGACGCCGCGGCGGCCGGCGATTTCGCGCTGGTTCTCCTCGATGTCGACGAGTTCAAGTTGACCAATGATACGCTCGGCCATGATGCAGGCGATATCGTTCTCGTGGCTTTCGCGGATCGACTGAGGCTCGCGGTCCGATCGCACGACCTCGTCGCCAGGCTGGGCGGCGACGAGTTTGCGCTGTTGCTTATGGGAAAAAGTGATGCGACTGAACTCGAGGCTTTCTCGTCCAAGTTGCTCGAACTCCTGAGGGAACCGTGCGAGTATCAGGGTAAGCTGATTCACTGTAGCGCGAGCATCGGCGCGAGTAGTTGCAAAAGCGCTGACAATGCCCAGAACATGCTGAAGCACGCCGACCTTGCGCTTTACGAGGCGAAAGCTAGCGGGCGGGGTGCATTCCGGCTGTTCGATTCCGGCATGTGGTCAGGCATGTTGATGCGGCAGGAGATGCTTTCGGTGGCAGCCGCGGCGCTTGAAGGCGATTTCATCGAGCCGTTCTACCAGCCCAAGGTTCATTTGCAGACCGGACAGATCGTCGGCTTCGAGGCCTTATTGCGGTGCTGCATTCCAGGACAATCACCGAAGGGGCCCGAGTGCGTCACAGCGGCATTTGAGGATGCAACTCTAGCTGTGAAACTCAGCGACCGCATGGTCGACGGCGTGATTCGGGACATTTCGGCCTGGCGGGCTGCCGGGTTGCCGTTCGGGCACGTTGCGATCAACGCCGCACTCGCTGAATTACGTCGCGGGGATTTCGCCGAAAGGCTACTCGCCAAATTGAAGCAGGCGCGGATCCCGCCCGAATGCATCCAGGTTGAGGTCACCGAAAGCGTGCTGTTGGGAACCGGAATTGACCATGTGGAGCGGACCTTCATCGAACTCGCTGAAAAGGGAATCAGGCTGGCGCTCGATGATTTTGGCACCGGATTCGCCTCTTTGACGCACCTCAAGCGTTTTCCGATCGAGATCATCAAGATCGATCGCTCGTTTGTCCGCAATCTTCAGATAGATGCCGAAGACGGAGCGATCGTCGATGCTTTGATTAGTCTTGGCCGAGCCCTCAAGATCGACGTGGTAGCCGAGGGAATTGAGACCAGGCCACAACGCGACTTCCTAGCAGCATTGGGCTGCACCGTGGGGCAGGGATTTCTGTTTGGAGGCGCTTTGCCCGCGGATCGCATACCGGGCCTCCTGCGGCGAGACCTGAGAGGGCCAAAGGCCGCGGCCGCCTAGCGACGGCCGTTCAGCGCAGCTGGTAGCTGAACAGCTGATGTCCGCAATGGGCCGAAGGTGGCCGAAAGGGGTGGAAAGCGGCCGTTCCACCAGCTCGCTGAGAACAGCCGCGACCGCAGGTTTCTTAACTTCTGACTCGCTACGCCCGGGCTCTGCATCCGTCGCTGAGGTCAGCGTCGTACGAACGATAGCGCCATCACGCCACCACGCCTGTAGGGGCTACCATGTTTCCGTATCGTCTCTTCTCTCATGACGGCTTCGGCAACTTCAGCCTGATTCAGGAATTTGCCGCTGCAAACGACGAAGCCGCGGCACTATTTGTCGGTCGGTGGCGTGTTCGCCCGCTGGAGCTTTGGCAGGCTACTCGTAAGGTGCAGCTCTGGGCATAAGTCAGCATGTTTTGGTTCGAAGTGGACCTAGCGGCCAGGTCGCAAATGAGTGGAAAGTAAACACAGGCTCGCGTCTCTAAGCTGCTTTCTTCGGTTTGGCCGGTTTGAGCAGCAAGGTCGCCTCGACGCGGTTCCTGCCGGAAGCCTTTGCTTGGTAAAGGGCCAGATCAGCAGCGGCCAGCAGCCCCTCAGGCATGTCAACCGTTCCGCCAATCGTGGCCATCGCCGTCGCCGATCCGACGCTAACGGTTACGTAGCCGCTGACGGGGCTGGCCGGGTGGGGCAGGCGCATGGCTTCGACCGTTCGGCAAAGCCGCTCACCCATAGCCACCGCCTCGGCCTGGCTTGTGTGCGGTAGAATGACCGCAAACTCCTCGCCTCCATATCGCGCGGCTAGGTCGCCGGCGCGCACGAACATGCCGCCTACGGTTGCGGCCAACGTGCGCAAGCAGTCGTCTCCCACCTGATGTCCATTGGCATCGTTGAACGACTTGAAGTGATCCGCATCGATCAGGAGCAATGAAAGCTCGCTCCGGTCGCCCAATGTCCTGCGCCATTCGCGTTCCAGAACTTCGTCGAACGCGCGACGGTTGGCCAGGCCAGTCAAGCCGTCGGTGCGAGCCTGTGCCTGCAGTTGTTCCTCCAGAGCCTTGATCTCGCTTATGTCACGCAACGTGAAAACGATGTCGGTTACGCGCCCGCTGGAATCGACGACGGTGCTGCAATTCGTTTGCACCCAAAGGGTCTCGCCGCCGCGATTTATGATCCGAAACTCGAGCTTCACTTCGTCCAGTTCGCCCTCGAAGTGGCGGCGGATTGCTGCAGATACCATCGGCTGGTCGGCCGGATGAAGGAATCTATTGCTCGTCGCGCTGCCGCCCATCGCGTAAATCTCGGACGCGGTGTATCCGTACAACCGCTTTACTGAAGGCGAGATATAGCGGGCTTGACCATCAGGACCGAAACGGAAGATTACATCGGAGCTGTTCTCTGCCAGAAGGTGCAGGGCCTCGCTCGACGCGGAGAATCGGGACTTTGTTCGGCTGCTAAGCCAAAGTGAAAAGCGTCCAAAGAGCGAAGTGCCTGACATTCGGTATTTCCCATACGCAAATTTGGCCTCCCGCGTAGACGCGCCTCGGGCTCAATAAGGTTGATTATTGGTCCAGTCCGGATGGTTCACGGTTCAGAGGGCTGGCTCGGTTGCGCCGAAACTCCGCGCCAATGTCCGCTCTAGGTGGAAGGCGGATTGGGTGTTTCGCGGAGGCTTGCGCCGAGTACACCCAAAGTGGATGATTCTTTTCACAAGACCAAGCGTTAGGGCTGAGAGCTTGTTTCGACAGCCAAAAGGTATTCGACATTTCCAATGTGAAGCAACTGCATGAAGAGCACGTAAAACTGACTGTCATAGCTAGTCAATTATCCGAAATTATTGCTCGGAGCGCGCCGCCACCCGCACGAGAACTATACCCAATTCGCATGCGACTTGCATCTGAACTGATAAGGCATTTGAAGAGCGAGGATTGGATACTTTATCCGACTCTTCTCGCCAGTCGCAACAAAAGTGCCGCTCTGATTGCCCGAGCATTCAGTGCAAGCATGGGAGGGCTAGCAAGCGAGTTTAAAACCTACTGTGACCGTTGGGACGCAGACGCAATAACGCACAATTGGACAGGCTATCAGTCAGAAACAACCAAAATCCTGAGAGCTTTGACGCTTCGAATAGCTCGGGAAGAGCGCGACCTCTATCCGCTTTTGGATACGACCACTCGGGCAGCTGCATAACGCTGCTTAATTCGCCGAGAGGCGAGCACTTGCGGAGCGTCCGGGGTCCGCAGGCCTCTAATGACCGCTTTGGGTCGATCGTGGCCGGAACGGGTCGGACCTGGACGGCAAGTTTGGGTGGAAAGCTGCCTCTAGCCGCCGCCGTTAAGAATCGGGCGGACTCTCCACTCTTGGGGCGGAAAGCACACGCCCGGCCCAGCGGCGACTACGTGTTGCGGAGCCGTCCAATTATGCGATCGACCCTCTGGAGTGCGATATCGATGATTTGAACTTCGGGGTGTGTCGCGACCAGAATTGCGTCGCCAGCCAGGCCATTGCCAAGCGTGACGAGGTCGGCGCGCAGCGCCTGCAGCTCTGCATCAATCGATGGATCACTGGCTATGCCCGTTGTGTCCGGAGCGCCTCTAGACTGCCTGTCGGACCTTACGTCCGAAACGATCTCGTCAACTTGTTCCTGATGGGCACGCCCTTGTCGCGACAACCAATCGGCAATGTTGAGCTTGGTCAAAAAGGCGATGCCGGCTTTTCCTTCGACCTTCCATGCAATGTGACCGGCCGCCTGGAGGCTTCCGCGTCTGAGAACCACTGCGGTGCCTGGGTCTGGTACAGCCGTTGCCTCAATGAGCGCGCCAGATTGCGACATATTTCTGATGCGCACGGGCGCCGAACCGGCGTCCGAATACAGGGTTGCCGCCACGAACAAATGGCTTCGTTGATCTCTCCTACCATCATTGAGGGTGGAGAATACGGGTGTTGCGCGGTTCACATCGCAACGTTGACTGGGACATGTAAATAACTGGGGCTCGTTTGATCCAAAATGGAGCTAGCCATTTACGATGGCCGAAGCGGGTGGAAACCGGACATTCGGCGGATCGTTGAGGCGCTGCAAACCTAATTAGGCACGTTCTTCATCGCGACCCACACATAAATCGTGCGAGCGGAAGATAGGAGGGACTGATGGCCGACGATCCAGGACCGGTACGCGATCTCTACTTCAAGCTTCTCCACGAATGGAACCGCCGCGATGCTTCAGCCATGGCTGCGCTGTTCTCTCCCGCCGGCGGACAAGTAGGATTCGACGGAAGTACCGCCAACGGCCCGCGAGCTATCGAAGATCATTTGCGGCCCATATTTTCAGACCACCCGACGGCCCGATTTGTTGGAAAGGTCCGCGAGGTCAGAATGATCGCCGAGAATGCGGCCTTGCTGCGTGCCGTCGCCGGCATGGTTCCGCCAGGCAAGGACCACATCATGCCCGAGAGGAATACGATCCAGACGTTGGTCGCGTCGCGTTCAGACGAAGGCCGGTGGACGATCGAAATGTTTCACAACACGCCCGCTGCATTCCATGGCCGACCTGACGAATCGCGACACCTTTCCGAGGAGCTTGAAGCTGAACTCGCGGTCGTCGCGGACTGATATTGCTCGTCCGCCACGAGTGGAGCGATGTCGCACATTTAATCGAAGCCATCCTCGGGGTCGAGCGTTTTACCCTCGCCAATTCAGGGAGAGTGTTTATGCCAGCGAAATCCGCAGCGCAGCAGAAAGCCGCCGGAGCGGCCCTATCCGCCAAACGCGGTGAAACACCGAAAAGCGAGCTCAAGGGCGCGTCGAAGTCGATGGTCTCATCGATGAGTGAGAAGGAGCTCAAGAAGATGGCGTCGACCAGCCGCAAGGGGAAAGTCGAGCACACATCAAGTTAACAAGACGGCCAGAATGGGTTCGCGGCCCTCACAGCGAACTCTCGTCCCTCAGCTCGGGGCTCCTCAGCCCTTCGCAACCAAATCGTGACTTATGCGTAGACGCGCGCGTCTCTTTAAAAGGTTTCTTTAAAAGGGAGCGTGCGTATGTCGCCTGAAGAGCGCGAACATTATCGTCAGAGAGCTATGCAAGAGAGGGCGCGGGCTGCGGAAGCAAGCAGCGTCGCGATGCCTATCCATCTCGAACTCGCCCGCCTTTACGAAAAGCTCGTCGAGCTGGACGAGCGGCCCCCGCGAGTGCGGATGCCTGGACAGGTCACTAACGTTTCTCCGCTTCGCGCTGAGCATACGCGATAGCCGCCCGCTCTCTGCGGTGCGAATATTCGCGGCAGGCCATGCCTAAGATCGAGGCTGCCATACCGCCGATGAGTGCCGGGAGTTTCCAGCTCGCGTGCTCGGTCCCCGGCCAAGCCACTGCCCCCAGTAGCAGGACGCTTACGCTGGATACGCCGTAGCCAACTAGCTTCAAGTCCATCAAGGCCGTCGTCTCCAGTAAGTGATGCGGATGGTCAGCCGTTAATGATCGTCCCTCCATTGGGATGGAGGACCTGGCCTGTCATGTAGCTTGCATCTTCGCAGGCGAGGAACAGGAAGGCCGGCGCGACTTCGTTGGGCTGGCCTGACCTTCCCATAGGCGTGTCCCTGCCGAAATCGTTCAAATCCTCCTCAGGTTTACCACCAGACGGATTGAGTGGCGTCCAGATTGGTCCCGGCGCCACGGCGTTGACCCTGATTCCGTCTCTGGCGAGGTTGGCTGAAAGGGACCGAGTGAAAGCCGTGATCGCACCTTTGGTCGAGGAATAATCGAGTAGATCTTTCGAGCCTTTGTACATCGTCACCGACGTGCAGTTGATGATCGCAGCTCCGCGCTTCAGGTACGGCCTGGCCGCTTGGACCAGGAAGAACATCGCAAAGATATTGGTCTGGAAGGTGCGTCGAAGCTGCTCCTCGGTGATGTTGATGATATCCTCGTCCGGATGCTGCTCGCCGGCATTATTGACCAGAACATCAACCTGTCCGAAGGCATCGACGACCTCGGTCACGGCTCGATCACAGAAATGCTTATCGCCTACATCGCCTGCAATTGTGATCGCTCGGGCGCCTTCTGCCTCACACAGCTCCCGGGTCATTTCGGCGTCTGCATGTTCGCAGAGGTAAAGAATGGCGACGGCTGCGCCCTCCCTTGCAAAAAGCACCGCTGTGGCTCGCCCGATCCCGCTGTCTGCGCCGGAGATGATGGCAACTTTGCCCTTGAGCCGACCAGAACCTGGATATCGTGGTTGCCAATCGGGCTTCGGCTCGAGTGACTGCTCGCTACCGGGTAGCGCGTCTTCGTGGATCATTGGTTCTGCGATTTCGGACATCCTAGCACCTCGAGGACATCAACGCAGCAATCTGAAACCCGGTTTCAAAGTGCCGATGGATCGCGACTTTAACGTCAGATTAGGATGGAAGCGCACGCTAATACCCTTGGCTTCAAAGATGATGCGTGCAGAAAGCCAGTAGCAGAATCAGCGGGATCGGAATCCCGATAATCCAGAGCAGTACTGAGCGCATTTCCATTCTCCGCCAATGAGTTCTGCCCGAAAAACCCCGCCCAGCACACGCGGTTCCGCAGCTTGGTTGAGACTGCTCATCCCTGACCGGTTCGGGTCGATCGCGGTCGCAATGGGTGGAAAGCGGTCCCAAGTGCGTCTCTTCCCGCTCGTCTTCTAGGGCGCGGTAACAATCCGCGATCCCCTGTCCTCGATCGTCCTCTGGCGGAGGCTCCGGCAACGGCTTGCCTACCTCCGGGGGGTCAGGCGGTGACACTGGCTGGCTCCTTTGGGGATTGGCGCTTCAACGATCGGCGAGCCGCTAGGGTGCAGTGCCGTTACGTCGCAAGACCAGAGACGTAGTCTGTGGGGCGAGACCCGACCATTGCCCCCGGCAGTCTGAAACGGGTCTCAATGACAAAGCGGTTCGGCTCCCGTCGCCGGGCCGCTTCTTTTTGTGTTACAGGATCGCCCGAGACTCGCCGCCCTCGCTCGGCAGCAATGGGTAGTGAGTGGGCCGGAGGGACGGTCCGGTTGCTTCCTCTCAAGGCGCCGGGCTGCTTCAGCTGCCGGGGTCGTGTATATGGTGGAATACAAGCTCTATTGTCTCGACGGTGACGGGCACATTGCTCGCCCGCCGGATCGATTACGAGCCCGAGACGATAACCATGCGCTGAAAATCGCCCGAGCTAGAGGCCATCCAGCTGGTTGCGAGGTTTGGGAGTGCAATCGCCTTGTGGGACGGGTTCTTCCGGACGACGATCCTTTTGCTGAGGCGGATCGCCAGCGGCCATTACCTTGAGCCATACTCAGCATCGATGTCGCCTAACCGCCGAATGTCCGGTTTGGGTCGAAAGCGGAGATTAGAGCCAGCCTGATTCGGAGCCCAGTTCGCGGTCCGATTGTCTCCGACGCCGACAGACGGAAATTTCTCGTGCTTACCCGGTGCTTACTTTTCCAGCTTCGCTCTTGGTCGACTGTGAGCTAAGTAGTTGTGAGCCCTGCTGGATTCGAACCAGCGACCTACTGATTAAAAGTCAGTTGCTCTACCGACTGAGCTAAGGGCCCCACAAGATTGGCGCGAGCGCCGGTTAGCCGCGTGGGGCGCGGCGGGCAAGGCGGTGGGCGAGATGACGGACATTGAGCGGCCCATGGATCCGCCAGCTGGGGGCGATCGCGGCGAGCGGCTGCAGCACGAAGGCGCGCTTGCCGAGCTGCCGGTGGGGGACGGTCAGGCGGCGCGAACGGAAAGGCCCGCCGCTCCACAGGATCAAGTCGAGATCGAGCACACGCGGCCCCCAGCGGCGTCCGCGGCGACGGCCGAAGGCGCGCTCGATGGCTTTGAGGCGGGTCAGCATGGCGGAGGGCTCGGCATCGCTTTCGATCAGCGCCACGGCATTGGCGAAATCTCTGCCGGCGCCACCGTGGGCGGCGTTGAGGACGATCGGCGAGGCGTCGAACAGGCCGAAGTCCTCGTCCAGCCGGGCGATCGCGGCCTCGACGACACCTGCCGGGCGGCCGTGGCGGCCGTGGGGGCGGTTCGAGCCGATAGCGATGGCGTAGAGGTGGGACACGGCTCCGCCCTGTCATTGCGAGCGCAGCGAAGCAATCCGGCGGCGCAAACTGGATTGCTTCGTCGCTACGCTCCTCGCAATGACGTGGCGATGGCCCAGCCCGCTGACCTGTCCCCGATCCCCGAAGCCGAGGCGCCGCGCGATTGCCCGCTCTGCCCGCGGCTGGTTGCCTTCCGGCAGGAATGCCGCGCCGAGCATCCGGATTGGTGGAACGCGCCGGTGCCGGCGTTCGGCGACCGCGACGCGTGGCTGGCGATCGTCGGCCTCGCGCCCGGCAAGCATGGCGCCAACCGTACCGGGCGGCCATTCACCGGGGATTATGCCGGAGATCTGCTCTACGCGACGCTGAGCAAGTTCGGGCTAGCGGAAGGCGAGTATCGCGCCGATCCGCATGATGGGCTCCAGCTCAACGGCGCGATCATTGTCAATTCGGTCAAATGCCTGCCGCCGGCGAACAAGCCCGAGCCGCGCGAGATCGCGACCTGCCGCCATTTTCTCGAAGAAGGGCTGGCAGCGCTGGCGAACCTCCGCGTGGTCATCGCGCTCGGACAAATCGCCCATGTCGCCGCGGCACGGGCGCTGGGCCTGCCGCCGGCATCGACCAAATTCGGCCACGGCGCGGAAGCGGTTGGGCCCGACGGCCGGGTGCTGCTGTCGAGCTACCATTGCTCGCGCTACAACCAGAATACGCGAAGGCTCGATGCGGCGATGTTCGAAAGTGTGTTCCAGCGGGCACTCGTGCTCCGTGATTGAAATTCGACCAAATACCGCGGCGGATGCAAATGACCTTCTCGAGGTTTGGCGTCATGCCATCGATGCCAGCCACCAATTTCTTTCGCCGAACGATCGCTCCGATATCGATCCCCTGGTCGCCGCCTATGTCGGCTCCGCCGATCTGACGGTCGCCTTGATCGATGGAACACCGGTCGCTTTCATGGGGGTGACGGGAAGCAACATCGATTCCCTATTCATTCACCCACGCGGGCAAGGAATGGGAATCGGGCGTCGTCTTGTCGACCATGTTGCCCGGCCCACCACGGTTGACGTCAACGAGCAGAACCAGGCGGGCGTGGCCTTTTATCGCCGCCTCGGCTTTGAAGTGACAGGGCGATCCGAACGCGATGCCGAAGGCCGACCCTATCCGCTGCTGCACCTGCGGCGCGTCTAAATGTCCTCCACCAGGCGCCCGTAAAGCTCTGGCCGGCGGTCGCGGAAGAAGCCGAAGGCGGCGCGGTGCTTCTTCGCCGCCGCGAGGTCGAGCGTCGCAACCAGCACGCCGGTCTCGTCGGCGCCGAACTCGGCCTGGATGTCGCCGCGCTCGTCGCAGATGAAGCTGTGGCCGTAGAAGCGCTGGCCCAAACCCTCAGCCCCCTCGGTGCCGATGCGATTGGCGGCGACCACCGGCACGACGTTCGACACCGCATGGCCGATCATCGCCCGCCGCCACAGTCGTGAGGTGTCGAGGTCGGGGTCATGCGGCTCGGTGCCGATCGCGGTCGGGTAGAACAGGACGTCGGCGCCCATCAGCATCATCGCCCGGGCGGTCTCCGGGTACCATTGGTCCCAGCAGACGCCGACGCCGAGGGTCGACAAATGCGGCCCGCTCCACACCTTGAAGCCGGTGTTGCCCGGGCGGAAATAGAATTTTTCCTCGTAGCCGGGGCCGTCGGGGATGTGGCTCTTGCGGTAGACGCCGGCGACCTTGCCGTCGGGGCCGACCATCGCGAGGCTGTTGTAATGATGCGGCCCGTCGGCCTCGAAGAAGCTGGTCGGGATCCAGATGTTGAGCTCGGCGGCGAGCTCTTGCATCGCCAGCACCGACGGGTGCTCGGCGGTGGCCCGCGCGTTGGCGAACAGGCTCTCGTCCTCGACCCGGCAGAAATAGGGGCCTTCGAACAGTTCCGGCGGAAGCACGACCTCGGCGCCCTTGCCCGCCGCCTCGCGCACAAGGTCGCTGACGGCGCGGATGTTCGCGGCCGTATCATCGGTGAAAGCGAGCTGGAGCGCGGCGACGGTGAGCTTCATGCGGGAACCTGTTGGCTGATGCAGTGGAAGCTTCCGCCGCCCGTCAGGATGTGGTCGGCGCGGAGGCCGATTGCAACGCGGCCGGGGAACAGCGCCTGGACCACGGCGACCGCGTTACGATCGTTGGCCGCGCCATATTGCGGGACGACGACCGCGGCATTGCCGATGTAGAAATTCATATAGCTCGCGGGGATGATGTCGCCGTCCTCGCCGGTGATTCGGCCGGGCGAGGGCAGGGTCACGACATCGAGCCTGGTTGCGCGCAGCCTTCGGGCCGCATCCTTGAAGACTGCCTCATTAGGATCGTTCTGGCCGAGGTTGGGAATCGCCACCCGACCGGGCGCAACGAACCGCGCGAGATTGTCGACGTGGCCATCGGTATGGTCGTTGAGGAGCCCCTGGCCGAGCCACACTACGCGTTCGAAGCCGAGATCGCGCTGGAGCCGCTCCTCGGTCTCCTCGCGCGATAATTGGTTGCGGTTGGGGTTGAGCAGGCATTGCTCGGTGGTGATTACGGTGCCCGAACCGTCCTGGTCGATCGCCCCGCCCTCGAGGATCCAGTCGGCCTTGGCGAAGGGCAGGCCGGCGTTTTTCGCCAGCCGATCATCGATGTCCTGGTCGCCATCGAGTTCGTATTTGCCTCCCCAGCCGTTAAAGCCGAAGCCCTGGGCGCGACGCTGCTTGCCGCTGCCGGTGACGATCGGCCCGGTGTCGCGCAGCCAGATGTCGCCGAACGGCTCGACGATCACCTCGGCGAAGGGTGCGAGTTCACGCGCGCTCGCCGCCGCGCCGTCATGGGCCGCGACCAGCCACACTTTCTCGCCCTTGCCGTTCGCGTGGACCGCCTTGGCAAACGCGCCGCGACCTCGCGCGGCCGCCTTGAGGTCCCCAAGCCACAGCTCCGGATCGCTCGGGAAGCCGATCCACACCGCCTCGTGCGGCGCCCATTCGGGCTGCGGGGGGACGTGATGGTTGCTCATCTGGCGCGCGCCTAAACGACCGGCTCCGAACTGCCAAGGTAAGGTCTTGTCTTCGTCGCCCCTGCGTGCACTATGTGCCTGCCGAGAAGGGGGATTTCATGAGGTTTAGAACTGCGCTGCTCGCTTCGGCGATCGGTTTGTCATGGGTTGCGTCGCCAGCCGCTGCCCAGCAGCATAGTTTGGCCGAGGACGCCAAGGCGTTCGGGGCGCGGGAAGCGGTATCGGGTGTCCTTGACCTCTCTCCCGACGGCAACAGCGTTATGTATCTGACTCCCGGACCGGGCCGAAAGATCGTCGCCGTCGTCGGCGATCTGAACAGCGGGCAGTTTCGTACGATGGCCAGTTCGGAGGGCAGCCGCGACGCGCAATCCCTCGACTGGTGTCATTTCGCGGCGGCCGACCGCGCCATCTGCGAGTTCAGCGGACTGGCCAAGCGTCCGGACACCGGCGACCTCCTGTCCTTCACCCGGCTAATCGCGATGGGCATCGATGGGGGGAATGCCAAGCTGCTCGGCCAACCCGCCACGGGCTACGATTCGAACATTCGCCAGTTCGACACCGAGGTGATCGATTGGCTCGTCGATTCCACCAACCAGGTTTTGGTTTCGCGCCTGTATGTCCCCGAAGAGGGGAAGATGAACACCAACATCGTGCGAAACAAGAAAGGCTGGGGGGTCGACAGGATCGACGCCACGACACTGAAGGGCGATTCGGTCGAGCCGCCAAAGGAGGCGGCCAGCTACATGACCGACGGCCTCGGGCATGTGCGGATTATGGCCCTTACGGATTCGCGGAACAGCGGAATGCTGACCGGCAACGTCCGCTATTTTTACCGGACGCAAAATTCGCGCGATTGGAAGGACCTCTATTCCGGGAATGATCAGGAATTCGCGCCCGTCTCCGTCGATTCGAGCATCGATTCGCTCTATGTGCTCAAGAAGAAAGACGGGCGGGACGCGCTCTATACGGTCAAGCTCGACGGCAGCCAGGCGACCGCTCTCGTGGCCGAGAATCCGCGGGTCGACATCTCCGACGTCATTCGTTTCGGCGAGGGACAGAAAGTCATCGGTTACGCCGACTCCGACCAGAACCGGACATATTTCGATCCGGAGTTCAGTGCGCTTGCCGCGTCCCTTTCGAAAGCGCTGCCAAAATCGCCGATCATCCAGTTCATCGACGCGAGCCGTGACGGCAACAAGCTCCTCGTCTTCGCGGGGAGCGATAGCGATCCGGGCCGCTATTATGTGTTCGATCGGGCGCACAAGGCCCTCACGCCGGCAATGATTGCCAGGCCCGAACTCGAGGGACGGGCGCTCGCGTCGGTCAGGTCGGTTACCGTCACAGCTTCTGACGGCACGGCAATTCCCGCATATTTGACCTTGCCTCCCGGCAAGGAGGCTAAGAACCTCCCGGCAGTCGTCTTGCCGCACGGCGGCCCGAGCGACCGCGATGTCTGGGGATTCGATTGGCTGCCGCAATTCCTGGCCGCGCGAGGTTATGCAGTGCTCCAGCCGCAATATCGCGGCTCGGCCGGGTTTGGCGATGCCTGGCTGAACAAGAACGGATTCCAGAGCTGGCGGACCTCGATCGGAGATGTCACGGCCTCGGCCAAGTGGCTGGCGGCGCAAGGCATCGCGGACGTCAACAAAATGGCGATCCTCGGCTGGTCGTATGGCGGCTATGCCGCATTGCAGTCGGTGGTTACGGAGCCGTCCCTCTACAAAGCGGCGGTGGCGATCGCTCCGGTTACCGATCTTCAACTGGCCAAGGACGAATCACGAAACTTCACCAATTATGAGTTGGTGCAAAAGGAGATTGGTTCGGGTCCCCACGTGATCGAAGGTTCGCCGCTTCGCCACGCGGCCGCGATCAGCGTGCCGGTACTCTTGGTGCATGGCACGATGGACGACACGGTTCGGATCGCCGAATCCGAAAAAATGGACGCCGCGCTGCATTCGGCGGGCAAACAGAGCGAACTGCTGGCGTTCGAGGGGCTCGACCACCAGCTCGACGATTCCGACGCGCGAACGCAAATGCTGACCAAGATCGGCGAGTTGCTCGACCGTACGATCGGCCACTGATCAAAACAGGGGATCAACATTGAATAGAGCCGGAGTTTGGGTCGCGGCCGTCGCAGCAACATGTTGGGCAAATAGTGCGGCCGCACAGGCCCCGGCGGGGGATGTTAATGCGGTGCTGTTCGGATCGCGGGAGAGCGCCACCGGCGTGAATCTGTCGCCGAACGGCAATCTCGTGTTGTTCATTGCGCCGGCGCCGGGTGGCAACGCGGTCGTGATGATCGCCAATGTTCAGACCGGGGACGCCAAACCGATCCTGAACAGCGGGAAGGGGCCGGAGAGGCTTCGCTGGTGCGCCTTTGTCACCGATCAGCGGTTGGTGTGCCGCTATACTGGAATCGTTAACGATGCTGGCGTCCTCGTTCCTTTCAGCCGGCTGATCGCCGTCAATACCAACGGATCGGACATAAAGGAGCTTGGTCAAAGGGCATCCGACTATGATGCTGGCTATCGGCAATTCGACGGCAACATCATCGACTGGCTGCCCGGTGGCGACGGATCGGTCTTGATGGCGCGGGCCTATGTTCCGGAGGCAGGACGCGGCGCTACCCGAATGCTCCGCACGGCAACCGGCGTGGGCGTCGACCGGATCAACACAGTCACGCTCAAGGTGACGCCAGTTGAACCTCCGAAATGGGACGCCAGTTCATTCATGAGCGACGGGGTCGGCAACGTCCGGCTCATGGCGGTTCCCGGCACCACCAACGGCGTCGCCGCTGAAATGCTGACGGGGAAGACCCAATATTTCTATCGGCCCGTAGGTTCGCGCAACTGGAAGTCTCTCACCGAATTCGTCGACGACGAGTCGTTTCAACCGCTTGCAGTCGACGCGACAAACAACACCCTTTACGCGCTGAAGCCGCTCAGCGGGCGCATGGCGCTCTATCGGATCAAGCTCGACGGCAGTCAGTCGACCGAGCTGGTCGCGTCCAATTCGGTGGTTGATATCGATGACGTTGTGCGGTCGGCCAATGGGCAGAAGGTCATCGGCTACACCTATGTCATTGAAAAACGCGACGTCGAATATTTCGACCCGGAGTACAAAGGGCTCGCGAGGTCGCTGGCCCAAGCCATCCCAAACCTGCCGTTGATCCGGTTTGAGGGGGCGAGCGCCGACGGCAGCAAGATCCTGATGTTCGCGGGCAGCGACAGCGACGCGGGCCGCTATTACGTGTTCGACAAGCAGTCCAAGAACCTGGCCGAGATCATGCTGGTTCGGCCGGATCTCGAAAACCGCCCGTTGGCCTCGGTCAAGGCGGTGGTCGTGTCGGCAACTGACGGTACGGCGATCCCCGCCTATCTCACGGTCCCCGCCGGCAAGCCCGCGAAGAACCTGCCGGCAGTGGTATTGCCGCACGGCGGCCCGAGCGCGCGCGACGAATGGGGATTCGACTGGCTCGCCCAATATCTCGCGGCCCGCGGCTATGCCGTGCTGCAACCCAATTATCGCGGCTCGGCCGGATTCGGCGACGCCTGGCTGATGAAGAACGGGTTCAAGAGCTGGCGGACGTCGATTGGCGATATCACCTCCTCGGCGCGCTGGCTCTCTTCCCAGGGCATCGCCGATCCCAATCGGGTGGCCATCGTCGGCTGGTCCTATGGCGGGTATGCGGCGCTGCAATCGGCGGCGACCGAGCCGGGATTGTTCAAGGCAGTCGCCGCAATTGCGCCGGTCACCGACCTTGGCATGCTCAAGGATGAATCAGCGGACTATACAAACTCGCAACTGGTCGCCGATTTCATTGGCTCCGGGCCGCACATTGCCGACGGGTCGCCATTGCGCCACGCAAATTCGATCAAGGTGCCGGTGCTGCTGGTGCACGGCGACATGGACGTGAATGTTCGCGTCGCCGAATCTGAAAAGATGGCGGCCGCGCTGCAGCAGGCGGGCACGCCGGTTGAATTCCTGCGTTACAGGGCGCTGGACCACCAGCTCGAGGACAGCGCCGCGCGCATCGAGATGCTGACCAAGATCGGCGAGTTGCTCGAGCGTACGATCGGGCATTGACCAACAAAAAGGGGCGGCCTGTGAGGGCCGCCCGAGCTTGTTCGCCAACTGATTGAAAATCAGCGCGAGTAGAATTCGATCACGAGGTTGGGCTCCATCCGCACCGGATAGGGCACTTCGTCGAGCTTGGGCACGCGGGCGTAGGTGACCTTGGTGTTGCCGTCCGGAACGACATAATCGGGCACGTCGCGCTCGGCGAGGCTCTGGGCCTCGATCACCAGCGCCATTTCCTGCGCCTTGGGGCCGAGTTCGATGACATCGCCGACGTTGACCCGGCGCGAGGCGATGTTGCACTTCACGCCGTTGACCCGGATGTGGCCGTGGCTGACCAGCTGGCGCGCGGCCCAGATCGTCGGCGTGAACTTGGCGCGGTAAACGACCATGTCGAGCCGGCGCTCGAGCAGACCGATGAGGTTCTGCGAGGCGTCGCCCTTCATCGCGCTGGCGTCAAAATAATTCCGCTTGAACTGCTTCTCGGTGATGTCGCCGTAATAGCCCTTGAGCTTCTGCTTGGCGCGCAGCTGCACGCCATAGTCGGACACCTTGCCCTTGCGGCGCTGGCCGTGCTGGCCGGGGCCATATTCGCGGCGATTGACCGGGCTCTTGGGGCGTCCGAAGACGTTTTCGCCCATGCGGCGGTCGAGCTTGTATTTGGCGCTGGTGCGCTTGGTCACGTCAGATTCTCCAATTCGCTTGCTACAATTGCCCGGACCGCACCGTGGAGCCTTGCGCTCCACGCGATCACCGCTTCACCGGACGTGCGGGATCAATTGCGAGTGGCGCCCCTAGGGGTGCGCGGCGCAGAGGTCAAGGTTTGAGCCAGACCTCCGGTTGGCGCGGCCTAGTGATCCTGTGCCTGGCCGCTGAACCCCGCCCGTGCGGAGTCGGTCACGTTGTGGCTGCGCTGGGCCCATTCTTCTTGGGTCAAGCAGATGCGTTTGGCCATGCGCGATCCGCTGGACGCGTCGTCCACCTTGCAAATCTTCTTTTCCTTCTTGGGAGCGGAGGCAGCGCTCGCGGCCTCGGCAGCCGGCGCCGACTGCGGGTCAACAGTGGCCTGGGCGGAAACAAGCAGGGCAGCGACAAACAAAGACATGGGTAATCCTTCGCCTACAACAAGTTAGTTCTTTTGGAAGAGGATTGTGACGCGGTCAACTCAGCATCCCGAGAGAATGATTACAACTAGAGACGCAATGGTCAGCGCGAACGGGCGGGGTTGACCAAGGCGCGGATGATTCCCCGCACCGCCTTGATCTCGCGCGACGACCAGCCGGTCTTGGTGAAGATCGTGCGCAGCGTGTTCTTCGTCGCCGGGGTCCGCGAGGGCGGATGGAAATAGCCCTTCGCGTCGAGTTCCTCATTGATGTGGCCGATCAGTCCCTCGACTTCGCCATGCGGCGCGAGCGGCTCGAGATCCCTGGCGGGAGGCTGCGCGAGCTCGCCGCGCTTCGACCATTCGTAAGCCAGCAGGATTACCGCCTGGGCGAGGTTGAGCGAGGCGAATTTGGGGTTGATCGGGACGGTGACGATAGCGTTGGCAAGCGCGACCTCTTCGGTTTCGAGCCCGGATCGCTCGGGGCCGAACAGGATCGCCGACCGCTCCGATGAGGCAGTAATGGCCGCGGCCATGCCTTCCGGCCCAATGACCGGCATGACCAGTTCGCGCCGGCGCACGGTCGCGGCGTAGACTACGGAGCAATCGGCGACGGCTTCCTGGGCGGTGGCGAACACACGGGCTTGTTCGAGCACGACATCCGCGCCGCTTGCCGATGGCCCGGCGTCGGGATTGGGCCAACCGTCACGCGGGGCGACCAGCCGCAGCTCCGTTAGCCCAAAATTCAGCATGGCCCGCGCGCTCTTGCCGATATTCTGGCCGAGCTGCGGGCGGACGAGAACGATGAACGGGGGCATCAGAGCAATTTGTCGTGATCCGGTGGGAGCGCTTCCTTCTCGACCCGCTCGGCGAATTCGGTAAAATCGCCCGGCTCGTTGAAGTCTTTGTAGATGCTCGCGAAACGAATGTAGGCGACGTGGTCTAAAGACCGCAGGCCGGCCATCACCGCCTCACCGATGCGGGTCGAGGTGACCTCGTCACCAAGCGTTTCCATCTGCCGCTGGACGCCGCTGATCAGACGATCGATCTTGGCCGGGTCGACCTCCCGCTTGCGGCAGGCATGGCCGATCGCACGTTCAAGCTTGGCCCGGTCGAACGGTTCGCGCTTGCCGTCCTTCTTGACCACGGTGAGGTCGCGCAGCTGGACCCGCTCGAACGTGGTGAAGCGCGCGCCGCACGCTTCGCATTGGCGGCGGCGGCGGATCGCCGCGCCATCCTCGGACGGCCGCGAGTCCTTCACCTGGCTGTCTTCATGCGCGCAGAACGGACAGCGCATTCGCTATCCCTGATAGATCGGGAAGCGCGCGCACAATTCGCGCACGCGCCCGTTCACCGCCCGCTCGACCGCGCCGTTATTCTCGGGGCCGTGCTGGGCGAGCCCGTCGAGGACGTCGGCGACCATGTCGGCGATGTCGCGGAACTCGGCCACGCCGAACCCACGCGTCGTCCCTGCCGGCGAGCCAACGCGGATGCCGCTGGTCTTGACCGGCGGCAGCGGATCGAACGGGACGCCGTTCTTGTTACAGGTGATCCCGGCATGCTCGAGGCTCTCGTCAGCATCCTTGCCAGTCAGGCCCAGCGGGCGCAGGTCGACCAACGCGAGGTGAGTGTCGGTGCCGCCGGCGACGAGATCGGCGCCGCGCTCCTTGAGGCGGCCAGCAAGCGTCTTGGCGTTGGCGATCACCCCCTTGGCATAGGTTTTAAACTCGGGCTGGAGCGCTTCGTGGAAGGCGACCGCCTTGGCGGCGATGACGTGCATCAGCGGACCGCCCTGCAAGCCCGGGAACACCGCCGAGTTGATCTTCTTGGCAATCCCTTCGTCGTCGGTCAGGACCATGCCCCCACGCGGCCCGCGCAGGGTCTTGTGGGTGGTGGTCGTGACGACATGGGCGTGGCCGAACGGGGTCGGATGCTCGCCCGCCGCAACCAGCCCGGCGAAATGCGCCATGTCGACAAACAGCAGCGCATCGACCTCGTCGCAAATCGCGCGGAAGCGGGCGAAATCGAACTGGCGCGGGTAAGCCGACCCGCCGGCGATAATCATCTTCGGCCGATGTTCCTTCGCCAGCCGCTCGACCTCGTCGAAATCGACCAAATGATCATCCTGGCGCACACCATATTGAATCGCGTTGAACCACTTGCCCGACTGCGCCGGCGGGGCGCCATGAGTCAGGTGGCCGCCGGCGGCGAGGCTCAGGCCCATGATCGTATCGCCGGGCTGGAGCAACGCCATCATCACCGCGCCATTGGCCTGCGCGCCCGAATGCGGCTGGACGTTGGCAAAGCCGCAGCCGAACAATTTCTTGGCGCGCTCGATGGCCAAAGTCTCGACCGCGTCGGACGGGGCGCAACCCTGGTAATAGCGGCGGCCGGGATAGCCTTCGGCATATTTGTTGGTAAGCACCGAGCCTTGGGCTTCGAGCACCGCGCGGCTGACGATATTCTCCGAGGCGATGAGCTCGATCTGGGTCTGCTCGCGCACCAATTCGTCGTGAATGGCGTCCTTGATCGCCGGATCGGTTTCGCTGAGGCCGCTGGTGAAAAAGCCGTGCGGTACGCGGTAATTCTGGTCCGGTTCGAGGTCGGCGGCGGTGGCCATCAGTGCGATTCCTGCAGGATATGGAAAAGCTGGTCGACGCGGCGCTGATGGCGCCCGCCTTCGAAATCTGTTTCCAGGAAAGCCGTCACGCACGCCTTGGCCATTTCGACGCCGATCAGGCGCGCGCCAAGGGCGATGGCGTTGGCGTCGTTATGTCTGCGGGCGAGGGTCGCGGACAGCGGTTCGTCGATCTGCGCGCAGCGGCATGCCGGGTTGCGGTTGGCGGCAATGGCGACGCCGATCCCGGAGCCGCAGACGGTGATCCCACGCTCGGCCCGGCCATCGGCCAGCGCTTCGGCGAGCATGGCGCCGAAATGTGGATAATCGACGCTCTCGTGGCTATGGGTACCAAGGTCGAGGACGTCGTGACCCTGCTCGCCAAGCCAGGCCGCGAGTTCGTCCTTGAGGTCGACGCCGGCATGATCGGCGGTGAGGACAATGCGCATGGGCATCATCTAGTGGATGCTCGGTAGAATCGCTACCGTCGATTGGGCCTGGCCGCTTAGTCCTTAAACCATTTTCGCGCCGACTCCCGGCGGTGCGGGCAGCCCGGCCAGCAGCAGGGGCGCCGTTTGCCGTCGAGGATATCTTCCTGAAGCCGGGCGAGGTGGGCGTCGCGGGTTTCCTGCTTCTTGGGCGAGGTCATCCAGCAGATCCACTCGTTGCGCGCCAGATCCGTGAGATCGTCCCATTTGGCGGTCAGCGCAGAATCAGTCTTGAGGAGGGCCCGAAGATCGTCAGGCATGTCGTGGCGAAAATCGGTCGATGCGGTCGCCATCAGTTGCTCTTCATTCGAAGGATTCAAGCGGCGCGAACGTCGAGCAATTCCAGCCGGTCCCAGATCTCGACCAGCGCCGCGGTCAACTCGTCCATCATCTCGGCGCTGTGGCACGGGCCAGGGGTGAAGCGCAGGCGTTCGGTGCCGCGCGGCACGGTCGGATAGTTGATCGGCTGCACATAGAGTCCGTACTCGGCGAGCAAGATGTCGCTGATCCGCTTGGCCTTGATCGGGCAGCCGACGAGCAATGGCACGATGTGGGTGACGCTCGGCATCAGCGGCAGGTTGGCACCTGCGAACCTGGCCTTGAGCGTGGCGGCCGCTGTCTGCTGGGCCTGACGCTCTTGGGACGACGCCTTGAGATGGCGGACACTGGCCAGCGCGCCGGCGACCAGCACCGGCGACAGCGAGGTGGTGAAGATGAAGCCCGGCGCGTAACTCCGGATGCAATCGATGATCGTCTTGTCCGCCGCGATGTAGCCGCCCATCACGCCGAACGCCTTGCCCAGCGTGCCCTCGATGATGGTCAACCGCTCGGCGACCCCGTCGCGCTCGGAAATTCCGCCGCCATGCTCGCCGTACATGCCGACCGCATGGACTTCGTCGAGATAGGTCAGCGCGCCATATTGGTCGGCGAGGTCGCAGATCGCAGCGATCGGCGCGATATCGCCGTCCATCGAATAGACGCTTTCGAAGGCGATCAGCTTGGGCGTTTCCGCGTCCTCGGCCGCAAGCAATTCCTCGAGATGATCGAGGTCGTTGTGGCGGAACACGCGCTTGTCGCAGCCCGAGCTCTTGATCCCGGCGATCATCGAGGCGTGGTTGAGTTCGTCAGAGAAGATGATGCAGCCCGGCAGGAGCTTGCCCAGCGTCGACAGCGCGGCCTCGTTGGACACGTAGCCCGAGGTGAACAGCAGCGCCCCCTGCTTGCCGTGGAGCGCGCCGATCTCGGCTTCGAGCTCGGTATGGTAATGGGTGTTGCCGCTGATGTTGCGGGTGCCGCCCGAGCCGGCGCCGACTTCGTGCAGCGCTTTTTCCATCGCCGCGATCACCACCGGATGCTGGCCCATGCCGAGATAATCGTTGGAGCACCACACGGTGATCGGTTTGGGGCCGTTGCCGCCGAAGCAGCGCGCATTGGGATATTGGCCGCGGGTGCGCAGGATATCGACGAACACGCGATAGCGGCCCTCGTCGTGAAGCCGCGCGATCGCAGATTCGAAAATGCGGTTGTAGTCCAAGGCCCAATCCTCGCTTCGCGCGCCCTCTAACTCCGCCTCCGGGCGAACGCCATTGAGAACGACTCGCAATAATCGCGCTCAGAGGGTGCGAATTTCGCCCATTGCGAACCTTTGGAGCGCTGCCGGCGAAGGATGCCGGATTGCCGACGTGAAGACCATCAGACCTTGGGATGGGTGCGCCGGCCAGGGCTGGCCCCGGGTCAGGTAAGCGATCCGCCGCGCGATCCCCGGCCCGCCGTCGACATAAGTGACGTTGGGGAAGGCGGCGCCCAGTTCCTCTGCGAGCAACGGGAAGTGGGTGCAGGCGAGAACGACGGTGTCGATCCGCTCGCCATTGGGCGCTGTGAACATCGGCAGCGCGGCCGCTTTGACCGCGTCGACGCCGATATCATGCCCGGCGAGCTTGGCTTCGGCCAGCTCGACCAGCTCGGGCGAGCCGTGGCGGACGATCGTGCAATCGGCGGCGAACCGCGCGGCAAGGTCATCGACGTATGGCTGGCGGACGGTCGCTTCGGTCCCAAGCACGCCGATCACGCGGCTCTTGGAGATTTCCGCCGCCGGCTTGATCGCCGGCACGGTGCCGACAATCGGCAGATCGAGCGCGGCCCGGGCATGGTCGAGCGCGATGGTCGACGCGGTGTTGCAGGCGATGACCGCGAGGCGCGGCTGGAAGCGCTCGACCAGGCGCTCAAGCAGTTCGGGGACGCGGACCGCAAGGTCGGCGTCGCTGCGCTTGCCGTAAGGAAAACCGGCGCTGTCGGCTGCATAGATGATCGGCGCATTGGGCAGCAACGCCCGGGTCGGGCCAAGCACCGACAATCCGCCAACGCCGGAATCGAAGAACAGGATGGGGGCGTCAGGCAGCAAAAACAAACTCCGTTCGGGCTGAGGCTGTCGAAGCCCTGCCGTTGTTCGGACGTAGAGAACAAGACAGCCCTTCGACAAGCTCAGGGCGAACGGCTGTTGAAGGCTGGCCTGTATTTGCTACCACCTCGCACATGACCCGCGAGATGCTCTTTGCCTTGGCGCTTGGCTACCTGTTCGGGTCGATCCCGTTCGGGCTCATCCTGACGCGGCTCGCGGGCAAGGGCGATATCCGCGAGATCGGTTCGGGCAACATCGGCGCGACCAATGTTCTGCGGACCGGCAGCAAGCCGCTCGCGGCGGCGACGCTGATCCTCGATTGTCTCAAGGCGACGGCCGCGATCCTGCTTGCACGCCAATTGTTCGGCGACCCGTTCGATAATCTCGCCGAGCGCGTCGCTGCCGCCGGGGCGATGATTGGCCACCTTTACCCGGTGTGGCTCAGGTTCAAGGGCGGCAAGGGTGTCGCGACCTTCCTTGGTGTCTTGATCCCTCTAGTGCCCGTCGTGGCTATCATATACGCTGCGATCTGGTTCACGCTGTTACTGACGGTCCGAATCTCGTCGGTCGCGGGCATGACCGCCGCGGTCAGCGCCCCCATTACCGCCGCCGTTCTCGGCGAGCGAACGCTTCTCCCAATGCTGCTCGGTTTCGCTGTGCTCGTCCTGTGGAAGCACCGCGAAAACATCCTCCGCCTGCGGAAAGGAACCGAGCCACGCATAGGATCGAAGACCTCGTCGACCGCCTGAGGCTGGTGCGCACGCCCGGAATCGGGCCGGTCACCTTTCGTCAGTTGATCGCCCGCTTCGGCGGTGCGGCCGAGGGGCTCGCCGCCGTCCCCGGCGATGTTCGAGCGCGGCCTGGTGCTGGCCGATCGAAGAATTGCGTCCCCTCGAAACCCGCGTGGCATCGCCGCCATCGCCGTTCGAGCATCCCGTGCCGGATGAATCCGACGACCGCATTCTCAGCCACGTTACTGAACTGCTCGGCCCGTCTGCGGTCCCGGTCGACGAAATCATCCGCCTGTCGGGCGGGTCGAACGGCGCGGTGCAAATGGCGTTACTCGAACTGGATCTTGCCGGGCGGCTCGAGCGTCACGCCGGCGGCAAGGTCAGTCTGCGGCCAGCGTCATGAGCTCGGCAGTCATGTTCCGTCGCGCCTGCTCATCCAGCGCGTCACGAAAGCGCGCGTCGGGATAGAGCGCGTCGGCGTGGAGCATCCGCCGCAACACCGCGCCACGGCCCGCCCGCCACAGCTCGTCGGGGACGTGGGCATATTCTTCGCGGACTGCTTCGGAATATTCGCGATAACGGTGCGGGTCCGACCCGAGGATCGAGAGGTCGATCGAGATCATCAGCGCGCCGAGATAGTCATCCTCGGGCGCGCGATGGCTCTCGGTTAGCAAGATCAGGCGAGTCACTTCGGCGACGTCTGCGGGATCGACGTTGCACGCCATGAGCTCGCTTTTGGCCACCGCGGCACTGCGCACCTCATTGTCGCGGGCGCCTGACTCATAGACGGCGTCGTGCCACAGGAGTGCCCAGCGCAGCCGCCGCCGGTCGCGTTCGGCGAGGTCGAGCAGGTCATCGACCTGCTGCAGGCAATGATCGAGATGTTGCTCGGTGTGGTAGCGGCGATGGTGCTCGGCATAGGATGCGCGGGCCCGCAGTTCAGCTTCCACCAGGCAGGCCTGGTAACTCGGCTCTGTCACGTAACCACCATCCCTTGACGCGACGAAACCACAGACGCCACCATCGCGCGTACACGTATAGGAATGCTAAAAAGTTGAAACTAGTTGTCGTCGAATCGCCGGCCAAGGCGAAAACCATCGAAAAATATCTGGGACCGGGCCACCGCGTGCTGGCCTCGTTCGGCCACGTCCGCGATCTGCCGCCCAAGGACGGCTCGGTCGATCCGGACAAGGACTTCGAGATGCTGTGGCAGGTGTCGCCGGACCGGGCCAAGCAACTCAAAGCGATCACCGACGAGGCCAGGGGTGCAGACACCCTGATTCTCGCCACCGACCCCGACCGCGAGGGCGAGGCGATCAGCTGGCACGTCCAGGAAGTGCTGCGCCAAAAGAAGGCGCTGCCGGCCAACGTCCAGCGGGTGACCTTCAACGCCATCACCAATTCGGCGGTGACCGAGGCGATGAAGCATCCGCGCGGCCTCGATGAGGATCTGATCGACGCTTATCGGGCGCGCAGGGCGCTCGATTACCTCGTTGGCTTTACGCTATCGCCAATCCTGTGGCGCAAGCTGCCGGGGGCCAAGTCGGCGGGCCGGGTCCAGTCGGTCGCGCTGCGCCTGATTGTCGACCGCGAGCGCGAGATCGAGATTTTCAATCCTCAGGAATATTGGTCGATCAGCGCGACCTTTGAGACTGACGGGCAGGCCTTCACCGCGCGCCTTTCGCAACTCGACGGCAAAAAAATCGATCGGCTGACGATCGGCAACAAGGGCGACGCTGATGCGGCCAAGGCGGTGGTCGAGGCCGGGCGCTTTACTGTCTCGTCGGTCGAGACCAAGCCATTCGCGCGCAATCCGCCGCCGCCATTCACCACTTCGACCCTGCAGCAGGAGGCGGCGCGCAAGCTCGGCTTCGCGGCGAGCCATACGATGCGCGTCGCCCAGTCGCTCTACGAAGAGGGATTGATCACTTACATGCGGACCGACGGCGTCGACATGGCGCCCGAGGCAATCAGCGCCGCGCGCAAGGCGATTACGACCCGCTATGACGCCGGTTACGTGCCCGATCGCCCACGCCAATATCAAAGCAAGATCAAGAATGCGCAGGAAGCGCATGAGGCGATCCGACCGACCGATTTCGACCGGCCGCGCGGGGCTTCGGGCGATCACGCCCGGCTCTACGAGCTGGTCTACAATCGCGCGCTGGCGAGCCAGATGGCGTCCGCACGGCTCGAACGGACTACGGTCGATTTGGGCGATGGCGCGGGCCGCGCGGTGCTTCGCGCGACAGGCCAGGTCGTGCTCTTCCCGGGCTTCCTCGCACTCTACGACGAGGGCCGCGACGACGAGGCGGACGAGGAAGGCGCGCGGATGCCGCCGCTGCGCGAAGGCGATGCTCCGGCCAAGACCGGCGTCGAGTCGACCCAGCACTTCACCCAGCCGCCGCCGCGCTATTCCGAAGCGAGCCTGGTCAAGCGGTTGGAAGAGCTCGGCATCGGCCGCCCGTCGACCTATGCGGCGACGCTGCAGACGCTCAAGGACCGCGAATATGTGCGGGTCGAGAAGAACCGCTTCATCCCCGAGGAGAGCGGCCGCCTGGTGACCGCGTTTCTCGAACGCTTCTTCGAGAAATATGTCAGTTACGATTATACCGCCGAACTCGAGGAAGAACTCGACGACGTCTCGGGCGGACGCCTGAACTGGCAGAAACTGCTCGACGATTTCTGGCGCGATTTCCGGCCCAAGGCGGGCGAGGTGATGGAGCAGAAGCCGTCCGAGATCACCGCCGCGCTCGATGAGTTTCTTGCGCCGTGGCTCTATCCGCCGCGCGCCGACGGGTCCGACCCGCGGGTGTGCCCGCAATGCGGCAACGGCCGGCTGAGCCTGCGCGGCGGCAGGTTCGGCGCGTTCGTCGCCTGCTCCAACTATCCTGACTGCAAATATACCCAGAAATTCGGGCAGGGCGGGGACCAGGCGCAGAGCGATGGACCGACCGAGCTCGGCGACGGGATCCTGCTCAAGACCGGGCGCTTTGGCCCCTACCTCGAACGCGGCGACAAGCGCGCGTCGATCCCCAAGGACGTGCCCCTCGAGGATGTGACGCCCGAAGTCGCCGAACGGCTGCTGTCCTTGCCGCGCGAAATCGGCGCGCATCCCGAAACTGGCAAGCCGATTACGGCGTCGATCGGCCGTTACGGTCCATATCTTGCGCATGACGGCAAATATGCGAAGCTGGGCTCGACCGCCGAGGTGTTCGAGACCGGCATGAATGCGGCCGTCGCCAAGCTCGCCGACGCCGCATCGGGCGCGGGGCGCAAGGGTGGCGGCGCGCGCGAGCCGATCGCGGTCCTCGGGGCGCACCCGCAAAGCGGCAAGGACATCAAGGTGATGGAGGGGAAATATGGCCCCTATGCCAGCGACGGCACGACCCATGCGACCTTGCCCAAGGGCGCCGACCCGAAGGCCGTGACGCTCGACGAAGCCATCCGGCTGATCGACGAGCGCGCGGCGAAAGGTCCGGCGAAGAAAAAAGGCGGCCGCAAGCCGGCGCGGAAGAAAGCGAAATGATCGCGATCCAGTTGCAGCGATTGACGCATGGGGAAGGGCTTCCCGCACCGGCCTATGCGACCGAAGGCGCAGCCGGGCTCGACGTGGTCGCGGCCGAGGATCTGACGCTGGCGCCGGGGCAGCGGCATGCCGTCGCGACCGGCTTCGCCATCGCCATTCCGGAAGGCTATGAAGTGCAGGTCCGGCCGCGCTCGGGGCTTGCGCTCAAGCATGGCATCACTTGCCTGAACACGCCCGGCACGATCGATCATGATTACCGCGGCGAGGTGAAGGTCATTCTTGCCAACCTCAGCTCCGAGCCGTTCGAGGTCCGCCGTGGCGAGCGCATCGCCCAGCTGGTCCCGGCGGTCGTAACCAGAGCCAATTTCGTCGAGGTCGCGGAGCTGAGCGACACGGCGCGGGGAGCCGGGGGCTTCGGCTCCACAGGGCAGTGACCCTCTCCGACACCGAACTCGACCGCTATGCGCGGCAGATCGTGCTGCCGCAGGTCGGCGGCGTCGGGCAGAAGAAATTGAAAGCGGCAAGCGTTGCCGTGATCGGCGCGGGCGGGATCGGTAGCGCGGTCATTCCCGCGCTTGTCGGGGCCGGCATCGGGCATCTGACGATCATTGATGACGACGTGGTCGAACTCGCCAATCTCCATCGCCAGCCCTTGTTCGGGGAAGCGGATGTCGGGCAGCCCAAGGCGGACCTGGCGGCGGCATTCGTCGGCAAGATCAATCGTCACATCGACGTGCGGTCGGTCCGGCAGCGGATCACCGCCGACAATGCCGACCAGCTGCTCACCGGTCACGACTTCGTCATCGACGGCAGCGACAATTTCGCCACGCGGCTCGCCGTCAGCGATGCGTGCGTCCGGCTCGGCACGCCGCTGATCGCGGCGGCGGCGATCCAGTTCCAGGGGCAGGTCGGGCTGTTCCGCCGCCGGCCATGCTACCGCTGCTTCGTTGGCGATGCGTTCGACGCCGAGGATTGCGACAATTGCGCGGAATTGGGCGTGCTCGGCGCGTTGACCGGGACGATGGGCAATTTCGCCGCGCTGCTGGCGATCAACACAATCGTCGGGGTCGGCGAGGACGCTGCCGGCAAGGTCCATTTGTTAGACGGCGTCAATCTGACCTGGCGGACAATTCGCATCCCGCCGGATCCGGCGTGCAAGGCGTGCGCTTAATCTAGCGCCTTCGCGATGCAGCCGATCAGCCGGCGCGCGACCTCGTCCTTGCTCGCTTCGGGCCAGTCGCTGATCCCGTCGGCGGTGACCAGATGGACCCGGTTGCGCTCGCCGCCCATCACGTCGCCGGAGACGTCGTTGGCGACGATCCAGTCGGCGCGCTTGGCGAGCCGCTTGGCGATGGCGTTTTCGACGACAGTATCGGTCTCGGCCGCGAAACCGACCAGCAATCGCGGCCGCATTGGGCTGATACCGAGCTCGGCGAGGATGTCGCGGTTGGGCGCAAATTTGAGCTTGGGCGGTCCGTCGCTTTTCTTGAGCTTGGTTGACGAGGTTTCGACCCGCCAATCGGCGACCGCGGCAACCAGGATCGCGGCGTCCGCGGGCAAGGCGGCGAACACCGCCTCGGCCATCTGCTCTGCGGTCTCGACGTCGACCCGGTCGACCCCCGGCGGCGTGTCCAGCGTCACCGGCCCGGCGACCAAAGTCACCCGTGCACCAGCTTCCGCCGCCGCCGCCGCGATCGCGAAACCCTGCTTGCCCGAAGAGCGGTTGGCGATGACCCGCACCGGATCGATCGGCTCATGCGTCGGGCCGGCAGTGACGAGGATATGCTTGCCTTCGAGTGTCACTTGGCGGCGAGGAGGCCGTTCGACTTCAGCCAATCCATGATGTCCTGCGGCTCGGGCAAGCGGCCGGGGCCGTATTCGCCGCACGCCATCTCGCCCTCGGCCGGGTCGATCACCTTGACGCCGTCGGCCTTGAGTTGGTCGACATTGCGCTGGGTCGCGGCGTGCTGCCACATGCGGACGTTCATCGCCGGGGCGACGACCACCGGCTTGTCGGTCGCGAGCAGCAGGGTCGTTGCGAGATCGTCGGCGAGCCCCGCGGCCATTTTTGCCAAAAGGTCGGCGGTCGCGGGGCAGACGAGGACGAAATCGGCCGCGCGCGACAATTGGATATGGCCGATCTCAACCTCGTCCTTGAGCTCCCACAGCGATGAGTGGACCTGGCTTTCGGCCAGCGTCCCGAGGCTCATTGCCGTGACGAAATGCTCGCCGCCTTTGGTCAGTACCGGCGTGACTTCGTGCCCCGCCTTCTTGAGCAGCCGCACCAGCTCAAGCGACTTGTACGCCGCAATCCCGCCGCCAACGATGAGGAGCACCTTTGCCATTCTCTTAGCCTAGCACAAACATCAGCAGCGCGCCGAGCGCGGCGCCAACCGCCCCGATCAGCGCGTAGCCTCCCCAATTCTTCTGCTCGATCACCGCGATGTCGGGCAGGGGCGGGGGCGGCGGGGCCGCGCCTTTCGGCGGATAATATTCGTCGAGCCGGTCAATCAGCTTGGGCAGCTTCTTCACCGCGCGGACGAAGTCGATGATACGGTCGGCGTAATAAGCCTCGGGGCCGAGCTCCGAACGCATCCAGTCCTTGAGGAACGGTTCGGCCGCCTCCCACATGTTGATGTCGGGATCGAGCGCGGTCGCCACGCCCTCGTTCATTACCATCGATTTCTGCAGCAGCAGCAAATGCGGCTGGGTTGGCATGTCGAAATCGCGGGTGATCGAAAACAGGCTTTCGAGCATCCGCCCGACCGAAATCTCTTTCACCGGCAGGCCGCGGATCGGTTCGCCGGCGGCGCGCAGCGCGGTCGCGAATTCCTCCACGCTGTGGTGGCCGGGGACATATTGCGCTTCAAAGTGGATTTCGGCGACGCGGCGATAATTGCCGGTGATCAGGCCGTAGAGGATTTCGGCCAGCCACACCCGCGCCCGGCGGTCGATCCGGCCCATGATGCCGAAGTCGATCGCGGCGATGCGCCCGTCGGCCAGAGCGAACAGATTGCCGTGATGAAGGTCGGCGTGGAAGAAACCGTCGACCACCGCTTGACGCAGGAAGGCGCGAACGAGGATCGCGGCGAGCGCCTGACAATCCTGCCCGGCGGCGATCAGCGCTTCGTGGTCGTTAAGCTTGATCCCGTCGAGCCATTCGAGAGTCAGCACGCGGCGCGCAGTCCGCCGCCAGTCGATGTCCGGAATATGATAGCCGGGCTCGGCAACCATATTCTCCTTGAGTTCGGAGGCCGACGCCGCTTCGCGCTGGAGATCGAGCTCGCGCGCGGTCCATTGCTTGAATTGCGCGACCACCAGCCGTGGGCGCAGCCGCCGCGCTTCGCCGCCGTAGCGCTCGACATGCGCCGCCGCCCATTCATAGGTGTCGATCGCCTTGGCGAGTTCCTCCTCGATGCCCGGGCGCAGCACCTTGACCGCGACGTCGCGGCCTTCGGTGGTCACGGCGCGATGGACCTGGGCGATCGACGCGGCGCCGACCGGGACGTCATCGAAGCTCGAAAACAGGCTGTCGAGCGGGGCGCCAAACGAGCTCTCTATGGTCTGCTTGATCGCCGCGAACGGGGCCGGGGGGAGATCGTCCTGGAGCTGCGAGAGGTTATCGGCGGCCTTTTGTCCGACGAGGTCGGGTCGGGTCGACAAGGCCTGGCCGAGCTTGATTGCCGCTGGGCCGATCGCGACCAACGCCGCGGCATAGTCCGGAGTGGCCGGAATGCGCGCGCCAAAGCGAGCGATCCGCGCCAACCGGCGCACCGGCGGCGGCGTCATCGGGTCCTGCTCGATGCCGGTCAAAGCGCCGTGGCGCGCGAGCGTCCGGCCCCATTTCAGCAGGCGCCACAGGTGAGTTACGGAAGCGGTCAAATTTTCCAGCCGCTGTGGATGGTCACCAGGCCGCCGAGCATCGGTTCGGCGGCGGCGCGGACGAACCCGGCGTCGGCGACCATCGCCTTGAACGCCGGCGGCTTGGGAAAGCGCCGGATGCTTTCGACCAGGTAGCGATAGCTTTCCTCATCGTCGGCGACGAGTTTGCCGATGCGCGGGATGACGTTCGATGCGAAGCTTTCGTAGAGCTTCGAAAATCCCGGCCAGTCGCTCGACGAGAATTCCATGCAGAAGAAGCGCCCGCCGCGCTTGAGCACGCGGTGGGCTTCGCTGAGGGCGGCCGGGATGTCGGTCACGTTCCGGATCCCGAACACGATCGTGTAGGCGTCGAACCGGGCGTCGGCGAAGCTCAGCTTTTCGGCATTTTCGACCTGCCACTGGAGTCCGGCAATCTTGCGCTGCTCGGCGCGTTCCTTGCCGACTTCGAGCATGTCGGGGTTGATGTCGGCGACCGTCACGCTTGCGCCGCGCTGCGCCATGCGGAAGGCGATGTCGCCGGTGCCGCCGGCCATGTCGAGGATGGCTTCGCCTGGCCTCGGCTTCACCCGGGCGACGAAGCGGTCCTTCCATAAACGGTGCATGCCGCCCGACATCAAATCGTTCATGATGTCGTAGCGCCGCGCGACCGAACTGAAGACCGCGCCGACGCGCCGCGTCTTTTCCTCGGGGCTGACCAGTTGGTCGCCGAAATTTACCTGTTTCGCCATGCGGCTGCGCCTCTAGCGGGGTTGCGGCGGCTCCGCCATATCGCGGTGATGCCCGAGCTTCCCGAAGTCGAAACCACCGTTCGCGGCTTGGCCCATGTGCTCGTCGGCCGCCGCATCGAGCGGGTCGAGGCGCGCCGGCAGGACTTGCGTCATGCATTCCCGGCCGATCTTGGCCAGCGGCTCACCGGGGCGCGTGTCACCGGCCTCCACCGCCGCGCGAAATACGGGCTGATCGCCACCGATCGCGGGGATACTTTGGTGTTTCACCTCGGCATGTCGGGCCACTGGCGGATCGACCCGAGCGAAATCGGCAAGCACGACCATTTCCTGATTGAGACCGACGACGGCCGGCGGCTCGCGCTCAACGACGCGCGCCGGTTCGGCTCGCTCGATATGGTCCGCACCGACGAACTGGCCGCGTGGCCGCCGTTCAAGGCGCTCGGCCCGGAGCCGTTCGACATCGATGCTGAGGAGCTCAGGCGCCGCCTGGCCGGCCGCTCGGCGGCGATCAAGCTGCTGCTCCTCGACCAGCGAATCGTCGCCGGGCTCGGCAATATCTATGTGTGCGAAGCGCTGTACCGTGCCGGCATTCATCCGCGGCGCGCCGGCGGGTCGGTCTCGCTCGACCGGCTGAAACGGCTCGTCCCGGCGATCCATGAAGTGCTCGTCGAAGCGATCGCGGCCGGCGGCTCGACTCTCAAGGATTTCGCCAGTCCCAATGGCGAACTCGGCTATTTCTCGAAAAGATTTGCTGTCTACGACCGGGAAGGTCAGCCCTGCGATTGCGGGGGAACAGTTAAACGGATCGTCCAGGGCGGTCGCTCGACCTTCTATTGCCCGCAATGCCAGCACTGACGATGATTGACCCGAGAGGCTTCGCGAAGTAGGAAGTGCGCCAGCGGGTGCGGCTTGAGCTGCGCCCATTTTCATTTTCTCGACACGAGGCAGTCTGACCAATGGCGAATACGCCGCAAGCCAAGAAACGCATTCGTCGCAACGCGAATCGCGAGATCGTCAATCATTCGCGAATCAGCCGCATCCGGACCTTCATCAAGGCCGTCGAGTCGGCAATTGCGTCGGGCAAGAAGGCGGACGCCGCCGAAGCGCTCAAAAAGGCACAACCCGAGCTGTTCCGCGGAGTCGCCCGTGGCGTGATCCACAAGAACACCGCGTCGCGGAAAATTTCGCGCCTGTCGAAACGGGTTGCGACCCTCGGTTAAATCGCCGGCTCAGGGACAGCCGCTTGCGGGCCGTCGGGTGACCGGCGGCCTGTCCCATTTTTGGATCGTCAAAAAAACGTAGCAATTCCCGCGATTCGCACGTGGGTTAACGCGATGATAACCACGAAATCGTGAGTTTTCCGCCATTTCCGCGCACTATCGGCGCGTTTCCTTTGTCAAGTCCCATTATTTCACTTTCGTGAAAAATCGCTACTTGCATGCGGAGGCTTAGGCTCGCAGAACGGCCTTTCCGGCTGCGAATCCGCGCCGGGGGCAAGAGAGATAAGAGCCCGTGAGTGCCGCGACTCGGAGTCCGGCGCAGCAGGTTTCTTTTGTCTCGCTGGGGGCAAGAACGAGGAGGCGCGGACCAGTGCAAGGCGGAGGAACCAACGCGTCTGTTGACCTGGCGGAGGCACCGGTAACGGCCCCGCTCGAGGCCGCTTGGGAATCGATCCGCGCTGGACTTCGCCGCGACCTTGGCGCGCGGACCTTCGACGGCTGGTTGAAGCCCGCCGAACTCGGCTCGTTCGAGCCCGACGGCGGCACACTCGACATCGTCATGCCGAGCCAGTTCATGGCCGATTGGGTGAAATCGCATTTCGGCGAACGACTCGCGCTGGCGTGGAAAACCGTCCTGCCGATCGTCCGCGGGGTCCAGGTCATTGCCGCGTCGGATGCGCCGCGGCCCGCGCCTTTGCTGATCCTCGAAGATGCTCCGCCGATCCAGGAGCGCGACCCGAGCGCGCCTAATTTCGACCCGCGCTACCGCTTCGAAACCTTCATCGTCGGCAAGGCCAATGAGGTCGCGGCGACCGCTGCCCGGACACTGGCGACGACGCCCGCAGTCAACTTCAACCCGTTGTTCATTCACGGCGGCACCGGGCGCGGCAAAACCCATTTGCTGCATGCGATCGGCCATGTGTTCATGGCCCAGAACCGCAGCGCGCGGGTGGTGTCGATGTCGGCCGAGAAGTTCATGGTCGAGTTCATCCGGGCCTTGAAAGAGAATGACACGATCGGCTTCAAGCAGCGGCTGCGGAATGCCGATCTGCTGTTGATCGACGACGTCCAGTTCATCGCCGGCAAGGATTCGACCCAAGAAGAATTCTTCCACACGATGAACGAAATCATCACCGCGGGGCGGCGGCTGGTGATCACGTCCGACCGCGCGCCGCAGGATCTCGACGGGATCGCGCCGCGCATCCTCTCGCGCCTGTCGTGGGGGCTGGTCGCCGACATCAACCAGGCCGATTACGAGCTCAGGTTCAACATCATCATTGCCAAGCTTGAGGCGCTGCCGGGTGTCGACATGCCGCGGCCGGTGATCGACTTCCTCGCCCGCCGGGTGACCTCGTCGGTGCGCGAGCTCGAAGGCGCGCTCAACCGCATCGGCGCTTATGCAATGATGACCGGGCGCGAGATCGACGTCGCCTTCGTCGAGGAAGTGCTGGCCAACGTGCTGCGCGCCAACCAGCGGCGGATTTCGATCGACGAGATCCAGACCCAGGTCGCCGAACATTACCGCATCCGCAAGGCCGAGATGACCTCGGCCCGGCGCGCCCGCGAAGTCGCCCGCCCGCGCCAGGTAGCGATGTATCTGTCGAAGCAGCTGACGCCCAAGTCGCTGCCCGACATCGGCCGCCGCTTCGGCGGGCGCGATCATACGACAGTGATCCACGCCGTCCGCCAGATCGAGAAGCTCCGCGCCGCCGACGCTGAGCTCGACGCTGACATCCGCCTGCTGATGCGCCAGCTCGAGGGCTAACCGACCAACCTTACGCAGCGTCGTGAAAGATCACGCCCAAGGTGTGGCGTTGCCCTGAACGAATTTCGCTGACGCCGTGCCGGTGCTGGACCCGATAATAGCCGCGAGCCCCGCGAACGGGGCGTTCACGCACTGCGAAGACCACTGCATCGCCCTGGTCTAGCGGCACCACCTGGGCGCGAGATTGCCGCCGCGGCCGTTGTTCAGTGAGAATGAATTCACCGCCGGAGAAATCCGACGGGCTGGGCAGCAGCACCGCGACCTGCAGCGGAAAGACGGTCTCGCCGTACACGTCCTGATGCAGGCAATTGTAATCGCCCGGAACGTAGCGAAGGATCAGCGGGGTCGGCCTCCGCTGGCCGGCCGCATGGCATTGGGCCAGAAACTCTTCGTGACGATCGGGATATCGCGCGGATGACCCCAGCGACGCCTGCCAGTCATTGGCGATCGGGACCAGCCGCTCGTACAGCGCGGGACGAAGGTCGCTGATTACCGGCGGCAGCGGGTAGCGGTAATATTTGTATTCGCCGCGCCCGAAGCCGTGGCGTGCCATGGCGATCGTGCTGCGGAACTGGTCGGAGTCATAGCCCGCTGCGAGAACGTCGCATGCCGCGCCGCCAAGCAGGCCGGGAATCACGGCGAACCCATGCTCGTCAATCGCGGCACGAAGGTCGTCCGACTTTGGCAACGCGATCATGCCGCCTCGCTTTCCAGTCGGAGCAGGCGAGCCTT
>Ga0207711_10000306_pt1 | contig 52770 bp, 55 predicted proteins | sample KBSS34metaG_FD_184401 | JGI IMG/M metagenome (GOLD analysis project Ga0207711, IMG submission 184401) | Switchgrass rhizosphere microbial communities from Kellogg Biological Station, Michigan, USA - KBS S3-4 metaG (SPAdes) (version 2) | ecosystem: Host-associated > Plants > Roots > Rhizosphere... | reverse complement strand
CCTCGGCTTCGCCTCGGCCCACCTCGGCTTCGCCTCGGCCCACCTCGGCTTCGCCTCGGCCCACCTCGGCTTCGCCTCGGCCCACCTCGGCTTCGCCTCGGCCCACCTCGGCTTCGCCTCGGCCCAAGATCTAAAGATGACACACCTCTTGCACTATTAGTGATCTTGGTGTGTAGTTGTCCCGTGATGACCGTCCACCGCATCGGTGCTGGGGACGGCTACACCTATCTGACCCGGCAGGTCGCCTCGGGTGATGATCTGCACGGGTGGGAGACGCTGGGGAGCTACTACGCGGGCAGTGGGAACCCGCCCGGTGTCTGGTACGGGCGCGGTGCTCGGACGGCTGGCATCACCGGCCAGGTCACCGAGGCCCATATGAAGAACCTCTACGGCCAGGGGCTGCACCCGGAGACCGGTGAGCAGCTGGGCCGGCGGTTCCCGGTGTTCCGACCGTTCGACGAGCGCCTGGCGGACCGCCTGGCCCGCCGCCAGGAGGAGCTCGGCGCACCGGTCCCCGCGGAGGAAGCCGAACGGATCCGCGTCGAGGAGCTGGGACGGGAACGTCAGGCGGTCAGCGCGTGGGACCTGGTGTTCACTCCCGCCAAAAGTGTGAGTGTGCTGTGGGCGCTGGCCGACGCCGACATCCGCGCGCAGATCGAGGCCGCGCACCGGGCGGCATGGCAGTCGGTTCTGGACTACGCCGACGTCGAGATCGCCCTGACCCGCCGCGGCACCGGGGGCGTCGCACAGATCGAAACCCATGGTCTCGTCGCCGCCGCCTTCGACCACTTCGACTCCCGCGCCGGCGATCCGAATCTGCACACCCATGTGGTCGTCAGCGCGAAGGTCCAGGGCCGTGATGGGGTGTGGCGGGCGCTGGACGCCACAGCCCTGCACAGGGCGGCGGTCGCCCTGTCCGAGCGTTACGCCAGCCGCGTCGAGCAGGAGCTCGTCGACCGGCTGGGTGTGGCGTTCGCGGAGCGCACCGAGCCCGGGGTGCGCGGCGGGAAACGTCCGGTGCGGGAGATCGTCGGTGTCGCGGAGGTGCTCCGGACGGAGTTCTCCTCCCGCCGCGGCGCGATCGAGGCTCACCTGGCCGGGCTGGTCGCCGGCTACCGGAACGTGCACGGCTACGTCCCTGATGCCTCCACGATGTACCGGCTGGCCGAGCAGGCGACGCTGGCGACCCGGGCCGCTAAGACCAGCATGCCGCTGCACGAGCAGCGGGCGCAGTGGCGCGACCGCGCGGTGGCACACGTCGGCGCCCAGGCCGTCGACAACCTGATGGCCACGGTCCGCCAGGCCGGGCAGGACGCCCGCCCTGGCGCGCCCGCCGTGCCGGCGACGGTCGCCGAGCTGGCCGCCGCCACCGTCGCCGCCGTCCAGGAGCAGCGCTCCACCTGGGGACGGTGGAACCTCGAAGCCGAGGCGCAGCGGCAGGTCCGCCAGCAGCCGAACGTCGCCGACCGGGAGGCGCTCGTCGCGCAGGTGACCGCCGCCGCGATGTCCCCCGTCCACAGCGTCCAGCTCACCGTGCCCCGCGCCGAACCCCCCACCCCCGACGTGCTGCGCCGTGCTGTCGACGGCGGCAGCGTGTTCGACCGCAAGGACGCCACCCTCTACACCTCGGCGACCATCCTCGCGGCCGAGGACCGGCTGGTCGCCGCGACCCGTCGCCCCACCGGCCTCACCGTCGACCCGCTGCTGGCGGCCGCGGTGTCCGAACGCGGGGGACTGTCCGACGAGCAGGCCGCGGCGGTGCGTCATCTGGTCAGCCGGGACGCGCTGCTCGGCGTGCTGGTCGGCCCCGCGGGCGCGGGCAAGACCACAACGATGCGGGCGGTGGTGCAGGCCTGGCGGGCCACCGGCCGCGACGTGCTGGCGCTGGCCCCCTCCCAGGTCGCCGCGGCCGTGCTCGCCGAGTCAATCGGCGGGGACGTGCGGGCGGAGAACACGGCGAAATGGCTGTACGAGACGACCACCCCCGGCCGCGGTGGACCCGCGTGGCAGATGCGGCCGGGGATGCTCGTCCTCGTCGACGAGGCCTCCCTGGCCGGTACCCTCCCCCTCGATCGCATCGTCGCGCAGGCCGCGGCCGCCGGCACGGTCGTCCGTTTCGTCGGCGACCACCACCAGCTCGACGCGGTCCAGGCCGGTGGGGCGCTGCGGCTGCTGGCCACCGACGCCCCTGTCGCCGAGCTGGCCGAGGTCCGCCGGTTCACCGCGGCGTGGGAGGGCCCGGCGTCGCTGCGGCTGCGGGCCGGGGACAGCGCGGTCATCCAGACCTACCTCGACCACGGCCGGATCCTGCCCGGCGACCGGGAGACCCTGCTCCAGACGATGCTCACCCGCTGGGCCGCGGACACCGCCGCCGGCAAGGACAGCCTGCTCATCGCCGCCGACCGTGACACCGTCACCGAACTCAACGCCCGCGCCCGAGCCCACCGGGTCAGCCGCGGGGAGGTCTCCCCCACCGGCGTCACCCTCGCCGACGGCACCAACGCCGGTGTCGGAGACCTCATCGCCACCAGAGCCAACGACCGGAGGCTGACGACTCTCGCCGGGAAGGACTTCGTCAAGAACCGCGACGTCTGGACAGTTCTGCAGGCACATGCCGACGGAGCCCTCACCGTCGCCCACACCGACCATCGCGGTGTCCTCACCCTGCCCGCCGACTACGTCGCCGCCAACGTCGAGCTGGGCTACGCCTCCACCGCGCACGGCGCCCAGGGCCGCACCGTCGACACCTCACGGGCGCTGATCACCGACGCGGACCACGCCTCCTATGCGTACGTGTCTCTCACCCGCGGCCGGGCCACGAACGAGGCATACGTCGTCGTCCATCCTCTGGTCGACCTCGACGCCGACCACGCCGCACCAGTACCCCGCGACGTGCGGGCGGTGCTCGGGGACGTCCTGGCCCGCGACTCCGGGCAGCGCAGCGCGACCGAGATCCTGCGCGAGGCCTTCACCGCCGCCGACGCAGACCCCGCCGGGCTCGCCGCCCGCTACCACTACGCCGCCGAACTCACCGCCATCCCCGCCCTGACGGTCCTGCTCGACGAGCTGCTGCCCGCGGACCAGGCCGGGGCCGCCGCCGTCGATCCGGCTCTCGGTGCCCTCGCCCACACCCTCGCCCTGGCCACTCCACCCGGCGGGGACCAGGCGCAGGTCCTCGCCGACGCCCTTGCCTACGGCAACCGGTCCCTGCACGACGCCGACTCCATCCCCCAGGTCCTCGTCTGGCGGCTCCAACAGCTCATCGACGAACAGCCCGACCGCTACGGCCCCGCCGCCGCACCGCTGGCCGATGCCGGGCTGCCCGACGCAGCCAGCGTCCTGCTCGGCCCGCCACCGCACACCGGCGGGTCTGCCGACGGTCTTCTGGGGGACTACCTCGCCCACCTGCGCAGCCAGATCAACGACAGGGCCGATGTCCTCGGCGAGGCCGCGGTCCAGGCACCCTCCGACTGGGCGGTGAGCGCTCTCGGAGTCCTACCCGCCGACCCGACGGCCCGTGCGCTCTGGCAGCACTCCATCGGCGTCCTCGCCGCCTATCGCCAGGCAGCCGCCGTCACCGGCCCCCGCCCTCTCGGCCCCCCACCCGCGTCGCCCGCGCTCCCCCACCAGCAGGCCGCCCACGCGCGGGCGGGTCAGCTCCTGCGGGGCACCCGAGACCAGCTGGCAGACGCCCAGTCGGCCGCCGCCCGCGCCGCTCGCCTCGCCGAACTCCGCAACCGCCTGGCCCCCACCAGCCACACTCGGTTCGAGACGACTCCCGCGACGGACCAGAACACGCTGCTGCGTGCCTCGGGAGCCCGGCCCCACGCCCCCGAGCAGCCGGACAGGGCAGACCAGCGCCCGCCCCTGGAGGATCCTCCCGCTCCGGCCGAGTACGACGGGCCGGAGATCGGTCGCTGAGCCCTCGTCCCGTCCTGCTCCTCACCCACGACATCCGGTGCGCGCGTACGGGGCCGGTATCGGACGAGGCCCGAGGTCACGGCTGCGCCCCGACCGCGTAGTTCCACGCCGGTACGCCCGGCGCGTTCGGGTCGTTCAGGGTGTACCGCTGGTTCCCGCTTTCGGTCGGGGACACGGGCGAGTAGCCGGACCGGTTGAATCCCTCGTAGCTGGAGACACCGCCGCTGTCCGGGCCGAGGATGGTGTTGTTCGTGACGTACCACGGGGTCGGCGAGCTGTTGTTCGTCATCGCGTAGTCGTCGATGTCGACGTAGTTCCGGCAGTAGTTGTCGTGCAGGCTGTTGCCGTTCCCCCGGCTCTCGAAGCAGGCCGGATACGTCTTCGTTGCCAGGTCCAGGACGATGTTGTAGGCGATCTCGACGCCGCTGGTGTCCGTCGGGTAGTAGCCGCCGCCGTCCATGTCGTTGCCGGTCGCGACCGAGATCTGGCCCAGCTGGTCGCCGCCCATGTCCTGCACGCTGACGTAGTTGTGCAGCACCCTGAGGCCGTGCACGACCTGTTGGAGCTCGATCGGGAAGCGGCCGTTCTGGGTGATCCTGTTGTACGAGACCGAGACATTCGAGCCGCCGCCGGTGAACCGCAGCTGAATACCGTCGACGGCGGCGCCGAGGTTCTGGACGTCGTTGTGGTCGACGGTGACGTTGGTCATCGCGCCCTGGCCGAAGATGCCCGTCCACGCGCCGCCGGAACTCGCCCTGACGGTGTTGTAGTTGATATGGATGTCCGTGCCGTTGACATTCGCGATGGCCTGCTTGGCCGGCCAGTTCTGGAACGTGTTGTTCACGACGGTGACGTTCGACGGCGAGCCGCGCAGAGTGAGGTTCGCGCCATCGAAGACGTAGTCCTCGATGCAGGTGTCGGAGGAGATCGTGTAGGTGCCCGGGGGCAGTGTCTCGCCGTGGCCGTTGTAGGTGTGGCCGGAGAAGCTGTTCCCGCTCGGTGCGCCACTGAGCTGGTCGGCGGTGGGGCAGCCCGAGACGTCGCTGTCGTCGGACGGCGCCGCGACGCCATCAGCGGGAGTGCTCGGCATCGGAAGGGGGGAGGCGCCGGGGCTGATGGCGAGCGAGACGGTCTGCGAGATACCCGTGGTGGTCGCCTGCACCATGATCAGCCCGGCGGCACCGGGGCTCTCGGGCAGGAGGAAGCCGAGGACGATGTGCCCCGACGCGTCGGGGCTGACGTCCTGGCCGCCGGCGAACCTGGCGCCACTGTCGTAGACGAGGGTGGCCGTCAGCATGACGTCCGCATGCGCGGGGAAATGGTCGCCGGAAACGACGACGGTGCCGCTGTCGAAGCGAGTGATCGTGACCGTCGGCCCGGGGGCCGGCGCCGCGGCGGCGGTGAGAGCAAGGATGACGGCACCGATGCCGGCTATCACGGGAATCCGCCGGCCGCGCCACCGGCGGTATCGGTGTGTTCCCATCGTGATTCTCCTGAGAAGATCAGCGATGGCAGGTCGCGGCTCGTACCGTTTGAGACCGGTCGCCCTCATGCGCACCATTATCGCCCGCTAACGCGCGCGGTCGCTCACCGGCCGGACTACGGACGGTGGATCCCTTTTCGGCCCCATCAGGTCCAGTCGGGTTCCTGGCCAAAGTCCTTCCACCACCTCTCAGGATCGATCCTTTGATCGTTGTCCTCGTCTATCGCCCGCTGGAACTCCTCCTCCGCCCGCTTGAGCTCCTCCTCGTGTGGGTCGGGCGGCATGGCAGCGTCCAGCCGCTTGCGCATCTCCCGGAGGGGCCGTCGCTCTTCCCACACTCTGTCGACTATCTGCGAGACCTTGCGCTGCTCCTCCGGGGAAAGGGCGGGCATCTCGGGGTTGTCCCAGGCGTGATACTGCTGCACCGCGGCTTCCCGGGCCGCAGCATGAAGTTTCCGTTGCGTCTCGGCGTGGTCCTGAGGGGAGACGCCGGGACGGTCGAGGCGCCACGCGGCGGACTGGGTCACGCTCTGCACGGTGTTTTCCAGCGTACGGGCGGAATTGTCGTAGAGGGCGAGATCCTCCGCGATCCCGGCTGGTACGCGATAACCCGCCTGGCGGACACGACCGATGAGGATCTTACTCTGGAGGACCTCGAACGGGCTGGCGCCGACGAGCACCTCAGGATTGTCCCGTGGGTTCCACACTTTCGGGTCGATGCCCTGCTCCACCCAATGGTCCGGCATGGGGGGATGGTGCACCACAGCCCAGAAGGTTCCCACGTCAGGGTCCCAGCCGATGTGGACCGTCTCGTCTCCGTCCCCCGTGAAGGTGTAGCTCGGGCCGCTCATTCCGTTTCCGGTGCCGCGACGTTCTGCTCGTCGACGAATCCGTTCTCGTCTTCCGTTCCCGGCGCTGCAGCGACCGCTGCGGCGGCCTGCAGGTCGACGAAGGCATCAAAGTCATTGTCGTCCTGGACCGGTGTCGCGGCGTTGTTCCTTGTGTGCACCGATCTGCAGCGCGGCGAACGGCGGGCGAATCGGGCGCGGGCGCGGGCGAGCCAGTCGAGCCAGCGGACGGGGTCGTCGGGGCGGGCGTCGTCATGGTAGGCGGCCTGCCAGTCGAGCCAGAGCGCGGTGAGTTCCTCAACGAGGTCGCCGTGTCGGTACCAGCAGGGTGGGATGTCGTCGATGCGGAAGCGTTCGGTCAGCCAGCGCACCCAGTCGCCGAACTCCTGCCAGGTGGAACGCAGCCGGTCGGGGTCGAGGTTCTCCCAGCGAAACGGCGTCCCGGGCCGGTCCGTCCTGCGGGTAGGTTGCCGGGCGCCCTGTTCTTCCAGGGCCAGTACCCGGTCGACGAGCTGGGAGACGACGTCGAGGAGTTCGTCCAGCTGGCCGCGGGCGGATGCGGGTGCGGTCATGGGCTGTTCCGTTCATGGGGGTAGTAGGCGTCGTGGTCGGCGCGGAGCTGTGCGCCGTCGCGGCGCCGGTCGACCTGTTGGAGGCGGATCCAGGTCGGGGGTGCGGAGCGTGGGAGGAGCAGGGCGTTGCCGAGGGGGGCGTTGCGGATCTCGTCGGGTTCGAGGACGCGGCGGCGTCGCAGGCTGGTGCTGACCTGGTCGGGTCCGGAGGCGGCGGCGCCGAGCAGGCCGCCGCGGGTGTAGACGGAGGCGGTGGGTTCGTCGTACTCGCCGGCGGTCTTGGACAGGTCCTCGAGGTCGCGGACGTCGGAGACACCGGGGAGGATCAGCTTGTAGGTGGCGGCGTCCCACATGGCTTTGGCAGCGTGTTCGCCCCAGGAGCGGCGGGCCTGGTTCAACGACTGTAGGACGGCCATGAGGAACACCCCGGAGCCGCCGCCGTAGCTGAACAGGTCGGGCAGGCGGGGCAGGGCGGCGATGTTGGCGGCCTCGTCGAGCATGAGGCCCAGCGGTGGGGTGAGCCGTCCGCCCGGGGAGGTGGCGGCGCGTTGCAGGCCAATTTCGATGATCTCGTCGACGAGCAGAGCGGTCAGTGGGCCGATGGTCTCCTGGGAGGCGGGGGTGCCCTGGATGTGGACGGTGCCGCCGGTGAGTAGCCGGGTGGGGTCGAAGCCGGTGCCGGTCGGGGGGCAGGCGGCGTCGAGGACGACGGGGTCCCATAGGGAGGCCAGCGCGAGGCGGACGCCGAAGAAGATGTTGGCCTGCATCCGCGGGTCCTCGGTGGAGTAGCGGGCGAGGGATTCCGCCCAGGCCTGGGTGGCCAGCCCGGCGCGGCGGATGGCCGTGACGGGGGTGGGGTCGGCAGGGTCGGAGGACCAGGCGAGCACGTCGCGCATGGACGCACCGGCGAGGGCGGCGGCGTGCAGGTAGGCGGCCAGGACGATGGCGGAGACCTGCCGCCAGTCGGAGCCGTTCTCGGTGCCGGCGCCGATCTGGGCGGAGGAGGCGAGGACCTGGCCGCGGCGCAGGGCAGTGGAGGGGTCGTCGGCGCCGGCAGTGGGGTCCCAGCGCAGCGGCTCACCGACGGGCGGGGTGGGCTGCCAGGGGTTCCACACCCAGACCGGGCCGTGGGTGCGGGCGCGGGCGGCGGCGGTCCAGGCGGCGAGGTCGGGGCGGATGGAGGTGGCCACGACCGGGCCTGGCCAGTCGATGACGGCGCCGGCGAGCAGGCCGCGGGTCTTGCCGGAGCGGGCGGGTCCGACGATGAGGCAGCCGTCCTCGACGGTGGCGTGCACGCCGCTGGTACCGAGGTGACCGATGCGGATCGCCGCGTCGGCGGCGGTCGCGGCCGTTCCGAGGTCGGGGCGTAGGTGGGCGGCGCGGGCGGTGACCGCCCGGGCGGAGGAGTCCCGGCGTACCCGCGCCCCGCCGCCGCCGCGTAGCCGGCGCACGCCGAGTGCGACCAGGGCGAACACGGCGGCCGCGGCGACCAGCAGAACCGCGAACAGTGCGTAGCCGAGGGGACCGCCGACGCGGGTGCACGCGCGCCAGAGCAGGAAGATGATGCCGCCTGCGATCATCACCGCGGGAAGCGCGAGGCCGTCCCGGGCCCCTGTGCCTGCGGATGGTCCGGGCCTGTTCATCAGGTGGCCATGCGTTCGTCGGTGTGGTAAAGCTGCGCCTCGGTGTCGGTGAGGACGAGTTGGACGGGGTAGCCGCCGAGGCCGGCGATCTTCCACAGTCCGCGGCCGCGGTCCCCGCCGCCCCAGGAGGCCACGAGCATTCGTTCGGCGTCGGTGAGGCCGACGGCGTCGGCGAGGTCGGCCAGGGGCCGGGTGTCCTGGGCGAGCAGGATCCGCACGTCGCAGGAGGAGACCAGTTCCCGGGCGATGGCGACGGCCTCGGAGCCGGCGGCACCGACGGCCTCGAAGTCGGCGAGGCGGTGGGTGGCCAGCACCTGGATGGTGCCTTCGGCGCGACTCAACCGCAGGTCAGAGTCGATCTTGCGGACGAACTCGACGCCGGCGCGTAGCTGGCGCCACACCTCGTCGCGGATGACCATCCGTAGCCGGCCGGGTTCGTCGATGGCGGCCTGCCCCCAGCTGGACAGGCAGGACAGGCCGACGACGACGGCGTCCTCGCCGCGTTGGGAGAGCCGGGAGATGTCGACGGACTGCATGGGAGCGTCGAAGTCGAGGGCGACGGTGGTGGGCGCGTCGAAGATCCCGGCGAGGTTGCGGACCATCGAGCCGAGCGCGTCGGTGACCCGGCGGAACAGGCCGACGAACTCGGCCCGCGACGCGCAGCGCACGGCGGTGACGAGCGGGTCGGGGGCGTCGAGGAGCACCTGGTGGACGTCCGGGATGGTCGGGTCGGCCAGGGTCGTCGCGGCACGGTCCTCGCCGGTGGTGAGGCGCAATGCCTCGGCGAGGACGGTCTCGTCCTCGGGACCGACGGGAGTGCGGGCGGCAACGAGGGTGACGAGCAGACGCAGCCGCCGCCGGGCGATCTCGGCGAGGCGTTCGGCGAGCAGCGCCCGGTCGGTGGGTAGGCGGGTGCCCAGGGGGCCTGCGTCGAGGGGGTTGAGCCGGCCGGGCAGTCCGGGTCCGAGTTCGCTGACGGTGCCGCCGACGGCGTCCACGAGCGGGCCGTACTCGCCCTTGAGATCACCGAGGACCAGGGTCGAGACGCCGAACTGGGACAGCCGCAGCGACAGGGCCTTCAGCGTCGCGGACTTGCCGGCGCCGGGGCTGCCGGAGACGAGCAGGTTGGGGTTGCGGACCAGGCCGCGGTGCAGCCATTCCACGGGATGGCAGGAGAACGCCGCGCCGGTGATGACGTCGTAGCCGATGTAGGCGCCGACCGGTGGCACGCCGGCGCGGGTCAGCATCGGGTAGAGGCCCTGGACGGACGCGGTGGAGCCGCGCCACACCGCGGCCTGCGCGCTGTTCGCGGCCCGCCCGCCGAACGGGCCGCGCCGGCCGCGGCGCGCCACCCACGCGCGAGGCGCGTCCGCCTCTTTGGGCTCGGCGGGTGGGGCTGGTGCCGGGCGGGGCGCGGGCAGCAGCTCGCCGAGGGAGCGGGCCGGCAGGGAGGTCAGGTCCCGCTCCCGGGCGGCGCGGTTCATGCCCACGCCCGGGTGCTGGGCAGGCCGAGGCCGAGGGGGAGGGTGGCGGCGAAGGCGGCGTCCTGGGCCATCCACAGCCGGCGCAGGATCAGCCGGCAGCCCTGCCCGGCCGCGTCCGCCTCCAGCTCCGCGCACGCCTCCTCGAGACGCTGCGGGTCGGTGACGGTGACGGTGAGGTAGCCGGCGAAGCGCACCAGGCCGTGACCGAGAGCGTTCTCAGCCTCCTGGCGCTGGGCGTCGGCGAGGGCCTGGCGTTCGCTGGTACGCACGAGACCGCCGGTGCGCTGGCGCATGCTGACCGAGAACGACGAGCGGGTGATGTCGCCGAGGACCGCGCGTTCGGCCTGCGAGGGCGGGAGCGGTTCGTAGACCATCGCGATCGCGCGGCGCGCCGTCGCGGTCGAGCGCAGCACCGGTACCAGACCGCCGGCTGCGACCGGTGAGCGTGGCCACTCATACACCTGGTAGGTCACCGAGTAGCCGCCGTCATGCTGGTAGGAGCCGAGCTTGGCCTCCGCCGCGGCCGGCCCCGCGAGCTCCGGGTCCACCCCCGGGGGTGTGCCCGCCCACGCCGGGTCGCCGGCGGCGGCGCGGTGCGCGGCCCGCGGGCCGGCCGCATGCGGGTCGAAGGCGGTGCGGATCACCTCGGCCAGGTCACGCACCCCCAGCCAGCGGCGCACCTCGATGCCCGCCGAACGCATCCGGTCGAGCGCCGCGCCCACCTCCCGGATTAGCACCGCCGCCGCGCCGGTATCCCCACCGCCCGCCGCTCTGATCGCCGAACGGGCCCGCGGCTGCGACAGGGAGATCGCCAGGTAGGCCTCGTGACGGGACTGCCAGACCTGCTGTCCGCCGAGCAGCGCCGCCGCGGTGCTGCTCGCCAGCGGCGGGGCGTCGCCCATGGTGTGCGCGGCGGTCCACTGCACCAGCTCGGCGCCGTCCTCCGGCAGATACCGCTGGTACAGGCCCACCCGGGTCACCGGCTTGCCTTCCTCACACCAGCCGGCGAGCAGCGCCCCCCACGCCCCCACCCGCCGCGCCGCCGACGACGCGTCCGCCAGCGCCAGCCCGGGGAACTGGATCTGCAGCACCACCGTGTAGGTCTGCTCGTACGGGTGGTGCACCACCGCCACCGGCGTCCCCGCGCCCAACTCCTCCTCGAGGAACCGCAGCGGGGCCAGCACCCCGGGCAGATCCGCCCGCGGCAACCCTGCGGGATCGGCCACCGGGTCGGCGGCCGGCTGCCACGCCGCCCCGGCGTACCAGGTCTCCCGGCGTGCCTTCGCCCGCCTGAACCGCACCATGCGCAGCACCCACTCCCCGACGGCAAGCCCCTGCACCCGCAGCCACGCGGCGATCAGCATCAGCCCCGCCACCGGCAGCACCACCGGCAGCGCCGACCAGGCCCCGTTGGCGACCACAAGCCCGGTCATCATCACGGCAACGACGACGAGCAACGCCCGCGGAACGCTCAGCCCCAGCGCCCACGACCCCGCCCGGTCCCGCTTCCACCCGTGATACGTCTCCACCGCACTCACCGGCGCGCACCCCAGCCCATCCCGCCCGGATCACGCACCATCGGCCGCGCGGGACGCGGCGCCACCGGCGGACGGCCGTCCGGAACCTGCGCCGGCACCACCTCCGGCTGCTCCTCGGACGGCACCGCCTGCGGCTGCTCCTTCCCGGGCAGCACCGGCGGCGGGGTGGCAGGCGGTGGCTTCGCGATCGGCAGACCATCCCCCGGTCGGGGCACCGCCGAGGCACCCAGCCCCGGACCGCCGTCGCCGACGGGCACAGGCGCCTGCGCCTCCGCGGCTTCCGCCCCGGCATCCAGCGGGGTCGACGGCGACCCACCGGCGGGCACGGGCGAGGGTGCCACCGGCGCCTTCGACGGCGCGCCGCCGCCCCCACCACCTCCAGAGGAGGACGGCCGAGACGACGGGCGGCCGCCGGAGCGCCCCCCACCGCCGCCTCGGCCACGCAGATAGGGGGTGTCCACCGACTCGCCGATGCCGCCCAGGCCCGCGTGCGCCGCCGTGCGACCCATCCCGCGCTGGAACCCGCCCACCGCGGCCGTCGCCGCCATCGCCGCCATCGGCAGGAACCCCGCCGCGGCACCAGCCGCCGCCGCGCCACCACCAGCCGCCCCACCCGCCGCACCCCCGGCGGCCTGCCCCCCTCCACCCATCCGCTGCAGCATCGCCGGATCCAACGGATTACCGCCACCACCGCCGCCGTTCATGTTCGACATCCGCGAACCGAGATTCGACGTGGCGCCGATCAGCAACCCCAGACCACCCGAGACCTGACCGTCCACGTCGATCGCGAAGAACCGGGCCAGCGCCGGCCAGCACAACACCGCCGCCGCCAACGTCATCAACGCCACGATCACCTGCGTGATGCTGTCGGCCCCGTTCGCCTCCCGGAACCCGATCCCGAAACACAGCGTGATCGACGGCGGAACCAGCAACAGCCGGAACGTCGCCATCGCCTGCCGCTGCCACCACACCGCCGTCCGCTCCGACAGCAACCCCGACGCCCCGATCGGCGCCGTCGCGACCAGCACCCCGATCGCGACCTTCACCATCAGGATCTCTGCCCACAACACCAGCACAACAAGAATCGACAGCAGGCCGAACACCAGACCCAGCGCCGGCGTCGGCTCATTCTTGATCACAGTCTTCACGTTCTCGAGGAAACTATTCTGATCCCCATGGGTCTTCTCGATGATCCACCAGCAGATATCCGCAGACAGGTTCGCCCCCGTCTGCACCACCGTCTCGGTGACCGTGATCGCCAACGCCGCCTTCGCCAGACCCGACAACGCCGCCGTCACATACCCGCCGTCCGCCGCCAACTGCGTCCGCACAATCGCGATCAGCAGCACCATCACCGCAACAATCGCACCAAAACCCGTACACAGCACGTAGATGTCGTGCAGCCCGGCCTGGTCATAGTCCACCTTAGAGATCTTCGGCCACGCATCCATCAACTTGCCGATCAGATCCACCCCCGCAGAAGTGAACTGCTCGACAATAGCCCCCCACACACCACCGACAGCAGCCCCGACACCCGCCTCGACACCCGCCTTCGCCGCATCACCGATCCCGTGGGTGATGGCTCCCCCGGCGGCGGTGATTCCATCATTGATGCAGGTGGGAGTGAAGAAGTTGGATTTTCCACAGTTAGCCAAGCTGAAACTCCTTCCAACCTGCGGCAAGGACGTCCCGTGGATCGTTCGATGAGGGATTACGCAGATCTCCCGGCGCCTCAGTGACGTCGTCGAGGCGCCAGTCCCCGTCCAACCAGAGAAGATGATTCAGGCCGGTGGAGTAGACGGTGTTGAGTGCGCCCCTGACATCGCCTACCTGTATGGAGCGAGCAATGGCAACGTCAACCCGATCGTTCTCGGCTGAGAGGATTCGCACTCCCAGAGGGGTGGCAATGGCCCAGGCTCCAGGCAGGAGAGGATTCTTTCGATAGTCCTCCTGGATGGCGGGAACTTCTTTCTGGGTGAATCGTGGCGTGCTGACGGTTCGAAGCGCGTCGAGTTGGCGGTTCTCGTCACCGGCAACAAGCAGAGAATCCCAGCGGACGATGGCGGAGGCGGCGCCTTCGGGGGTGTGGGGGAAGCCGAGGGGGACGCCGTTGGAGGCGGTTCGGGCGGGATGCGGCAGGAGTAGAGGCGCGGTGGGGTCCGCGGTGGATGAGCGGGCTGGCTGGGGTGAGGGAATGCCGAAGCGGGTGGGCGCCGGCGCCGACGACCGGGTGGCAGTGGGACCGCCGCCACCGCCACCGGAAACAGCGAGGGTGATGCCGACGGTCGCGGCGATCAGGATGACGACGGCGAGGGCGACGAGCAGGAGGGTGCGCCGCCGGCGGGGTGGGCCGCCGTGGGGTGACATCTGCTGGGTCAGGCTCATGTCCGAACGTTCCCGCTCCCGTGCCGGTTTCCGGATCAGATCGCGAGGTTGTAGAAGGTGTTGACGAGCGGGATCGCGATGCCGACCAGGAATCCGCAGCCCACTGCCCAGCCGAACGCGGTCAGGCCCCGGTCGAAGTGCTGGGGGCGTGCGGTCATCCGGGCCCAGCCGGCGAAGCCCGCCGAGATGAGTGCGGCGATCCCGCAGGCAGTGACCGCGCCGTACATCGACCAGGCGAGAAGCTTGTTCAGCGCATCGGATGCCTGGTGGGGCAGTCCGTCGGTGCCCGGGTTGACGGGCTTGAGCGGATTGGGGGCGTTCGGTGCCCCGTCGCCAGCTGGGCCGGCGAGCAGCAGCGTTGCGCGCGCGGTGAGAGAATGGATCATGCTACGTCCTCCAGGGAGAGGTGGCGGACCAGGGCGTCGGCGGCGCGTTCGGCAGGTCGGCCGCCCTGACCGGCGTCGAGACGTCCGGTGGCGCGCACGGACGGGAGATGCGGCACGCGGGCGATCGCGCCGACCTCGCCGCCGAGCATGACCATCCGCGCACGGGCGGGTCCCGGGATGCGTCCCTCGGTGATGTCGACGACCGCGGCGACGAGATCCTCGGGTTGGACGCCGGCTTGGCGCAGCGCTCGGGCGGCGGTGACCGCCTGTTGCAGCGGACCGGTCGCCGACGCCGACACGAGCACAACCCGCACACCCGGCTCCGTCAGCAGCCCGTACCACCGCGGCGCGTGCAACAGGTACAGCACGGGGTCGTAGGAGTCGACGACCAGCGTCGCCCAGCCCGGATCCGCGCTCTCGACCACGCTCACGCTGTCGACGCGGCGCGGCGGGACGTCCGGAGCGAGCACGTGGTAGTCGCCGCCGTACCCGGGCAGCGTCGCCAGACCGTTCGGGCCGCGAGGAAGCGTGCGGCGCAGGCTGAACAACCCCGGCGCGTCATCGATGACGACCAGCGGCCCGGCGGCGCACAGCCGGCGGGCCAGCAGGTCCGCCGTCGTGGATCGACCCATCCCCCCGCCCGCGGCGACCACGACAACCAGATCTGCCAGGGGCAGAGCAGGTACTGGGGGCCCATGGATCTCATCAAGATCAGGAGAGTGGCCAGGGATCGGAAGCGCGCCGAGGTCGTCCGTCTGTGGCGCCCACCGGTCGGTCGGCGTGGGCATCCCCGGCGTACCCCCTGTTTGCCGCGTCAGTGGCCTTGGGCGAGAACCTGTGCGCGCAGTGGCGCAATCCGGTTTGTCACGGTAGCGTCACCATCACAGCAAATCAAACTTAATACGCTGAAAGATCACAAAGTCGGGTCATGACCGCATCTGGGTGGGGTGGGCTGTGGCCACGGAGTCGGCGTCAGGCAGCGGACCCACGTCGTCGCCGATCGCGATCGTCCTGGTCGGGGCACTCGCCCTGGTGGTCGCCGCCGCCGGCTCCCTCGCCGTTCTCACCGGCGCGGGCGCGTTCGGACTTGGCGGTTCGGACGGTGCCGACACGCCCGCCGTCACCGGCGCTGTCGCCGGCATCCCCGCCGCCTACGTCGGACCGATCATCAGCGCTACTCGCACCTGCCCGACACTGAGCCCCGGGCTGCTCGCCGCCCAGCTGCAGCAGGAATCCGGGTTCAACCCGACCGCGCACTCCCCCGCCGGCGCCGTCGGCATCGCCCAGTTCACCCCGCCCACCTGGGCGGCCCACGGCGTCGACGGCGACGGCGACGGCACTGCCGACCCGCTCAACCCCGCCGACGCCATCCCCGCCGCGGCCCGCTACGACTGCGCCCTCGCCACCACCGTCGCCCACCTCGGCGACCCTGTCCGCCTCATGCTCGCCGCCTACAACGCCGGCCCCGGCGCCGTCCTCGCCGCCGGCGGCGTCCCGCCCTACGCCGAAACCCAGACCTACGTCGCCCGCATCCTCGCCAGCGCACCCGCCATGACCGCCGCGATCGAGGCGGCCACCGCCCCGGTCGGAGCCGTCGCACCGGCCGCCGCTACCGTCATCGCCTTCGCCCGCGCCCAGCTCGGCAAGCCCTACCGCCTCGGCGCGAACGGCCCCGACGCCTGGGACTGCTCCTCCCTCGTCCAGGCCGCCTACGCCACCGCCGGCATCCTGCTCCCCCGCACCACCTACGCACAGGCCGGACAGTCCGGCCCCACCATCACCCTCGACGACATCAACCAGTGGCGGCCCGGCGACCTGCTCTTCGCCGCCGGCTCCGACGGCACCCCCGACAACCCCGGCCACGTCGGCATCTACCTCGGCAACCACCAGGTCCTACACGCCCCGCACACCGGCGACATCGTCAAGATCGTGGACCTCGACCACTACGAGAAGGTCACCGGTGTCACCCGACCCACCGCCCTCGCCCCGTGACCCCCCGGGCGCGCTTCAACGCGTCGGGTGAGGCGCCGGTGTGGCTGGTGTCCTCATCGCCCCTACGAGGGATTGCAACAGGCCCCGGTGGGCGAGGGCAACCTCGCTGAGCGGCGCCGTCCTCATCGCCCCTACGAGGGATTGCAACCTGACCGATAGGCCCGAGGCCGCAGGACCCGGACGTTTCGGGACGTCGCCTCGATCGCTGGTGTGCTGGGTAGGCCGCCCAGGCACCGCTGTGGGGCTGTCAGGCGTGGGGACTGGAATCAGATGACGTGGTCGCGTTCGGGCTTGTCAGGGATTCCGCTGTGTGCGCTGATGGCCTGGATCCCCAGGAGGCTGGCGCTGGTGCTGCTGATCGTCCGGACCATCCACCGCCAGGTGTCCATCATCTCGTCAGCCAGAGGGTCGAACTCGTCGAAGATGGCCGGGGCGCCCGCCGCGCGCCCCGGCCGTGCGGCGCGCACCACAGCCTGGCTGGCGGTCCTAGAAACGTCGTAGGCGATGAGGGGCTCGCCGATCGTGTAGCTGCCGGCGTCGCTGTCCGCAAACACGTCGCCGCTGCGAGTCTGCGTCCATGCCAGGTCGGTAACGCCCCGGGCCCGCGCATGGTCGGCTGCGGCGGCCTGCGCGGCCTCGGGCGTCTCGTAACTCCCGAGCTCGTCGATGCCGTGCAGCGGGCCGGTGTAGGTCAGCGTGAGTTCCTGCATGACGGTCTCCTCCATCTGTTGGAGCAGGCGCGGATAGGTCGGGTGGTAGTTGCGCAGGGTGTCGCTGCCGAACTCCACCGCGGTAGGCAGATTGAGGGAGGTGATCAGCGCTGCTTTCGTCCGCGACTTCCCGGCGCCGGTCTGCCCGGCGAGCAGCAGCACGGTCGGAAGGTCCCGGGCCAGCCCGGAGAGCTCGTTCGGGACGATGGTCTCGGCGAAGACCATCCGGTGGTACGCCTCGGGCAGCGCGTACTTCTCAGGGTCAAGAGGTTCGTCAGGCATCGGGCTGATCGTAGGACCACTGTGCGCGCACGCGTGGTCCGTATTCACGGACCACGCGTGCGATGTCCGCGGGGCTCGCACCACGCAGATCGCGGCGCTGCTGCGCATAGGCGGCAGCCTGCGTCCGCCAGGCCTCCACGACCCGCGGATCCGGATCGGGTTTCTCCCGCTCCCCCATCATCTGGGCGTGCGCCCAGGCGATCATCGAGCCGAGCAGGTCCTCCGCGACCTCGAAACTGACCGCTTCCTCCTGGGTCCAGGTGGGCAGCGTCCCGAGGGAACCCGAACCGGTCAACTCCCGCCACCGGTCGAAAGAGACCAGCACCGCTTCCGGTCGGCGTTGCCGGCCGATCACCACCACTGTCCAAGGCCGGCAACCGGCTCGGTGCCCCGAACGGCGACACGGCGGACGCCAGCAGCGCGCCGACACGCCGAGGACACGTTGTTCCACATCCTTGGAAGTGGAACGACCTCCCGGCGAGCCGCGCGCGGCCACGGATACCGGCCTCCGGTCGTTCCAGAAGTCGTTCCACAACATGTGTTCCGAAATCATAGTACGGAGACGACTTCCGGTACGATCATCGTGTGTCTGTCGCCCCCACGCACCCACCGGCCGGGCTCGACCTCGGCTACGCCCGGGTCTCGACGACCAAGCAGAGCCTCGAGCGCCAACTCGACGCCCTGGCCACTGCCGGCATCCCGGACGAACGGATCTTCACGGACAAAAAGACCGGCACCACCGTCGACCGCGACGGCCTGACCGCGCTGCTCGCCTACGCCCGCCCCGGCGACACGATCATCGTGCACACGTTGGACCGGCTCGGCCGCAACCTGCGCGAGGTCCTCAACCTCGTCCACGACCTCGCCGAGAAGGGCGTCGGCGTGCGCTCCCTGGCCGACCCCCTGCCGATCAACACCGCCGACGAGGGCATGGGCCGCATCGCCTTCCTACTGCTCGCCCTGTTCGCCGAAATGGAACGCACCTTCACCGCCGAACGCGCCGCAAACGCCCGCGCCGTCGCCGAAGCCAAAGGACGCCACGTCGGCCGGCCCATCGCCCACCCCACCGACAAGATCGAATACGCGCGGCTCCTCAATGCCAGCGGCGAGAGCCTGAGCGCGATCGTCACCAAGACCGGCATCCCGAAGACCTCACTGCACCGCTACCTGGCAGACGTCGAACCCGCGACAGCACCAGCGAAATAGCCGCAGCTGTTAGCGCCACACCCGGAGCGTCTGATCATCATCCGGGTCGGGAACCGCCCGGTAGCCGGCACCGGCCAGTGCAGCCGCGATACGCCCCACATCGGGCGCGCCGGGAGACGCGACCAGAAACCCCTCCCCGTCCTCCCCACCCTCGACGACAAAGCCGGTGTGTCTGTCCGTCCACTCCCGCAGGCCGGCACGGCGTAGAACCACGCGGATGGCCTCCCCATCACGATCACGTGCTGTCCACAACGGCCGCCGGCCGCGACCATAGCCGAACTCCGGAACCTCGTCGTAGCCCACGTCCGCTAGTCCAGCAGAAGCTGTCAGGCCCGTTGCCCCTTTCTGCCGTATCTCGGCGATTCCCCACTGTCAGCCTCTGCCGTGCACGGGTCGGACCGCCCGGACCGTGATCATCGGCTGGAGCAAGATATGCATCCGTCCTACGGATGCGGGGTCCGCGCCGGCGGGCGCGGACGGCTGCACGGCCAAGGCGGCGCGGCGGGGCTGTTGGTGGTCCGGTGGGAGACGCGGCGCGGCCCCGGCCGGCGGGGTGCCGGACCGGGGCCGCGCGGGTCGAGCGGGGGTCAGTCGAGGACCGGCACGTCGAGGACACGGCCATCCTCGAGGGTCACGGACCGGGTCTGGCGCGGGCGGGCAGCACGCTCGGCCTCGGCGTCCGACTCCCGGACGATCTCGTAGGCGATACGCAGCTCGGCGGCCCGGTCCGTGTCCGTCCGGTTGTTCTTGATCATGAGGATCCTCCTGGTGTGATGGTCCGGCCCCGGCGGACTGCCGGGGCTGGGTGCGGTGCGGTCAGTGCAGTACGGGGATCGCGCCATAGCGGCAGGCCAGGTCATGCACGCGCCGCGCGGTGCGCAGGTCCAGGCCGGTGACCGTGACCCCGTCGGTGCCCTCGGCGGGGTCACGGGTCGGCACGGCTGTGAGCCCCGCGGCGTCCAGCCGGCGTAGCAGTGCCGTCCACGACGCCTGCGGTGACGCGATGGACAGCACGCGGGTCGACCCGGCGTATCCCAGGTAGGTGCGGCTGATCGTCACCGTGTGGGTCTGGGGCCGGGTCAGACCGCTGATCGTGATGTCCACAGCCCACACCATATGCAACACCACTGTTGCATGCAACACCGGTGTTGTACCTGCGTGACGAAACACCGGTGTTGGTACGGTCGGGGGGTGGACGAGGATGAGGTACGCGCCCCCGCGGCGACGCTCACCGGCGCGCTGGAGGCGGCCCTGGCGCAGCTGGACACGCTGCCCGCGGCGCCGCGCACCGCAGCCGCGACGCTGCTCGCCCAGGTGCTGCTCGACGCGCAGGCCTCGGTGGCGTCCCGGCGCGCGGCGGCGCTCGGCGACCTCGTCCGCACGCAGGGCACCTACGCCGCCGCGGCGGCCGTGCTCGCCGAGATCGGCCAGGAGCTCGCCGACGCCCAGCTCGCCGCGACGACACCCGAGGCGGTCGGGCAGACGATCCGCCGTGCCCGTGCCCCTCGCCGAACCCAGTCGGACGACGCCTGACCTCTGCTCACGAGCACCGCCGGCGGGCCCGCTCACGACGCCGTCGTGGTCGCCGCCCGGCTCGGTGTGTCCCGCCAGACGCTGCGGGACACCGGCATCCCCGACGTGGTGCTGGCCAGCTGGTACCGGGCCCTGTGACCGTCGGGCCCCCGGCCCGCGGCTAGCGACGGAGGGAGGCGGGTCGGGCCCGCTCGGCGAGTAGGGCGAGGTCGAGCAGGAGCGCATCCGCGGCGGCGGCGCGGGTGGGGTGGGTGGTCTGCATCCGTCCGGCCCGCCAGGCCTGCACGAGGCCGCCGCTGACGGTGTGGGCCTGCCAGCCCCGGGTGTGCGGGGCGCGGCTCACGGCGCCCAGGGCGGTCCCGTGCAGACTGACCGCCGCCCGCCCCGCGCCGTCCGGGATCACCACCGGCGGCTCGCCGCCGCCGGTGGTGCGCAGCATGTGCACGGCGCGGACCGCCGCGGACATTTCCGCGGACAGCTCGCGGTCGATCCCGGTGTCGACGTTGCGGACCACCACCGGCCGCTCGGCGGGTGCGCGCCGCCGCCGTGGGCGATCATCACGTGACGGTGATGTGTGCCCGGGGTCGGTTCCCGCCGGGGCGGGGGCGACCAGGCCCTCCCCCGGCTTCACCGTGGCCACCGTCTCCTCCTGCGCCGGCGTCGGTGGTGCGGTCGTCACGTCCTCGGACGGGGCGCCGGTGGGCGCTGGCAGCAGGCGCAGCCCCGGACTGTCCGCCACGGGGGTGGGGTTGGTGCGGGCGAGGAGGTCCCGGGTGCCCGCGCGGATGGCGCTGGGGAGGTCTGCGGGGATGGTCTCGCCGGCGTCGAGCCGGCCCGCCAGCTCCCGGATGTCGCGGATCAGGTCGGCGACGGACGGCGGATCCACCGGCGCCGGCGTCGCGTGGGCAGAGGCCTGGCGCTGCCGGTAGGCGCGCTGCTGGCAGGCCCGGGAGGCGTAGACCGGTGCCCGGCCGCCACCGGCCGGGGCGGCGGGCAGCCGGCGGCCGCAGCCACAGCCGCAGGTGGCCGCCGGCGCGGCATCTGGATCGATCGTCACGTGATGATCCATGGGGGCAGCCTACCCGTCCACACCCCGATCACCACGTGATGACCGTTGGATCCGTCACCACCCGACCGGGGACTGGCCGCGATCCACCCCGGCCGCGATGCTGACCCTCGTGCCCGTGCTGCGCCTGGACCTCGACGAGCTGACGCTCGACGTCCACACCGACGTCGACGACCTGGAGACCATCCGCGCCGGCATCCGACACGCCGCCCGCCACATGGACGTCACCGAGTACCGCACCACCACCGGACACCCCGCGCTGGTCAACTGGCGGGCCGTCCGCCGCCTCCAGATCCACCTCGACGCGACGTAGGCCGGGAGCCCCACTCCCCTGCCGGCCCGCTCACCCGCCCGCCCACCGGGGGGCCCACCGGACCCCCTGCCAACACAGGGGGGTGGGCCCGCTGATGCTGGTGCAGGTCAGCGGTCTGCTGGGCACCCCCCGGGCGCTCCGCGACATAACAACAGGGACGGATGTCCCTCACCATCACCGATCCCGGGGAGATGGCCGCTGGGGCGATTCACCGGATCCGGGTCATTGCCATGAGTGGGATTGACCCGGATCCGGTGAGAGCGGTGGGAGCATCCCCGGCTCCGTCCCGCCGGCCATCCCCCTGGGTGGTCTCCCCCGGACGCTGACGCCCGATAATCCCCTCCTCCCGCCTACCAGAACGGGACCTCGGATTCGCGTCGGGGCGAAGAGAGGACCTGGGGTGGCGCCGTGGGAAGAGCTCGCACGGCGCCACCGCATGATCTACATCTGGTGCAGGAGAGACGAGGCCGTCACCGTGATCACAATGATGATCCAGACGACCACTCGAATCAGCCGCTCCTGCTCCTCCGTCAGACCATCGGCCAGCCGCACGCAGTACCGCATCGTGGTTCCTCTCCGGCGGGGTTGTTGAGGGGCCCCCGACCCGACCCGGCTGGAGACGCGATCCAGCTGCGACGGGCCGAGGGCCCCTCAACGCTCCGACGAGCCTCCTCAACGCTCCAAAGCGCCGACCCGCCCCCGTGCGGGGTCGGCACCGCCCTCTCGGGGCGCGTTGAGGAGGCTCGCCAAGAGGCGACCACGTTGTAGACACTGCATTTGGCTGTCCTAGTCGACGATCAGACGCCGCGAGCGGTTCCAGGGGTTGTCTCGTCTTGGCCGCCGCCCATCGGCCTGACGCCACCGGCCATATTTTCCGCTTGCGGATTTGCAGGCAGTGACGCTTGCCGCTGTGCTGGCTGGACCGCCAGACTCCTCGCCAGACGATCTGGGTGCGGAGGAGACGGCGTGACGACGGTGGTAGCGGTCTATAGCGAGAAGGGCGGCGTCGGGAAGACGGCGTTGTCGTCCGGCCTGGTGGCGGCTGCGGCTGCCCGGGGGATGCGGGTCCTGGCCGTCGACTTGGACCCACGGCACACGCTGACCGACGAGCTCGGTGTCGACAGCCCCCAGTTCAGCGTCAACGACCTGCTGTTCGTCGACCCGAGCGACGCGGATCCGGCCGACGCGGCCGAGCTGGTCCAGGATGCCCTCTCCCCCGCAGGCGAGGCCTGGCCGGATCTGGTGCGTGTCCTGGCGGCCGAGCGGGCCCTGTCGCACCGGGAGGTCGACGCGACGATCGGCCTCGAGCACCGGCTCGCGCGGGCCGTGCGGGGCGTCGACGACGTGGACCTGGTCGTCATCGACGTGCCGCCGCGCGCCGGCGGTCGTCTCGCCGGCGCGGCGCTCGTCACCGCGACGGTGGTGGTGATCCCCGCGACGCTGACCCTCGACGGCTTCATCGGCGCCGGCGAGGCGATGACGACTGTCCGGCACATCCAACGCGGCCCGAACCCGAGCTTGCGGGTCGCTGGGATCGTCCGGAGCATCACCCCGCGGCCTGTCCGGCAGATTCACCGGGAGCTCGACCGGCAGCTCGCCGAGACCTACCCCGACCTCCTGCTCGATGCACGGATCCCGCACTACGCGGTACGGGAGGAGGCCCGTACTGCCTCGGTGCCCATCACGGGCGCCCCAGGTCGGGAGGCCCGCACCCTGGCAGCGGCGTACGGATCGGTGCTCGATGTCCTGGTGAAGGAGAGCTGAGATGCCCCCCCGAGGTCTCATCCAGCAGGGACAGAAGCGGCTCCAGAAGGCGGGCGACGCCTACACCGATCCGGCCGTCATACCCGCAGCTCCTACGCCTGTCCCCCACCCGGCAGCACCCATTGACGACAGCGAAGACGCCAGCAAATCCGCTGGCGAAAAAGACAGCATAGAGACCAGCGATAAGGCCATCAAGTCAGCTCGCTCTGTAGCCAGCAAAACCGCTGGCAGTAGCGCCAGCTCTAGGCCAGCCCTACCGCCAGCAGAGATGCCAGCGGCTCGGCCAGCGCGCCGACGTGGCCGGCCTCGTGGCCCTCAGCGCGTCGCCCTCTCCGTCCGCATCCGCGCGGAGCTCGACGCCCGGCTCACCTCCGCCGTGGAGACTGCGGAGATGGGGCCGCAGGAGATCGTGGAGGAGGCGCTGGCCGTGTGGCTGGACCGCCACGAACGGCGCCAGCGGGCACGCTGACAATACCGCCAGCATTTCCGCTGGCTGAAATACTGCGCTGCGCTCCCGGGCGACGGCGGCGCCTCAGCCCGGCTCGGCCTCGCCGGCGGACTGGCCAGATCCCGAACGGCAGGAGGCCGCGGCGTGGGCGGGGGGACAGAGCGGGACTACTCGGGACCGCGGAGGCGGTGGGCGCGTCCCTGTTCGGCGACCGTGTCCTCGTGACGTCAGGCGGCCCGCGGCGGGACCAGCACGACGCCGTCATGTGCGCGCACCGGCAGCTCATCGTCGAGCGCGTCGAGCAGACGTACCGCGTACGCCTCTGTCATGTCGCCCCGGATCTCGGCCGGTGTCATCCAGCGGAATGCGGTGGTCTCGTCGCTTGTCTGGAGGGCGCCCCCGATGACCCGGCACCGGAAGACGAGCGCGACGACGCCGGCCGTCATGTTCTTGTAGACGCCAGTGAGCCGATCAATCCCGACGGCGAGCCCTGTTTCCTCGGCAACCTCACGGCACAGGCCGTCCTCGATCGTCTCGCCCAGCTCCAGCACGCCGCCGGGCGGTTCCCAGTGCCCGTTATCCCTGCGCCGCACGGCCAGCGCACGGCCGTCGGGATCGATGATGGCGGCTGCCACGCTGACCGAGTGGCGGGGTGCGGCGGCGTTCAGTGGAGCCTCCCTGGGTAACGTTCCTACTCGTCAGGACGAGTGTAGGGAGTGGTCCGATGAGCGCCAGCCGAGTGGATCCCACCAGCGATCAGCCTCTGTTCCGGCAGATCGCCTCCGTGCTGCGGGAGAGGATCATGTCCGGCGAGCTCGAGCCGGGAGCCCAGCTGCCATCTGAGACTGATCTGCGTGCGCAGTTCTCGACATCACGCCCCACCGTCCGCCAGGCCGTCGCCCTGCTGACGACCGAGGGGTTGGTTCAGAGCGAGCACGGCCGCGGCACCTTCGTACGCCGCCGGCCGCCGGTCCGCCGCCTGAGCGCCGACCGGCTATCTCGCAGCCGCCGCGCCAGCGGCCAAGCTGCGTTCCTCGCGGATGCCGCGGCAGCGGGAGCGCGTCCCGACGTGGACATGATCGAGGTGAGCCAGAGCGCCGCCGACGACCAAGTGGCGGAGTGGCTCGAGCTCGAGGCGGACGCCCCCGTACTGGTGCGGAGCCGCCGGTATCTTGCGGACGGCCAGCCCATGCAGGTGGCGACGTCCTATCTCCCAGGGGATCTGGCGGAAACGATTCCGGCGCTCGCTGCCAAGAACCCAGGGCCTGGCGGCATCTACGCCCGGATCGAGGATGCTGGGCACGTCTTCGAGCCCTTCCGTGAGTTGATCACCGTCAGGATGCCGACCGAGCCTGAGCGGCGGACACTTGGCATGCCCCCTGCAACGCCGGTTCTCGACATCCTCCGCACGGCCCGCGACAACAATGGACGGGTGCTGGAGGTCTGCCACGCCGTCCTGCGCGGCGACCGGTATGCGGTCGAGGTCGCGCTGCCCGCCGACTGATCTGGCGGCCACTCCGTGGGCTGACCTGCGGATAGTTCACATCTGTTACGACTCGTCTTGACGAGTTTCCTGACAGGTATTGCCCTACGCACCCCCGGCACTCCAAACTCGTCCTGTCGTCAGGACGAGTTCTGACGGTGGGGTCCGGCCGGTGCTCGCAACACCGGCCGGACCGGTCCAACCCCCGCTGTGACCGGAGGCCAGACCCATGGGCAATCGTGCCCCAACATCCCCTGTCCCGTACGTCGAGGAATGGCGCCACAGGGCGCTGTGCCGTGACGAGGACCCCGAGATCTTCTTCGGCGAGGCCGGCCCCGCCTCGACAGCGGCCGCGCGTGCAGTGTGCGCGTCCTGCCCGGTGCGCCGTCCGTGCCTGACGGAAGGCATCCGCGAGCCCCACGGGGTGCGCGCGGGCCTGACCGAGGCCGAGCGGGACCCGTTCGGCCGGGCCTACGCCGTGTACCGGGAGCTGGTCGCCGCCGCCCACGACGCCCTGGCCCAGGTCGCTGCCGGCGATCCGGGTCTGCGCGAGGCGCTGGCCGCTGTGGAGGCCGAGGCCGACGCGGTCGGCTCGCTGGCCCTGACGGTGGCCGCCGGCGGCGCCGACGAGGCCGAGCTGCGTGACCTGGCCGCGCAGGCTCTGGACGCCCGGCAGGCCACCGCGGCCGCGCTGGGCGAGCTGTACCTGCGTCCGCTGGACGGCATGGATCGGGCGGTGACCCGGCTGATGGCCGCGGCCGCGCGGGCCGCTGCCGTGCACACCACCCTCGCCGTCGCTCCCGCTGCCGTGTCCGTGCCGGTGTTCGGGGCGGTGGCGTGATGAGCGTGATGATCGAGCTGTTGTCCGGGTTGACGGGTGCGGCCGCCGTGGTGCCGGTGGTGTGGCGGGTGGCCCGCCGCCGTCCGGTGCCGCCGGTGGTCGGCGACCACTACATGATCGTGCCCGCGCCGTCGCCCGTGGTGGAGGCTGCGGCCCGGCCCGTCGCCGATCCGCGGATCGGCGGCATCGGAGGGGGGAAGTCGACCCTGCCGGCGCCTGTGGCTGGTCCGGTGGTGACCGCGTCGCGTCTCGCGCCGACGCCCCTGTCCGAGCCGGCACCGGCGCCCGCTGTGGCCGCGCGGGTCGACGTCGACGAGCCGACGGTGCCCGTTGCCGAGCGGGTGGTCCCGTCCGAGGCGGTGGCGTCGACGGTGACGCCGGGCCTGCGGGACGGGGACCTGGTCGAGCCGGCGCTGGCGATCGTCGCCGCCGCCGACTCGCAGAGGGCGGCGATCGCCGGGCTGCGGGCGCTGGGCGCCGAGCACGGCCTGGCGATGGACTACCTCAACGCGTGGCTGATCGAGAAGGTGCTGCGGGAGAAGCTGGCCAGCCGCGCCGCAGGTGGGGCGGTGACGTCATGACCGCCACGGCCACGGTGGAGTTGGAGACCCGCCTCGAGGTCACCTCGGCGCCGGTGGATGCCTGGGGGCTGCTGGTTGTCCTCGCTGGCGAGGTCGGCTTGGCCCACGGCACCCCGCCGCTGGCCGCGCCGGGCGGCCACGAGATCCGCGACATGGAGCTGTCCGGCCGCACGTGGACGGGCGGCACCGCCCGTCTCGTTGTCACCCCCGTCGTCACCCTCTTCGGGGAGGAGGCGGTGTCCGTGCTGCTGACCAGCAGCGGCACGGACGAGGCCGCCGAGGCGCATCTGCACGACCGGCTGGTTGAGCGGGCCGGCGACTGGCTGCACGAGCGTGACCTGCGCTGGCGGTATCGGCAGGAGTGGTGCGCGCCGGGGGCCTGGCATTGCGGCTGGGCGCTGTCGACCGGCCACCAGCCCCACCCGACGGTGGTCCAGCCGGTACCGGTGCGGCCGGTGGCGCGATGGCGGCGCTGGCTGGCGGTGGCGGTCGACTGGCCGGCGAGTCTGGCCGGCTACGCGCTGGGCGGGGCGGCCTGGGTCGGGCTGCTGCTGCACCTGCTCGGCTCCCGGGCGGGTCTGCACCCGGGGCGGCTGGCGGATCTGCTGTGGCGGGCCGGTGTGCCGGGGCACGCGTTGGCGCTGCTCGCCGGCGCGTTCCTGGCACACCGGGTCGCGGCCGTCGCGGTGGACGTGCTGGACCCGGACGGTGTGACGCCCCCCTGGTGGGTCCACGCCTGGCACCACGCCCAGGACTGCGCGACGACGGTGCTGCTCGCCGGCGCGGTCATCGCCCTCGGTGGGGGGTGGCTGGCATGAGCTGGGCCGACGAGCGCAGGGAGAACCAGCGCGCCGCGGCGGACATCCGCCGGGATGACGAGGACGCGGCCGTCGATCGGCAGATCAGGCTACGAGCGGCGGCCGTCGACGAGCAGATCAAGCTGGGCGCGGCCCAGGAGGCGACCCGCAAGGACCGGAAGGCCGACGCGAAGAAGGCCCGGGACGACGCCGCCGCCTGGGCGGGCGAGCACATGGTCGAGGTCCTCGTCTACGGCCTGGCGGTCGTCTGCGCGGCGATGGCGGTGCCCGCGATGGCCGGCTACGGCCTGGACCTGTACGGCCCGCCGGGGCTGCTGCTGCCGGCGATGTCGGAGCTGGGTCCGTGGGCGCTGGCGATCGCGGTCGCGGTGTCACGCCAGCGGCATCCCGACCGCAACGTGCGGTGGCTGATCGCCGGGATCTGGCTGTTCGCCGGCGTCGGCGGCGGGATGAACCTCGCGCACGGCTGGGACGCGCACGGGCCGCTGGGCGGCGCCGCGATGGCCGCGGTGTCGGTCGCGGGCATCATCGTGCACCAGCTCGCCGTCGCGAACCCGCCTCGGTCGCGGGCGCAGCGCCTCGCGGCCCGCACGGCCCGTGAGGCCGACCGTCGGGTCGGCCGCGCCGAGCGGATCGCGGCGCGCACCGCGGTGGTGGACCTGGCCGGGGACGGGTCGGCGCGGCTGGTGCACCGGCCCGGTCTGTACGTGCCGACCCGCCGGCACCTGGAGGCGACTACCGTGCCCGGGCTGCCGACCGACTCGGCTGGTCCGGATGGCGACTGGGACGCGGCGCTGGCCGCGCTCGACGTCGACGGCGGCCCGGTGGAGCCGGCGCTGCGCGGGGGGTCGACTACCGAGGGGTCGACTGAGTCGACCGGGTCGACTACCGAGGCCGACCAGGAGTTTTGGTCGGGCGGGTCGGGGCGGTCGCCGTGCTCGACCCGGACGAGTCGACCGGCGAGTCGGGCGACGACGAGTCGGGCCGACCGGGCCCGACCCGGCCGATCGACCCGCAGGCACGCCGCCGGCTGCCCTACGACGAGGCACTGGACGCCGCCCGCCGGCTGGCTCGCCGGGAGGGCCGGCCGGTGAACGCGGAGGAACTGCGCCGCGCACTGCAGGTCGGTGTAATCACCGCCCGGCGGATCCGCGACGAGGTCAACGCCGAGCTGTTCGGCGGCGACGACGGCGACGCGGGGGCGCAGCGGTGAGCGGACTGCTGCTGCTCGGTCTGGTCGCCGGCGTGTCGTGGGGGCTGCTGCCGCCGCGCGGCGCGGAGCGGGTGTCCGACATCCCGGGGGAGCACGCGGCCCGGCCGGTGCTGTGGGCCTATCTGGTGCGCCGCTCGGCGCCGCGGCGCTGGCGGCTGGCGGCGGTGCCCGGGGTGCTGCTGCTGCACGTCGCCGCCGGTCTGGCGCTGGCGGTCGCGATCGTCGTCCGCGCCGCCGACCTGACCGTCGAATGGGCCGCCAAAAAGGCGGACCTGTGGGTCGACCCCGATTCCTGACCGATTCCGAACCCTGTTTCCCAACCCCCCTTTTAGGAGGCGTGTGCCATGGCTGGTCGCATTGATTCTCTGGCCGATATCGACCTGTACGACGCGGAGGGTGTGAACAGCTGGCTGCGCGAGGCGTGCGGCATTTTCAAGGACCTGTCGCGCGAGATCGAGTTCGGCGCGGAGGCATTGCGCCACGCCCTCGGTGTCGCCGGCGGGGTCCTGGGCTGGGCCGACGTGGAGGGCCGGATGCGTGCCCGGCGCACGACCGCTCCGCTGCGCCGGGTCGCCGAGGCCAGCCAGTTCTCCGCCATCCAGGTGGTGAAGTCGGGCCAGTTGTTCAAGGTCAACTACTCGGAGGGTTTCGAGCGGGCCGGTAAGAAGCCGGCCAAGACGTTCACGTTCTGATCCGTTTTCGGAAACGCATTTCAAACACGAGAGGAGATGACGGTGAGCCGGAAAGGCGGAGGACACGCGGGCTCGGGTGAGCTGGCTCGGCTGCCGGGGCAGGCGCTGGACGGGGCGGAGCGGGGGCTGGCCTCCGCCGCCGCGGACGTGGCCGCGGGCTGGGTGCGGTTCACCCCGCCGTGGATCGCCGCGGGCACCCTGCCGGTGCTGGCCGAGTCGTGCCATCTGCTGTGGGGCGGGTCGGGGACGGCGCCGTGGGCGGCGGCCGGGATGGCGCTGGCTACGGCGGGGCTGACCCGGCTGACCTGGCGGGTGTCCCACGCCCGCAACCTGATCGGCCGTGTCCACGTCAGCCTCAATACCGCAGCGAGCCTCGGCTGGGTGACGGTGGCGACCATCACCGGGCTGCACCGGCCGGTCGTCGACATCTGGCTGTACGGCGCCGCCGTGGGCGCGTTCGCCTGGAACATCCGCAACAGCCTGCACAACACCCGCGACGACGACGACAAGCTGCGCAGCTGGTGGCGGCTGCGGGCGGAGAAGGCTGGGCTGCCCGGTTCCCAGATGCAGACCCTGGAGGTCACCGAGGACCGGGGCCGGGCCCTGCTCGAGCTGGCCGAGGGGCAGACCGTCAGTGACGTCACCAACCATCGCGAAACGATCGCGGCGATGGCCGGGGTGCCCGCCTCCGGCGTGCGGGTCCAGCCCGACCCGCAGGACGCCTCCCGCGCCGAAGTGACGTTCGTGCGCCGGGACATGCTGCGCGAGATCCGCCCCTACACCGGCCCCTCCCACGTCGGTGGTCTGCCGACGGACCCGCATGAGATCGGCACCTACGAGGACGGTGTCCGCCTCGAGATCACCCTGGCCGCGGTGAAGGGCGACCCGGACCGCGGCATCGAGGACAAGAACAGCTACCACCTGGGCATCGCCGGCAAAAACGGCGCCGGCAAAAGCGGGCCGGTGCTGATCATCGCGGGGGACTGGCTGTGCCGCCACGAGGCGATCGTGTTCGTCATCGACACGGTGAAGCGGGAACAGACCTGGGGCAGCGTGCAGGACCTGCTCACCCTGTTCATCACCGAGAAGAAGCAGGCCAAGGCACTGATCCACGCGGTGGTGACCCGGCTGGTGCCCACCATCGCCCGGTACCTGGGGGAGCGCGGCTACTCGCAGTGGGAGCCGGGCTGCGGCATCCCCGCGATCTTCTTCGCGATCGAAGAGGCGTTCGATCTGCCGGACGAGTCGATGCGGGAGCTCGTGGAGATCCTGCAGCGGGTCCGCTCGCTGGGCATCAACATGTCGATCTCCGGTCAGCGGTGGACCCACGACAACATCCCCACCAGCGCCAGGTCCGAGATCGTGCCGATGCAGTTCGGCTGCGCGGCCAACGACGCCGGCTACCTGCTCGGCGAGCTCGCCGACCGCGGCGGTGACATCGCCGAGCAGTGGGGCGCGAACCACCCCGGGCGTGCCCTGGCCGCCCTGCCCGGCATCCCCGAGGAGCGCCACCTGATCCCGCTGCGGGTCGACAAGACGCCGCCGCAGACCCTCGGCGCCCTGGTCCGCCCGCACTACGTCCACACCGAGATGCCGCAGCTGTTCATCGACGCGCTCGGCGAGGTGTGGACGGGCCGCACGATCTGGCCCGCACCCGGCACCACCACCGCATCCGAGAAGGGATGGATCCCCACCGTGACCACCAGCCCCACCACCCCGGACGACGACGGCGACGAGGACAGCCTCGACGGCGTCCTGTTCGACCCGGGCGCGCTCGGCCTCGAGCGCGACGAGGACCCCGACGTCCAGCCCGGCATCGACGACGAGGTCCCCACCCTCGGCACGTTCTCGTTCGCCCCGCCGCCGCCCCGGCCCAAGGCCAGCCCGGACGAGGTACGCCAGGCCGTCCTCGGCCTGATCCGCGCCTGGGGGCCAGGCACGGAGTTCGGGCCGACCGACATGGCCCGCGGGCTGCCCCAGCATGCCGCCCGCAGCCGGTCGGTCATGAGCCGGATGCTCGCGCAGCTGCTCGACGAGGGCGTGCTCGAGGAGGGCGGACGCGCGGGCACCTACCGCCTGCCCACGGCCATGGCCGGACACGCACAGTCACCTACCCGCGGGTAGCCGTGCGCGGCGTGCGCACCGTGCGGAGCGTGCGTGCGCGCCCTCTACGCGCGGCCGCGCGCGAGGAAACCGGCATGCGCACGGTGCGCACCGTGCGCACACCCCCCACCCGAATCTCACCCACAGTCACCAAAACCGAAAGGATTAATGATCATGAAAGCGCGTGTGACCGCCTCTCAGAAGCTGGGCCCGTTCCGGCTGCGACGCCGCCGCGGCGGCGCCGTCGACGCCGTGCTGCGCCTCGGTCCGATCACCTGGACCTGGCCGCTGCACAGCCCCCGTCGGCGCACCGTCGCCGAGCGCCGCGCCGACGAGGTGTGGAGGGCACAGCGGGCCGCCGGCCGGCGGCTGGTCCTGGCCCTCACCGCCGCCGGCGGTTTCCTCGCCGCCGCGATCGCCGGAGCCGCCTGGCCGTGGCTCGCTCTCACCGCCGCCGTCGCCCTGGTCGCCGGCGCCGGCTGGGCCCGGCGCCGCCACACCCTGCCCGACGAGGACGGCTGGTGGCAGCCCGCCGACCGCACCACCCCCCGCCCCTGACCCCCGCGTCCTGCCCCACCACCTCGGAGGAGACCTGACATGACCCCCACCGCCACCACCGCCCCGCAGATCCCGCTCGGCCACGACACCGCCGGGACGCTGCTGTCCGTCCCGGCCGGGCGGATCCTGCTCGCCGGCGCGTGCGGCACCGGCAAGACCGTCCTCGCCAGCCGCATCGCCCGCACCACCGGCGAGGGCGCGCTGCGCTGGGTTATCCACGAGCGCCACTGCGACGCCGCCTACCCGACGGCTGACTGGCGGGCCACCCGCGCCGACGACGCCGCCCGCATGCTCGACGCCGCCCTCGTGCTCACCCGGGTGCCCCGTCACCCCGGCGCCGCCCGGGTCCAGCTCACCGTCGACGACGCCTACCTGATCGACCCCACCCACCCCGGTCTGCTGGCCACCCCCACCGCCGGCGTCGACCTGACCCTCATCGCCCCACCCGACCTGCCCCGCCACATCGCCGACACGTTCGGCGTCCAGCTCCTGTTCCGCCACGCCGGCCCGGCCTGCCCGTACCCCGACCTCGCCGCCGACCTCGCGCGGCTGCCCAACCGGGCCGCCCTGCTCATCCGCCCCGGCACCATCCCCACCCCCATCACCATCCCCACCCACACCCCTGCCGGGGCCTGACATGCCCCTGCGACGCACCCGGTCCGACCGCCAGATACCGGCGGCCGCCACAACCCCGCCGGCGCACTGCGCGGCCTGCGGCCACCCGAGCAGCCCCACCCGGCCCCTGCGGCTCGACACCGGTTCCTGGGTGCATCACCCCGGACAGCACGGGGCCGCCGGCAGCTGGCGGATGCCCTCGGAGACGACCGGCAGCTGACCGGCCCCACCACCCCCGTCCCGCACGACACGACAGGACCGAGATGACCGACACCACGAGGGGGGAGATGGCGCAGCTGACCGCCGACGTCGTCGCCACCACCCTGATCGACGGGACGCTGCACGTGCTGCTGATCCGCCGCGGCTGGCCGCCCTACACCGGCATGTGGGCGCTACCCGGCGGCCACGTCGACCCCGGCGAGGCCCCCGAGGCTGCCGCCGTCCGGGAACTCGCCGAGGAGACCGGGCTGGCCGCCGACGAACTGCGCCCGCTGGGCGTCTGGGCGGCACCGGGCCGTGACCCTCGCGCCAGGTACTGCACGTTCGCGTTCGCCACCTGGCTGCCCGGCACCCCGACGCCGACCGCCGGCGACGACGCCGCGGCCGCCCACTGGGTCCCCGTGCCCCAGGCGCTACGCGAGGGCCTGGCGTTCGACCACGGCGAGATCCTGCGGGCCGCGCTCGTGCCCGACGCCGTCATCGACGCCCTCGACGACATCCTCACCGACGCCCTGGACACCCCGATCGACACCGACCTCGACGACGACGACCTGGACGTGGACGACGAGCGGATCGACCACGCCGGCGGCCGGCACCGCTGGCGCGTCGAGACCGACGGCCGCATCACCGGCCGCTACACCCCGCCCGCCGGCCGGCCCGTCCGCTGGCAGGCCACCGTCACCGTCACCACCTGATCCACCCTCTGGCATCCGCACACACCCCCGGCCGCACCTCATCCATCAGAGAGCACCGAGAGAGGACCCACCCATGAGCACCATCCACGTTCTGCGGGACCTGGCCCTGACCGTCGGCGGCATCGCCATCACAGCGATGGCCGTCCGCGAGCTGACAGACCAGCCCGCCTGCCGCCCCGAGGCCGGCGACGGCCTGCCGGCGACCCGCCACGGCTGGCTGGTCGGCCTGGACAGCCTGTCCGCGGACCGGCCCCGCCGGCTGCGCCCGGCCACCGCCACCGAGGCCGCCGCCTCCACCGCCTCCCGCGAGGCCGGTGACGGCGGCTGGATCGCGGTCACCAGCAGCGGGCAGATCCTGCCCCTGGACGCCCCGCAGGTCCTCGCGGCCGCCGACCGCTACTACAGCGCCACCGACCGCGTCGACGTCGTCTACGTCGACACCACGGGCCGGCCCGCCGGATCGATCCTCGCGAGCGCGCTGCTCGCCGAGGCCGACACCGTCCTCGCCGGCGACGCCGAGGCCGACTGGACCGACGACGTCAGCGCCTACGACGCGGAGGACCCGGCGGACGACGGCTGGGAGCTGGAGCCCGACGCCGCCCGCGTCCCCTCGGACCCGGTCAGCGTCACCGGCGCCGCCGAACTGCTCGACGAGGTCGACCAGCTCCTCGCCAGCGAGACGGACCACACCGGCCTGCCCGCCATCGCCGCCGCCGAGGACTACGCCCACATCAGCAGCTGAGTACGCCCCCGGCGCGGCGCGAAATGCCTGGACAGCATCGCCGCGCCGGGGCCCCTCACCCGCTCCCAGAGCAGAGAGGTACCGCCCATCATGACCCTCACCAGCCTGATCAGCACCCCGGACACGACGGCCCCGCTGGCCGTTGTCGTGTCCCCACCACCGCGCCAGCCCCGTCCCCGGCCGGTGGAGGTCCCCGCCCAGGCATCCGCCGCCGAGCGGGCGCTGCGCGCCGAGGTCAGCCGGCCGCGGGCCGCCCAGACCCGCACCACCACGACGGCGGCCAGCCGATGATCGCCCCCACCCCGCGGCTGCTGCGCTACGCCGGCGGCCGCCTCGAGGTCGACCTCGCCGCCCGGACGGTCCGCGTCGACGGGCGTGCCGTCGCGATGACCCGAGCCGAGTACGCGCTGACCGCCTACCTGGCGGCCCGACCTCGGCAGCTGTTCCCCCGCGCTGTGCTGGCCGAGCAGGTCTGGCCCGGCCAGCACAGCGCGGCCGAGGTCACCGAGCACATCCGCCGCATCCGCCGCCGCCTCGGCGCGCTCGCCCCGATCAGCACCGTGCAGGGCGTCTGCTACCGCTGGGACCTCCCGCTGGAGGCCGGCCGGTGACCGCGACCGCCACCTGGTCCTGCTGCGGCACGACCACGGACTACCCGACCGCCCTGGCCGCGGCCACCGCCGGCCACACCTGCCCCACCACCCCCGTCGCGGAGCCCGCCGCGCCGGCCCCGGCGGTGGCCCCGCTGCCCGTTCCCGCCATCCCGCCGGCGGCGCTGCCCACCACGGCGCCGGCCCGCCCGCGGTGGACCCCGCCCACTCCCACCCCGGCCCGGCCCGGCCGCCGCCGGCCACGCGTCGCCGTCGCCGGCGGTACCGCCACCGGCACCCTCGCCCAGATCGGAGCCGCATGACCCTGACCACCGTCACCACGGACCCCGCCCCCAGCCTCGACGACGCCGCGGCCGCCACCGTCCTCGCCCTCGCCCTGCACTCCCCGGCCGGACTCACCATCCCCGTCGCCGCGGCCGCGACCGGGCACAGCGAGCACTGGGTGCTCTGGCAGCTCGGATCCATCCCCGGCGTCCAGGAGGCCGGCCCGGACCTGCGCACCGGCCACGCCCGCTATCAGGCCGCCGGACCGGTCGTCACGGACGTCACGCTCATCGCCGGCGCGCTGCTCGCGCTGCAGGAACACGACTGGGGTCAGGGCGAGTACCAGGACGACCTCGGCCGTGTCGACATCGCCGGCGCGCTGCGCCTCGCGGCCGGTGTCCACCCCGAGGAGGAGATGCCCGGCGATCCGCGTGTTCTGGACGCGCTGCTCGCCGCCGAGGACACCCTGGCCGCTCACCTCGGCCACGACCCCGCCCTGGTCGACGCCGGCGACACCATCGCCGCCTGGCAGGACCACCCCGCGCGCACGCTGGACGAGGTGCGGGCGCTGCTGCTCGACGTCGCGATCGGCGCCGGCCGGTGAGCGCGGACGCCATGACCCACACCACCCATGACGGTGCCCGACTGACCGCCGACATCCCCGCCCTGCGGCAGCTGATCGCCGAGGCGACGCCTACGCCGTGGACGTGGCGGGGCAACACCGACACCGGCGACGTCCGTCTAGACGGCACCGGCCGTGGCGGCGCCGTGTTCGACGTCGAGGGCGTCGAGCGCACCGCCGACGACCCGCAGGCTCGCGCCCTGGCGTCCTACCTGCGCGACTGCGGCATGCCCGAGGACGACATCGCCGGCCGCATCGAGTCGGACTACCTGCACGACGCGAACGGCGACCCGCTGGAGGACAAGCTGCGGCGGCTCGCCGAGCTCACCCGCGAAACCGCCATCGCCTGACCCCCCGACACCAGACAGGACCGATGACCGCATCCGGATCGAGCCGCCGAGGCCCGGTGCCCCCTGCTGGGGTGCCGGGTCTCGGCCTGTCCGCCCGTGTCCCTACGGACACCCACCGCCACGTCATGGGACGGGTGGGTGTGGGGATGCCACGTCCGGTATCGGATGGCATGCGGCGTGGCGGCGTGATCGGTATCCCCGGCCGCGGTAGGACTGACGGGCCCGGCACATCCGTGCCGGCCCAAAACATGACAAAGGCCCCCGGTAGCACGGGGGCCTTGTCCGAGCTTCGCGGGGCCAGGTTTCGAGGCCAACGTCCCCGCTTTGGTGATCATGTACCGACCAAGGCAACGATCGTGAACCAGGGTAGCAACTGGGCCCGCCCGCGTACACGCCCATCGGGGTGGGCGTGTCGTACCTCCCGGATCGCCCGGTGACGCCCGGGATGCCCCCGGCTGCCTCGACGCCGGCCGGTGCGGGGCTGGTGGCTGATATTCGGGCGTGGGGGGAGTCGGGTCGTGCGGTGGCCGGCCGGCCTCGCCGCGAGTTGTCTCCCCGCGTCGCCGGCCTGCTCGCCGAGGGTGATGTCGCTGGTGTGTATGACTCCCGGAGCGCGGTGGCGGCCGCGGTGGCCCTGGGTGCGGTGGCGGCCGGGTGGAGCCGGGACGAGTATGCGGCGGCGTTGCGGTCGGTGGCGCATGTGTCCGGGTCGGCGGGGGAGTGGGTGGAGCGTCCGGCGGGTCGGGCGCGGCGCCGCTCCCCGGCGGATCAGGACCGGCGGATCGCGACGACGTGGCGTCGGGCGGTGGAGCGGTGGCATGCGCGTCCGCCGGCGGCGGATCGGCCGGCGTTGGCGTTGGAGGTGGCGGAGATTCGGCATGCGATGGATCTGCGGCCGTGGATGTGGGGTGGGCAGGGGGGTGCGGGGAATCGGGCGGTGATGGAGGCGCTGCTGGTTATCGCGCAGCGCGCTGGCCGGATTGATCCGACCGCGAGTATCCGGCAGATCGCCGAGTACACGACGTTCAGTGATTCGACGGTGGATCGGGCGATCGGCCGGCTGGCCGGGATGGGCTGGATCCGTGTCGACGAGGCCGCGGGGTTCGTGCTGGCCGGGGACGAGCAGCCTGATGGCGGCCGTGGCGGGCATGCGCTGGCCCGCCGGCTGCACCTGCGGATCCCCGCCGCCCTGCCCCCCGGTGTCGATCCGGACGTGCTGGCGGATCCGGCGACGGGGGAGCTGCCGGCGTTGCGCCCGACCGACGTCCACGTCCACGACGCGTTCACCTGGCGGGGCCTGGGGGCGGTCGCCGGTGTCGTCTACGCCCGTCTCGACCCGGCGCAGCCGGTGTCGGCGCGGTTGCTGTCGACGCGCAGCGGGTTCGCGGTCGCGACGGTGCGCGGGCATCTGCGCCGCCTCGCCGACGCCGGTCTGGCTGTCGCCGGTCCGGACGGCTGGCGCCGCGGCGGCGCCGACCTTGACCGGGTGGCGGCCGATCTCGGTGTGGCCGGCACCCTGGCCGTCCGCGAGGAGCGCCACAAGGTGCAGCGGGCCCGCTACACCGCCTATATGACGCATTTCGCGAACAAGCGGGGCTGGCGGCAGGAGCGGGGCCTGTACCGGCCGCATCCGCAGCCGCGTCTGGATCTGCCGGTGCAGCGTCCGGGTGGCCCGCTGGTGATCCCGCTGCCCACCTGACCCCCGCATCTGGGGGAGATCTCTGCCGTCGGCATGCCCGCACCCGTATCCCAACGGACAGTCAAAACGGCTGTGGTGTAACAGGATCCGCCGCCATCCCGGGGCGGGGGCTGGTGTGGGTGGCGACGCCGGTGGCCGTGAGCCGCACCCGCGGCCGCCCGCAGGCCCCGACACCGGCGGCCGCCGGCCGTCCGGCGGACGCCGAGGGGGGTCGCGGCGGCCCGGCAGACCCCCCGCAGCCCCGTCTGACATCCCCGCACGGCCCTGTCGGCGTGATGTGCGCGGTAGGTGGGTCATTAGCTCACGCCGGGGGCCAGGCCCTAGTCGCCCCACCTACCGCCACCCCCACACACCCGTGTGGCGCGGGGGGTTCTCGGCGTGCCCGGCGGCGGCCGCGTACCCCCCGCACGGCATCCTCGCCGCGCGGTGCTCCCGGGCCTGGCATGTGCCCTGGCGTATCCCTGCTGGGACCGTGACCCCGCCCCGCACGATCCCCACCCCGACCCCCGGGCCTGTCACCGTCCACGGCACCGCCGCCGCCAGGACCAGCCCCACCCCTGGTCGTCACCACCCACCAAAGTTGATCATTATCGGGCGGGCGCGATGATCTTGTCTGCTGGACGTCTAGAGGGATCTTGGAAATCTCGGGTTAGTCAACGCTGTTGATGATCTCCCGGCGTGGTGATCATCGGGGCCAGCGTTTGCGGGCGGCCTGCCGGGTGATGCCGAGCGGGCGGCCGACGTCGGCGTAGCGGGCCCCGGCGGCAAGCGCCGCGCGGGCGGCCCGGTCGATCTCGGCGTCCAGCGCCGTCCGGGCGGTGTGCGCGGCATGCAGGCGGGCCAGGGCGACGTCGACCGCCCCGGCTGCGGGCCCCGGGGCGGTGGTGAGGGTGTCGAGGGCGGTGCGCACGGCGGCCGCCGCGGCCTTCTCCGACCGGACAACCTGGGTTGTCGGCTCGGCCGGGGGGTGGTGGGCGTAGGGGTTCGAGGGCGGTGTCGGCGGCCGCCAGGTCCACGGCGGCCGGATCCCAGCGGCCGGCACCGAATACCTCGCGGGCCTGCTGGTAGCGCCAGCCCTTACGGGACCGCAGGGCGCGCTGCAGGTCGTGGTAGCCGGGCGGGCCGCCGCAGTCCTCCGGCGGGCAGGCACCGGCGCCGGCCGGGCAGCGCGGGTAGCGCACCCGGGGCGCCGGACGGTGGACCTGCTCGACCTCGATGAGGTGCTCCCAGTGGTCCCCGAAGTCGTACACGTACACCAGCCGGTCACCGGCCTTCGGCAGCGCCGCGGCCAGCGTGGTGGTCTCGGTCTCGGTGCCCGAGGTGTCGGCGTAGGAACGGCGCCCCCAGGCGGCGGTGAACGAGTGCAGATGGTGGCCCTCCCAGCCCATCACCGCCTGCACCACCTGATGCACCACGGCCAGCGTCGCCGCCGACGGGACGTGCACCCGGCGCCACACCGCCGGCGGGCCGACGTCGAGCAGGGTGACCCGCAGCCGGTGCACACTCACGCCGGTCACCGTAGCCGGCAGGGCCACCCGGCCCGCCCGGCCTCGACGGCCGGGCCACACGCGGGCGGCAGCGCGCGGCCACGACCGCGCCCCCCGATCCCGCTCTCACCGGCGCCTACCGGCCCCGGGCCGTCGACGTCGACGACCCGGTACCCGGTCCCCCATCATCTGACCATTCATCACGTGACGATCGTCGGTTGCGGCGGGCCCGCGACCGGGTAGCGGCAGCACCCCCCGCCACAGCCCACTCGAGCTGGACAGTCGCGGCACGGGGCTTGAGCAGCAATGGAACGGCCAGTGGCGTTAGCGGGCCGATGCAGCCGGTGTTACCGCCATTCGGCGTTCCGATGTGGGTCGACCCGACCATGGCCTGATCGTGTAGCGGTTCGGTAGCTCTGCGCTGCCTGCTGTGGGTCGTCCTAGATGGCCCGGGACTCGGGTCCGTGTCACCAGCCGCAAAGTAGCTATACGTACAGAGATTGAATGGCTGGGGTTATGGGGGTTGGGGTTCGAGGCTGAGGCCGGTCTGGCCGAGGAAGCCGGTGATGAGGTCGGGGCGGTACTGCATCCGCTTGAGCTGGGTTCTGCAGGTGGCGGCGAGCTGGTCGACGGTGCGGCGGACGAGGTTGCCCAGGTCGCGCTTGAGGTGGGACCACACCCCCTCGGTCGGGTTGAGGTCGGGGGCGTAGGCGGGTAGGCGCACGACGGTCAGCCAGTCGGTGTGCGCGTCGAGGAACGTGGTCATCGCGGCGCTGTGGTGGGTGTTGAGGTTGTCCCAGATCAGGATCAGCGGGGCGTGTAGCTGCTGGTGGGCTCTGGTCAGCAGGGTGGCGTAGTCGGTCTCGGACATGCTGCGCCGTTCGCCCTTGCGGCCGTGGTGGGCGACGAGCTGGTAGAACAGCCGGGGCCGGCAGCCGGGGCGGTAACAGACGAGCGCGGCCATCGAGACCCGTCCCGATCCCTTGCCGCAGACCCGCACCAGCGGGGTCTGGCCGCGGTGTCCCCAGGTCCGTGCACGCGGAGGGCGCAGGGTCTGGCCGGCTTCGTCCTCGAAGACTATCCACGCCCGGGCCGCCGCGGCGGCCCGGGTAATTCCACCCAGGTCGCTTCCCGCCAGGTGGTGACGGCCTTCTCGTCGCGTTCGACGGCGCGCCGGGCGGGGACCTGCGGGCAGTAGCCGATGCGGTGGAGCAGGTAGGACGTGCCGCGCAGGGTGTAGTGGACGTGGAAGAGCTTTCCGATCAGCGCGGAGATCCTGGCGAGGGTCCAGCGCTGGTCGTCGTGGCCGTGGGCGGCCGGGCCGCGGTCGAGTTCGATCCGTAGGCGGTCGAGCTGGGCGTCCGAGAGCCGGCAGGTCGCGCCGCCGGGGCCTTTCGAGACCAGCGCTTCCTGCCCGCCGGCCTGCCAGCGCCGCCGCCACTGGTAGGCCGACTTGGTGCTCACCCGCAGCCGCCCGGCGACGCTGACCGGGTCGAGGGCCTGCGCGAACAGGGCCGCGGCCTGGAAACGGAGCGTCTCGCGACGGGCCCGCGCCTCGGCGGACAACCCTCCACAGTCCGGATACCTGGACACGACTCCGGCATAGACCCGCCCTACCAGCCAGTCACGCAGGCGCGCCGACCGTGATCAGACAGACACAGACCCCAGCCATTCAAGCTCTGTAGCAGTAGCAGTAGCAAGATAGATATTTTGAGTGTAAATCTAGCTACATCTCTTGCACTATAAGTCACACCTCTTGCACTATCAGTGATATCGGTGAACTCGTCCCGTGGACGGGGGCGCTGCCGAACAGCCAAGCCGCTCTTGGCAGCCCGTTACGGCTCTATCCGGTCATTCAGGCCCGGAAGCAGGCAGGATGAAGGACTGGGGATCGCTCGGTGAGGGGGGCCGTCCTGTACCCGCATTCGCGGACGGGATGGGCCACCACATCGCACAGGAGAAGGGGTCGGTGCGTGAGCTCCCAGTCTCGGCGGGGCTTCGGTCCGGTGCAGCTTGCCCGCTGGCTCGGGATCCAGGAGTGGCAGCTGCGTCGGGCCCAGAACCTGGGTCTGATCCCGCCACCCGACCTCCACGGTCAGCGATGGTCGGACCCCGTGGCACGGACGCTGCCCGACCAGGTCGAGCGGATCCTCGCCGAGGTCGGCGAACGCCCGGAGCCGACGGCTGACAGCAAGCCTGCCAGGCCGCGCAACCGTGAGGGCTTCGGTCCGGTGCAGCTTGCCCGCTGGCTCGGGATCCAGGAGTGGCAGCTGCGTCATGCGCAGTTCCGTGGACTGGTACCGCCACCAGACATCGAGGGTCGTCGCTGGTCGGACACGCTGGCCCAGACGCTGCCGGATCGGGTCGAGCGGATCCTCGCCGAGGTCGGTGACGATCCCGGTATCGGTTCGGAGAAGGCCGCCGAGTACCTGGCCGAGCGCACGGCTCTAGACGTCCAACGCGCGGACGTCCATGCGCTGCACGAACGGGGAGCCCTTCGCCCGACCGGAGAGTTCCGCGGCTGGCCCCTCTACACGTTCAAGGACCTGGACGCGCTTGCCCCCGACCAGCTCCTGACGGTCGTCACCGACCGCCAACACTGGCTCGCGACCAGTCTGACCAGCACGGAGGCCGCCGAACTGCTCGGATGGTCCGTCGGCCGCTTTGAGGTCGCCGCCGAGCGCGCGGGCCTGGCCACCGGCCGATTCGGCCGCTACGCCCGTGCCGATGTCGAACGGCTGACAACCACAAGCGGCTAGACCGCTCACAGAAACATCCCGGCGGGAAGCGCCCGGGGCTCAGGTCGCCCCGACACGTTCGCCGTGCCCGGGCCTTTCGTTGCTTCCATACATTTCACGGATCGGCAACGCCGCGGGCTTCCTGCTAATTCACGCGCATTCCCCGCGGTCAGCCATCTGGTATTCCGCAGGAAGGCCTGCCAGTGCCTCGGTCGACAGGCGCATAACGAGCTGTTCTGATCCGCATGATCGCCGGGCTTCCCCTCGGGTGGCACTGTCGGTCCTCCTGCGCGTTTCCTCGGGCTGGTCTTCGATGCGGTCCTGAGCGCTGGCGGGACGAGAGAACCGAGCAGCTTCTTCCGGTGATGTCGCGGGCCGTGGCGGGCCGCAGCGCCAATGAGCCGGCCCGGCCGGGGGGCCTCCCGGCACTCATGAGCCTGGCAGGCGGCCTTGCGCGGCCCGCAAGGTCGTTCGTCCTCGCTTCGCTGCGGGCGCTCCACCCGGCGGGCCGCGCGGCCGCCCGCCGGTCGGCTCATGCCGGGAGACCCCCGGCCGGGCGCCGGCTTGTCAGCAGAGCCGGGCGCCTGCGGAACCGCCTCGGCCCTCGGCCGGGGTGGGAGATCCGGAAGGAGCTGCGATGCGGATCTGCATCGTCCACCGTGACCTGCACAAGGTCACTCGGGGCGGCCTCTGCACTGTCTACCGGAACCTCGCCGACCAACTCGTCGGTCGGGGGCACGGGGTAGTCCTGATCACTCAGGAGACCCCGCACCCGTTGGCACCCGTCCCCGGCATCGAGGTAGTCACCCTGCCGCGGACCGAGGACTTGGCCGCCCACCGCCGGTCGGTCGCGGATGCGGTGACCCGGGTCGCCCCGGATGTCGTCGAGGCGTCGACCTGGGAAGCCGAACTTCTCGACTACGCCCGCCGGGCGCCGGCCGAGCGGGTGCCGGTGCTGGCCCGGGCCGACCTGAGCGCCCACACCATGGGCGCCCGGGAGCTGGCGAAGGCTGAGCAGGCTTTCGTCGACGCCGCGGACCTGGTGGCCGCGGTGAGCGTCTGGACGGCTGGCGACATCGAGAAGGCCTACGGCGTCCGGCCGTACGTCCTGCTCAACGGCGTCGACCGTGAGCGTTTCCACCCGGGACAGAGGAACTCGGTTCTGCGAAGCGGCCAAGTGCTCCGGCTTGACTCGCGGGGCGAGACGACGCAGGTGGCAGACCTGGCCGGGTCGGTGGCTGACACCGACGCGCTCTGGCGCAGGATCGCCTTCGAGTCAGCCAGTGAGCGTCCGCCGGTACGGCTGCTGTGGGTCGGCAAGATGACCGCGATGAAGGGCTTCGACCGGCTCCAGGAGATTGTCCGGGCCCTTCGGGGACGTGCGGCGTTCACCATCCTGCTCGGGCACGGGTGGGTCGAGTACGACGTGACCATCGACGGCGAGCCCCACGTCCAGTTCCTGCGGGACCTGGACGAGGAGGACGTGCCGCGCCTGTACCGGAGTGCGGACTACATCCTCTCCACCTCGCGCTGGGAGGGCTTCCATCTGTCAACCGCCGAGGGGCTGGCCAGTGGGATTCCCGCCCTGCTCCCGCGAGAGCAGGGCACCGCGGCCGAGCTGCTCACCGACGGTGTCACCGGTGCTCTCTACGGCACCCCGGACGACCTGCGCCGGCTGCTCGACGTCGCCTCCGGGCTGCGGGGCGCGCTGCCGGAGCGGTTCGACTGGAGCGTGAACGCCGAGGAGACCCTGCGGCTGTATGCCGGGATGGTTGCGGGTCACTGCGGTGCGCGGGGCGACCGATGAGGATCCTGCTGATCGGTCCCGACCACGAGGGCGGGAGCCTTCCGCCGTACCTGGACGTGCTGGCCCGCGGCCTGCGTGGCCTGGGCACGGAGGTGGACCGGCTCGGATCCGGTGGCGTGCCTTACGACACGGCCGTCGGCGGGTTCTGGCCCGCTGAGCGGATCTCGGCGGAGGCCGATGCCCTTTTGGAGGGTGCCGACCTGGCCGCCTACGACCTGCTTTCGGTCCACTTCGGCAACCACGAGGTGGAACAGCTTCTGCCCGCTCGTTGGGTGGGACGCCAGCGGCCTCCCACGGTGTACCACGTCCACAGCCTGGCCTGGACGCTGTTCCGCGAGCACGTTCCGTCGCCCGACCTGCTGCGGGAGGTCTACGACGGGATCCATGCGATGGATGCCTTCGTCTGCTTCGGTTCCTACGCGGCGTCGTCGATCGCCGAGCTGGGAGCGCCAGGTGCTCTGGCGCTGGTGAGCTACCTGCCCACCACGATCCCCGACGGGACCCCGGTTCCCGAGCTGGTGTCCGGGTCGGCGTCGGTCCCACTGGCCAGCCTGTACGGCTACCCGGCCCCGTGGAAGGACGTGGCGGGACTGCTGGAGGCGTTCCGGCTGATGCGTAACCCGCTGCGGTTCGTGCTGGCTGGGCCGTACTGGGATGACCCGGATCAGGTCGGTGTCGTCCTGGCGAGGGGAACGGCGCGGTACGGGCCGGTCGAGCTGACGGTCCGGCCCCGGTACATGGGCGTGGCTGACCGGGTCATGCTGGCCGCCGAGTCCGACTTGGCGGTCTTCCCCTACCAGCCGATCCGGACTTTCCAGGGCAGCGGCGCGATCGCTGACTACCTCGCCCACGGTGTTCCGGTGCTGGCCACCGGCGTCGCCAACATGGCCGAGCTCGTCGGGCCCGCCGGCCGGGTCGTCCCCCCAGGCGATCCCGCGGCTCTGGCCGCGGAGCTGGACCGGTTCGCCGCCGATCCCGGCCACCGGGCGGCGCTGGACGCGGCCGCCGCGGAACGAGCGGGCCTGTTCCAGCCCTTGGCGCACGCCAAGGCATGCCTCGGCTTCTACCGCGAGGTCCTGAAGCGCGTCTGACCGCGCTGAAACACACCACCGCACGAAGACCCGCCTCGGGCCACGACGGCCCCGGGTGGGCCTTTTTTTATTTAATCGATGGGAAAGGTCGGTTTTCTGTGTTCGACTTCGACTTCGACATCGTTGTCATCGGCGGCGGCCCTGCGGGGCTTGCCGCCGCGCACCGGCTGACCGGCTCGGGTGTCAGCGTCCTGATGGTGGACGCGGGCAAGCCGGTCACCACCCGCGACCGAGAGAACCCGCACGACGCGACCCACGGCCATGGCGGCGCCGGGCTGTTCTCGGATGGCAAGTTCTCCTTCTTCCCCTCCGCCACCGAGCTGTGGACCCTTCCCCGCTCGCGTGAACTGCGGGCGGCGTACCAGTGGACCTCCGACACCCTCGGGAGCGTCGGGCTCGACACCCCGCCGTTTCCGGAGGACCCGACGGCCTACACGGCCGGTGCGGGTGAGTGGGTTCTGAAGGAGTACCCCTCTGACTACCTGGCCCTGGAGAACCGCCTGCGACTTACCGAGGACATGGTCCGCGCGGTCGACGCGGCGGTGCTGACCGAGCGCCGCGTCGAGTCCGCCGCCTACGACGCCGACGCCGACGTGTTCCGGCTCGTCCTGCGCGACGCTGACGGCGACGAGGCGCCGGTGACCGCCCGCCGCCTGATCGTGGCCACGGGCCGGTTCGGTCCGCTGGGCCTGCGGGAGCTGACCGTTCACCGGTCGTTCCGACGCCTGGAGGTCGGTTTCCGCGTCCAGCAGGTGGCGGAGCGGGCCTTCTTCCGGAAGATGAAGCAGCTCGACCCGAAGCTGCGCTTCCGTGAGGCGGACGGCAGTGTCGAGTGGCGGACGTTCTGCGTCTGCCGTCAGGGCGAGGCGGTCCTGACCGAGACCAACGGACTGTGGACCGTCTCGGGCCGCTCCGACTGCCCGCCCACGGGTCTGTCCAACCTCGGGTTCAACACCCGGATCCAGGACGAGGAACTGGCGACGGAGGTACTGGCGCCCGTCCTAGAGGCCATGGCTGACCCGGACTCCTTCTTCATGATCCCGATGCTCAAGGCTGTGCATGGGGATGTCGACGCGGTCGGGACCCTGGACCGGGTCTACGGCCCGCAGCTCCGTGCGATCATGCTACGTGGCCTGTCCCGCCTAATGGACGAGTTCGCCGACCTGCACGACGACGACGCTAAGATCGTGGGTCCCACGCTGGAGGGTGTGGGATGGTACCCGCGGGTCGACGGTGATCTGCGGCTACTGGACACCCCCGCATGGGTTGCCGGTGACGCCTGCGGGCTGTTCAGGGGCATCGTCGCAGCCATGATCAGCGGTCACTACGCCGCTGACTCGGCGTTGCGCGAGCTGACGGAGGTCTCCCGATGAGAAACGGTCCCGCCGATCGCCGGCGGCCCGTTGTGGGTGTCGGCGCCCTCATCCTGCGCCCCGACGGCCGCATTCTGATAGGGCATCGCATCAAGGCGGGCGAGGAGCCCACGTGGTGCCTGCCCGGCGGGCTCCTCGAACCCGGGGAGTCCTTTGAGGAGGCCGCTCTGCGGGAGACCGAGGAGGAGGCCGGGGTGACGGAGGTTCATCAGCCCCGCGTTTTCGCGATCGCCCTGGACACCGGCGCTGACAGCGTCCGGCTGACTGTCTGCGTCGTCGCCCACGCGAACGTAGCCGACTGCGAGCCGGACACACCGGAGCCCGACGTGTTCGATTGCTGGGTCTGGGCGGACCCCGACCGCCCACCGCAGCCTCTGTTCCCCGCCACCGCCGCGTTGCTCGACGTGTGGCACGGCAGGCCGGCAGGGCAGGGCTGGGAGTTCTACCCCGCCGGATAACGACGGGTGCCTGACCGGCCGGGTCGGGCCGGGTCTCTGGAGGGCGGCGGATCAGGAGATCCGCCGCCCTCTCCCCTCATCAAGGGTTCGCCCCCGCTCCGAACAGAGCCCCGCTCGCCGCGCTCTCCCGGCACATGCTGGCGCGGTTCGGTTCGCGTTCAACGGGGTCTGGCCCGGGTGAAGCCCGCTGGTTCCCGCCGGCCCGTCGGCGGCAGCCGCGCCGTGACGGGCCGGCCAGGCCCTCACCCGGATCCTCCTTGCTGCTGCTTTTGCCTGTAGCACAGCGACTCCGGGTGGATCCATGCCAGCGAACGCCGGGAATCCCCGCCACGGCCTGGAGCCCGAAGACATCGCCATTCGATCTTCGCTGCAAGATCGAATGGCCCCCGTTCTCACCTACAAAGCCAGGCGCCTTACCGAGAGGTGAGACAGCATGAGAGCGGTGCTATCCAGCGCTCTCATGTAACGGTTCATCCGCATGAGCAGAACGCTGATCACCGACGGTGCCGGTTCATCGGCGGCACCGTTGTGTCGGTCTGTCCGGACGCCGGGATCATGCCCAGGTCTGGGCGACCTTTCCCGCCCGAAGAAGCTGCCGGGCTGAGGTGAGCCTGGGCAGCTCCGGTTCCATCGGGCTGGGGTCGCCCGCTGCCCTGTCTCCAGGAGCGAGCGTCTGTGGCGGGTGGCGAGCCCTCAGCGATTTCCCGCGGACGGCATGCGGTGCCTGACCTGGGCCCTTCCCGGCTGTGGCCAGCCTGCGCCGCGCGGTCGGCGCCGCCTACCCGGCAGCTGATCCGCCGCCTCAAAGATCTTTTGCGCCGCGATCAAGAGGAGTCGGCTCCGCCGACGCCTCTTCATCCACCGCGGCGCAAAACATCTTGCCCGGCGGGCCGCCGGGTGGCAGCGCCGCCCTTGCCCGGCGCGGGCGTCTGGCCAGCCGGGAAGGGCCTCAGGCTCTCAGGCCGTCACCAGGCGGCTGTCCCTCCCGGCTCGGACAGATCGGAGCTGGAACACACATGAGTGATCTCCACTCCCGCCCGTTGGCCGGTGGGCGGAGCACAGCTGGAGGGGACGGTGCCGGCGATCTGCTGGCCACCTACGACGTCGGCGACGGCGTCCGGGTGAACGTCCGGACCGACCATGAGCCGCTGCTGTCGTACCTGGACGGGCGCTACACCCGCGTGGCCGGTCCGGCGGAGGGCTGGACGGTCGTCGGGCGCCTAGCGGAGCCCGTCTCGGGGATGCGGGTCAACCGGTGGAGGGTCGGCTACCGCGCTGAGCCCGCCCGCCGCGTGTTGACGGCGCACACGCCCAAGTCTGAGAACCTGCTGCCGGCGATCGAGATTGCCGTCCGCGAGGCGCTCATCGCCTACTGGGAGACGCGCGGATTCACCATGCTGCACGCTGCTGCCGTTCACAAGAACGACCTTCTTGTGATCCTGGTCGGGGGTATGCGCGCGGGAAAGACGACGCTGATGCTGCAGGCCGTCCTGGAGCACGGGTTCGAGCTGGTGGCCAATGACCATCTGGTGCTCTACCGGGACGGAAAGGGATTGAAGGTCACTGATCTGCCCACGGTCGTCTCGGTGCGCATCGCCACCTACCTGGATATGGAACACCTGCTCCCCGAGCCCTCCGACCGCAACGGCGTCGATATCGAGGCGTGGCGCCGTCGGTCGGAGTCGGAGCGGATCGCGGCCGATGACGGCCAGGTCGTCTACTACACCCTGGCCTCACTCAGCCAGCGGCTGTCGACCGCGGTGCGCTGCGGGGACGACTCGGCCACGCGAATCGTGGTCGTCTTCCCCACGTTCGCTGACCCCGATTCCCCGGCCGGCTCTCCGATCCGCTTGGACGACGGTGCTCAGCGGCTGGCGCCGCACATCCGCCTGGGCTGGATGTACGACCCGCACCGCAACCAGCACGAGCTGCCGCGTCCCGTCCGGAGCAGGCACAGGTTCACCGCCGACGGCGGGCGGCTGATCGGCGAACTCACCCGTCAGGGAACGGCCCTGAGCTGGACCCACACCGGAGACATCGGCCCGCTGCTGGAGGCGCTGATCGCCAGGGGGCTGGCATGACCCAGATCAGCGTCGTCATACCGACCTATGCCCGATCTGGCCTGCTCCGGCAGGCGCTGACCAGTGTCGCGTTCCAAGAGGCCGTCGACGTCGAGGTGATCGTCGTCAACGACGCTGGTCCCGACGTCTCGGGTGTGGTTGGCGAGTTCGCCAGGCGGATGCCCGTCCGCCTGATCGATCAACCCGTCAACCGCGGGCTCTCCGCCGCCCGCAACACGGGCATCGACGCGGCGGCCGGTGAGTATCTGGCACTGCTCGACGATGACGATGTCTACCTGAAAGGTCATCTGAAGACCGCCGTAGCGACTCTGGAGACCACAGGGGCTGACCTGGTCTACGCCGACTGTCCGGTCAGTGACCGGCGGATCGATCCGGCCACCGTCACACGGGCCGATGTCGACCAGCTGCCCTACGTCTTCGACTACGACTTCGTGGCCGAGGCGCTGTCGGTGGCCAACTTCATCCCCGTGACCGGCGTAGTGCTGCGTTCGCTGCGAGGCACCGGCGCCCGGTTCGATACCGCTCTGCCGGTCGAAGAGGACTGGGACATGTGGCTAAGGCTGAGCCGTGCCCACGGGATGCGGTTCGTGCGGGTTCCGGAGCGGACTGTGATCTACCACCGGCTGCGGAGCCTGGTGAGCATGACCACGGATCCCGCCACCGGCACAGGCGGCCGGATGGCTGCCTTCCGCGCGAACCACCAGCGGCTGATGGAGCGCTGGCCCGTGGCGGCAGGCTCGCTGGCTGAGGAGTACCGCGCTCATCTGATGATGGCGTACGACCTGGGCGCTGCTCAGATCGCCTCTGGCCGCCGGCTGTCCCACTTCTACTACGAGCGGGTACTGCGGGCGCTCTACGAGAGCCTGACGAGCGGTGCGGGCAGCACTGGGCTGCGGATCCGTCTAGAGGAGGCAGTTATGGAGTAGATCTCATGGCATGACCTCCCTGGCATCTGACGCCGCACCCGCACTGCGACTCCGGCCGGATTTCCGTCCGGCCGGAGTCCTGTGCCGAACCGGCAATGCCCTGCTGATCGTGGGGGACTGCGACGACGGCCCGGTCGTGGTGAAACTCCTCACCGACCACCGTCCGCCCTGGGAGAGAAAGTCGGTGGCGGAGATCGGCGTGTACCGGGCCTTCGCGCGGACCGCACCTCCGGTCCGCGTCCCGCGACTGGTCGCCGCGGACGAACGCGGGCATGTCCTGATAATCGAGCGTGTCCCTGGCCGCCATCCGGTTCGGGACCGTGACCGCCATCCAACGCACGCCATCCACTCGGACGACGTCGAGGCAATGCTGCGCGCTGTCACAGACCTGGCAGCCTGGAACCCCCCGGATCCCACATTCGCCCCCGTGAGTGATGTCGCCGAACGCATCGTCCGGTACCGCCGTGCGGGCCTGGTCGAAGACGACGACCACCAAGCGCTGCTTCGCCTGCTCACGCGGACAGAGGATGCCCGGCAGATCGCTCACGGTGATCCACTGCCCACCAACTTCCTCCTAGCGGACGATGGAACTCCCACGATGCTCGACTGGGAGTTCATCGGCCGCTACCCGCCGGGCTATGACCTGGCAGTGCTGTGGGTGCTGCTGTGGGCCACCCCCGGTGCGCGCGACCGGATCGAGGGTCTGATGCTCGACGAGCCCGCACCGATCCGGGCGGCCTTCGCCCTCAACCGCGCCGTGGTGCTGCTCCGCGAGCTGCGATCCCATCTGCGGGTTCCGCCGAGTGCCTGGCGGGACCAGCGTCTGGCGGTCATCCGGCGGGATTGGCAGAACGTCCGTGACCGGCTGCGGGAGCGCTAGCCAGACGCCCTTACCGACCACGAAGCCGGCGGGTCCTGAATTCAGGACCCGCCGGCTTTTCCGTGTGCCCATCTATGACAGGAGTCTGCGATGTCACGACTTCGGACCCTCGACGAACCGACGCCGGACACGGCGGGCTGCGCTGAGGCACTGCACGTGTTTGACATGGATGGAACGCTCCTGCTCAACACCACCGCCAGCCTGGAGATCGCCCGTCACCTGGAATGCCTGTCGGATCTGACACGACTGGAGGCGAGGTTCGCCTCCGGTGAGCTGGACACGCGCGGCTTCGCCCGTGAGGTCTGCCGCATGTGGGAGGCGCTGACTCCTGCCCTGGTAGAGGAGGTGTTCCATGGCTCTCCCTGGATCGGCGGCCTGCGAGAGGTGACGGCCGACATCCGCAGACGCGGCGAGCGGTCCGTCGTCATCACGATGTCGCCGGACTTCTACGCCGAGCACCTGACGATGTTCGGCGTAGACGAAGTGGTCTCCTCGCGTTTCCCTCCGATGCCGTTCCACACTGACCCCGACCCCGACGGAATCCTGACCCCGGCGGACAAGGTCACCGTCACCGAGCGGATCCTTCATCGCGAGGGTCTGGACCGGTCGCGGTGCGTCGCCTATGGCGACTCCGGTTCCGACCTCCTGCTGTTCGCCGCGCTGCGCTGTACCGTCGCGGTCAACGCGTCCGAGCAACTGCGCGCCATGGCCTCGCTCTGCTACGACGGAGATGACCTGCGCGAGGTATACCACCTGGCTCGGCAGGTTTTCCTGGACGGAATTCCCGGGCGCGGCCTGAGTGTCTCCTGAAGTCGACGCCGTCCAGTCGTCCAAATGTCCTGCCGGAATGGCCCGGAGGGCGCGGGGCGTGGAGGTCTGGGGCGGCGGATTCCTTCCCGGCTGCGCCAGTCTGCGCCGCGCGTTCCGGTGCCGCAACCGGACGTCTGATCCTCACCCCCAAGATCTTTTGCGTCGCGCGGGCCCTCTCAGGCGCCGCGCGAGCGGCGCAAAACATCTTGGGGGCTCGGGCCGTCCGGTTGCGTCCCTCGGCCCGCGTGGCGCCGGGCGACTGGCAGCCGGGAAGGGTCCGCAGACCTCCGCCGCCGACCGGCGGCCCCCTCCCGGACAGTTTCGCAGGAGGGCATATGAACGGCCTGACCGACGCGCTCGTCACTGGCTACCTCATGGAGCCACCCGTCATCGAACCCGTACAGAGTCGTCCCCGCCTGGAAGGGGAACTGAAGGTCGTCTTCGTGCTCCCCGAGGAGGTGAACGAGCAGGGCAGACCCATCGGTGGCCAGCTGCGGGAGGCCATCGTGCGCGTCGAGGGTCGACATGCGCAGCGGGTGGCCGAGGCCGAGCTGGAGCAGGGCAGTGCGATCCAGTTCCACATCCGGGACATGCGCGTGGAGGCCTGGCTCTGGAAGCGCCGCCCTTACCACAAGCTGGTCATCAAAACCGATCTTGACCAGGACATCACCTTCCCGGTCCGCTCGATGAGGTCGGCCGTTCGCCTGAACGGTTTCGGTAAGGCCGTCGTCACCGGCCACCTGGAGAAGGACGCCGAGGTAAAGCCCGCCAAGAACGGCAGGATGGCCTGGACCGCTCTGCGCGTTGCGGTGCCGATCTCCCCGCATGTCGACCTGGAGGGCGAGCACGTCGACGGCGGACACCGCTTCGTCACCGTCAAGGTGTTCGGCCGCCAGGCCGAGCGGGTCGCAGAGATCGCGCCCAGGAGGCTGGACCATGTCCGCGTCGAGCCCTTCGACATCCGTCCCCGTTCGTGGACGGGCCTGGACCCGGAGACCGAGCGCATGCGCGCCTACGGCACGGTCGAGCTGATCCCCGGTCGGGGTGAGCGGGCGGTCGTCTTCACTCCCTCGCCTCTCACCACCTGCGGCTGAGCCATCCCCCGGCGGGGCGGACTATTCCTCCGCCCCGCCGGGCTGGGCCGGGGAAGAGGTTGCCGTCACCACCATCCTCCGGGAGTCAGCTGCCGGGCACCGGGATCGTGGCCACCAGCTGTTGTCCGCTCTCTTCACGGTGGCCTTCCCGTCGACCGTGCCGCAGCCTCGACTCGCCCAGGGCGGTCGCCGGGCTGTATGCGCTCAAGGCCGCGCGGGCCGAGACCTCAAGTGGACCCGGCCTCCCGGCCTCCCGGCCTCCCGGCCTCCCGGCCTCCCGGCCTCCCGGCCTCCCGGCCTCCCGGCCTCCCGGCCTCCCGGCCTCCCGGCCTCCCGGCCTCCCGG
>Ga0207711_10000305_pt1 | contig 52775 bp, 48 predicted proteins | sample KBSS34metaG_FD_184401 | JGI IMG/M metagenome (GOLD analysis project Ga0207711, IMG submission 184401) | Switchgrass rhizosphere microbial communities from Kellogg Biological Station, Michigan, USA - KBS S3-4 metaG (SPAdes) (version 2) | ecosystem: Host-associated > Plants > Roots > Rhizosphere... | reverse complement strand
TTCGCGAGGAGGCCGAAATCCTGTCACCGACGCCGGTCGCGCCTCCGCCCGAGGAATCGGTGCCGGCCGACCCCATCCTCGTTCCACCGAACCCGCGATCCATGGCGGCAGCTCCGGCACTGGCGTCCCGGCGTACCGCGGTCCCGGCTGGCCATCGACCGGCGCCGCCATCCGCACCGAAAGCGAAGGCCGTGCCAGCGACTCCGAAGAGCAAGCAGCTGATCGCTCTCGAAACCATGGCGGCGGGCTTTTTCACCCAGTCGATGGCCCACGCCACCGACGCCAAGAAGGAATTGCTGCTCGGCGCCCGCAACCGGTCCGCGACCAAGCGCAAGGCCTGCGGATCGGATGCGTGCGTCGCCGACGCTTACGTTCGCCAGATTCGCGAAACCAGCGCAATCATGGAAGGCCGCGCTGGCCCGCCAAAATAGGCTGTCGACGAATAGCAGTCTTTTTTCGCGGGCCGGTATTGAACTGCAACTGGTCCTACCACAAATCATGCGACGGCCATTTGGCTCTGTGCGTCTCTGCAGTTCCGGTGCTCGTCGTTGCGTCGAACTGTGCTCTTCAGTCAACCGCAGGCCGGGCCTCCACCCGGTTTTGAATTTCCGATAGCAGTGGGGCCTCTATGAGCAGCAGCGCAAGTCCGACCGCCGAGGCTCGCGAGACGCTATGGGTCCGCGTCCGCCGCCGCCCGACCGGGCAGCAGTTCGCGATTGCCGCCGGCATACTGATCGCCCTTCTCCTCGTCGTTTATTTGCTCTTCGGCCGCTCCGGCGATGCTCAGCCCCCGCCTCCGGGTCCGACGCCGGTCGGGGTGCTGGTGGTCACCGAACAGCCGGTTACGCTCAGCACCGAATTGCCCGGCCGGACCGCGCCTTACGAGACGTCCGAGGTTCGTCCCCAGGTCGACGGCATCATCCTCGCCCGGCTGTTCGCCGAGGGCGACTATGTCGAGGCCGGCCAGCCGCTCTACCGCATCGATCCGGTCAGTTATGAGGCCAAGGTCGCCAATGCCCGCGCCGCGGTCGCGCGGGCGCAAGCCGCGACGATCGGCGCCGAAGGCCAGGTCCGCCGCTTCGCCGAGCTGCGCAAGCGCGATTTCGTGTCGCGCCAGCAGTACGACGATGCGCTCGCGGCCGCCGGGACCGCCCGCGCCGACGTCGCGGCCCAACGCGCGGCACTGACGTCGGCGCAAATCGATTTGTCACGCACCACCATCCGCGCGCCGATTTCGGGCCGCATCGGCCGTTCGGTATCCACCGTCGGGGCACTGGTCTCAGCGGCGCAGGACAATGCGCTCACCACCATTCAGCGGCTCGACCCGATCTTCGTCGACATCCAGCAGTCAAGCGCCGACGTGTTGCGGCTGCGCGAGCAGGTTTTGGCCGGACAGGTCGCGAAAGACGTCGCGCCGGTCCGGCTCAAGCTGGAGACGGGCTCGATGTACCCGACCGTCGGCACGCTGCGTTTCGCCGACGTCACCGTCGATCCCGCGACCGGCTCGCAGACCATCCGCGCGGTCTTCTCCAACCCGCAGCGCCTGCTCCTTCCAGGCATGTTCGTCCGCGCCCAGCTCGGCCAGGGCGTGCAAGCGCGCGGCATCCTCGTGCCGCAACGCGCGATCAGCCGCGACGAGCGCGGCCGCCCCACCGTCCTCGTCGTCGGCGCCAAGGACATGTCCGAGCTTCGGGTGATCCAGGCCGACCGCACGGTTGGGACGAATTGGCTCGTCACCGGCGGGCTCAGGCCCGGCGACAAAGTGATCGTCGACGCCGGGCCATTGGTCCGGCCCGGGATACCGGTAAAGCCGCAGCAGTCGCGGGGCTGACGGCTCGATGTCACGCTACTTCATCGACCGGCCGATTTTCGCCTGGGTGCTCGCCATCCTGACGATGCTGTTCGGCCTGCTCGCGATCCGGGGCTTGCCGATCGCCCAATTCCCGGCCCTCGCGCCGCCGCAGATCAGCGTCGCCGCGATCTTTCCCGGCGCCGACGCGACGACGCTGGACAAAACCACGACCCAGATCATCGAGCAGCAGCTGCAGGGCATCGACCATTTGCGCTACTTCTCGTCGCAATCGTCGTCCTCGGGCCAGGTCACCGTCACCCTGACCTTTGAGCAGGGCACCAACCCCGATACCGCCCAGGTCCAGGTCAACAACAAGGTCCAGGCCGCGCTCCCGCTGCTGCCGCAGGAAGTGCAGCGCCAGGGCGTCCGGGTCGAGAAATCCTCGGCCAACTTCGCCCTCGTCCCCGGCCTCTACTCGGCTGACAACTCGCACGACCAGTTCGATCTCGCGGATATGATGGCGTCGAAAATCCAGGAGCCGGTCAGCCGCATCAACGGCGTCGGCGGGTTCCAATTGTTCGGCTCGCAATATGCGATGCGGATTTGGGTCGATCCGATCAAGCTCAACAGCTACCAGTTGACCATGGCCGACGTGACGTCGGCCGTTCAGGCGCAAAACGCGCAGGTCTCGGCCGGACAGATCGGCAATCTCCCCGCGCCTCCGACCCAGGAACTCAACGCCACCGTCTCGGTCCAGTCGCGCCTCCAGACGCCCGAGGAGTTTGGCACGATTCGGCTCAAGACCGCGGAGGACGGTTCGGTTGTTCGGTTGCGCGACGTGGCGCGGATCGAGCTTGGGTCCGAAGCATACGGCTTTAGCGCCAAATACAGCGGGCACCCGGCGACCGCCGCCGCGATCCGCCTCGCGCCGGGCGCCGACGCGCTCAAGACGATCGGCGAAGTGAAGGCGAAGATCGCCGAGATTTCCAAGCAATTCCCGCAGGACGTCAAGGTCATCTATCCATGGGACACGACGCCGTTCGTCAAAGTCTCGCTGAAGCAGGTCATCGAGACCCTGTTTGAGGCGATGATCCTCGTCTTCCTGGTGATGTTCCTGTTCCTGCAGAACTGGCGCGCGACGCTGATCCCGACGATCGCGATCCCGGTCGTCCTTCTCGGCACCCTCGCGGTGATGAGTGTCGCCGGGTTCAGCATCAACACTTTGACCCTGTTCGGCATGGTCCTCGCGATCGGCCTCTTGGTCGATGACGCGATCGTGGTGGTCGAGAATGTCGAACGCCTGATCCAGGAGGAAGGCTGTCCGCCCAAGGAAGCGGCCAAGAAGTCGATGGACGAGATTTCCGGTGCGCTGATCGCGATCGCGGTCGTGCTTGCGGCGGTGTTCTTGCCGATGGCCTTTTTCGGCGGCTCGACCGGCGTCATCTACCGCCAGTTCTCCCTGACTCTCGTTTCGGCGATGGCCCTCTCGGTCCTGGTCGCCTTGATCCTGACGCCTGCACTGTGCGCGACGATCCTCCCGCCCGGCGATCCGCTCAAGCACGAGGGCAACGGCCCGTTCGACCGATTCTTCCGCTGGTTCAATGGCCGGTTCGATAGTTTTCGTGTGGTTCACGAGCGCGGGGTTCGCAGCACCATCGGCGGGGTGAAGCGCAGCGCCGCGGTGTATCTTGTCATCTTCGCGGTCATGGGGCTGCTGTTCTGGCGGCTGCCGACCGGCTTCCTGCCCGACGAGGACACCGGGGCAGTCTTCACCTTGGTCGCAGAGCCGTCGGGCGCAACCCTGCCGCGCACCGACGCCGCGCTCGATTACGCCCGCAAATATTTCGACGAGAAAGAGGGCAAGAATATCGAAGGTGTGTTCACCGTCGGCGGCTTCTCCTTTGCCGGGCAAGGGCAGAATGCCGGGATCGCCTTCCTGCCGCTGAAGCCGTGGGAAGAGCGCGGCGGCAAGCAGAACACGTCGAAGTCGATTGCCGATCGCGCGACCGGCGCCCTGTCGTCGTACCGCGACGCACTGATCATCTCGTTCATTCCGCCCGCCGCGCTGGAACTCGGCAACGCCACCGGGTTCGATCTTCAGCTGGTCGACGTCGGCAATATCGGTCACGAAAAACTGGTCGCCGCGCGCAACCAGCTGCTCGGCATGGCGATGCAGGACAAGCGCATTGTCGGCATCCGCCCGGTCAGCCTCGAAGATGCGCCGCAACTCAACGTCAACGTCGACCAGGACAAGGCGCGCGCGCTCGGGCTCGACATCGGCCAGATCAACCAGACCATTTCGTCGGCCTGGGGCGGATCGTACATCAATGACTTCATCGATCGCGGCCGCGTGAAGCGTGTCTATGTTCAGGCGGATTCGCCGTACCGGCAGCGACCCGAGGACGTTCAGGACCTTTACGTCCGCGGCGCGGACGGGAAGAGCATGGCGCCGTTCACTTCGTTTTCGACCCTGAAGTGGGCCAACGCTCCGGTCCAGCTGTCACGCTACAACGGCCAGCCTTCGCTCGAACTGCAGGGCTCGCCGGCGCCGGGCACCAGCACCGGCACGGCGATGAAGGCGTTGGAAGAAATGCAGGGCAAGTTGCCGCCGGGCACACGGCTCGAATGGACCGGCCTGTCTTATGAGGAGAAGCAGTCGAGCGGTCAGGCCCCCGCGCTCTATGGCCTGTCGCTCATGATCGTGTTCCTGTGCCTCGCCGCGCTCTACGAAAGCTGGACCATCCCGTTGGCCGTCGTCCTCGTCGTGCCACTCGGCATTGTCGGTGCGCTGCTCGGGGCGAAGCTGACCGGGCTCGACAACAACATCTACCTGCAGGTCGGCCTGATCACGACCATGGGCCTGGCCGCCAAGAATGCGATCCTGATCATCGAATTCGCCGAGGAGCGGATGCGCGCCGGCGCGAGCTGCATCGACTCCGCAGTCGCCGCGGCGAAGCTGCGGCTCCGGCCCATCATCATGACCAGCCTGGCCTTCGTGTTCGGCGTGCTGCCACTGGCGGTCGCCAGTGGCCCCGGCGCCGGGAGCCAGAACGCGATCGGCCGCGCCGTGGTCGGCGGCACCTTGTCCGCGACCTTCCTCGCGATTTTCTTCGTGCCGTTGTTCTTCGTGTTCGTGAAGCGCTGTTTCCACCTCGACAAGCCGGCTGCGTCGTCGCCGGAACTGCAACCAGTTCCAGCCGAATAGGCTTTCGCCCTTTTCTGCGGCGGTTCTTTCGCTACTGTCAGTGCTTGCTCGATGAGTCGCTACGGCGCTCAGGCGGGCCTTCGTCCCCGCTTCGGAGCCCGGCACGCGCCGCAGGGGGATAGGATCATGAGCGTTCTCGACAGCATCCGAAAAGGCATCAGGAAGGTCGCCAAGGCGGTCTCGGGCATCGTCAACAAGATCGCCGATGGCGCCACCGACCTGGTCGAGTCCCTCGGCCACCTGATCGGCGACGGGCTAACGTGGCTCGGAAATAAGATTCCCTACGTCGGTGCAGCCTTCCGCTGGCTCGGCGCGGTCATGATCAGCCTGTTCGATATCCTCGCGGCCATCGTCAAAGGGGCCGGCGCGATTGCCGGTGGGCTGGCGTCCGCCGCCATCCGCATCGTGGGCGGCATTTTCACCCTCGACTGGCGTGGCATCCTCGGCGGGCTCGGCGACATTGCCGCGGGCATTGTCGGAGCGGTGATCGCGGTTGGCGGCAAGGCCCTGGCACTGATTCAGGTCATCATCACGATTGGCTGGCCACGGAAGTTGAACCAGGCCGAACTGGACATCATCAAGCGCGTCTTCGACGGCTCGATCGCCACTTACAATGTCCGCGCGGTGGACGGGTTCGGCGGACTGTTCAGCATCAATCCGCGCCCGTTCGTCCTCGGCAACATGATCTACCTGAAGAATTACACCGCCACCGCCGACCCCGAGGCCATCGCCCACGAATGCACCCACGTCTGGCAGAATCAGCACGTCGGTTCCTGCTACACCGCCGAGGCGCTCGCCAGTCAGTTCTGGGGCGTCGGGTACGAATGGGAGAAAGAGGCGGATGCCACGCCGGATTGGGAGGATTTCGGGCGCGAGGCGCAGGGCCAGTCGGTCCAGTACATGTATACCAACGGCGGTTCGATATCGGGCTCCACCGGCAATGGCGCAATCTTCTCCGAGCCCGATCCGACGCTGCGCGTGTTCAATTACAATGGGACGGATCGCGTGGTGATGGCCAATGACGCAATCAGCGCCATCCGCCACGCCCCGTGGCGCATCAGCGCGTTATTCGACTGACGCCGGATCATGAAACCCTGGGTCAGGCTCCTTCTCTGGACTATCGCCTTCTGGGCGGTTTGGCTCGGCCTCGCCGGTCTCGCGATGGTCGTCCACGGCGATTGCGGACTCGGCGCGACCGACGCGCAGATTGCCGCTTGCGTGCGGGAGAAAGGCTGGGTTGGGATCGCGGCGATGGCGATCGGCGCCACGATTTACGCCATCCTGATCTGGCGGCTCACGAGGCGCAATCGCGAAAGCGGATCCTGACGCTTCCTTGCGCGCTCCAGCGCGGCCGTGCGATGCGAGGCCTCTGAAATGGGGAGTCGCATGAACCTGCATAAATTTGCGTTTCTGGCGGCGGCGTTTCTTGCCCTGACCGCGCAAACCGAACCGGCGGTGCAACCCGGCGGCGATATCCCGGCCGATTTCAAGCCGACCTTCGTGCCGCCGCCCGGCGGCGACATTCCCAAGGCCTTCAACGCCCCGCGCCCCGACTTCCAGTACATCCGCCGCGAGGCAATGATCCCGATGCGCGACGGGGCCAGGCTCTACATCGTGCTGATCATTCCCCGGGGGGTCACGAGGGCCCCGATCATGCTCGACCGGACGCCCTACTCGGCCGAGAAAGCAACCTCGCGCAACGGGCAGTTCGGCCCGTGGCCGGAAAATATCCTGTCGGCCCTATCCGCCGAACTGGTCCGTGCCGGTTACATCGTCGCGGTCGAGGACGTCCGCGGCAAATATAAATCCGAGGGCGATTATGTGATGAACCGGCCGGTCCGCGGCCCGCTCAACCCAACCGCCGTCGACCATTCCACCGACGCTTACGACACCATCGACTGGCTGGTGAAAAACGTCCCCGAAGCCAATGGCCGGGTCGGCACCATCGGCACCAGCTACAACGGCTTCACCGCGCTGATGAGTTTGGTCAACCCGCATCCGGCGCTCAGGGCCAGCGTTCCGATCAACCCGATGGTCGACGTGTGGAAGGGTGACGACTGGTTCCACAACGGCGCTTTCCGCCAGGAAATGATCAGCTACGTTTACGGCCAGACGGCGAGCAAGAAATCCGACGAGGATTGGTTCACCGGCGGCTATGACGATTACAACACCTACCTGCGCTACGGCTCGGCCGGCGCGTACGGACAGGCGATGCGGATGGACCAATTGCCGTTCTGGCAGCGGCTCACCCAACACCCCGCCTACGACCCATTCTGGCAGGGTCAGGCGGTCGACAAGATCCTCGCCGCCAAGCCACCGACCGTCCCAACCCTGCTGGTCGGCAGTCTGTGGGACCAGGAGGATATCTACGGCGCGCCGGCGGCATTCAACGCGCTCAAGGCCAGTCCCAACGCCCATCTCGTGCTCGGTCCGTGGCACCACGGCCAGGCTAACGGCCCCGCCCCCTCCCTCGGCCCGTTCGACTGGGGCGGCGACACCGGCAAATGGTTCCGCCAGAACATCATGATCCCGTTTCTCAACCAATATCTGAAGGACGGCCCGCCCGCCGGCATCGCCCGTGTGACCGCGTTCGAAGCCGGGACCAACCAGTGGCAGCGGCTACCCGACTGGCCAAGCGCGTGCATGACCGGTTGCCCGGCCAACCTCACTCCGCTGTACCTCGCGCCGGGTTCGCGCCTGGCCTTCGCCGCCCCCGCCGCAAAGGCGTCCAACGCCTACATCTCCGATCCAGCCAAGCCGGTGACCTACCGCGCCCGCCCCAATCTCTCGCCATGGGCGACCGGTTCGACCTGGCGCACCTGGCTGGTCGACGACCAAAGGTTCGCCGACGCCCGGCCCGACGTCTTGTCCTATTCGAGCGAGCCGCTGAGCCAGCCGCTACGCCTAGCCGGCACCCCGCTCGTGCATCTCGTCGCTTCGACCAGCGGCACAGACAGCGACTGGGTGGTCAAGTTGATCGACGTCTATCCCGACCAATTTCCGCAAAAGCCCGAGCTCGGCGGTTATCAGCTGGCGATCGCCATGGACGTGATCCGCGGCCGCTATCGCACCGACCCCGCGCGCGCCGCGCCGCTGACCCCCAACGCGCCGCTGACCTATGAATTCGCGCTGCCGACCGTCGATTATGTCGTCCAGCCCGGCCACCGGCTGATGATCCAGGTCCAGTCGAGCTGGTTCCCGCTCTACGACCGCAACCCGCAGACGTTCGTCCCCAACATCTTCTTCGCCAAACCCGGCGACTACCACCCCGCGACCCAGCGCGTCTTCACCGGCCCCGACGGCAGCTGGATCGGCCTCCCCCTCATCAACTAACCTTGCGCGAACTTCCGGGCGTAGCTACCTCGCGCCCGGCACAGGAGTGTAGCTCAGTTGGTAGAGCATCGGTCTCCAAAACCGAGGGCCGTGGGTTCGAGTCCCTCCACTCCTGCCAACGCTTTGGCCAGCCTTTCCCTTGAAGACTCGGCCAAGCGCCGCTAAGTGAGCCCCAGCCCCGCCGGCCGCTTTGGCCTCGCGGGGCGCTTTTCTATCCGATACACGAGAGCGAGCACAAAAAACGTGGCCAGAGTCTCCCCCGGCGAATTCATCAGGCAGGTGCGGATCGAAGCGATCCAGCGCGTCCACTGGCCGACCCGCCGCGAAACCGTCGCCACCGGCATCATGGTGATCATCATGGCGACCATGCTCGCGGTGTTCTTCTTCGGCGTCGACGCCTTCTTCTCGACGCTGGTCAAATTCCTCCTTGGCCTCCTCGCCAAGTCCCCCACCCCGCAAGGCTAATCACACCCATGTCCCGCTGGTACATCATCCACGCTTATTCCGGCTTCGAGAACAAGGTCCGCGACGCGATCCTGAGCGAAGCCAACCGCCTCGGCCTGACCGCCGCGGTCGAGCAGATCGAAGTCCCGACCGAAACCATCACCGAAGTCAAACGGGGAAAGAAGGTCCAGACCGACCGCAAGTTCATGCCTGGCTATGTGCTGGCCAAGCTGCAGCTCAACGACGACGTCTATCACCTGGTCAAGAACACCCCCAAGGTGACCGGCTTCCTCGGCCCCAACGGCAAGCCCCAGGCGATCCCCGACGCCCAGGCCGCGCGCATGCTCGAAACCAAGGAAGAAGCCGCCGCCCACCCCAAGCAGAAGATCAGCGTCGACTACGAAATCGGCGACCAGGTCAAAGTGCTCGACGGCCCGTTCGCGAGCTTCAACGGCGTGGTCGAGGAACTGGATTTCGACCGGAGCCGCGTGAAGGTTTCGGTGTCGATCTTCGGGCGGGCGACGCCGGTCGAATTGGAATTCGAGCAGGTTGAGCGCGTCAAATAACCTTTCCCCGGCGCACGCCGGGGTCCGGTTCCGTCAAATCGCAGGCCTTATTTCTTGCGCGGGTCGTCCGCCGGGTTGGCGTAGGTGATCGCGAACGGGCCGGTGCCGCTGACCTCAAGCTCGATCGGGTCGGTGGTGAAGACGTAGTGGTTCATGCCCGCGGCCATGGTCACGTGATAGCCCTTGGTCAGCGCGCCGACGTTGCCGCGGTCGAGCTTGTCGCCCATGCCGTAGGACAAGGTCCCGGCGCCCATTACGCGCACGGTCTCGTCGCCCGGGTGGTTGTGCGGCGGGACGGTGAAATTGGCCGGCATCTTGATCCGCAGGGTGAAACCGCCGGCCTTCGACGGGTCGCCCTTTACGACCGCCATCTTGGCCCCGGCCGGAAGCCCAGCGCCGGCCGAGTCCATCCATTTCAGGCCCTTGCCTTGGGCCGGCGAGATGATGACGAACGCGGCGGCGGTGAAGGTGAGAAGAATGCGGTGCATTGGTGCCCTCCTTGTGCGAAACCCCCTAGAGACTCCGCCGCGCGCCTTACCACGAGTTGCGGCATCGTCCTACTTCGTCTAAGGGCCGCGCCTTCCAGCAACACTGGAGCCTGCGGGAGACGAGCCGATAGCGCCCGTCGCATGCACCGCTAAACTTGAAAAGAGAGTGACATGGCCAAGAAGATTACCGGTTATATCAAGCTGCAGGTGCCCGCGGGCATCGCCAATCCGTCGCCGCCGATCGGGCCGGCGCTGGGCCAGCGCGGCGTCAACATCATGGAATTCTGCAAGGCGTTCAACGCCGCCACGCAGGAGCTCGAGAAGGGCGCGCCGATCCCGACGGTGATCACCGTCTATGCCGACCGCAGCTTCTCGTTCACCACCAAGACCCCGCCGGCGAGCTTCCTGATCAAGAAAGCGGCGCGGCTGAAATCGGGCTCGGCCGAGCCGGGCAAGATCAGCGCCGGGACCATCCGCCGCTCGCAGCTGGCGGAGATCGCGGAAACGAAGATGAAGGATCTCAACGCCAACGACATCGACGCCGCGACGCGGATCATCGAAGGCAGCGCCCGCGCGATGGGCCTCCAAGTGGTGGAGGGCTGACGACATGAGCAAGCAGAGCAAGCGCCAGAAGGCACTGACCGAAATCGATCGCAACCGCTTCTACCCCGCCGACGAGGCGATCGCTTTGGTCAAGGCCAACGCCACCGCCAAGTTCGACGAGACGATCGAAGTCGCCATGAACCTCGGCGTCGATCCGCGCCACGCCGACCAGATGGTCCGCGGCGTGGTGTCGCTGCCCAAGGGCTCGGGCAAGGACGTGCGCGTCGCCGTGTTCGCCAAGGGCGACAAGGCCGAGGAAGCGAAGAAGGCGGGCGCCGACGTGGTTGGCGCCGAAGATTTGATGGAGAGCATCCAGGGCGGCACCATCGATTTCGACCGGGTGATCGCGACCCCCGACATGATGGGCGTCGTCGGCCGCCTCGGCAAAGTGCTCGGGCCCAAGGGCCTGATGCCCAACCCCAAGCTCGGCACCGTGACCATGGACGTCGCCAAGGCGGTCAATGACGCCAAGTCGGGCCAGGTCGAGTTCCGCGTCGAGAAAGCCGGGATCGTCCACGCCGGAATCGGCAAGGCGAGCTTCACCGAAGCCGACCTCAAGGAGAATTTCGCGGCGTTCGTCGACGCGATCGTCAAGGCGAGGCCGACCGGCGCCAAGGGCAAGTTCATCCACAAGGTCTCGGTCAGCTCGTCGATGGGCCCGGGCGTGAAAGTTGAGCTCGGCGAGACCGCCTGACCCGCAACCTTCTGAACTGATTATCGAAATGCGAGAGGCCGGGGTCATCCCGGCCTCTTTCGTTTCGGGCCGTCGCGCCGATCCACCGGCTCGTCTGTGCCCCATCCGCAACAGGTTTGAATCGATTGCAAAGGTTCCTTCGTGGAGGGGAAACTTTGCGCCACCGGGCGGTTTGAGGCCGGACTAACCCCACCTGAAAGGTATTCAATGCGTAAATATCTATTTGCCGCAGTAGCCGCGGTCGCGATCGCCAGCCCGGCGGCCGCTAAGGACAATTCCGGCTACGTCGGCCTCGATCTCGGCTTGCTCATCCCGCAGAAGCAGGACGTCGACGCCGCGGTCAATTTCACCGACCCATTGGTCAACGACATCGCCGGCAGCAAAGTCGGCAGCCTGAAGTTCAAGAAGGGCTATGACGTCGATCTGGTCGGCGGCTACGACTTCGGCATGTTCCGGCTCGAAGGCGAGCTCGGCTACAAGCACTCGAAGGCCAAGAGCGTTAACCTCGACGACAATTTCGTCACCGCCTTCAACGCCGGTTCGGGCCTCGCTCTGACCAGCGATGATTTCGATCTCGGCGGCAAGGTCAGCGTCCTCTCGGGGATGGTCAACGCCCTGCTCGACCTCGGCGGCAACGGCGGCATCGGCGGTTACGTCGGTGGCGGTGCCGGTTATGCCCGGGTCAAGGAATTCAGCGAGAGCGACAGCGGCTTCGCCTGGCAGTTGCTCGCCGGGGTCTATGCGCCGGTCAGTGACAATGTCGATGTCGGCCTGAAGTACCGCTACTTCCGCAGCAGCAAGCTCAACATGGCTGACGATCTCGCCTTCGCTGGCGCGGGCACCGGCAGCGGTGGCGTGGCCACGTTCGGGATCAACGACCGCTTCACGTCGCACAGCCTGTTAGCGAGCCTGACCTACAACTTCGGTGGTGCGCGCGAAGCCGCGCCGCCGCCGCCTCCGCCGCCCCCGCCGCCCCCTCCCCCCGAGGCTCCGGCAACCCAGACTTGCCCGGACGGTTCGGTGATCCTGGCGACGAGCGCCTGCCCGGCGCCGCCGCCGCCGCCCCCGCCGCCCCCGGCGACGAGCGGTGAACGCGGCCGCTAAGCGTACGACCTAAAGGGGAGCAAAGGTCCCGGGCGAGGCTCACGTCTCGTCCGGGATTTTTCTTGTCCCGAGCGCTCAGGGTTGATCGCGGGCGGGATTTCGCTATAGGCCCGCGCTCGCGTTCGGCTCTCGCCGTTCGCAACCGTCCGAGACAGTTGCTGCCCCCGATTTGCTCGAGGGCTTAATTTGCAACCGAGGCGGGGACAGGAATTTTCGGACCGGCGTGCGATGCTTGGTCCGGTCGTGCGTTGCCGCGAAGCAGCGCCGTCGATCCATCCCCACGGACATCATCGCTCATCGCGGGCAACCGCGCTGGGCTTTTGTTGAAACTCGGCCAGGGTTCGCCCCGGCCGAATATTGGAGTTGGCATGGATCGTTCGCAAAAATCCGATCTGGTGGCCGAGCTGAAAGGCGTCTTCTCCGAGACCAGCGTGGTGGTCATCACCCGCAATCTCGGCCTGACCGTGGCCCAGTCCACGGACTTGAGGTTGAAGATGCGCGACGCCGGCGCACAGTTCAAAGTTGCGAAGAACCGGCTTGCCCTGATCGCGCTCGAGGACACGCGCTACAAGCCGATCGGCGACCTGCTCAAGGGGCCGACCGCGCTGGCAACCTCGACCGATCCCGTTGCGGCCGCCAAGGTCGCGGTGGATTTCGCCAAGACCAACGATCGTCTCGAGATTGTCGGCGGCGCGATGGGCGACACCCTGCTCGATGTCGAAGGGATCAAGGCTTTGGCCGCTCTCCCGTCGCTCGACGAACTGCGTGCGAAGATCGTGGGCCTGATTCAGGCGCCCGCGAGCAAGATCGCCCGCACCGTCAACGAGCCCGGTGCGCAGTTGGCACGGGTCTTCGGGGCTTATGCCGCGAAAGAGGCAGCATAGTTTTTCGGTTTTATTTTCAACGCACGACAATGGGGCGCTGCCCCGCACAGGAGTTATCAAATGGCTGACATCACCAAGCTGGTCGACCAGCTTTCCGAACTGACCGTCCTCGAAGCCGCGGATCTCGCCAAGGCGCTCGAAGAGAAGTGGGGCGTTTCCGCCGCCGCCGCGGTTTCCGCTGCGCCGGCCGCCGCCGCTGCTGCCGGCCCGGCCGCTGAAGAGAAGACCGAATTCGACGTCATCCTGACCGGCGACGGTGGCAAGAAGATCAACGTCATCAAGGAAGTCCGCGCGATCACCGGGCTTGGCCTCGGCGAAGCCAAGGCGCTGGTCGAGGGCGCCCCGAAGGCGGTCAAGGAAGGCGTCAACAAGGACGAGGCTGAGAAGCTCAAGAAGCAGATCGAAGATGCCGGCGGCACCGTCGAACTGAAGTAAATTCAAATCGGTTTCGCGGATGTCTTGAAGCATTCGCGGGAGGAAGGGGGCGGCTCGGCAACGGGTCGCCCTTTTTCGTCGGCACCAATGGGGCTCAGCCGTCCAACCCTTCGCCCTCGGGCGCACCCCGCCCAAGCCTGTCCGGAAGGCGCTCCCATGTGCGAACCGCAGCGGGCGCAGACGATCTCGGTCCGGACCATGCCGTAGGCCGTGTCGCGCACTTCGCGCAGATGGCCGGCGGCGAACGGCGCGGTGAAGCTCGGCCAGCCGGTCCCGCTTTCGAACTTGGCGCCACCCTTGAAGACCGGCAGGCCGCACAAACGGCAGGTGCAAGCGCCGGCCCGCTTCTCGGTCAGGAAGATGCCGCAGAACGGGGCTTCCTCGCCATGATCGAGCAGCAAATGGCGCTCGTCGTCACTCAAGGTGGCGGCCAGTGCCTGGAACTGGGCGTCGGTCGGCGGGGCCAGGTCGAAGTTCGCAACGGTCGCTGAATTCATTGCATTCCTCCTCGCGAAAGCATTCCCCAACCGGCCAGCACGCAACCCGAGACGAATGCGGCAACGCTGGCGAGGATCAGGGCGTGGGTCGCGCGCGAGCCGATGGCCTGGTCAAAGTGGCGTTTCATCGTTGCCTCCAGGGCTTCGAGGCGCGGGCCGTCGCCAGCCACTGTCAGCCAATAGCCGAGCATTGTCCCGGCGGCGATGCTGACGCGTTTGAACGCATATAAGGACCAAAGACCGGCGCCCCAGGCGGCGACGATCCCGGTGAGAAAAGCGATGACCGCGGCCAGTTTGGCTTCGGGGATGATTTTGAGCGGAAGGATGGAGATTGTCGCGGCCCCGTTAATCAGGACGAGGGTCGCCAGCAGCCAGCGCGACAGGCTCGCGACTTCGCGCAAGCCGTCATGGAACGCCTCCATCATCATCGGCACGAAAGTGTCCGCGGCCAAATGATTGGCCGCGCGCTCGTCGTCTTTCATTGTTCACTCTGCCACGGGCGGGACGGCATCACACGCATGCCGCCCCGCGCGATCACCTAGCGAAGCGACCGGAAGCCGGTGCGTAACTCTTCGCTAAACAGCTGCGGCTGCTCCCAGGCGGCAAAGTGCCCGCCTTTGGGGAGCACGTTGTAATGGAGCAAGTTCTTGTACGCGCGCTCCGGCCAACTCCGCGGGGCTTGATAGACCTCCTCGGGGAATGCGCTGACGGCAGCGGGCACGGTAATGTTCAAGTCGTGGATGAAGCCGCCGGTGAGCTCGGTGTAGAGCCGGGCCGACGACATGCCGGTGTTGGTCAGCCAGGACAAAGTGATGTTGTCGAGGATGTCGTCCCGAGTCAGGTCGCCGTACGGCTCGCCGTCGACAAACAGCTTCGCGAGGTGCCCGTAACTCGCCGTGTCGTGGTCGATCATCCAAGCGGCCAAAGCGATCGGCGAGTCGGCTAGCCCGTAGAGGGTCTGCGGGTGCTGGGACATCATCTGTTGGGTCGGGATGTTGCGGAACAGGGCCGCGAGCTGATCGAAGCCACGCCGGTCATCCGCCGATAGATCCGCTGGTGGCGGCCCGCCGGTCTGGAGCGCCTTCACCACTGCGGCCGGTGCGGTGCCGGGGAAGTTCACGTGCACGCCAATCAATTCGGGCGGCGCGAGCAGCGCCAATTCGTTGGTCACGAACGCCCCCCAGTCGCCGCCCTGAGCGGTGAAGCGCGAATAGCCGAGGCGCTTCATCAATGTGGTCCACGCTCGCGCCATGTGCGGGGGACCCCAACCGCGTGTCGTGGGTTTGCCGGAGAAGCCGTAGCCGGGCATCGACGGGATCACCACGTCGAAGGCGTCCGCCGCGCTGCCACCGTGCGCCGTGGGGTCGGTCAGCGGACCGATGATCTTGAGCTGTTCGATCGGCGAGCCGGGCCAGCCGTGGGTGACGATCAGCGGCAGCGCATCCGCATGCTTCGAGCGAACATGGATGAAGTGGATGTCGAGGCCGTCGATCTCGGTGATGAAACTGGGCAGCGCGTTGAGCCGCGCTTCGCACCGCCGCCAGTCGTAGTCGGTCGCCCAATATTGGGCGAGCTTCTGCATGAATTCGAGTTGGACCCCTTGAGTCCCGTCAGCGACCGTCTCACGCTCGGGCCATCGCGTCGCCGCGATCCGCCGCTTCAAATCGGCGAGTTGGTCGTCCGTGGCGTGGAAGCTGAACGGCCGGATTGCCGCGTCGCCGGTGGCCGCGACATTCGCGCTCGCGCCGACAAAAGGCCGCTCGATGGTCGCGGTATCGGCATGCTCAGACGTGATTGTCGGGGTGCCTCCGGACGTCGTCGTGGTTTCCGCGGACATGGTCGATCTCCTCGTTCGAGGAATGGGCGTCGCGCGTCCTGTCCGCGAACGGCAAGGTGCCGGCCGTCAGGGCCGGCGCTGCTGTCTCGTAAGAGGGCCAAAGGGCGGGCGGTACTCGGTCCGTCGAACGGCTTCGACTCGGTCGCGATGACAAGCGATGTTAGAGGACAGTTGACCGTCCGTCACAAACTTAAATCAAGTGATTGGCACAACCTTAGGCGGAAACGCTTGTCCTTGGCTAAGCCAATCGAATTCGCCACAATGGCAAATCATGCGGTTCGATCAGCCCTTCGTTAAACTCCCAATCCAGTTCGACGTCGCGACGCTCGAACGCGAGGTTCGCGCGCTGCCGCCATCGTCATGGGTGCCGCACCCGGACAAGTTTCCAGGAAACGAGGCGGTCCGGCTGGTCACCGTCAACGGACAGGCGACCGACAATTTCGAAGGGCCGATGCGGCCCGCGGCGGATCTCGAGCAATTGCCCTACGTCCGCCAGGTCATGGGGGCGATCGGCGGGGTGTGGAGCCGCAGCCGCCTGATGGGCCTCGGTCCTGGCGCCCAGGTCCCGGTCCATGTCGATGCCCGCTACCACTGGCGCACGCACCTTCGAATCCACATCCCGATCATTACCAACCCCAAGGTGCTGTTCACCTGCGGCGACGAGACGATTCACATGGCCGCCGGCGAATGCTGGCTGTTCGACAGTTTCCGCTGGCACCGGGTCGAAAACAATTGGACCGAACGCCGCGTCCATCTGGTGCTCGATACGGTCATGACCCCGCAGCTGCGGACGCTGGTCGACGCGGCGCGGCGCGGCGCGGCGAGCCAGTCGCTGGCGCCGGGCGCGGACCCGGTCCCGCTCAAATTCGAACAGGTCAACGCGCCGGCCGTGATGTCGCCGTGGGAGCTGCGTTACCACGTCGATTTCATCTTCTCCTACGCCGCCGAGCACCCGCGACTGCCCATGTTGCGCGAACGCCTTGATCGCCTGGTCGAGGACTGGGGCGCGATTTGGGCGGAAGACGGCGCCGGTATGCCGGGCATCCCGGCCTACCGAAACACGCTCGCTGAAGCGGAACGCGAGATCACGCTGCTCACCGGCGTCGAAATGAAATCGACCAACGACATTCTCCTCACGACCTTGTTCGAATCGCTGATCTTCGGGGCTGCGCTGGCGCCGTCGATGCGGGGCCGGCCGATCCCGGAGGGGCCGGCGCGCGTGCTTAAGAGCGAGGAGCCGGCCGCAGCGAGTGGCCCTGCCGGCGAAATCGTTCGCCCGGTCCTGATCATCAGCCCGCCGCGATCCGGCTCGACCCTGCTGTTCGAAACGATGGAGCGGACCCCCGGTCTCTACAGCATCGGGACCGAGAGCCATGCCGCGATCGAGAGCATCCGCGAATTCCATCCGGCCAGCCAGCCGTCCTATTCCAACCGCCTGACGGCGGCCGAGGCCAAGGGTCCCGCGGCCGATCAATTGAAGCAGACCTTTTACAGCCAGCTGCGCGACCGCGTCGGCGCGCGCCCGTCCGGCCCGGTGCGCATGCTCGAGAAAACGCCCAAAAATGCGCTGCGCATCCCGTTCTTCGCGGCGCTGTGGCCGGACTCGGAGTTCGTTTATTTGTACCGCGACGTGCGCGAGACGCTGGCGAGCATGATCGAGGCGTGGGGCTCGGGGCGGTTCCGGACCTACCCCAACCTGCCCGGCTGGACCGGACTGCCCTGGTCGCTGCTGCTAGTCCCCGGGTGGCAGCAGCTTAAGGGCCTGCCGCTGCCGCAGATCGTCGCTCACCAGTGGGCGATCACCACGACGACCATGCTCGACGATCTCGCTGCGCTCGCGCCCGAGCGAGTCCGCGCGGTCCGCTATGTGGATTTCGTCGCCGATCCAGACGCCCGTATCTCATCGCTGGTCCGGTCGCTCGGGTTCGAGTGGGACCGACCGCTCGACCAGGCGCTGCCGCTGTCCAAATACACCTTGTCGCGGCCCGATCCCGACAAATGGCGGCGGCTCGAGCAATATATTACGCCAGTCCTGCCAATCGTCGCCGAGGCCGATGAGCGGGCGCGAGCCTTCGCCGACAGGTTCGCCGGTCAGCTGGTGAGCTAAAACCCTCGCCTGCCCCCTTGCGCCGGCCCGGCGAATGACTATATCGGCTCCATCCAACACATAGACGGCTCCGCCGCACGGTGACGTGCGCTCGGGGCTTTTCCCGTCCTCCCCGGGACAGGGTCCGAACGGCGCACGGATCATACGCATTGGGGAGGGGCAGCGGGACCAGCGCTCCATGACAAGTTCCGGCACCAGCCGGGCACCAATTTGCGGAGCGCGCACCTGCGTGCGTTCCGCGTAGCGCAGGGAAGCAAATGGCCACCAAAGCGATCGACGCACGCCGTAAAACCACGAGCGGGCTCAAGACCAATTCGCGGCGTATCCGCAAAATCTTCGGCAACATCCACGAGATCTCGGAAATGCCGAACCTCATCGAGGTTCAGCGTGAGAGCTATGAGCAGTTCCTCCGCTCGGACCCCGCGACGGGCTACGTCTCGGGCCTCGAGAAGACGCTGCGCTCGGTGTTCCCGATCGTCGATTTTGCCGGCACCGCGCATCTCGACTTCGATCGCTATGAGCTCGAGCATCCCAAATACGACACCGACGAGTGCCGCCAGCGCGGGCTGACCTACGCGGCGCCGATGCGCGTGACGCTGCGCCTGACCACGTTCGAGATCGATCCCGAGACCGAGGCCAAGTCGGTGATCGATATCAAGGAGCAGGACGTGTACATGGGCGACATGCCGCTCATGACGATGAACGGCACCTTCATCATCAACGGCACCGAGCGCGTGATCGTCAGCCAGATGCACCGTTCGCCGGGAGTCCTGTTCGACCACGACCGCGGCAAGACCCACTCGAGCGGCAAGTTCCTGTTCGCGGCGCGGGTCATCCCGTACCGCGGCAGCTGGCTCGACTTCGAGTTCGACGCCAAGGACATCGTCAACGTCCGCATCGACCGCAAGCGCAAGCTGCCGGTGACCGCGCTGCTCCACGCGCTGGGCATGACCAGCGAGGAAATCCTCAACACCTTCTACAAGCGCGTCAGCTACGTGCGCGGCAAGAACGGCTGGCAGATCCCTTATTCGCCCGACCAGTGGCGCGGCCAGAAGCCAAACCACGAGGTGGTCGACGCCGATACCGGCGAGATCGTGCTCAAGGCCAATGAGAAGATCACCCCGCGCCGCGCCAACCAGGTGGCCAAGGACGGCCTCAAGAACGTCATCATCCCGACCGAGGAAATCTACGGACGCTATTCGGCCTATGATCTGATCAACGAGAAGACCGGCGAGATCTTCATCGAGGCCGGCGACGAGGTCAGCCCCGAGAATCTGGCCAAGCTCGACGACGCGAAGGTCAACCAGCTCGAGCTGCTCGACATCGATTACGTCAACACCGGCCCGTGGATGCGCAACACGCTCAAGGCCGACAAGGCCGAGGACGGCGACCAGGCCCTGTCCGACATCTACCGCGTCATGCGCCCCGGCGAGCCGCCGACGCGTGAGACCGCTGATGCCCTGTTCTACGGCCTGTTCTTCGATCCCGAGCGCTACGATTTGTCCGCGGTCGGCCGGGTCAAGCTCAACATGCGCCTTGGCCTCGACGCCGAGGACACGGTGACGACGCTGCGCAAGGAAGACATTCTCGCGGTCGTTCAGGAACTGGTGAACCTCAAGGACGGCAAGGGCGATATCGACGATATCGACAACCTCGCCAACCGCCGCGTCCGCTCGGTCGGTGAGCTGCTTGAGAACCAGTATCGTGTCGGGCTGCTGCGCATGGAGCGCGCGGTCAAGGAGCGCATGAGCTCGGTCGACGTGTCGACGGTCATGCCCAACGATTTGATCAACGCCAAACCGGCGGTCGCCGCGGTGCGTGAATTCTTTGGCTCGTCGCAGTTGTCGCAGTTCATGGATCAGACCAACCCGCTGTCCGAAGTCACGCACAAGCGGCGTGTGTCGGCGCTCGGGCCCGGCGGTTTGACGCGTGAGCGCGCCGGCTTCGAAGTCCGCGACGTCCACCCGACCCACTATGGCCGGATCTGCCCGATCGAGACTCCGGAAGGCCCGAACATCGGCCTGATCAACTCGCTCGCCAGCTTCAGCCGGGTCAACAAGTACGGCTTCATCGAAACCCCGTACCGCAAGGTCGTCGACGGCAAGGTGACGACCGAGGTGGTCTATCTGTCGGCGATGGAAGAGGCCAAGCACACGATCGCCCAGGCCAACGCCGAGCTCGACCCCAAGTTCGGCTTTGCCGAGGAAATCATCTCGGCCCGCCGCAACGGCGAGTTCCTGATCGCCCCGCGCGAGCAGATCACGCTGATGGACGTCAGCCCCAAGCAGCTGGTGTCGGTTGCCGCGTCGCTCATTCCGTTCCTCGAGAATGATGACGCCAACCGCGCGCTGATGGGCTCGAACATGCAGCGCCAGGCGGTGCCGTTGCTCCAGGCCGAGGCGCCGCTGGTCGGCACCGGCATGGAAGAGACGGTCGCGCGCGATTCGGGTGCGGCGATCGCCGCTCGCCGGTCGGGCATCGTCGACCAGGTCGACGCCGCGCGCATCGTCGTTCGCGCCACCGGCGAGCTCCGCCCGGGCGAATCCGGGGTCGACATCTATACGCTGATGAAGTTCCAGCGCTCGAACCAGAACACGTGCATCAACCAGCGTCCGCTGGTGAAGGTCGGTACGGCGGTCGAGGCCGGCGAGATCATCGCCGACGGTCCGTCGACCGAGTTCGGCGAGCTCGCGCTGGGCCGCAACGTGCTCGTCGCGTTCATGCCGTGGAACGGGTACAATTATGAGGATTCGATCCTCATCTCCGAGCGGATCGTGAAGGACGACGTCTTCACCTCGATCCACATCGAAGAGTTCGAGGTCATGGCCCGCGACACCAAGCTCGGGCCGGAAGACATCACCCGCGACATCCCCAACGTCGGCGAGGAAGCCCTGCGCAACCTCGACGAGGCGGGCATCGTCTACATCGGCGCCGAGGTCGAGCCGGGCGATATCCTGGTCGGCAAGATCACGCCCAAGGGCGAAAGCCCGATGACGCCGGAAGAAAAGCTCCTCCGCGCGATCTTTGGCGAGAAGGCCTCGGACGTGCGCGACACGTCGTTGCGGCTGCCGCCGGGCGTCACCGGCACGGTGGTCGAAGTCCGGGTGTTCAACCGCCACGGCATCGACATCGATGACCGTACGCGCGCCATTCAGACGGAAGAGAAGGAGCGACTCAAGAAGGACGCCGACGACGAACGCGGCATCCTCAACCGCGCGACCTTCTCACGCCTCAAGGAAATGCTGCTGAAGCAGGTCGCGACCGCGGCGCCGAAGAGCATCAAGAAGGGCGCGACGCTCGACGACGCCACGCTCGAGAGCGCGGACCGCCACGACTGGTGGAAGATCGCGGTCAAGGACGACAAGCGCCAGGCCGACATCGAGGCGCTCAAGGGCCAGTATGACGAGGCGGTCAACGTGATCACTCGCCGGTTCGACGACCGCGTCGAGAAGCTCGAGCGCGGCGACGAACTGCCGCCGGGCGTGCTCAAGATGGTCAAGGTGTTCGTTGCGGTGAAGCGCAAGCTGCAGCCGGGCGACAAGATGGCCGGCCGTCACGGCAACAAGGGCGTGATCAGCCGCATCCTGCCGGGCGAAGACATGCCGTTCCTCGAGGACGGCACGCCGGTCGACATCGTGCTCAACCCGCTTGGCGTGCCGAGCCGGATGAACGTCGGCCAGATCTTCGAGACTCACCTTGGCTGGGCTTCACGCGGCCTGGGTCGTCAGATCCAGGAAATGCTCGAAGGCATCCACGACCGCGGCAAGGATGTCGCGGGCAAGGACGTCAAGGCGATCCGCACCAAGCTCAAGGACATCTACGGCGAGTCCTACGACAAGGACATCGACGGTCGTGATGACGACGGCGTGATGGAGCTTGCCTCCAACCTGACGGCCGGAATCCCGATGGGCACTCCGGTGTTCGACGGCGCGCGCGAGCCCGACGTTACCGCGATGCTGGCCAAGGCCGGACTCGATACATCGGGCCAGGTCACGTTGTTCGACGGCCGGACGGGCAATCCGTTCGATCGCAAGGTGACCGTGGGCTACATCTACATGCTCAAGCTGCACCACCTGGTCGACGACAAGATCCACGCCCGCTCGATCGGCCCGTACAGCCTGGTCACCCAGCAGCCGCTGGGCGGCAAGGCCCAGTTCGGCGGCCAGCGCTTCGGTGAAATGGAAGTGTGGGCGCTGCAGGCTTACGGCGCGGCGTACACGCTCCAGGAGATGCTGACGGTCAAGTCCGATGACGTGATCGGCCGGACCAAGGTCTACGAGGCGATCGTCAAGGGAGACGACACGTTCGAGGCCGGCATTCCCGAGAGCTTCAACGTGCTCGTCAAGGAAATGCGCTCGCTCGGCCTCAGCGTCGAACTCGAGAGTGTCGAGGACCCCGACGACGCCCCGACCGCCCTCGCCGCCGAATAATACAGACACCCACCCAACCCCTCCCGTCCGCGGGAGGGGTCAGGAGCCAAAGATGAACGAACTGACCCCCTTCGCTAACCCGATCGCCAAGCCGGAAACCTTCGACGAGATCCGCATCGGCATTGCTTCGCCCGACAAGATCCGCAGCTGGTCGTTCGGCGAAATCAAGAAGCCCGAGACCATCAACTACCGCACGTTCAAGCCCGAGCGTGACGGCTTGTTCTGCGCCCGCATCTTCGGCCCGATCAAGGACTACGAATGCTTGTGCGGCAAGTACAAGCGGATGAAATACAAGGGCATTGTCTGCGAAAAGTGCGGCGTCGAAGTGACCGTGTCGAAGGTCCGGCGCGAGCGCATGGGCCATATCGAGCTGGCCGCGCCGGTCGCCCACATCTGGTTCCTGAAGTCGCTGCCGAGTCGCATCGGGCTGCTGCTCGACATGCAGCTCAAGCAGCTTGAGCGGATCCTCTATTTCGAGAGCTACGTGGTGATCGAGCCGGGCCTGACCGCGCTCGAGAAGTACCAGCTGCTGACCGAAGACGAGCTGCTGTCGGCCCAGGACGAATATGGCGAAGACGCCTTTTCGGCCGGGATCGGCGCCGAGGCGGTCAAGCAGATGCTGATCGACCTCGACCTCGCCGGCGAGAAGGAAATCCTGCTCAAGGAGCTGGCCGAGACCAAGTCGGAGCTGAAGCCGAAGAAGATCATCAAGCGCCTCAAGGTCGTCGAGAGCTTCCTCGAATCGGGCAACCGCCCCGAGTGGATGATCATGGAAGTCGTTCCGGTCATCCCGCCCGAGCTGCGCCCGCTGGTACCGCTCGACGGCGGCCGCTTCGCGACCTCCGATCTCAACGATCTCTATCGCCGGGTGATCAACCGCAACAACCGTTTGAAGCGGCTGATGGAACTGCGCGCGCCGGACATCATCGTCCGCAACGAAAAGCGCATGCTCCAGGAAGCGGTCGACGCTCTGTTCGACAACGGCCGCCGTGGCCGCACCATCACCGGCGCCAACAAGCGTCCGCTGAAGTCGCTGAGCGACATGCTCAAGGGCAAGCAGGGCCGGTTCCGCCAGAACCTGCTCGGCAAGCGCGTCGATTATTCGGGCCGCTCGGTCATCGTCACCGGTCCGGAGCTCAAGCTCCACCAGTGCGGTCTGCCGAAGAAGATGGCGTTGGAGCTGTTCAAGCCGTTCATTTACTCGCGGCTCGACGCCAAGGGTCTGTCGATGACCCTCAAGCAGGCCAAGAAGTGGGTCGAGAAAGAACGCAAGGAAGTGTGGGACATCCTCGACGAGGTGATCCGCGAGCATCCGGTGCTTTTGAACCGCGCCCCGACGCTCCACCGCTTGGGCATCCAGGCGTTCGAGCCGGTGCTGATCGAAGGCAAGGCGATCCAGCTGCACCCGTTGGTCTGCGCCGCGTTCAACGCCGACTTCGACGGCGACCAGATGGCCGTGCACGTTCCGCTGAGCCTCGAGGCCCAGCTGGAAGCGCGCGTGCTGATGATGTCGACCAACAACATCCTGTCGCCCGCCAACGGCAAGCCGATCATCGTCCCCTCACAGGACATGGTCCTCGGCCTCTACTACCTCAGCCTCGAGAAAGAGGATGAGCCGGGCCAGGGCATGATGCTCAGCGACATGGCCGAGGTTCACCAGGCGATCGCCGCCGGGGCAGTGACGCTCCATTCGAAGATCATCAGCCGGGTTCCCCAGACGGATGAGCAGGGCAACAGCTACATGAAGCGGTTCGAAACGACCGCCGGCCGGATGCTGCTCGGCGAGACCCTGCCGAAGAGCCACAAGGTGCCGTTCGAGACGATCAACCGGGTCCTGACCAAGAAGGAGATCGGCGACGTCATCGACATCGTCTATCGCCACACCGGCCAGAAAGAGACCGTGTTGTTCGCCGACGCGATCATGACGCTCGGCTTCCGCCACGCTTTTGCCGCCGGCATTTCGTTCGGCAAGGACGACATGGTCATCCCGGCCGCCAAGGTCGGGCTGGTCGAGGATACTCGTGCGCTCGTGAAGGATTACGAGCAGCAGTATCAGGACGGCCTGATCACCCAGCAAGAAAAGTACAACAAGGTGATCGACGCCTGGTCGCGTTGCGGCGATCAGGTCGCGACCGCGATGATGAAGGAAATCTCGGCGACGCCGAAGCTCGAGAACGGCCGCCAGGCCGATCTCAACTCGATCTACATGATGGCCCATTCGGGCGCTCGTGGCAGCCAGGCGCAGATCAAGCAGCTGGCCGGCATGCGCGGCCTGATGGCCAAGCCGTCGGGCGAGATCATCGAGACTCCGATCATCTCGAACTTTAAGGAAGGCCTGACCGTGCTCGAGTATTTCAACTCGACCCACGGCGCCCGCAAGGGTCTCGCAGACACCGCCTTGAAGACCGCCAACTCGGGCTACCTCACCCGCCGCCTCGTCGACGTGTCGCAGGATTGCGTCGTCATCGAAGAGGATTGCGGGACCGACCGGGCGCTTGAGATGCGCGCGATCATCCAGGGCGGCGCGGTCATCGCCTCGCTCGCCGATCGCGTGCTTGGCCGCACCACGGCCGAGGACATCGTCGATGCCAAGACCGACCAGGTCGTGATTCCGGAGGGCAGCCTGCTCGACGAAGCGATGGTCGCGAAGATCGAGGAGATCGGGCTGCAGGGCATCAAGATCCGCTCGCCATTGGTGTGCGCGTCACGCCAGGGCGTGTGCGGCAAGTGCTACGGGCGTGATCTCGCCCGCGGTACGCCGGTCAACATCGGCGAAGCGGTCGGCGTGATTGCCGCCCAGTCGATCGGCGAGCCGGGCACCCAGCTGACGATGCGGACCTTCCACATCGGCGGCGCGGCCCAGCTCAACGAGCAGTCGAACCTCGAAGCGCCGGTCGACGGCACGATCGAGCTCCGCGACATGCCGACGATCGAGGATCCGCGCGGACGGCACGTGTCGTTGTCGCGCTCGGGCGAAATCGCGATCCTCGACATGGACGGGCGCGAACTGTCGACGCACCGCGTTCCGTACGGCGCTCACTTGCTGTGCGAGACCGGCCATATCGTCACTCGCGGCGATCGCGTCGCCGAGTGGGATCCGTCGTTCAGCCCGGTGATCACCGAGAAGGCCGGTATGGTTAAGTACCAGGACCTGACCGAGAACCGGACGATGACCGAGCAACTCGACGAGTCGACCGGCATCACCCAGCGCGTGGTGACCGACGACAACGCCAAGTCGAAGAAGGAGTCGCTTCATCCGCGGCTGACCCTGATGGGCGCCAAGGAGAAGGAAGCGGCGGTCTATCGCCTGGCGCCTGGCGCGATTGTCGCGGTCGAGGACGGCCAGACGGTCGAAGCCGGCGAAGTGCTCGCCCGTATGCCGCGCGAAGCGGCGCGGACGCGCGACATCACCGGCGGTCTGCCGCGCGTTGCCGAGCTGTTCGAGGCGCGCAAGCCGAAGGAGAATGCGATCATTGCCAAGGTCACCGGCAAGGTCACCTTCATGAAGGACTATAAGGCCAAGCGGAAGATCGCGATCGTCCCCGACGATGGCTCGGAGCCGGTCGAATATCTGGTCCCCAAGTCGAAGATGATCGAGGTCCAGGAAGGCGATTATGTAAAGCGCGGCGACAATCTCGTCGGCGGTTCACCCGATCCGCATGACATCCTCGAAGTGCTGGGGATCGAGCCGCTCGCCGAATATCTCGTGAGCGAGATCCAGGAGGTCTATCGACTCCAGGGCGTGAAGATCAACGACAAGCACATCGAAGTGATCGTCCGCCAGATGCTCCAGAAGGTCGAAATCACCGAGAGCGGCGACACCACGCTGCTGCCGGGCGAGCAAGTCGACCGCGAGGAGATGGACGAGATCAACGCGAAGCTCGAGAAGAAGCAGAAGAAAGCGGAAGGCAAGCCGGTCCTCCTCGGGATCACCAAGGCGAGCCTGCAGACCCGCAGCTTCATCTCGGCGGCGTCGTTCCAGGAAACGACCCGCGTGCTGACCGAGGCTGCCGTCCAGGGCAAGACCGACACGCTCCAGGGTCTCAAGGAGAATGTGATCGTCGGCCGGCTGATCCCGGCGGGCACGGGCGCGGGCATGAACCGCCTGCGCTTCGCCGCCTCGTCGCGCGATGCCGCGCTGCGCGCCGCGCATCGCACGATCCAGGAGTCGCTGATCCTCCCCAACAGCGCGGCCGAAGAGCATGCCGCCGAGCTCGCGCAGGGCCCGGAAGCAGCATTCAACGCAGACCCGCTGTCGGAAGTCACGCCGTCGGGCCACGGCCTTGACGCGGACGCCGGAGACTATCTGAAGAGCTAGTCTCCGCGCCCCATCGGGACGCAAATGAAAAGCCCCGCCGGCGACAAACCGGCGGGGCTTTTTTATAAGCGGTCGTGCAGAAGCGGCTGCGTCAGCACCTGCCCCCGTGCACTGCGTTCTCAGTACAATTGGCGGCAGACTGGACGTCCGCGCCGGCGCCGCGAACCGTATTGCAGGCAGCCAAAATCAGGCACCCGCCAACCAGCGCAACCGTCACCAGCTTCTGAACCATGATCGAACCTCCGTTAAGCGTGCGGAACGATCAAGAGCGTATGGACGGCAAATTGTCTAGAGGCTGAACGGCCTCAGCAATGGCCACCGTTCATCGCGTTCTGAGTGCAGTTCGCTGCCGAATTCACGTCGCGCGCTGCGCCGCGCACGGTGTTGCAAGCGGCGGAAGCAAGCGCCGCGCCGACGAGCGCAACTGTAAGAACCTTCTGGAACATGACTATTCTCCCGTTCTGGATGGCTGACTAACGCCGCTAGGCAGGAACGGCTCCATTACAGGTGCGTAATTTCCTCACCCCGAGCGGTGAAGCGCGATCAGACCGCGACGGGCGCCGCGATATGCGGATGCGGATCGTAGGCCTCGAAGGCGAAGTCCTCGGGCTCGTAATCGAACAGCCCCTGCCCGCGGTCCTTGATCACCAGTTGGGGAAGCGGCCGTGGCTCGCGGGTCAGTTGCAGCCGCGCCTGGTCGAGGTGGTTCGAATAGAGGTGGCAATCGCCGCCGGTCCACACGAACACGCCCGGCTCGAGCCCGCATTCGCGCGCCAGCATGTGGGTCAGCAGCGCATAGCTGGCGATATTGAACGGCACGCCGAGGAACAGATCGGCGCTGCGCTGATAAAGCTGGAGGTTGAGGCGGCCCGCCGCCGCCTGGGTCTGAAACAGGCAGTGGCACGGCGCGAGCGCCATCCGCCCGATTTCGCCCGGGTTCCAGGCGGTGACGATCTGCCGCCGCGAATAAGGATCGCGCTTGATCAGCTCGACGAGGTTGGTGATCTGGTCGATGTGGCGGCCGTCGGCGGTTTCCCAGTCGCGCCACTGTTTGCCGTAGACTGGACCAAGGTCGCCGTCCGCGTCGGCCCATTCATCCCAGATGCGGACGTTGCGGTCCTTGAGCCAGGCGATGTTGGTGTCGCCGCGCAGGAACCACAGCAATTCGACGATAATCGAGCGCAGGTGGAGCTTCTTGGTCGTCAGCAGTGGAAATCCGGCGGCGAGATCGAAGCGCATCTGGGCCCCGAACCACGACAAGGTCCCGGTCCCGGTGCGATCCTGCTGCTCGACGCCCTCGTCGAGAATCTGCTGCATGAGGTCGAGGTAGGGGCGCATCGGAACTGTCCTAACCGGGCCGCGGCAGCCCGCCAAGATCGATCCATCCAAAACGGACAACCATTCCGGATGCGGTTCGAGTGGGCGGCCAACCGCCATTAACGTAGCCTGCGGGCATGCGGTATCAGCGTGCCGAACACCCGCTGAAGCTCGATGGGCTTGCAGCGGCCAAGGCCTTCTTTTCGGGTTGTCTGGCTGAATCGGATCCGTCGCGGGAAAGCCTGTGGGTGGCCCATGTCGACAACCGGGCGCAATGCCTTCATGTGACCTGCCACCAAGGCGACGCAACCGGCGCCCGCTTCCCGCTCCGCGATATCATCGCCGACGCCGCGAAGCACGGCAGCGCCGGGATCGTGCTCGCCCATAATCATCCGAGCGGCGATGCCCGCCCGAGCGAATCCGACCGCCGCGCGACCCGCCGCCTGGCGTCGGCGGCCGAGGCGCTCGACTGCGCCGTGCTCGACCATCTCGTGTTCGGCGGAGACGATTGCACCAGTTTCCGGCGCATCGGCCTGCTCTAGGACTGGCACGCCTTGATTTGCTGCGGCGCCGGGCGCGGCCCGACCGCGCGAAATGCCGCAAGGTAGGCATCGCCCCCCGTCAGAGTCACAAATCGCACCGGCTGCAGGCCGAGCGCCGCGAGTTCGCATTTAAGCTGCGCCGGCGGAATCCCGTGATGGCTGACCGGGCGGTTGGAATCGACGACGATGACCAGCCCATCGGGCTTCACCCCGTCACGCAGGTGCCACAGGAACGCGTAGGGCGATGCAACCTCATGATACATGTGGACCATGAACACGCGGTCGAACGATGCGTGCGGCAGCATCGGATTGTCGGGCGTGCCGAGCTTGACCGCGACATTGTCGAGGTTTTCGCGCTGGACCCGGTCGCTCAGTCTGTCGTGGGTTTCGGGCACGATGTCTTCGGCAAGCACCCGGCCCTTCGCTCCGACAATCCGCGCCAGGCGGACCGTGTAATAGCCCTCCCCCGCGCCGACATCGGCGACCCACATCCCCGGCTTGATCCCGGCCAGCGTCATTACCTCTTCCGCCTCGCCCAGCCGGTCGCGCGCATCCTCGGTCGAAAAGCTGTCGTCGACGATCGGCGCGACTTCGCGATGGGCCTGCGGGAATTGCGGTTCGCTCGGCTGCTGACGGCAAGCGGCGAGCAGGCCGAGTGCCGCGATCAAGCCGACCCTAATCGACATCCTCGACCTCGACCGTCTCGCCGGTCACTCGTTGCGACAGGGCCGCGGCCATGAACCGGTCGAGGTCGCCGTCGAGCACGTCGCTCGGCGCGGTCGAAGTCACGCCGGTGCGCATGTCTTTGACCAGCTGATACGGCTGCAGCACATAAGACCGGATCTGGTGGCCCCAGCCGATGTCGGTCTTGGCGGCGTTGGCGGCGTTGGCTTCGGCCTCGCGCTTCTGCAGTTCGGCCTCGTACAGCCGCGCCTTAAGCTGCTTCATCGCCTCGGCGCGGTTCTTGTGCTGCGAGCGCTGGTTCTGGCAGGCGACCACGATGCCGGTCGGAATATGGGTGATGCGCACCGCACTATCGGTGGTGTTGACGTGCTGCCCGCCCGCGCCCGACGCGCGATAGGTGTCGATCCGCAAATCCGCCTCGTTGACCTCGATATCGATGTCGTCGTCGACTTCCGGATAGACCCACACGCTCGAGAAACTGGTGTGGCGCCGGGCGTTGGAATCATAGGGGCTGATTCGGACCAGGCGGTGAACCCCGCTTTCGGTCTTGAGATTGCCGTAGGCGTTCTCGCCCTTGACCAAAATCGTCGCCGATTTGATCCCCGCCTGCTCGCCCGAATGATGGTCGATCAGCTCGACCTTGAAGCCATGGCGTTCGCCCCAGCGCGAGTACATCCGCTGCAGCATCTCGGCCCAATCCTGGCTCTCGGTGCCGCCGGCGCCGGCGTTGATCTCGACATAAGCGCTGTTGGCGTCGGCCTCGCCCGCGAGCAATGCCGCGACCTTGTCGCGCTCGGCGCGTTCGGCGAGTTCGGCGAGGCCGCCCACGGCCTCGTCGACCATCGCGTCATCGCCCTCGCTTTCGGCCAGCTCGATCAGTTCGGCGGTGTCGGCCAGCTCGCGCTCGATCGCCCGGGTCGCGAGGATCCCTTGTTCAAGCCGCTGGCGTTCCCGCATCAGCTCCTGCGCCGCCTTAGGATCATCCCACAGCTTCGGGTCTTCGATACTGGCGTTCAGTTCTTCCAGGCGGCGGTTGGCGCGATCCCAATCGAGGAATCGGCGCAGAAGCGCAATTGCCGCCTGGATCTGGTCGATATGGGCCTGCGCTTCGGCGCGCATTTCAAAACTCCATTCCTTCGTCATTCCCGCGAAAGCGGGAATCCCGCTCCTTGTCATCTGGCGCGGGAAGAAAAGCGGGACCCCCGCTTGCGCGGGGGTGACGGGTGCTAGCTACTGGACCGCGTTCGACGTTTGCAAGCCATTGTCAGTTGTCGATGTCGCCGCCGGGCGTGCGCGCCGACCTGTCGCAGGGGCGTCGCCGGCGGCGGCATTTTGCTCGCCATAGGGGTCGCCCTGGACGCCGCGATACGAGCGGCGCGGCTCGGTCTGCGGCTGGAATGCCTCCCAGATTACCTCGGATTTGGGATCCTCGGTGACCGGGAACGTCCCGAACACACGCTTGCCGGTGCCGCGATCGATCCGGACGAAACGGATGCCCGCCGGGGCGACGAACGGTACCTTGGGCTGGTCGACCAAAGCGATCTGCGCCCATTGCTTGAAGATCGGCGCCGAAATGCGCCCGCCCTGGGCATAGCCGCCGAGGCTGCGCGGCTGATCGTAGCCGAGGTAGACGCCGGCGACGATGTCGGGAGTGCCGCCGACGAACCACACGTTGGTCGGGCCCGAGGTCGTGCCGGTCTTGCCGAACAACGGGCGGTTGAGGTCGCGCAGCACGGTGGCGGTGCCGCGCTGGATCACGCCTTCCATGATGTGGACCATCTGGAACGCCGCCATCGGCTCAAGCAGCTGGCGGCTGCGGCTCGGCGGCCGCGGCATCGCCTTGCCGTTCCAGTCGGGCGCATTGCAATCGTCCATCAGCGCACAGCGGTTGTCGGTGCGGTAGACGACCGTCCCGTGGCGATCCTGGACATAGTCGATCAGGGTCGGCTTCACGCCCCGGCCCTGGTTGGCGAGGATCGCATAAGCATTGACCAGGCGCGACACGGTGGTTTCGCCCGCGCCAAGCGCGATCGACAGATAATTGGGGAATTTGCCGACGCCGAGCTTCTCGGCAGTGTCGATGATCTTGGGCATCCCGGTTTGCGACGCAGTGCGCACCGTCATCAGGTTGCGCGATTGCTCGACCCCCCAACGCATGGTGTGCGGCCCGGCATAGCGCTTGTCGAAATTGACGAAGCATTTGTTGCCGAGGCCGGCGCCCTGCCACACGCAGAACGGCGCATCGACGACGATGCTCGCCGGAGTCATGCCGTTTTCAAGCGCGGTGACATAGACCACCGGCTTGAACGCCGAACCCGGCTGGCGCAGCGCCTGGGTGGCGCGATTGTAGCTTGAGCCGATGACGTCGAACCCGCCCTGCATCGCCAGCACCCGTCCGGTATGGACCTCCTCAGCGACCATTCCGCCGGAGACCTCGGGGATCGAGCGCAGCGCGTAGCTGCCCGGCGTCATTTCCTTGACGATGATGATCATCCCCGGGGTCAGGAAATCAAACGCCGGGCTGGCCGTGCCGCGCTTGGGCATCGCCGCGGCCTCGGCTGGGAGAGTGCCGGTCGCACCATTGGTGAAGCCGATGCTGGCGACGCCGCCCGCCTTGGCCAGCACGACCGCTTTCTTCCAGTCGGGAAAGCCGACGCCGACCGGTGAACGATCGAGCCGGGCCGCCCAGTCGCCCTTGGCGAGGTCGATGCTCATGCCGAGGTCGCGCCAGCCGCGCCCGCCGTCGAACCGGGCGAGACCCTCACGCAGGGCTTGCGCGGCGGCGTCCTGCATTTTGGGAACCATCGACGACCGGACCCATAGCCCACCGGCGTACAGGCTGTTCGAGCCCTTCTCGGCGCCTTCGCCGAACTGCTTGATCAGTTCGCGGCGAACTTCTTCCATGAAATAGCCGCCCTGGGGATGGAATTTCTCGTTGCTGCCGTAGCGAATGGTGCCGAGCGGCGCGGCCGCGGCCGAATGCCACTGGTCCTCGCTGATGTAGCCATTGTTGTACATCTCATGGAGCACGTAATTGCGGCGGTTGAGCGCGCGCTGGGTCGCGCGTTCCGGATCGTAATTGGCCGGTGCCTTGGGCAGGACCGCGAGATAGGCCGCCTCGGACAGGGTCAGCTCGGTGACGTCCTTGTCGAAATAGGCGCGCGAGGCCGCCTGCACGCCATAAGCGTTGCGGCCGAGGAAGATCGAATTGAGGTAGAGTTCGAGGATCTGCTGCTTGCTCAGCGTCGATTCGAGCCGGAAGGCAAGGATCGCTTCGCGGATCTTGCGGCCGACATTGTAGCTCGAATCCTTGAGCAGATATTTGGCGACCTGCTGGGTGATGGTCGAACCGCCGCGCGCGCGGCCGCCGCCGGTCACGGTCTTGGCGGTATAGTCGAACACCGCGCCGACCAGGCCGGTGTAATCGATCCCGCCGTGCGTGAAGAAGGTCTTGTCCTCCGCCGAGATGAATGCCTGAACCAGCTGCGGCGGAAATTCATCATAGGACAGCTCGACGCGCCGTTCGCGGGCAAAGGTCTGGACCGGGTCGCCATCGTTGCCGCGGACGTTGGTCGGCAACGGCGGCTCATACGCCAGCAGCTTATCGGACGACGGCAGGCCGGTCGCGAAATACAGCCAGACGGCGGCGAACAAAGTGAACAGGGCTAGGCCGGCCCAGGCCGCCCGCCGCACCCACACCCGCTCCCACCAGGGGTCGATGCGCTCGTGAACCCGCCGGTTGAACTCGACGAGATCGGGCAGCTTCCAGTCGGGGAGGGTCAGGTTTTGGAGCTTCATTCGCGACCGCGTCTAGCGGCTTCATGCGCGCTCTGGAAGTTAGGATTGGCCCCGCGCCTGCGCCGCGACGTCCGCTTCTATCGCCTGGGCGAGGGCGAGGACGATTGCCTTGCGGTGTTCAGGATCGCGCAGCAGCGCCTCGTCGTCGGTGTTGCTGATGTAGCCCGCCTCGAACAGCACGGCGGCGGTGCCGGCGCGGCGCAGGACGTGGAAGGCGGCGAACTGGTGCGGTTGCGGGCGCAATTCGAACCGGCCGGCGGATTTTCCGACCAGCCGCGTGGCGAAGGCGGCCGAGGCATCCATCTGATCGCGCATCGCGAGATCCGAGAGCATCGCCTGCGCTGAATTCTGGTCAGTTTCGACGGCAGCGCCACGATTCTGGGCCGCGGCGAAGCGCGCCGCTTCCGCATCCGAAGCGACATCGGACAGCGAATAGACACTGGCGCCCCGGGCCAGCGGGTTGGGCGCGCTATCCATGTGGAGCGAGACGAACAGCCCCGCGCCGAGCCGCCGCGCGACCGCCGCGCGGTCGTCGAGCGAGATGTAGCGGTCGTCGTCGCGGGTCATCGCCACCCGCACCCGGCCGCGCTCGACCAGCAGATCGCGAAGGTCGCGGGCGAAGGCCAGCGTCAGCTGTTTTTCGGAAATCTGCTTCGAAACGCCGATCGCCCCGGGATCGGTGCCACCATGGCCGGCGTCCAGCACGACCAGTGGCCGACCCGCGGTGCCGGGCGCGGCGTAGATTCGATCCGACGCGGCCGCCGGAAGCGCGACGCTGAGGCTGGCATGCTGCGGATCAGCCGCCGCGCCGCTGCGGGCCGCGCCGAGCACGAGCAAAATCGCAGCCGCGGCGGCCAGCGTTACCGCGGCCCCGGTGATTGTCCGGCGACTGGTCCATGTGTGCGTCAATCGTCCCGCCAAGCTATTGAGCCAATGGCGCAACTTATCACGCACAAATGGTTAATGCGAAATTTCCAAGTTTTTGTCCGAAACGACCGTGCGGCCACAGTTGCGGCTCTCAGGCGGGGGTGCTAGTCCCGAAATCCTCTCCGGCGCTCGCCGGTTAGTTATTGCCGCGCCCCAGTTGGCCGCGGTTCACGAGGTTGACGCTCGCATGATGCCACCAAACGCCCCTGACACGTTCTCGACCGAGACGTTGGGCGTTCTTGCCGCGCCAGGACGCGGGATGGCCTTTGCAGCAGAGGCACTTTTTACCAATCCCGCCATCGCCACCGGCTCACGTCGAGCCGGGATGGCCCAGTTAACGGCGCGCCGCCGGCCTTGGCCGAAGCCGCGCGCCCGGAGAATTTTCAATGTCCATGCGCATGCTAATCGACGCGCGCCACCCGGAGGAGACCCGGGTCGCAGTAGTCAAAGGGAACCGGATCGAGGAATTTGACTTCGAATCCGCTGAGCACAAACAGCTCAAAGGCAATATCTATCTCGCCAAGGTCACTCGTGTAGAACCGTCGCTCCAGGCGGCCTTCATCGACTATGGCGGAAACCGCCACGGTTTCCTCGCATTCTCGGAAATCCACCCGGATTATTACCAGATCCCGAAGGCCGACCGCGAAGCGTTGCTGCGCGAAGAAGCCGAACACGCCGCCGAGGAAGAGCGCCTGCGCTCCGCCGAGTTCGACGACGACGATCATGATCACGATCACGATCACGATCACGATCATGACGCGCACGCCGACGAGGATGCCCACGCCGACGATAATGGCGATGGCAACGACGCGGCGGAAGGTTCCGACCCCAACCGTTCGTCGGGCGACGAATCCGCGGCCGATGAGCTGAGGAAAAAGCGGCAGAATCTGCGCCGCCGCTACAAGATCCAGGACGTCATCCAGCGCCGCCAGGTGCTGCTCGTCCAGGTCGTCAAGGAGGAGCGCGGCAATAAGGGCGCGGCGCTGACCACCTATCTCAGCCTCGCCGGCCGCTATTGCGTGCTGATGCCCAACACCAGCCATGGCGGCGGCATTTCGCGCAAGATTCCGAACGGCTCCGACCGCAAGCGGCTGAAGTCGATCATGGCCGATCTCAAGCTGCCTTCGACCATGGGGCTGATCGTGCGCACCGCCGGGCTGTCGCGGACCAAGGTCGAGATCAAGCGCGACTTCGATTATCTCGCCCGCCTGTGGGACGAAATCCGCGAGCGCACGCTCGGCAGCAGCGCCCCGGCGCTGATCTATCGCGACAGCGACCTGATCAAGCGCGCCATCCGCGACCTCTATCATCGCGACATCGACGAAGTGATCGTCGAGGGCGAAGAGGGCTTCAAGGCGGCGCGCGGCTTCATGAAGCTGCTCATGCCGAGCCACGTCCGGCGGCTGAAACTGCACAGCGAGGCGACCCCGGCGTTCCAGCGCTACGGCGTCGAGGACCAGCTGAACGCAATGTACCAGCCGATGGTCCAGCTGAAATCCGGCGGCTATCTGGTAATCAACCCGACCGAGGCTTTGGTCTCGATCGACATCAACTCGGGCCGCTCGACCCGCGAGCACAATATCGAGCAGACCGCCACCAACACCAACCTTGAAGCGGCGCAGGAGATCGCGCGCCAGCTCAGGCTGCGCGACATGGCCGGGCTAATCGTCATCGACTTCATCGACATGGAACAGAACAGCCATGTTCGCAAAGTCGAGAAAGCGATGAAGGAAGCGCTCAAGAACGACCGCGCGCGCATCCAGGTCGGGCGCATTTCGAGCTTCGGCCTGATGGAAATGAGTCGCCAGCGACTGCGCACCGGCGTGCTCGAAGCCTCGACCAAACCGTGCCCGCATTGCGACGGCTCGGGCCTGATGCGCACCGCGTCTTCGGCCGGCCTCAGCGCGCTGCGGATCATCGAGGATGAGGCAGCCCGTGGACGGGGCGACAAGATCGTCCTCCGCGCCGGCCGCGACGCCGCGGTCTACGTCCTCAACAAGAAGCGCGCCGAGCTCGCCGATATCGAGCACCGCTATGGCGTGTCGATCGAAGTGGTCATCGACGAAAGCTTCGAAGGCGCCCGCATGACCGTCGAGAGCTCGGGCCCGCGCCCGATCGCTGCGCAGCGATCGGAGCCGATCCTGATCGACGATGAGCCGGAGGACGAACTCGACGAGGTCGAGGCCGAAGGCGACGAGGAAGAAGCCGAGGCGTCCGAGGAGCGCGGCTCCGAAGGCGATGGCCAGGGCCGCAAGCGCCGCCGCCGCCGGCGCGGCGGCCGAGGCCGCTCGCGCCGCGATGCCGAGGATCTGCCGCGGGACAGCGAACCGTCCGAAGCAGCCGAGCCGACGGCCGAGGCGCCAGCGCGCGATGCCAGCGAGGAGGGGGCGCCCGAACCCGGCAAGCGCCGCCGCCGCCGCCGCGGTCGCAAGGGCGGAGAGGCCGCCGAGGCCACGGACGCCGTGACCGTTGAACCCGACAGCTCGCCGATGGTCGAAACCCCCCTTGCCGAGGAGCCGCCAGTCGCCGAGGCGGAAGTCGCCGAAGAGCCGAAGCCCAAGGCCCGCCGTCGCAAGAAAGCGGCTGAGCCCGAAGCCGTCGAAGTCGTCGAGGCCGCGCCGGTCGAGGCAACCGACGAGCCGGCCGCCAAGCCCGTGCGCAAGCGTCGCTCCAAAAGAGCCGACGCCGAAGCGGTCGAGGAAGCCGCGTCCCCGCCTCCGCCCGCGGCGAACAACGACACCGCGGCGACCGAGGGCGATGGCGAACCGCGGCGTAGCGGCTGGTGGCAGAAGACATTCGGCTAGCCGACGCCTTTCATCGCGCGTTCAGGCCGTAAAATGCTAAGCGGCGCGCGATGAGGTCCGTGCTGTCCCGCTCGATGCGGCTGCTGATGGCCGCGCTGCTATTGGCGATGGCGGCGTGGCAGCCAGCTATGGCCCAGGACGACGAGGGCGGCGGCCCCTCGGTCCTGCGCGACAGCGAGACCGAGCTGCTGTTCGCCGATATCTCGAAGCCGTTGATCAAGGCCGCGGGGCTCGACCCCAAGAGCGTCCGCGTCGTGCTGTTGAACGATCCCGAGATCAACGCCTTCGTCGCCACCGGGCAGACGGTCTACATCCAGTCGGGGTTGATCCAGTCGGTCACCAACGTCAACCAGCTCCAGGGCGTCATCGCCCACGAGCTGGGGCACGTCGCCGGCGGTCATTCGATCCGGCTGCAGGAGGGCGCCAAGGGCGCCACGACTCTATCGATCGCGACCCTGGTGCTGGGCGCGCTGGCGGTTGCCGCTGGCGCCGGCGAGGCGGCGATGGGGATCATGGCCGCCGGGCAGCAAGCCGCGATGGGCAAGTTCCTCGCTTTCTCGCGCACCCAGGAAGCGACCGCCGACCAGGCCGGCGCGCATTATCTGTCGGTGGCCGGGATCAGCGGCAAGGGCATGCTCGACTTCTTCGGCACGCTGCAGAATGAGGAATATCGCCTCGCGATCTACGCGACCGACAGCTACGCCCGCACCCACCCCTTGTCGTCCGAACGCATCCAGGCGCTCGAGCAGGTGTTCCGCAAGGACCCGGCCTGGGGCAATCCGCCCGATCCGGTGCTCAATGCTCGGTTCCTCCGAGTCAAAGCCAAGCTGATGGGTTTTGTCGACCCCAAGCATGCAGTGCTCAAATATCCGGAAAGCGACCAGAGCGTCCCAGCGCATTACGCCCGAGCCTACGCCTACCACGTCGGCGGCTACCCCGACAAAGCGATGGCCGAGACCGATGCAATGCTCGCGGCTGTGCCCGACGACCCCTTCTTCCTCGAACTTAAGGGCCAGATCCTGCTTGAAGGCGGCAAGCCGGCCGAGGCGCTCGCGCCGCTGCGCGAGGCGACCAAACGGTCGGGCGACATGCCGCTGATCGCCGGCATGCTCGGTCACGCTTTGGTCGCGACCGAAGACCCAAAGAATTTCGCCGAGGCCAAGCAAGTGCTGAAAGCCGCGGTCAGCCGCGACAATGAGAATCCGTTCGCATGGTATCAGCTCGGCATCATCTACGATCACGACGGCGATCCCGGCCGCGCCGCGCTGGCGACGGCCGAGCGCAGCAACCTCGAAGGCAATCCCAAACTGGCGCTGGCGACCGCGAACACGGCGATGAAGGCGATCCCGCCGGGAAGTCCGGACTGGCTAAGGGCGCAGGATATCGCCATGGTCTCGCGCACTGAACTGGCCAAAAAAGACAAACGTTATCGCGATAAGGACGAAAAAAAGCCGTGACCAAGGATAACAGATCGCCGTGGGGGACGGCGGTTGCGGGGGGTGTCATCGGGTCCGTGCTTACGGCCGCGTTGCTGCTGTTCGCGGCCCCGCAATATTTGAGCAGCCGGATCGTCCGCCAGGGGATGCTGTCCGATCCGCAAATCCTGCCCGATACCGCCGACGCGTTGCGCGACGCGCAATTCGCGCCCGTGCTCAACGCCAACCGCACGGCCATTGAAACGCCGTTCGGCAGCTCGTGGAAGGGCGCGGCGAAGCCCGACGTGACGCTGGTCGAATTCTTCGACTATGCCTGCCCCTATTGCAAAGCGAGCAACCCGGTGGTCGACCGGCTGATCGAGGAAGATAAGGGCGTGCGCATTGTCTATCGCGAGCTGCCGATCCTTGGCCCCGACAGCGTGATCGCGGCGCGGCTGTCGCTCGAGGCGTCCAAGGCCGGGCGCTTTGCCAAGTTCCACGACACTCTGTGGGCGGCGGGGCGGCCGGCGACCGACACCATGGCCACGGCGGCGCAGGCCGCGGCGATCCCGGCGCTGCCGACCAACGATCCGTCGATCGAAGCCGAGCTCAAGCGCAATTTCCAGCTCGCCGGGCAATTGGGCGCGACGGGTACGCCATTGTTCGTGATCGGCGACCGGGTGATGAACTCGGCGGTCGGCTACGAAGCGCTCAAGAAAGCCGTCGCCGACGCCCGCGCCAAGCGTTGAGGTTGTAGCGTCGGTTTTCGACCCGTTGCGATCATGAGGGTTTGCCGGATCCTACCCTATCGAGACGGTCTCGTAGTTCAGTCAGCTCGCGGTGGAGCGCCCGCCTTTCGCGGCGCTGGGCGTCGTGCGATGCCTCGCGCGTAATCACCCAAAGGAGCGCTCGACGGACCGTCGGACGCAGGGACTCGACTGCGCCAAGTTCCTCTCTTCCGTAAAGGCTGCCGTCAGGCCGAGGGCCGAGCAATATCCATCCGGGCGCGCCCGAGGCCGGATGGCTCAGTGGAAGGCGAATCGGGAACAAAGGATCGTGCCGGTCGCATACCTTCAAGTTGTCGGGCCTGGGATTTTGACGCAACCAGCGTCGCACGTCTTTGAGCAGCACGCCGTCGGCCGCAATAGCGACGCCTCCAGAACCTAGGAGGACTGAACGCGTCGCATGGATCGCTGCGTTGATGCGCGGCAGAATGACAGTCGCCAACTGCGCAGGGGTCGCGGTTGCGGCCAGGTCCTCGAGCATCTCCGGAAGGTCCTGCTTGAGCAACACCAGGTCGCGCTGAAAATACTGCTCGGCCCAGTGGCTAATGCGATCGTGGAGCGGATTGAGCAGGACCGCGGCGACGGCGGCGGCCATCGCGGCCGAAACGTTGCCGAGCCCCATGCCGAGATAGGCTTGGCCGACGTTTTCGATAGTTGCCTCGGTCCCGGCGAACGTCGCGAGCAGGGCCAGCGTCAGTCCGCCGTAAGCAGCCGACCGGGTCACGGCAGCTTCGACGTCGAACAGCCGATAGCGGAGCAGCGAGACCAGAATTCCGAGCGCAACGAGTACGATGCCGCATTGGAACAGCGCTTCGAACACTAGCGGCGCGGCAAACGACAGATCCGTCCGCATCATCAGGGCGAAGCCGGCCCGCGCCGCCAGGATGCAGCCGACCCCGGACGCCAGGCCGAGCGCCACCCATTTCAATTGTAGCCGTTCCGCTTCAGCGGAAGCCGTGCGAAAACGGATGATCAGCGTTGCGATCGCGGCGATCACGCACGGGATGGCCAGGGGCAGGAAGCTGTGCGTTGGAAGCCGGTTCAAGGCCTCCGCGGTGCCGATTGCGAACACGATAACGCTCGCGATTGCGATGCCCCGGCCCCAGCGCGGGCGCCATTCGCCATTCGGGAAGAGCAGCAAGGCGATGGTGAACAGCAGGAACCGCAAGCGGTCGAGGATCATCGGAACGCCTGTCATCGACGACGCGAAGTCGAAGCTGCTGGTGATGGTCCACAACAGGAGCGCCAGCGATAGCAAAGCGGCGACGGCATCGTGTTGTCGGCGCCGGAACAAGATCGTCGCGACGGTCATGACGATGGCGGCCTTGAGCAGCCGCAAACCGACGATCAGTGCGCCCGCGGCCGGATGCAGCATCGACAGCAAGAGGATGCCGGCCGCGGTGGCAGCGAGTGCGAACCAAGCGGCACGATACATGCCAAGAAGTCCCCCGCGCAGGGGCGGGAGACTTCTCGAGGTGATTGGCATTGCGAGGTCGGGGATCATTGCATCCGGGCGGCGGCGGCCAATCGGTCCAGATGCACTTCGGCACCGCCGAAGGTGGCATCGACGCACTTCGCATTGCGGCCGCGATTGACGTAGGGGAACATCGCAATGAGGTGGCGCGGCAGCGCGTTCTCATAATTGTCGGGGGCGTGCGCGGCGTTCTTCATGGCTGTTTCCTTGCGGCGGAGGCGATCGAGGCGGAGACTTCGCTCGCCATCTTGATCTGGGGGTCGCGGTCGGTGAGCCGGTAGCGGCTCGCCAGAAATCGGAAATCGGTCCAGCTGAGCCACACGGTGCCGTCATCGTCCTGGGTAACCAGCATGCGCACCGGCCAGTCGAGACCGGCGACCGGGTTCGACTGGAGGAACTGGACACCAAGCGGCGGATTGCCGAACAGCAGCAAAGTCGAGCGGTTGATCGGCAGGTTGGCGCCGGCACCAAGCTTGGTCTGGTCGATCTCGTCGAAGAACTTGATGCCCTTGGTCGCGATGTCGGCTTTGACCCGGACGATAGTTTCATCGAAGCCATAGTCGCTGCGCTGCTTGACCACGCCATCGGCGGGGGCGGCGGAGACCGGTACCGCGGCCTGGACGGGGCCGACGACAATCGGCGAGAGGACGGTCGCCGGACCGGCAAGCATCAGAACGGCGAGGAACTTCGAGTCCAGTTTTGATCTGCGGCGCATGGCCAGTCTCCTTCTGAGTACCGGCGGATTGTCGCGCTTCAGGCGGTTCAGGAAAAATCGCGATTGGGCATGGTGTTCATGCGCGACGCGTATCGTCCGCGGACCTAGTAGGGCGTTCCGCCGGTCCGCGCGTCGGCAAGGGCGTTGGCGTACCACAGGAATTCGTCGAGGAAGCGGTTCATCGACCGCTCGGTTATCTCCAGCTGCGGGACTCCGTCTTGATTGAGGGTGTCGCCGATGCGCGGGATTGGCAGCAGGCTCGGAATGCTCGGCATCCCCAGTTCCGCCAGGGTCATGCGCAATTGCATCGCCGCGCGCACGCCGCCGAAGCCGCCGGCGGAATAACAAACGATCCCCGACGGCCGGAAGAAATATTCCTCGAGAAAATGGTCGAGCAGATTCTTGAGAGCCGGCGGAATGCCGTGATTATATTCGCCGCTGACCACCAGGAACCCGTCAACGCTGCGGTACAGCGTCGCGAGGCGTTCGAGATGGTCGGGCGCCTCACCCGCCGGATGTTCTTTGTACATCCGGTCGAGCACCGGCAGCTGCAGCTCAAGCGGGTCAACCAGATGCACGATGTGACCGCGCCGCTCGAGCTCATGAGTTACGAGCTTCGCCGCGCGCGGACCCATGCGATCGCTGCGCATCGAGCCGAGCAGGACCGCGATCGACAGTGGCTGCGGCACTTCCGCGAGCATGGCGATGGCGGTCATCGCGCGGCCGCCGCAGTCTCGACCATCTGGCCGCCGCTCGCTTCGTGCAGGATGAAGCCTTCGATCGGATCGACCGGCTTGCGCCATGGCGCATTCTCCAGCGTCTTCATCGTATCCTCGTAGCCGGCCTCGCGGCGCTGGCGGATGCCATGCGCGCTGAAGTCGATGTCCTTGCTGTGATCTTCATAATCGAGGGCCGGCGCGAGCAGGCGGACCACGTGCATCCGGGTCAGGCAGCCGTAGGACGAGATATCGCTAAACAGGTTATCGCGGCGCTTGTCTTCGGGCACCATCTTGCTCAGCTCGGCAATCATGTGGCGCATCCGGTGGATCTGGCGTTGCCGCTTGATATGGCTCGCCGCGCGGCTCGAATATTGCACGTCTTTCTGGCGGTTCATGACCTCCCACATGGTCTCGGGTTCGGGACCGTGCGGGTTCCAGATATGGACCGCGAAAACCAGGCCGTTGCGGCGCGGATTGTCATCGAACACAACCTCGACCGGTGTGTTGGAGAGGATCCCGCCGTCCCAATAGAGTTCGCCGTCGATGCGCACTGCGGGGAAGGCCGGCGGCAGCGCGCCTGAGGCCATGATGTGATCGAGCTCGAGCGGCATATCGCGCGAGTCGAAATAATGCATCTCCGCCGTCCGCACGCGCGACGCACCGACTGTCAGCCGGGTCGGGCCATGATTGAGCTGGTCGAAGTCGATCAATTCCGTGAGTGTGCGGCGGAGCGGCTCAACGTTGTAATAGCCGGCGGCATCGGCCCCGAGTTTGTTGTGCGGGCTGAGAAAGGCCATCGGGTTCGGGGTGAAGAAGGCCGGGACGCCGTTGGTGACGGCGAGCATGTTCCGTGCCGCGCTCGCCATCCAGTTTGGCAATCCGCCGGGGATCAGATGGTCGTTCTGGACACGCGACCAGAACTCGCACATTTTTTCGATCCGCTCGTCCGGCTTGCTGCCCGCGATGAGCGAGGCGTTGATGGCGCCGATCGACGTGCCGATTATCCAGTCGGGCGTAATCCCGGCCTCGTGCAGGGCTTCATAGACGCCGACCTGATACGCACCGAGCGCGCCGCCGCCCTGGAGGACGAGCACGGTCTGGCCGAGCTTGGCGACTTCATCTGTGAGGGACTTCATGCGCATTTCCTTTCGATGGGCTGCGCGTGTCCAGGCTGGGGAAGCGCCGGAATCTCACCGGTGATCAGCCGCGCGCTGCGTTGGTAGGTCAGGTAATTCCACAGCCAACCGAGGCTGACGGTGAGTCGGCTTCTGAAGCCGATCAGGAACCAGATGTGGGCGCACGACCAGATCAGCCATGCGATGAAGCCACTGAGCTGCAGCCTGCCCCAATCGATGACCGCGCTGTTGCGTCCGATCGTCGCCAGATTGCCGTAATCGTGATAGGCGAACAGCCTGACACGACGGCCGAGGATCAGGTCGGCGACGTATTTGCCTTGTTGCTTGGCGACGGGTGCCACGGCGGGCAGAGCGCGACGATCGGGGCCGGCTAGGCTTGCCGTGTCGCCGATCGCGAACACCTCGCCGCGGCGAGGCACCCGCAGGTCCGCTCCAACGATGATGCGGCCATTGCGGTCACGTTCGACATGCAGCCAGTCCGCCGCCGGCGATGCCTGCACCCCGGCGGCCCAGACCACGGTCTGCGCCAGGATCAGCTCGTGGCCGACCGCGACATAGCCCGCGCCAACATCCGACACGGGGTCACCGAAGCGTAACTCGACGCCGAGCTTGCGAAGCGAGCTTGCGGCCGCCGCGGAGAGCTTAGGCGGAAAGCTCGGCAGAACCCGGTCGCCAGCCTCAACCAGCAGGACGCGCGAGCAGTGTGGCGTGATGCTGCGAAAATCGCGAGAGACGGAGCGGCGCGCGAGCTCGGCGATCGCACCGGCCATCTCAACCCCGGTTGGGCCGGCACCGATTACGACAAAGGTGAGCAGCGCCTGGCGGCGCTCCGGATCCTCTTCGGTCTCCGCTTGCTCGAGCGCCAGCAGCACCTTGCGTCGGATCGCGAGCGCGTCCTCGATGGTTTTGAGGCCCGGCGCATTCGCCGCCCATTTGTCGTTGCCGAAATAGCTGTGACGGGCTCCGGTGGCGAGGATCAGCGCATCGTAATGAATGACCCGCCCACTGGTCAGGTGAACGATCCGGCAAGCGGGTTCGACCGCCGACACTTCATCGAGCACGACGCGCACGTTGCGGGCGTTCGAGAGAATCGCGCGGATCGGGCCGGCGATATCGGCCGGCGACAACGCCGCAGTCGCGACCTGGTATAGCAGCGGCTGAAAGACGTGATGATTGCGGCGGTCGATCAGTGTCACGTCGACATTATGGCCGGCCAGCCGCTTGGCGGCCGCGAGGCCGCCAAAACCGGCGCCGACAATCACGACGCGTGGACGGTTGATCGTTTTGGCCATGAAGTGCTCAGTGCGCCGTCCAGCCACCGTCGACGGGCAGCGCGGTGCCGGTGATCGAACGTCCGCCCGGGCCGCACAGGAACACGGCAAGCGTGCCGAGCTCCTCGACTTCGGCGAAGCGCTTGTTCGGCTGGGCGGCGAGCAGCACGTCGCGGATTACCTGGTCGCGGGTGATGCCGCGAGCCTTGGCGGTGTCGTCGATCTGGTTTTCGACCAGCGGCGTCCACACGTAGCCGGGGCAAATCGCGTTGCAGGTGACGTTGTGCTCGGCACCTTCCAGCGCGATCGTCTTGGTCAGGCCGACCACGCCGTGCTTGGCGGCGACATAGGCGCTCTTGAACGGCGAGGCGACGAGGCCGTGTGCCGAAGCGACGTTGATAATTCGGCCGAAACCGTTTTGCTTCATCGCCGCGAACGCCGCGCGCGTGGTGTACCACGCAGCAGACAGGTTCAGCGCGATGATCGCTTCGTATTTTTCGGGCGGAAAGTTCTCGATCGGGCTGACGTGCTGGATGCCGGCGTTGTTGACGAGGATGTCAACGCGTCCGAACCCGGCGATGGTCTGCTCGACCAGGCCGGCGGCTTCGTCGCCCTTCATCAAATTGGCGCCATTGTAGACCACCCGGCTGAGCGGAAATTCCTGTTCGAACGCAGTCAGCACCCGATCGATCGCGTCTGGATCGCCAAGGCCGTTGATGACCACGTCGGCCCCCGCCTGGGCCAGTGCCCGGGCGATGCCGAGACCGATGCCGCTAGTGGATCCGGTGACGACCGCGACCCGCCCGGCGAGCGGCCGGGTGACGTCAATTTGTTCCTGGACCTGCATGTCCATCGTTCGCGCTCCTTTTGAATGTGCGCTTAGGATGCGGATCGAAGGGCCCGGCGTGAAATGCGTTTCGTGCATGGACTTCATGCGACCTTGCGATTTTCGCGAAGGCCCCGGCTCGGTCATTTTGATGGGGCGTCGCGAAGGCCGGCTCCTCAGCGATTCGCACGGGAGAGATATCCCTCGCATCCTGCAGTCCGGCCTTTCGCGGCGCCCAGATTTATCAATTCAAGGAGACCGAAATGTTCAATCTCAAGATCAAGCTGGCGAGCGCAACGCTGGCCGTTGCGGCTGCAAGCGCGTTCGCCACCCCTGCCCTCGCCAGCCAGTGCGCGACCCCCGGTACCAATGCGCTCGCCAATGCGCCGACGATGCCGAAGGACGTCACCGACACGGTGATCGGTTCGATCAACCTCGGTACCGAAATCGGCGTCGATGGCCGCCAGCTACGCACCCGGCGCCTGGTCGTCCAGCCGGGCGGCATCGTCCCCCTCCACAGCCACAAGGATCGTCCGGCGTTGATCTACACGCTGAGCGGCTCGATCACCGAATACAGCTCGACCTGCAGCGTGCCGATCGAGCACAAGGCCGGTGACATCAGCCGCGAAGCGGACGGCCTCAGCCATTACTGGGTCAATCACGGCAAGGTGCCCACCGTCCTGCTGTCGTCGGACGTGTTCCACGGCATGTAAGTTCCCCGCGCCGGCGTTCAGCCCCTCCGCCGGCCACTCCCGGCGTCCCGCCTTGCCCCCGGCGGGACGCCACCTTTTTCCACGACGGAGTTGTCATGTCCGATCTCGCCCAGCCCGTGACGCTGCCGCGCCCGATGGGTTTGTCGTTCGGGAATTCGCTCCTGATCGCAGTCATCGGCTTCCTGACGCTCGTCGACCTGTTCGCCACCCAGGCGATCCTGCCGAGCCTCGCCAGAGCCTATGCCGTGAAACCGGCCGAGATCGGGCTCGCCGCCAACGCCAGCACGCTTGGCATGGCAATCTCCGGACTGCTGGTGGGGGTGTTCAGCAGCAATGTTGAGCGCAAGCGCGCCATCAGTCTGTGCCTGTTCGTGTTGTCGATCCCGACCGCCTCCCTGGCGTTCGCGCCCAATCTCCTCGTCTTCGCGATTCTTCGCGTGACGCAGGGGTTGTTCATGGCCGGCGCCTTCACCCTGACCCTCACCCATCTCGCCGAACGCTGCGAAATCAGAACCGCGCAGGCGCTCGCCGCTTATGTGACGGGCGTCGTGGCCAGCAACTTGATTGGGCGGCTGACCGCGGCGTTTGTCGCCAGCCTGGTCGGGGCGGAACAGAGCTTCCTCTTCTTCGCGCTGCTCAACCTCGCGGGCGCAGCCTTGGTCGCGGTCGCGCTTGACCGAAATGCGCCGGAGCCGATGAGCAGCTCCGCCCGCTTCTGGACCCGCTGGCTGACGCACCTGGCCGAGCCCGAGCTTCGCCGCACCTTCGCCATCGGCTTCCTCATCCTGTTCGGCTTCATCGGCGTGTTCACCTACGTCGGCTTTGTCCTGATGCGGCCGCCGCACGCGCTGTCGATGACCGCGCTCGGTCTCGTCTTCCTCGTCTTCTTTCCGTCGATGATCACGACGCCCATGGCTGGCGCGGCCGTCCGCAAGCACGGCCCTGGTGTCGCCGCGGCGGCCAGTCTTGGCCTCGCCATCGCCGGCCTCGCCCTGATGCTCGTGCCGAACCTGTTTTCGGTCATCTCGGGCATGACTCTGGTTGGGGTCGGAACTTTCTTCGCCCAGGCTGTCGCGACTGGACACGTCGGCCGGACCGCGCGCGACGACAAGGCTGCCGCGAGCGGCCTTTATCTTTCATCCTATTATTGCGGCGGCCTCGCCGGTGCCGCGGCGATCGGCCTGCTGTTCGACAATTACGGCTGGACCGTAGCGATAGCAGGGGTCGCCATCGCGCTCGGCCTTGCCGCCGTTCTTGGGTTGGGTTTGCGTCAAAGGAGTGTGAGTTGAGTGATCGTTACAATCGAGGCATCGACATTGCCGAGCAGCTTGCGTCGGACAAAGTTGCCCATTTCGTGAAAAGCGGTGTGGCCGAGGTCGCGCCCGATTTCGCCCGGATGGTGATCGAGTTCGCGTTCGGCGATCTCTATTCGCGGCCCGCCCTCGACCTCAAAAGCCGCGAATTGATTGCGATCGCCGCGCTCGCCGTCAGCGGCCGGGCCGGACCGCAATTGCGCGTCCATGTCGAGTCCGCGGAACGTGTCGGCATTTCCCGGGCCGAGGTTGTCGAAGCGCTGATGCAGGTCGCGCTCTACGCCGGGTTCCCGGCGGCGCTAAACGCGCTCGCCGACTGCCACGACCTCCTGACCGACGACAATTGTCTCACGGACGCTTGCCGGTAGCCGGCTGACTGGCCACGGAAACCGGCGCGCGGCCTGCACGAACGCGCCGACCGCCGGTGAATGGGGCCGCCCGCGAACGGTCGCCAGGAAAACCGTCCGGTAGAAGCTCGGATCGACCAGTGGGCGGACGACCAGGTCGGGGTAAGTCACGCTAAACTCGGGAAAGAAGCCGAGGCCGAGTCCCGCCTGGATCATGCCCTGAACCCAATCGTCGCGAGGCGAGCTGAACACCTTGCGCAGGAAGATCCCGCGGCCGTTGAGCTCCTTACGGACCGGCTCAAACACTTCGCAGTTCGAGCGGCTGACATACGGCTCCTTGTCGAGCTCGGCGGCCGGAATCTCGCTGTTATTCACGAGCCGGTGATTCTGCGGAAGGACGATCACGAACCGTTCTTCGAACACCGGCAATTGATGCAGCGAATCCGGAAGCTCACCGGGCACGCCGACGATCGCCACTTCGAGATCCCCCTTTTCGAGCATCTCGATCATCTGCGGGCCGCTGGCGTCGACGACTTGCACTTCGACATCGGGATGCTCGGTACGGAACCGCACAAGCAGCTCGGAAACGAGCTGCGGCCCGATCGTGCACATCGTGCCGATGGTGAGGGTCGATCGCTCAAGCTTTTTGACCGCCCGGGCATGATCGCGCGCCGCCTGCGTGTTTTCCTCGACGGTCTGGAGATAGGGAAGCATCATCCGCCCAAGCTCCGACAGATGCGTGTTGCCGCGTTCACGATGGAACAGCGGTCCGCCGAGCTCATGTTCGAGTTGTTGGATCGCTCGCGTGAGGGCAGGTTGGCTGACGTTGCATTGCTCAGCCGCGCGCGTGAAATTCAGCGTCCTCGCAAGCGCGACGAAATAGCGGACGTGCTGCATTTCCATGGGTCGGCCCCCATTTCGACTTGTGTCTGATTACACCGTCGCAACGAAACTCACTAGCGGCACCTTCACCACCGCAGTAGCCGCCCGCCAAGAAGTGCGCCCGCCACAGCCGCAACCGCGATTCCAGGCGTGTAGGAAACGAGCAGAAACGAGGCGGTCGTTTCCGGGCAATAAAGTGCGTAGGCGAAGGCCGCCGCGGCTCCGGAGGAAGTGCCGGCAAGCAGCCCCGCAACCGCTGGTCGGGTCGGAGCGTAGGCACGGTAGGCCCAAAGCACGCTGATCAGGACCGGTATGCTCGCGAGTATGATGGCAGAGATGCACGTCGCCGACGTCGATCCCAGGAACAGTCCCCGCCAGGCTTCGCTCGGGGTCGAGCTCATCTCCAATCCCGCCAACGCCGCCAGGAACAGGAATGGGCCACCAATGAGCATTAGACGCGCGACAAGGCGCTGACCGGGTCGTCCAGCAGCGATCACCGCAAAGACCGACAAAGCCGTCAACGCCGCCGTGAACCCCGTCTTGACCGCAAACGGAAGAAGTCCTGTCGCGGGCAGCGCGGCAAGGGGCGGTCCGAGCACGAGGACCATTCCGAGCAGCGCGACGAGCCACCCGCCCAGCATTGCGATCGCCAGCCGCAGCGCCGGGCTCAGGCGGGGCCAAGGGGTCTCAGCCATGGTGCTGATGAGGTCATCAGTTCGCATCGTCACTGCCTTTTATCGCCGCAATCAATCGGCCGAGCCCGCGGTGGACATTGACCTTGATGGCCGGTTCGCTTTGGCCACTGATCTCCGCCGCTTCGCGCACCGAATAACCGTCGATACGGGTCAGGCGGATGGCGGCGACCTGGTTCGGCGTCAGGCCGGTAAGCAGAGCGTCGAGATCGATTTCGGCCAGGAGGGCCTCGAACGCGTCGGTGTCGGCAGGCTCGAACGCGTCGTCGATCGGGACTTCGAGCTGGCGCTTGTCGCGGCGCAGGAAATCGATCAGCCGGTAACGTGCAATCCCGTGGAGCCAGGCGGTGTAGGGAAGCGACTGGTCGTAGGTCGCGCGCTTGTTGTGCAGCGCCATGAGTGTTTCCTGCACCAAATCCTCCACATCCTCATCGCGTCCGATCAACCGCCTCCCGAAATAGGCGCGTAGCCGCTCGGCACAGAGGCGGAGCAATGTCTGGTAGGCTCCGGAGCGGCCGGCGATGCTGGCAAGCATCAGCGCATGCAGCTTGGCTTCAAGCAAATCCGCCTTGTCCTGCTGCTTCATTCGGTCGCTCCGCCCCGACGGTTACAGCAGCGAGGTGGGACCGCGAAGAATAATTTCCGGCGGTCGTAACGGATTGGCCAACCTGCCCGAATGGTCAGCCATGATCGCTGGGAGATGCGGTCATCGGTCGGATGCATTGAGATCATGCCGAACGGGCATTTCAAACCAAACGCCCAAGGCTCGATCATCCGGGTGTCAAAACCTGACTGCAAGCGAAGGAGAGAATTATGAACACAATTGCGAAAATTGCTGCCGCAACGGCGCTCACGGCATTTACCTCGGCGGCCAGTGTCGCTGGTCCGGTGGCGCCGCAGCCCGGTATGGATAAATGCTTCGGCATTTCGCTGGCCGGCAAGAACGACTGCAAGGCCGGCGCCGGCACGACCTGCGCGGGCACGTCGCACAAGAACTACCAGGGCGACGCCTGGAAATATGTCGCCAAGGGTACTTGCGCGTCGATCAAGACGCCCAAGGGCAATGGCTCGCTGGTCGCGATCAAGCGCTAAACCGATGACTCCCGCCGCCGGCATTGGCTTCAAGGCCGAACATTTCGACGAGGCCCTCGCTTCGCCGGCGGCGGGACTTTGGTTCGAGGTTCACGCCGAAAACTACATGGTCGCGGGCGGTCCGCGCCTCGCGATGCTCGAACATTTGCGGCGCGAGCGTTCGCTTTCGCTGCACGGCGTCGGCATGTCGCTCGCCGGCGCCGCGGAACCCGACGCCGACCATTTGATGGCGCTCAAGCGCCTGGTTGACCGGTTCGAGCCGGCGCTCGTATCCGAACATCTCGCCTGGTCGCGCCTCGACGGGCGCTGCTTTCCCGATCTCCTTCCCGTCCCGCGCACCAACGAAGTACTAACGCGATGCGCCGCCAACATCGGCCGCGTCCAGGACGCGCTCGGCCGCCAGATCCTGATCGAAAATCCGACCCATTATCTCAATTTGAGCGAGCACAATTGGAGCGAAACCAGCTTCCTTGCCGAGCTCGCGCGGCGCAGCGGTTGCGGCTTGCTGATCGACGTCAACAACGTCGCCGTCGGCGCGCACAACACCAGCTTCGATGCCGTCGCGTGGCTCGACGCCATTCCCGCCGAGCGCGTCGGTGAAATCCACCTCGCCGGTCATTCGCTCGACGCTGAAGGCAGCGTGCTCATCGACAGTCACGATGCCGCCGTGTCCGATGACGTTTGGCAACTCTACGAAGCGTTCGTCGCCCGAATCGGCCCGCGCCCGACCTTGATCGAGCGCGACGGCAACATTCCTCCTTTCGCCGAGCTGATGCAGGAGCACGACCGCGCGCAGCGCACGCTCGGCGGGGAGATGGCGCTTGCCGCCTGACTTGCTCGAATTTCAGCGCGACTTTGCCGCGGCGATCGACCGGCCGGCGACGGGCGCGATGGCGGTTTATCGCAACACCGTGCTGCATGGCGCGGTCGAGGCGCTGCGCGCGAACTATCCGGTGGTCGAACAACTCGTCGGGTCGGAAATGTTCGCGCAGGTTGCGGTCGATTATGCCACCGAATGTCCGCCGCGCCGGCCGGTACTGGCGCTGTACGGGGAGCGCTTCGCCGACTGGCTCGAGACCCAGCCGTGGATCGCCGACCTTCCGTATCTGGCGGACGTCGCTCGGGTCGAAAGACTGCACATCGAATGCCTGATGTCGGCCGACGCACAACCGCTTCCGGCGCAACAGGCGCGAGCAATCTGCGGCCAGCCCGAGGCCCGTTTGAAACTGCATCCTTCGGTTCGGTTCACCTGGCTACTGGTCCCCGCCATGAGCATCTGGCTCGCCCACCAGCAGAGCTTGGACGCCGAGCTTGAGCTCGACTGGGTCGCAGAGGGCCCGCTGTTCGTGCGACCGGAGCCCTTCGTGACCCACGCGCTGCATATCGGCCGCGCCGCCCATCGCCTTCTGTTCGGAATTCGCCTTGGCGAGACGGTGAGTTCCGCGATGGCGGCGACCGCGCGGCTCTACCCGGAAGAGGACCTTACCGCCGTCCTCGCGTCCCTTGTCACCTTCGGCGTGTTCGCCGCCCCCTCCACCGAAAGGACAATCTGATGGCCACTTCTGCCGCCGCGCCCGCTTGGCGCGCCCCGTTCGATCTGCTCGCACGCCTCGCGCACAAGACGCTTCCCCTCGATCTCCTTTTGCTCGTCCAGCGTTTGGGCATCGCCGCCGTCTTTTTCATGTCCGGTCGCACCAAGATCGTGGAAGGGAGCTGGCTGACGATCGACGACAGCGCGTTCGAGCTGTTCCGCACCGATTACGCTCTGCCGTTCATTCCGCCCGTCCCGGCAACCTACGCGGCGACCACCGCCGAACATCTCTTTCCGATCCTGCTCGTCCTTGGCCTGTTCACGCGCGTCTCCGCCGGCGGCCTGTTCGTCATGACCGCGGTCATCGAGATTTTCGTTTATCCCGACGCCTGGCCGACGCACCTCAGCTGGGCGGGATTGCTCTTGCCCTTGATCGCGCTCGGGGGCGGGAAGTTGTCGCTCGATCGGCTGCTGAAGATTCCCTGACCGACATGAATGCCCTGATACGTTTGGTGGCAATCAGGAGGACTCGACATGAAATATCTTGTTTTGACCTTGCGCCGGCCGACCTTCGACGATGCGGTGCGGCCTGAGCATTATGCGTTCCTGCAGTCCTTGCGCGAGCGGGGCCTGTTGGAACAGGCTGGCCCGTTCACCGACCGATCCGGTGGCGCTTACGTCATCCGCGCCGACAATCTGACCGAGGCACGGTCGCTGGCGAACGAAGACCCGCTGCATCTGCGCGATTACTCCACGGTAACGGTCCACGAATGGGACGTGGCCTGATCGACCACATCGGCCATGGCGCGTGCAGGGCCGGGCTGCTCACGCTCTTGTTACCGCGTCCGTGTTCGGAAATTACGATTGGTTCGCACACGATGCCGGGGCGATGGGCATCGCTCCAGCATTGCGAGCTTGGGCGAAATTCGTCACCCCTCCCGATCCCGAGTTTTGCAGACCGTTGTTTCCGCCGACACCCAACGCCGGGACGGCGCGCAATGTCCGCTTTCCGCCCAAAGCGGACGCTAGCCGCTCGGCGATCCCTTGAAGCCCTG